>Ga0075426_10000569_pt1 | contig 25540 bp, 12 predicted proteins | sample SoiMethybrSBSTD5_FD_75304 | JGI IMG/M metagenome (GOLD analysis project Ga0075426, IMG submission 75304) | Bulk soil microbial communities from a Populus tree surrounding site in Tennessee, USA - Soil MetaG P. TD hybrid SBSTD5 | ecosystem: Environmental > Terrestrial > Soil > Tree plantation...
ATTTTCTTGTGCAGAGCGCTTGCGTATAATCATTGCCCCGGCCGGACTGTCGGGGGTCGTTCGAGAAACTCCCCTCCCGGTGCGCGCATTCCCCAAGGCGCGCCGGGCCAGTTCGGCCGGGCGGGTAATCCGGTCAGCTGTAGGGCCTGCATAATGATGCGCGCAACCTTGCCGCTTAAAGAGATTTCTCAATATCCCGCACCGTTCTGCCCGGCTTCCACCTCGACCTCGGCCTTTTGGTCGCGCTGGTAATTCTGCTTACCATGTTGATCCTGGGGTTTCGGATGGCTCGTCCGCCGGATAGCGTGCAAATGATCGCAGCCTTGAATCGGAAACGCCTCAAAACGCCGAATGAGGGATCGAAACTGCAATTCCATTTGAGGTAGATTCGCGGATTAGTAACGAGAAACGCCTTTGGCTCCGCGAATATTGATGCGGGACCGGGTGGCGATTAACCCGCGTGCCACCGTCCCCAAGGGGGCTCACCGCGGTATCCAGATCGGTTCGCAACAATCACCGGGTTGATCCAACCGCCAACCACAGAATAGGGACACGATGTCCGCCAATATCGAACGGTATTTTCTTCAGACACAGTTCCGGATTCAAACGAACCAGTCATAGCCCAGAGCATTGCTGACAGAGACACCCTCTGCGATTGAAAAGGCCAGGGATCCGGTACGTGAGCCAACGTCAACCTCCGAGGGAAATCACTTTATGAAGACACCGATCTCATTGCGAATCCCTTTTCTTTCCTTAAGGCTTCCTGAAGGACATGAACCGCTGATTGAGCCGCCTGCAACTCCTCAGGACGAGCTTTGTAACCAGGCATTTTCGGGTCGATGTATTTTAGACGAAAGAATTGGTTTTCTGATAGAGCCACCAAGGCGTGTAGCTCTTCTGCTGTCAACTGAACAGTAATTTTCTTCATCCGTCCATCGATTTTACCACCGAGCGGCCTCGTCCCCACTGATCTGGCGGGATACTAGCGAATAGGGCGACGATATGGAGCAATAACGGACACTATTTCACGTTCAAACGCGATGGTGGATAACTTCCGAGTGCGCCGTGATGCGGGAACTAACTGCCATCGGATGGCAGGGCGGGTTGCATCCGCGAGATAAGGCGACTCCGTTTGGCGTATTCGTCCGAAAACGGTCTATCAGGGGCGTTCGTTGACTTAGTAGGGCGATCTGCTTTCGATCGTGATGTAGAATGACCAGGAAATGAAAAATCCGGCGAACGTCGTGGCTGCCGTTGGTCTCGCTTTTGGTGGAGTGTTCGGCATGCTGGGGACCATGGTCGCGGAACGAAATCTTCAAGCGGCATTCTGGGCAGTCGACGGCGTTGGTCTGGTGATGGCTACCGCCTTGCTCGCACTGAAATTCCTTAGAACGGGAAATGACGTTGTCGCCGCCGGTTTTCTGGTATTCACGATTGGAGAAAGCGTTATGCTTGCCGGAACCGCAGAGTCCCTTGCAGGAAGCGTTCCATCGTTTGCTGCGGGCACGGCCCTATGGTCTGCGGCGCTTCTACTCACAAGTGTTCCCAAAGAATTCGCCGGCTGGATTCGTCTAGTGGGCATTGTTGGCGCAATTCTCTTTGCGATTACGGCGGCAAGGATTTTCTGGGGAGAACAGGTGCTGCCAACCGCTTCTCCGCTGCCCTTTTTCGCATACCCCTTTCTTGTCCTCACGTTCGCCGGCTGGATTTGGACGCTGTTGAAGAGGGGAATTAGTCCGGAGCAACCCGCTCGCCTGTAACGGTGAGCTTGCGTGTGACGAATCCAGGTATCCAACGCTGTGGAGAATAAAGTAATGAAGGCAGAGCAAAGGCCTTACCTGAATACGAGAGAAGACGACGCAATCCGATTCCTGGGCCTACCGACCCTCATGAGGTCAACCGGCGAATCGACCAATGGATCGTTTGGACTGATGGAGCACTGGGACATGCCGCCCGGGTTTGCTTCGCCGTACCATATGCATCATTTGGAAGACGAGGCATTTTACATACTCGAAGGCGAAATGGCCTTTGTCTGCGATGGCAAGTGGATGAAGGGTGGTCCGGGCACCTACGTCTTCGGCCCGCGCCAGATCCCTCATGGCTTCAAGGTTGAGGGATCCAGTCCCGCGCGGATGCTGCTGCTATGCGCTCCCGCTGGGTTTGAGCGTTTCGTTTTGGAGTTGAGCGTACCATTTAACGATTTCACACCTCCGGATATGGCGAGACTCATGGCTGTGGCGGCGAAATACAAAATTGACATTCTCGGACTGCTGCCGGAATAGGTTGGCGGAGAAAAAATCGCATCTTCTGGCACTCGACGCCGGTGGGCCTTGGGATTCCTTCCGGATCGTCGGCCACTCGGATACAATCCCGAACTAAAGACCGCGTTAAGCGTCATTATCGGACACTACTTCTATTACATCCCGAAGCCTTCTGGTCGGGGCTGATGTCCCAGAACAGCAGCGGTCGCATTCTGTCAGCACGGGCCTTTTCCGCTTCCTCTTGAATGCGGCCAGTTGCAGCCCAAAGCTAAATTCTCGACGGCAATGGCTTGATGACCGCTGGCAAGCAATCGAACAAACCGAAAGAGACACGGAATGATGACCAGCATGCGACTTCGTTATTCTCGCCGAAAATCAAGAGGTTGTGCGCGAACGGAATTTTGGCGAGCGACAGGTTCTGACTACCTACAGCCACGACACCTATCGAGATATCCTGAGCTATGCTCCAGTGGCTCGTCGTCGGGATAGGAGACATTACGGCCAAGCGGGTTCTTCCCGCGATCCTCGCAGAACCTCGGAGCAGGTTGGCCGGCATAGTCACCCGAAACCCCTTCAAGGCGGAACCGTACGGCGTACCGGGCTGGACAAATCTGGGCGAGGCGCTGAAGGAGTCTGGCCCGGATGCTGTGTATGTCGGCACTCCGGTTTTTATGCACGCTCCACAGACCATCGCTTGTTTGCGCGCCGGCAAGCACGTACTTTGCGAGAAGCCCATGGCCCTCAATTACGGCGAGGCGTGTTCCATGCAGCAGACCGCGCAGGAAACGGGTCGCACGCTAGGCATTGCCTACTATCGGCGTATGTATCCGAAGGTGAACCGGGCGAAGGAGCTGATCGCTGCCAGCGTGATCGGCCAGCCCGTATTTGCCGAGGCGACATCCCACGATTGGTTCCACCCGGTTGACGGTCCTCGCGGCTGGCTGATCGACCCGAAGCGCGCGGGTGGCGGTCCGCTCTACGACATCGCGTCACACCGGATCGACTTAATGAACTACCTGTTCGGCGAACCGACACGCGTCACAGGTCTAACCTCGACACTAGTCCAGCCAACGGAGGTGGAAGACAACGCAACCGTCCTCATTGAATATAAGAGCGGAGTCCGAGGGTTCGTGGACGTCCGCTGGCATTCGCGAGTGCCGCGTGATGAATTTCGCATTCGAGGAACGGATGGCGAAATGGACCTCACTCCGCTGAACGGGGCGTCATTAGTATACCGAGGCCAGGAAGAACACCTTCCACCGCATCAGAACCTACATTACCCATGCGTCGACAACTTCGTCAGTGCCGTTCTCGAGAATGAGGTGTTGCGCTCAACCGGTGCAACGGCCCTGTGGACCGATTGGGTGACCGAACAGGTGGCTCTCGCGAACCTGTGCCGCTGAGGTTGACAGCGAGCGCGATGCTACAGGAAGGTTCAACTATCTGTTCCCTTTTCGTGAACGAGATCTGGAATACTTGCCGCCAGAACGTGCAATCGACATGTTGGAAAGGACAATTCTGTCATTCCAACACCGACTACGAATTTTATCGGTCAGTGGCGGGACTGAGGCGTGACGTGAAGTTTTAGCCAACGATCTCTTTCACCACTCGTGCTTCAAACACGGACGTCAGCTTCTCCTTCAGGCCGTTCTGATCGAATACCAGCCGCTGATAATCCATGCCAAGCAGGTGAAGAATAGTGGCGTGCCAATCGGTGACGCTGACTTTGTTCTCGACAGCTTCGTACCCTAGATCGTCGGTCATGCCGTAGGTCAGGCCGGACTTCATGCCGCCGCCCGCCATCCAGAGCGAGAAACCGCGCGGGTTGTGGTCGCGGCCGGACTCCTTCGGATTGCCCCCCAACTGCGCGATGGGCATGCGGCCAAATTCTCCGCCCCAGATTACCAGCGTGTCCTTCAGCAGGCCGCGCCGCTCAAGATCCTGGAGTAGCCCGGCAACCGGCTTGTCGGTACGGGCGCTGGCAGCTCGCATGCCGGCTTCGAGGTTCGTATGGTTGTCCCATATCTGGCTGTTGATGTAGAGCTGCACGAAGCGCACGCCGCGCTCTACCAGACGCCGCGCCATCAGGCAGCGACGGCCATACGAATCAGTCGGCTCCTCGCCAACACCATAGAGGGTGCGCGTGGCTTCATCCTCCTTCATAATATCAAGCGCATCGCTAGCCGAAAGCTGCAGGCGCGCGGCCAGCTCATAGCTCGAAATGCGCGCATCCAACTCCATTTGATCCGGGTGATTGCGCTTGTGAATGTTGTCGAGCTTGCTGAGCAGATCGTGGCTCAGTTCGGCGAGTTCCGAGGGCTGCTGGTATTCCGGCCGTAGGTTGAGGATGGGGGAGCCGGCCGAACGGATACGGGTCCCCTGATACACTGGCGGCAAAAATCCCGCTTGCCAGTTTTGCGTGCCGTTAACCGGCAGCCCGAGCGGATCGTCCAGCACCACGTACGCGGGAAGATTCTGGTTCTCGCTGCCCAGGCCGAAAACCACCCAGGATCCCATGGACGGCCGCCCGGGAAGGATACGGCCAGTATGAATAGCGAACAACGCGGGCTCGTGATTGGGGTGCACGGTGAACATGGACCGGATCACGCAGATCTTATCCGACTGTTCGGCCAGGTATGGCATCAGTTCCGAAATCCACATACCGGATTTGCCGTGCTGCGCAAACTTAAAGGGGCTGCGCAATAGGCCTCCGGCCTGCTCCGGCCCGGTGAGGTCGGCCGCGACTTTGTCGAAGTACGCTTCGCCGTTGTGCTTGTCGAGCACGGGTTTGGGATCAAAGAGATCCATCTGACTGGGCCCGCCGTTCATGAACAGATGAATCACGGCTTTGGCTTTGGGCGCAAAGTGCGGCGGCCGCGGCTGCAGATCGTACATCCGACGGTGGCCGTCAGGCAGGCCGCTGGAAGAATCCAAGGTGGTGCCGTAGAGGTCCCGGCTCAACAGTGTCGCGAGAGCGGTGCCGCAGATTCCGTCCGAAAATCTTTCGAAAAAGTTACGCCGCGACAATGGCCTCTGCAATCCGTAATGATTCTGAAGAGACATAGTGACCTCTAATCGATATAGAGAAAAGCCGCCGAGTTTAGGATGGTATGGCAGAACGCTGTCAGAGCCTTGTGCTCTGCATCAGCGTCCTTCACATCTTTCGCGGCGGCCTGCTTCAGCTTTAATAAATCATCACTAGCTACGCGCATTTCTTCCGCGGTAGGCGCGCGCGATAGCGCGAGCCAGTACGCCTGTTCGACTTGACGGCGCACATCGGAGCCAGCTTCGTTTTCGAGCCGGTTGGCGAAATCCTCCGACAGCTCGTAGATCGTGGCGTTATTTAGCAGGTGTAGCGCCTGCGGCGCGACATTGGATTGCGTGCGAGTGAGGCACGCAGGGCTCAACTGCGGGAAATCGAAATTATCCAGCATGGTCGGAACTTCCGAGCGCCGTTGGTTCACGTAGATACCACGGCGCCAGCCGGTAGGCAATTGGATCGGGGTCACCAGACCATCGTCGCGAACCACCACGGGATCGGGTGGCCCGAACATGCGCGCGTCGAGGCGGCCGGCCACCTGCAGTATGGTGTCGTTCAGAACCTCGGCTTCCATGCGCTTAAGCGGCATTCGCGAAATCAGGCGATTATCAGAGTCGGCCTTCCGGAGCTCCGGTGTCACCGCGGAGCTTTGCCGGTACGCATTTGAAGTCATCATGAGGCGTTGTATGGCCTTGACGCTCCACTTCTGCTTGACGAAATCGACCGCCAGCCAGTCGAGCAATGCCTGGTTGGATGGCGCCGCGCCAGTGTGGCCGAAATTGCCCAGAGTCGTAACGATTCCCTCGCCGAAATGCCTGGCCCAAATGCGGTTCACCATGACCCGCGCGGTCAATGGATGGTTGGGCTGGATGAGCCAATTCGCGAGCGCGAGCCGCCGCCCCGTCTTGTGCGCGCCCGGCCAGGGTTCTCTAACCTGGTAAGGCTTCAGACCGGTGATGAGCACCGACGGCACTCCCGGCTGAACCAAAGGCCCAAAATTCGACGGGCTACCGCGCCGCAGTACATAGGTTGGCGAAGGCTCGCCACGGTCCCACAGCGCTTGGATCTTTGGATCGGGAATCTTCCTGGCCTCCAGCAGGATGGTCGCGCTCTGATACAGCTGCTCGTCTTTGGCATAAGCCGGACCAGCGGCCTTCAGGTCGTCGGAAGAAACTTTCAAGGTAGCGCCGAACTTTTCGGCCAGATACTTCTGCACTTCGGTGCGATCCTCTGGCTTCGTCGCGGCAACCGCGCGCAGATCTTCCTGCAGCGATTTGGGCAGCTTGCTCAAGCGCTCGTCGAGAACCTTCTTCTTGAGCGGATCGATTTTCTGTTCCCACGCGGACTTCTTGGCCGCGAGTTGCCGGTCAATCTCGCCGTTGAAATCTTCGCGGTTGCGGGCGTCTTCCGCTAGCTCATACGGCGTTTTGCCCGGCTCAATGTATGGCAGCAGGCGTCCCTGCGTCTGGGTGGTGATGACAGTTGTCTTCTTAATGTAGAGCGGCTGCAGCCAATCGTGCTCGTCGTAGGCGCCTTTCAAGACGGCGTCCAAACGGTAATAATCGCGCTGGGGAATCGGATCGTACTTGTGGCTGTGGCAATGGGCGCATTTCATCGTGAGGCCCAAGACGGTCGAACTGAAAATGTCAATCTCATCGGCGACCACATCGAGCCGGTCGTCGGAGAAATTCACCTCGCGCTCGCTGGTCGAATCCGGCGCCATGCGGAGAAAGCCGGTGGCGATTAGGTCGTCCATCATCTGCTTGGTCACCGCGGTTGCGTGCTCGTAATCCACAAGCTCGTCGCCGGCGATCTGCTCCAACAGGAAGCGATCATACGGCTTGTCCTCATTGAAGGACTGAATCACGTAATCGCGGTAGCGCCACGCATACGGCCGCGGGTGGTCGGCGGACAGCTTGCCGCCTTCGGAATCGGCATAACCGGCGGCATCCAGCCAGTAGCGGCCCCAGCGCTCGCCGTAGTGTGGCGAAGCCAGCAGGTGGTCTACCAGCTTCTCGTAGGCGTCGGGGCTTTTGTCCGCCATGTACGCCTGAATCTCGGCGGGTTGCGGCGGCAGGCCGATCAGATCGAAATAGACCCGGCGCATCAACGTGAGCTTGTCGGCCTCGGGCGAAAATGACAGGCCCTTTTGCTCGAGCTTGCTCAGCAGAAAAGCGTCAATGGGATTGCAGACACGCTCAGCATGCTTCACGGCGGGAGGGTTGGCCGCTTTGGGCGGCTGGAACGACCAGAAACTTCGATCCTTGTCGGAGACCAGGGGATCGGACGCGGTAGCCGCCAGATCGGGGGGTTCAGCGACCACCGGCGCACCCAACTCGATCCAGCGCGCGATTTTGGCGGCCTCAGCGTCGGCCACCGGCTTGACCCCCACCTGAATCAGCCGCTTCTTAGGCGGCATCTCGCCGGAGCGAATCATCTTGACGAGCAGGCTTTGGTCGGGCTTCCCGAGAACCATCGCAGGCCCGGACTTGCCGCCCTTCAGCATCGATTCTCTGGTGCGCAGATCGAGGCCGGCGTCTTGCAGGTGCAAACCGTGGCACACGGTACAGCGCAGGAGCATGATGGGGATGATGTCGTCCTGCGTAATATTTGACGGTGCCGCCTCAGCGGGGGGGGCGGACGCCGATCCAGCGCCGTTTTCGATCCATCCGCGAATGATGGCGAGTTCATCGTCGGTAAGGTGAATCTTTCCGCCGGGGGGCATCAAGCCCTCTTTCACCATGTGATACAGGCGGCTCTCGTCCGGGTTTCCTGGAACAATCACTGGGCCGGATTCGCTCCCATGCATCGCACTCTCATAGGTGCCGAGGTTCAGATCTTTGGTTTTGAGAGTGGGCCTGTGGCAGCCGAGGCAAGTGCGATTAGTCAGGATGGGTAGGACGTCGTTTTCAAACGTGGTGGGCTGCGACGGAAGTTTCTTGGCCGGATTTTCCGGAGGCGCACTCAGCAGAACCCCCAGCAGACTGCCCGCAACAGCCACTATGCCGCCGCGAACGCGAAACCCACGGCCGGGATCCACGTTCAACAGCATGGCGAGCCCATTTTAGTGTTAACCCTTAACAGATGAAAGACTTATGTAGCTGATAGGTGCTTTCAAATTCGGGTTCCATTATATCATCGCGCATCAGCCATCAACGGCATCAGAAGATGAGCCGCAGACCCAATTGGATCTCTCGTGGATCAAATAGCGTGCTGGTAGACAGGCCGAATCCGGGGCTGGTGAGTGTTCGGTTCGGAATCGAGAATGCATGCTGGTTCAAAAGATTGAAGAATTCGGCGCGGAACTGGAGCGATGCTCGCTCGAATAGCCTGGTGTCCTTCGCCAGCGAAAGATCGAAATTGCTGTAGCCGGCATTCCGGAAGGTATTGCGCCCCAGGTTGCCGGGGTGTGCCGCTACGGTGCTGCCGTTGAGGTTCGCCAGATCCACCGCGAAGAACTGTCCCACGAAGTTCTGGTTGTTATTTACGGCCTGGGTAAGACTGGCGCTGTCCTGGAGGACCGCGTTCGAGAAGAACTGCTCCTCCGGCCCTTGGCCGCCGGTTTTGAGAGTTGGCGCGGAAACCAGATCCGGACGTACCGTGCCGCCGCCATAATTATCGATGCCATACTCCTTGCTTCCGAACGGTGTGAGCACCGTGAATGGGAAGCCGGAACTGGCGGTCGCTATGCCCCATAAGGTCCAGCCTTGCGTCAGGCGCTTGGGCAGATACGACGCTTTGTCAAATGGAAGTTGATACGAAAAGTTCACCACTACGCGCTGCGGAACGTCGAACGAAGCGCGCGCCTTTTCGCAGCTCCAGCAGAACGGATTTTCCTGCACGAAGCCGGAGTTGGCGGAATCCCCGTTGTAGACCGTGGTCGCGTTGTCGATAGCCTTTGAATAGGTATAGGACAACTGGAACGTCAGCCCGGCCGTGGGCATCGCCTTGCGCAGCATGACCTGCAAGGAGTTGTACGTCGAGTGCGCGTGATTGTCGGTCAACTGGAATTCGCTTAGGCTGGGATTCATCGCGGTATATATTGCGACGTTGGCGGGGGCGCTGGCGAATCCGTTGGGAAACTGCGAAGCGTACAGGCTTACGGCGTTGTTGAAGACGTAGCCGGCCTGCAGGATTGTATTCCACGGCAGTTCCTGTTCTATGGTGAGATTGCCGCTAATTGTGTAGCCATTATGGTAGTCGACCGAAGTTAGGTTCGTCAGCAGCCCGGGGAATGGCGTCAGATCGATGGGCGTGTTAGCCGGAACCGTTTTCGTAGTGCCATTGGCGGCAGGCAAGAGACCACCGCTCAGATCGCGCAGCGGCATGTTGTTAAGCGGCCTTGGCGCAGGCGTGAATGTCAGATTCGGCACCGCGCTTGTGCCCGAGAACGGAAAATTGAAGCCCTGCTGATCAGCGGTCTGTGCTAGCGGGATGTTAGTGAAAAAGGCGAACCCGCCCCGCACGACAGTCTTTGGCAAGACCTTCCAGGCAAAGCCGAGCCGTGGTGCGAATCCCTTATAGTCTTCGCGATAAATCGGCTGCGGGTTCAACACCATCCGGAGGTAGTCCTTGGGGTCGGAGGTGAAATTCGGGCTATTCACAATGCCCGCCAACCGATTTGCCGTCTCAAAGGGCACGGTATTGTACTCATAGCGCAAACCAAGGTTTACCGTGAGGGTACTGGTGACCCTGAAGTCGTCCTGAAACCATCCACCATACGAGGAGCGGCGCATCGAAAATGGAGCAAACCCACCGCCGGGAGGTCCGAAGCCCGGGTAACTCACGCTGCGCTGGTAGAACTGGCTGATGCCCGTCATGAAGCTCACGAGCGCGTTCGGGCTGGGGTCGCCGGGCTGGAGGTTGTGCGCGCCATCCACCGACTGAATCGCCACCGGAAGGGCAGAGCCGGCGGCGAACGTATAGATTCCGTTCGGGCCGCCGATGGAACTGCCGAAATAGCTCGAATGCACGGGGCGGTACTCGCCACCGAAGTTCATGGTGTGCCGGCCCTTGACCCACGTGACGCCGTCGCGAAATGTCATGCCGAAGGGCGCCAGGCTGAAGCCGCCACCGCTGGTGCCGTACTGGTAGAGCGCGCCATCGGCGAAATTCACTTCGGTGACATTGAAGACCTTGGGCACAGTCTGCTCAATGGCCTGCATTCCGCTGATCCGCAACTCGTTAATCAGGTTGCTGGAAAATAGGTGAGTCTCGCTCAGGCCTGCGTTGATCCAGTCGTTTCTGGTGTCGTTGTCAAAGGCCGTGTTGATGATGGCTTCGTTCGGGTCTTGATTTGGCTGGTGATTGCTGGCGACACTGTAGCGGAAGAAGAACGAGTCCTTGTCCGAGAACCGCTGGTCCAGGCGGCCCGAGTACTGATCGCGATTGATGGCTTGGCTGAATGTGGACTGGAAGGTCCGCGGTCCGAGGGTACCACCGGGGTTATTAGGAAGCGGGTAGGCGTTCAGGATCGTGGAGACCTCCGGGAGCACTGGCACCTGCAACTGATAGGGTGCGCCGGTGGTGGGAGTGACGGTGACCAGACCCTTACGCTCGTCGGCCGTTGGGACTGCGAAGACTACCGGCGTGGCCAGGCGCTGGCGGAAGCCTGCGTATTGGAAGAAGAAGAAAGTCTTGTTTTTGCCATTGTAAACCTTCGGAATCAAGATGGGGCCACCAAACGTTACGCCAAACTCGTTACGCCGAAAGGGCGCCACGCTGGGCGCGAAGAAATTACGGGCGTCGAATTTATCGTTGCGCACGAACTCGAAGGCCGAGCCATGTAAGTCGTTGGTACCGGTTTTGGAGACGATACTGACGATAGTGCCCGCGCCTTTGCCGTACTCGGCCGAGTAGTTGTTCTGCAGCACGCGGAACTCGGCGACGGCGTCCAGGTTGAAGTTGCCGAATTGCCCGCCACCCAGCTCGTTGTCGCTCGAGTCCATGCCATCCAGAAAGCTGGAGCCAGTAGTGCCGCGGTTGCCGTTGCCGGAGGTGTTGATTTCAAAATTGAAGGAACTGTTATTTTCCGGCACCTGACCGGGCTGCATCAGCATCAAGTTGGTGATGTCGCGGCCATTGAGCGGAAGGTTCGCGACTTGGCGGCCTTCCACAAGCCCGCCAATCGTGCCGGTTGTGGTGTTGAGCGCAACCGCCGTCGCCGTCACATCCACTTGCGTGGCCACGCCTTTGACAGCGAGCGTAAAATCGACTTCTCGCTTCTGCTCGACGTCCAGGGTGACGTCCACCGAGGACCTATCGAAACCGGCGGCCTCGGCGGTCACCGTGTACGTCCCCACTGGCAAGCGCGGAAGCGCGTAGTTTCCTTCGCTCGAAGTGATCGCGGAGCGGCTGAAATTCGTGTTTTTGTCGAGCGCGGTCACGGTGGCGCCCGGCACGACAGCGTGGCCTGGGTCGGCCACGGACCCCGCAATACTCCCGACGGCTTGAGCGCAGAGCGGAACCGGCGTAAACGCCACCACCACCAGGCCAATCAACATAAGAAATGAAACTCTGTAACGCATGTACCTCCTTTGGCCATGTGTTTCCATGGCGCCCTCCGAGCAAACGTGGACTTCCGACTAGCGTAGGCCACAATAGTCAAGACTGCAAGACAATTCCATCTTCGAATACCGTTTCTTCGATAGGTTACGTAGAAGCCTTCAGACGAGCGCCGGGTCGTACGGAGGGAACTGGCCGTGCTGGCGATAGCTGTCGTGGTACCGGCGCACCTTGTCCTCGTCCACCTCAATTCCCAGTCCGGCGCCTTCCGGAATACCCCATTCGGATCCGGTGGCGATCGGCAACGGCTGCGTCAGGATGTCGTCGCACATCATTTGCGCAGTTTGCTGATTGCCGTCAACCACGTTGGGCAGCGTTAACAGGATATGGTGCGCCGCAGCGGCAGCAATCCCGAACTCCCCGTGGGTGTGTTTGCAGATCTGGAGCCCCTCCATGGCCGCTACTCTGCACAGCCGCTGAAACTGCGCCAGCGATCCCACCCAGTAAGGACTGAAACAATAGACATCCGCGGTGCGCTTCGTGATCTGCTGGTAAGCGTCCTCGACTGACCACATGCCTTCGTTGGCGCTCAGCGCCACTCGCGAGCGAGCGCGCACTTCTTGCATGTTCGTGACGGGATCCTGGCTGACGGGCTGTTCGATAAAATCGATATGAAACTCGTCGAGCAAGTCCAGATTGCGCAGTGCCTGGTTCACGGTCCAGGCTCCGTTGGCGTCGAGACGAAGACGGCTTTCTGGACCGATGGCTGCCCTCACAATGCGCACCATGTCGTACTCGGCGTGGATATCCAGCCCGACTTTGAGATAGAAAACGCGATAACCGCGGGCAATGCCGTCGCGGCACTGCGCCATCAGGCTCTCTTCATCACCCCGGGCCAGATAGTAAAAGTAGTTCGCTCCATCGCGCACTCTTCCGCCGAAGAGATTGTAGAGCGGCTGACTGCACGCCTTGCCGCAAATATCCCACAGCGCCATATCAATTCCGGCATAGGCGAAGCTGGCGGTGGGTTTGCGAAACATCCAGACTCCCTTGTGCCACAAGTCGGCGCGGATCAACTCGCTTGACCACGGACTCTTGCCGAGGACGAAGGGCTCCATGGCGCGCAGGGCCTGTTCCACGGATTCAATATTCGCACCGCTGCATGCTTCCCCCCAGCCCACCAGGCCATCGTCCGTAGTTGCCTTGATGACCACATCCGACACGCCGTCGCGGTTCACCTGCGAGCTGACCTCGCGGTGCGTGTAAGGAATGTTAATGGGAATGAATTCGAGTTTTGCAATCTTCATCTGCAGGACGCCATCATAAGACAACCGCGCCGCACAAGCAAAGTGAATCCATATCACCGGACGGTAGCGGAATGCCATGTCAAGATAGAGGACTGCGCCGATAGAAGGCTACGCTGTCATGCTGAGATGTATTGCGATCCTCTGGCTCCTGCTGCCGTTTCCGGCTGCCGCGAGCGCACAAGACCATGCGTCGGCGGTCACTCATCATGAGCAGGGTATGGCGCTTTACCGCGGGCACGATCCTGAAGGCGCGATTCGTGAGCTGACACAAGCGGTCGAGATTGACGCTCGTTACGCTGAAGCCTGGAACGATCTGGGTGTGATCGAGCGTCAGCAGGGCCACCTCAATACCGCGCTTGAATGTTTTCGGAAAGCCGTCACCGAGCAACCACGCTTCGTGGGCGCCCTTTACAACCTGGCGCTGGCGCTGGAGGCCACGGGTGACGCCGAAGCCGCCATCGGGCAAGTCCGCAGGGTGATTGCGCTGGCTCCCGGTCTGCCACAAGCGCGTGCCCTCTATGGCCGACTGCTGATGGGGCAGAACCGCCTGGAAGCGGCGCGTGATCAGCTCCGTCAGGCGACAGGGCTCGATCCGGGGCTGGCGAGCACGCACGCGAACCTGGGAGCGGTGTTGTATAAGCTCGGCCAAGTAAGCGAGGCTCTCCGTGAATTGCAGCGTGCCGTTGAGCAGCAGCCTCAATCTGCACAGGCGCATTTTCAATTGGGGCTGGCTCTGTTTTCGAGTGGCGCGCAGCAGGAAGCCAAAGCGGCGTTCGAAAAGGCTGTGGATCTCGATCCCGACTTGGCGGAAGCCAGAATCAATCTCGGTCAGCTATACGAAAGCGAGAACCGGATGCCGGAGGCGATTGCGCAGTACCGTCGCGCGGCCGCGGCCTCTTCCGGAACTGCGGACGCGGAAGTGCGCCTCGCCAGGGCGCTAATCAAAATACAATCGTTGGACGAGGCGAGCAGAGCGTTGGACACGGGTTTACGCCGCCATCCGCGCGACGCCGCCCTACATTTCGAGCGTGGCAAGCTGTTGGCGAGTGGAGGGAATCGGGAAGCCGCGCTGCGCGATTTGAAGGCCGCCGTGCAGTTCGACCCTAAGGCCGCCGAATCCTATCTGGAGCTGAGCCGCGTGCTTCATGATGTGGGGAGGACTGACGAACAAAAGGCCGCTCTTGAAGCCGCGGTGCGAATCGATCCGAATCTGGTCGAGGCACGCTATGCTTTAGCCAACCTTGCGCGGCAGCAGGGTGATGCAGAGCAAGCGCGGGAGCAGCTTGCAAAGGTGCGGCGGCTCAGGCAGGCCGAAATAGATCGGGACATGGCGCTGGGTGAGATCCGCGCCGGAGTTCTGCTGGCGGGGAGGCACGAATACGACGCTGCCATCGAACATTTTCGCAAGGCCCTGACGATCGATCCCAAATTGGGCGAGGCGCACTTTGACTTGGCCGGCGCGTTGCTCGAGAAGGGCGATGGTGCGGCGGCCATCAGCAGCTTCCGTCATGCGCTTCAGATCGCACCCCAATGGGCGGAGGCGCATTATCAGCTCGGCCGCGCCCTGCTTCAGGCAGGCCGGCGCGAGGAAGCGATGGAGGAATTTCGCGCGGCCGTCAAGTATGATCCCGAGCATGTCGCGGCGCGCGATGCGTTGAAGTAGAGGCTCTTGGCGTCCTCCTTCGCATGCCATGGGTATAAGATGTTATTGGCCGTGCCGCGAAACTGGTGGCTTACCTGATGGCCGTAGACCGCGAAGAACGGGCCGGCACATCGGTGAGTACCTGAACGCCGACGTTTCAGTCGGATTCAGCGAGCGATTGCACGGTTTCTTGAATAAGGTGCTCTCAGGTTCTGGAGCGCCTTGAGCCAAAAGACCAGGAAGCCTGATAACTGGTGTTATCGGTAGTTGTTCCGTCGGCCGACCCGCCGGCAACGTGCCAGAACAGGATCCTCAACCAGTCTGTTCCAGCCCAACTTCCGAGTGGCCCATCATACATGACCAATCCACATCTTCATGGGCTAAACCTGCACTGAGTCCACCCCGTGCTGCTCGGCGCCAAACCCGGCAACTTTCTCGACGAAGCGCTGATTGCCCAACACGAAGCCGAAGAACGAGTAGACTTAAGCGGTTGTGATCGGTCCGACCATTTGAAATAGAAAGGGGAATACATGAAGTACATAATCAGCTGGTTCGAGCGCCCGCAAGGTTCGCCTATAGAGTATGAGAATGCCCAGAAGCGAATCCTCGAGGTGTTTGGCCAGTGGAAGGCGCCAGGCAACTTCAAGATCGAGTTTTTCGTAATTCGTGTGGGGGAGTGGGGTGGGCATATGTTGGTGGACTGCGACGATCCACTAACGATTCACAAGTTTTGCTCGATGCTCCCTGCATTTGTATTCCAAGTGCACCCCGTGGTCCGCGTCGAGGACGCAGTCCGGGGCGAACTCGAAGTAATCGCCTGGCGAGACAGCCTAAAAAGCGAGTGACATTTTTGCCTACTTCGCAGCTGATCTTGGCCGCATCCGGGGGTGAGTTTATCCCAACGAGACGTTCGAGCCACAGCGGACACGATTGTAAGAAACGGCGAGACTCTCGTCCGCGTGACATTGGATTTAGCTAGCTCAGGAACGCCTGAGGCTTCCGGATTCTTACAAAACGCCAGGGTCTCGGATTTCGCTGTCGCATCGATCATTTCAACTTGCGACGCGCCCCCTTGCCGCAGGGGTGCCGCGGTCATGACATGAATCACTCAGGTGGCATTTATCCATCAAGTCCAATCTGACTGATCTGCGCTTTTTTTTTAAGGGCGACAAAAATCGGCTTGACTGGAAGGGACCACTCTGGAAGGGACCGCCCGCCGCCCTTCAGCTATCATAGAACTGCCGACGAAGGATTCACGCGTGGTTAATGCACGACTCGTGGGGATTGGTCGGGTTTTGTTGCTCGGATTGGCGGCGTGGGCATTGGCCGCGGATGCGGTCGCTCAGCCTAGCTCAAAGGCCGATCCGGAATCAGCGGTCCGTCTTAACGATGCTGCTGAGCAGGGCACTTTAAACGTCGGCGCGGGCAAGGCGAATCTCGCGCGAGTCGTCGATCGTGTTGTCGGTCGCGAAGTCTCCAAGCTCGACTTCTCGCTCCCGGTGGGTACGGCGGTCGGCGTATGGGCCAAGAATTTTCCGTTACCATTCGGCGCCCAGAACATCGATGTCGCCCAAATCGGCGTCAGCGCCCATGCTTCAGATCTCGACGCGGTCGCCGCCGTGATGGAGATCAAAGGATCAGGCGGCACTCAACGGATCGCCATTCCCCTCACTCCGGCATGGTCGCTGACCGAAGCCGTCATCGAATGGCAGCTAGTCGGAGCCTTCAGTGAAGCGGTGGTGGTTGTTAGCCAGGCCGGCAGCGAACCCTCGACCGGCACGGTCTACCTCGACATCCGCTTCGATCGGCTTTCACCGGCTCGCAGGCTGAGCACACACGTGACGGCGCGTCTTGGCGGCGTCCTAATTGTGAGCCTCGCCGGAGCCCTCCTCGTCGCTTTGCTAGGCCGATTTTTCGGTCCAAAACGCACGGCCGACGCCTGGGATACGGCTCGGCCGGTATCAACTCCGAGCCCGTTTGCCGGTCTTCGCCGCGATTTTGTGATTGGCGCTGGAATCATCCTTATCGCCAGCCTCGCGATCAGCATTTATCGGCTCTCTACGAAAGGCATTCTCGAAGTCGGTTGGAGCGCTCTATTGGCCGCCGTGGCAGGCGCAGTCATTGCCGAGTGGCTCAAACTCGGACTTACCGGAAAGCACCAGGATCCAGTTCAAGTCTTTCAGAACATGGCGGCGACCGGATTACTCGCTGCGTCGGCCAGTTCGCTCTCAATCTTGCAGGTACCGGCCGCCTGGTCTGAACTTCTCATGTTGAGCGGTACGGCGGCGGCCACCGCCGTCTTAGTCTATCATCTGATTAACGCCGGCATGCTCGCCAGCGCGGGGAAGCACCTCTCCGCTATCTCCGCCGTCTTGATCGTCGGAGCGCCCTTCGTCGTCGGGGGGTTGACCCTGCTCGCCTCGCCGGAACTTCTTCGACCCATCGGACGAGCCGCAGTCGCTGGTGCCCTCGCTTCGCCGCCGGCGTTGCTCGAGTCGATCGGCCAGGCGGTAGTTCTCTTCTGCTTCAATGTCCTCGTAACCAATGCACTCGTCTTCGCGACCAATGGGACGCGGCTTCGGTCAGCGTGGGTTCATCTGGTTCTGCTTGCTATCGCGACCGGAGCAACTATCGCTCCGTGGATTGCCAGTTGTGGATCGAGCGACAGCATTGCCTCTTTGCCGGCTGTGCCTCGGGCTCTTGCGACGGTGCTCGCAACGACACTCTCGCAAGCGGGTCTCTGGGCCGAAGCGTATCTCGTCACCGGATTAGTGCTCGACGCCATCTATCGTAAGGCGCCGTCGCAGGCATCGGTCGTCAGCCATCAATTCCAGGGCATCAAGAAGGGCATAGTCTTCAGCGGAACCTTCATGGGCCTGCTCTACACGCTTGGTTTGCTGTGGCAGACTCCCGGGCTTCGCGAGATGGCGGCGGACTACCCGCTCGCCGCTACCACCCTCGCCGGCACGCTTTTCTTTCCGCTCGCGAAGACGATAGTCGAGAGCTTCGACGGCAGCACCGGCTTCTTTCGCCGGATTGCAAAGAGCTACTCGAATCCGGTGCTCTATCTTCGCGGCGCAATCGTCGGACTGGGTCTGGGCTATGCCATGGCGCTCTCCCTGTCGGAGAGCGAGCTTTCAACCCGTGTCTGGTTCGGCTTCGGCGTCGGAGTTCTCGCTTATGCGGGCGTCGATCTCGTACGCGATTCGGTCTACGGAATGAAAAAGCGGGGTGGACCGCAGCCCGCGCGTGTCTACCTCGTTCACGCACTGCTCGGCGGCTCGATCGGCGCGGCACTGGGCTTCTACTTCGATTCGGCCCAGGTGGCGGTCGTGGTCGCCAAATTCCATCGCTACTTGGCCGCCGGCGTTCCGCCCGAGACCCACACAGTTTATCCGCTCCTCAGCAAATGGGGCTTCATCAACCTCGGCGAGGTGACCGGCGGAGTAAGCCTACTTTTCAAAGAGGCTCTCGCGGGGGTCATCAGTTTCTCGATCCCGTCATGGCTCTTCGCGATCAACCGTGCGTTCATGGCCGCGTACTTCCACAAAGAAGCCGGTCCGATCACTTCGCTCGCCACTCGCGAAGGGCTTGTCGGACTCACCGAAAGCATGATCCAGGTCCTTCGCTGGGGCCTATGGATGTCGCCGATCATCAACTCGTTCCTCCGTCCGGTGGGAGAGCCGACCTGGTACAACCAGGATGGCGCGATCAGGACGATCATTGCCATCGTGCAAAATCTCAGACTGACCCCCGAAGCGTTCAGGGCGTGGAGCCTTCAGGTCTTCATCTGGCTTCTTGCGTACGATGCAGTTCGAATTCTGATTTGGCTCGATCACTTCGGACTTCGCGTCGCGACGCTGGTGAACCTGAGCTTCCTCGGCATGGACACACTTGAACAGCGGCTCGCACGATTTCTCTCGCCCGCCGCAACCGCGCGCTGCGTCCCGGAGGGCGTCAAGCGCTTCACGACGTGGGTGCCGTTGCTTATTCCGTTCTACATCCCGCGTGGACAGGATTGGGACTACGCCTGGAGCCAGGCTGAATCCATCGCAAAAAGCCGCCCATCGGGCGGACTCTTGACGACGATCGTCGAAATGCCGCTTTCGGGAAAGTTGCTTCTTTTTGTGATCGCGGTGGCAATGGCAACCGCGCTCCTTCAACTAGTTCGCACTTTAAAGCCGCGATATGGATCGCGAGGCATTCGGCGATGGTCGCTGGCCAACATCAACTATGGAGTTGTGCTCAAACAGAACGGCGAGGTAACGAGTGGCGAACTTCTCCGCGGCTACGACCTCAGCCGCCCATCGTATGACCTGCTCGACCCTGCCGGACGGACAGTCTTTCTCGTCGATACCGCGGTCGAAGCCGGTGAGCCAGGTCGCTCGTGGCCGCTGATCGGCAATTTTCCCAAAGAGCATGTTGATTCGTTCACGATAGCGCCAAAAGAGCATGCTTTGACGGTTGTCAGCACCAACCGCGGCATTCGCGCAACGATAGAGATCACGCTGCCGGGAGCAAACGACCCGGTCGAGCTTTGGTCAATCGTCATCGAGAATCTTTCCGGCGCACCCCGCCAGCTCGTGCTGGTTTCGTACCTCGAGTGGTTGCTCAACCGTCCCGATGCCGATCGCGGGCACACACAGTACCAGCGGCTGTTCGCAGAGATGGAATACGTTGAGCCGCTTCACACAGTTTTCGCGTGGGACAAACACTCACAAGCGATGGGGTTCATCGCGGCCGATGAAAAACCATCCGGCTTCCTCACCGCGCGAATCGATTTTCTCGGCCGAGCGCAAAGTCTCTGGTCGCCGCGGGCACTCGAGACACTGGCCTTTAGCGCGGCCAAAGATACGCCGGCCCATCCGACGCTTGATCCTATCGCCAGCCTGCATTTTGACATAGCCCTGGCAGCGAACCAGACTACCTGCGTGCGTCTTTTGATGGGCATGGTGAAAAGCAAGAAGGACGCGATCGACCTCATCGCCCGGCGACTGTCGATCGCTAGGGCTCTAGACGCTTCGCCGGAACGAATCCGGGCAATCCTCTACCCAATCAAGCACGGCGAAATCCCAGCGGGAAATCTTCAGCCCTACTTTAACTTCTCAGGCGACGGCCGAGTGCTTACGATCCACACGCCGTTTACTCCGCGGCCGTTCGACCATACGATGTCGAACCGGCTCGGGCAGATCGTGAGCGTGACCAATCGCGGGCTCCATATGAGCGCCAGCGTCAATTCGCAGCAAAATCGCCTGACTCCCGACTGGCCCGACATCGTGACCCGCGAAGTTCCCGGCGAAGCGTTCTATCTCTACGATGTCGATACGGGCGAGTGGTGCTCACCGACGTATCATCCACTCGGCGATGCGAGCGCTCGCTACCAGGTCGAGTTCGGTGTGGATGGCTCGGCAACTTTCCGCACCAACCGCGACCGTCTTTCTATCGAGCTCGTCGTGTTCGTGCCGCCGGACGATCCGACTGGCGTGTACCTTCTGACGATTCGAAACGAAGGCGAATCGACTCGCCGGTTTCGAGTCGCGCCGTATTTTCAGATCGTGCTTGCGGCCCAGCCGGAGCACTCCGGCCCGCTCAAGATTCGGCGCGACGGGTATTCTAGCGCCGTGTACTTTGAGAACCCGCGGAACAGTTTCCGCTCCGGTCCTGCGTTTGTAGCAATGTCGCCGTCCCCTGACCAAATCGAGACTAACCGCGGCCGGTTTTTCGGCGCCGGTCAGAATATAGCCCGTCCGTATTTCGTCGAACAAGCCGGGCCGGACCTCACATCCACTCACGACGATCGGCCGATTGCAGCGCTCCTTGCATCGATTGATGTCCCCGCGGGCGGCACTACCACGATAGTGGTCATCCTGGGACAAGCCGACGACCGCGCGAAGGCCGAAGCGGTCGTTCGGAAATATCAATCTCCGGACGTCGCTCGGGCTGCACTCGAAGCCACCCGGCAATGGTGGCTCGAGCTGATGGACAGGGTTCAGGTCGAGACGAGCGATTCGGCTTTTGATGGTTACCTTGATTGGATGAAATACCAGGCGCTTGCCGAGCGAATCTGGTCCCGGCGCGGCTTCTACCAGGCCAGCGGAGCGTTCGGTTTTCGTGACCAGCTTCAAGACTCGATAAACCTGATCTGGATGGACCCATCGATCGCACGCCGGCAGATATTGCTCCACGCCTCACAACAATTCGCTGAAGGAGACGTGGTCCACTGGTTTCATCGTTTAGAGGACGGCCGGACCGGCTTCGTGGCGCGCACGCATGCGTCCGATAATCTTCTGTGGCTCGCCTGGGCCGTCGCCGAGTACGTTACTGCGACGGGCGATGAAACGATCCTCGATGAAGAAACGCCCTACCTCGAGGCGGAGCAACCTTTCCCGCCACTGCCAGCCAACAAGCACGGTATCGGGTTCGATCCTCTTCGACCGTCCCGTGCCGACTCGGTCTACCGGCATGCGATGGCAGCCATTGACCTCGTCCTGGACCGGCGCATGGGTCTCCACGGACTACCGCTCATCGGCACCGGCGACTGGAATGACGGCCTGGACGAAATCGGCAGCCAAGGCCGAGGCGAAAGCGTCTGGCTCGGATTCTTCTTGTGGTACATCCTCTCTCGCATGACGCCGATCATCGAAAAGAAGGACGGTCCAAGGCGGCTCGCCCACTACACCGGAAAAATGCGCGACCTTAAAAATGCCATTGAAGCAACGTGGCGCGGCGACCGATACCTGCGCGCCATCCACGACGACGGGACCGAAATAGGAGTCGCAAAGAGCGGCGTGTGGGAAATTGATGCGCTTACTGCCGCTTGGGCAGTCATGTCCGGCATCAACCCCGAGCACGGACGGATCGTTTTTGAAACCGCGCTGGCCATCCTCGAAAAAGACACGACGATTCTCTTGGGTTGGCCGCCTCTCCGCGAGGACACCACGCCCTACCTCGGCCGAAGCAGTTGGTATCCCGAAGGCGTGCGCGAGAACGGCATGTATTGCCACGGTGTACAGTGGCTCGTGGGGGCGGCAAGAATTTTGGCGGATTATTCCGACGACATGGGCCGGACGGACGACGCGCTCCGCTACCACGAGACCGCGGCCCGGCTCTGGCGGAAAATCTCGGCACTCTCGCATGCGATTCCTGAGGAGATCGAGACCTACGGAGGACAGCCGAACAAGCAAGCCGCCGACTTGGTGACGACCTTCGATCCCGGCCGGATGATCTGGAACGGTTACACTGGGGCCGCCGGCTGGATGTTCCGCGAGGCTTTGGAAGGGGTGCTCGGCCTGCGGCTAGAGCAAAACGAAATAGTGTTGCCGGCTAATTGGCAGACACCGACGACTGGGTTACGCGTTACTCGCGTTTCGCGAACTTTGAGCCCAGACTTTGACCCGGGCAAAAGGTTCTAAAACTCGCGAGAATAGTACCGGTGACGCCGACAGCGCAAGCAACCGAAACAAAAGCTAAGAAGTTAAAAAAGAATAGTCCCGCTAGGGTCGCCGCTACGGGCTGGAGGGCGCACCAGCGCCGAGGTTTCGAGGGGGGGCCGGCTCGGCGCGCCGGACCTACTGCCTCGAGCTTAGGACGAAAGCACAGGACGAATCCAATGCACACTTTTCAAACCTCGCGCGTTGCCCTGGTCTTCTTGTTCGCGTCCGCCTTCGCCTTTTCGGATGACAAACCGAAGACACCGAGCTCGACTGCCGGCAAGCGACTGGGCGCCCGCTTTCCGACGATCCCGGCGGAACATAAGCACGTCCGTGCGCTCGCTGAAAACGCGATGCGGTACGTCGCTTTGCAGAACCGGATCATCGACCCTGCCTCAGGCTACCCGGTCGAGGGATGGAACCATGACCCCAAGCGCGCACTTTTCCTCCGCTCGTTCACGCAGCTTACCGCCATCGGCCAGTGGATGGAGCTTTGCGCCAACGTCGCGGCCGGCTATGCCAATACCCCGCATCTGTCGCGAGAACAAGCATTGAACGCTCTAGCGAAGCTCGTCGGCAGTCTTCGTCACGATCAGCATGACCCGAACCTCAGCGCGAAGGGTCTGCTTGGCAATTTTCTCGATCTGGGGTCAGGCAAGCGGTTGGGACCACTGGCGTCAGACGTCGAGAAGCACAAGGTAATCGCCGCCTTCGGCCCCGAAAAAGCAGACGCCATCTGGAAGGCGCTGACGGAAAAAGGCTGGATCACCCCGCGGAACAATGACCGCGAGGCCGGCATCGTACGCGGCCCCAAATACGGCTCGGATTTCTTCGACGGGCCGCTCGTCCCCTATAGCGACCCGGTCACCCGGCTGAAGATCATGGCCATCCTCGATCAGCGGGTGGTGATGGTCGTCTTTGGCGACAATGCAAACCTGTCGGCATCGGTCGCGAAGACGATCGGAGCGCTGCTTGTTTCCGAACTCAAAGAGAACTCGGTCGCCGGCCAGATACGCCGGGAACTCGAGCAGTTCTTAGACGATCAGAAGGGAGGATATATCCACTTGTACGATCCGAAGGTCGGCCTGTTCTACTTCGGACTCGACGCGACCAAGAACCGGTTGTTTGGGTGGGAAGACCTCGACGGCAACTGGAAGACCGGCCACGTGGACTACCTCGTCAACGAGTTTCGCGCTCCAGCGACGTTTGTTGTGTTTCGATTCGGAATGCCCATGGACTCGATTAAAAACCTGGGGCTAAGGATGAAGCCTTACCGAACGACTGACGGCCGCGATCTGTACACGCTCGCGCCGTGGGAGGGCTCGGCCTTTCAGGCGATGGGGCTCGGATTGTGGCTGGGCGAGTTGGAGAATCCCAGTTGGCGAACCCTTATGCAGAACTTCGTCGCGATCGAGATCGATTTCGCCAAGCGGCAAGGCCTGCCGGGATTTCTTTCTGAGTCATACACTGGTCGGGGCGTCGAATATACGGGCAGCGTGGGCGTCGCGGAGATCGCGGTCACGCCCAAGCCGCGAATCGCCGACGCCGCCTCGCTCTACACCTTGGGCGCCGCATACGTCATCGCGCCGGCAGAAATCGAGAAGTTCCTCGCCGACAACTGGCCTATCATCTCGAAACTCTTCACCGATCACGGACCATGGGAAGGTTACAACATCTCATCGAATGAGGTCATCAAGTTTCAGACTACGGCCCATACTCTTTCGCTCGTGCTCGGCTTCATCGGCGCCGGGTCTGAGCATATGAAGCGGTATCTCGACTCTAAGAATCTCTCGCACCGGCTCATGGAGAGCTATCCACCCGGCGATGCGGTGGACCTGTTGGCCGAGGGCATACAAGTGTTCGCGTGGTCGGATCAGAAAGCGGGCGTGAAATCGAACCGCGAACAGAGTGCCTTTTTCGTCAAAGGAGATCGGGCGGCCCGTCTCGGCATCGCTTTCATAACTCCGCGGCCCGAGGGGCTCAATCTGTCAGGGGGAGTGATGACCATTGGTTATCGCTCCACGCAGGCTTTAGACGGCGCAACTATCACCTTCAAACCCGCGAATCCGAGCTCTTCGAATGTTCCTGCCCTCATCACCAAGGAACTCCTCACTCGCCTCAGCGTCGCGGCGGCGAGCACATCTGAGTTGTCAGTCATGCTTCCCGCCACCCCCGGACTGACGAACATCAAAGAGGTCGTCATCACCCACGAATCCAACACCGGCCAGCCGGTCGATTTGATGATCGAAAGATTCACCGTGAAGCCAATGGGCCGGTCACTCGTCTGGACAACTAAAAAGCTGCACTGAACCCTCTAAACCCCTTGAGGGCGAAAACTTGACACATTTTGGTCAACTTTTATTCTCTGGCCAATGAACCGGTCCTGCAGCAAACCGGCACCCAAAGGCCGCCAAAAAGCCTCTACAGCGCGTGAGGGCAGTAAGACCGCGAAAATAATGGGGCTTGCCTACCTCAGGGCATTGAGGCGAAACCTTCCACTGAGGATTCCGGCGCAAGTTCGTCGTGCCGGCCAATAGCCTAGAGCGCCAACTCAACCAGCGCAGGCGTAAATCTCTGCCGCAGCACCGCCAGCACGTGCGCGGCGAACGATTCTACTGCGTCCCCCCGAGATATACTCATTTACCTGGACAACGGCAGCCTATGCAACGGCCGTGCGCCGTGCCGGATGGTTCGGAGGAATCAGCTCCCGACTATTCGTCGGCATCAGCCTCGCGGCAGCAGTGCTCGTGCTCCTGTATCCGGTCGGTGGGAAGATAGCGACCACCAGGCCCACGGTCACAGTTGGTGGCGTCCCAGCGACGGTCACCTTCGCGGGCCTTCATCCCGTCTACCCTGGCCTGTACCTCGTGTACTTCAAGATTCCATCCGGAGTGCCAAAGGGAAACACAGTTCCGATCCAGATGCAGATTGGCGGCCTCAACACTGACCCGGCGAACGTCACCATCGCAATCCAATAAGGCTGGCACGGGGCCCCCAGATACAACTGCAACACGCTCAGGCTCGCGCCAAAGGCCCAACGTTCGGCCCAGGTCGCCGTGCGCTGAAACGAATGGCAAAAAAAGAATGCTCACAGTAGCTAGAGAAAGCACCGCTCGCGGTCGTCGTGAAAATGAGTGACCTATCACGCAGGATGATTATGAAAGCTCGGGCCGGGCGGAGACCATATCCGAAGAATCGGGAGCTGCTCGCGGCGATTTCTCTGGGAACTCGAACCGGCCAGGCCACGAGGGAGACTTGGATTAACCAAAGACATGGTTGAAGAAGGGTAGGCGCGTGCCGAGAATGGCTCTATGACGGCTGCTGTATTGAAATTTGTCGTACCATCATCGACGATC
>Ga0075426_10000570_pt1 | contig 25500 bp, 31 predicted proteins | sample SoiMethybrSBSTD5_FD_75304 | JGI IMG/M metagenome (GOLD analysis project Ga0075426, IMG submission 75304) | Bulk soil microbial communities from a Populus tree surrounding site in Tennessee, USA - Soil MetaG P. TD hybrid SBSTD5 | ecosystem: Environmental > Terrestrial > Soil > Tree plantation...
CGTTCGGTTCTCAGACAAGCGATGACCCGCTCGCGCCAAAACCAATGGGCCCGCAGATAATCGGCGGCGGACCAGATTACGGTAACTTGGCGTAAGTTCGTGATAGCCCACCGACGATCGGCGTGGCCAAATTCGCCCGTCGGCGTTTGCGTCGCCTGGCCGGCGCTCGCTGGTCGGTGGGAGGGGACGATGCAAGACGACGAGCCATTGACGAACGCGCTCTCGGAGGTTTTTGCGCAGTGCGAGACGCGCGGCATGAAGCAGCCGTTCATCATTTGCATCGTCAGCCCAAACGGCAGCGTGATCGCCCTGCGTTGTGTTTCGGGAAGCGCTCCGGAGGTGCTGGCCGAGCATAACGAGGGCGATCGCTTTCCGGCTCCGCTGGGCATTCTCGTGGTCGATCAGAGCGGCAAGGCGGCCAAATTCGGGGTTGATCGGCAAGGCCGACCGCAAGCCGAACCTACCAGCCGCGCATCGGCGCCGTTGGGGCGGCGACCAAGGAGGCGCCGGCAAAAATAATCACGCCAGCATTCCGAGGATCACCGAACCGCACGCGCCAAGGCCAGCCCACTCGGGCCCGTGGCGCGTTTCTTGCTCCACGACCAACGCCGTTCGCCCAGGAGAGACCATGACCTCGTTCCATGTCCGCCGCGCCGGTTCGGCTCCAGCGCGGGGCGACCTCGCGTTGCGCGTGATGACAGCGCTGCTGATGGCGACTGCCGCGGCCCTGGTCCTGATCGGCGCCGAGGCTTGGTGCGGAGCGTCGATGGAACCGAGTCTCATTCAGCTGCTTCAGTGAGGCGCCGCGTCCCCGCAAGCCACTGGTGCGTTCGCCATCGTCGATGACCAGGCATTAACGCCGCGGACAGCGGCCGTTCATGTTGGAGGCGCTAAAAAGATCGCGGCGACAGCGCATGCCGGGGATGGAGTGTCAGTTCCATGGGCCAAGTGGCGATTTGTCGGTCGAGGGGGACCTTTTGGCGGCGCGCTCGCGCTCTCGTGCACAGGCTGATCCTGGCCGTCAGCGATCGCTACCGGCCCGAGCGCCACTACATGCGTGGACCCGGGCCGAAATCTCACGCCCGGCGCGGTTCGCGGATCGAGGACACCGACTGAGGGCCCGAGTCGTCATTGGGACAGACGCGTGTTCCAGGTCCTGTTATCGTCGTTCCATGCTCCAGAAGCTCTCAGAGCATATTTCGGATTGCTTGCAACGGGCGGCCCATGCAGAGCGCCGCGCGGCTGACGCAACGATGCCGAGCGACAAACGGGAGTTTGAGGAGATCGCCCAGACTTGGCGCAATATCGCCGCCAGCTATGCCCTTTCCGAACGCCTGGAGCAGTCGATGCTCGAGACGGATGCGGCTCGCAAGCGGCCGCCCGCAGCCTAAAAGAGTCGCAAGGCGAGCCGACACGCTGCTCATTTTCACGGAAGATGGCGATGACAGCGGGCAGCATCTTCCCGCATGTCGACTCCTTGCGTACGGCACCTCGTGCATTCCCCGGCAGCTCCTCCTGGCTGCCGGGGCTTTTTCATTGCAACGTGCGCTACTCCCGCCGGGCCGGTCCTTGACGGGTTGTCGGCGGAGCAGTGTGTCATTTGACATTGACGGCCGCCCAACCCTCAGAGCGATATGCTGCTTCGGGGGAACGTGATGCCCAACGACGAAGCGCAATACGCAAAGAACGCCGATGAGTGTCGGGAGCTGGCCCGAAACATGCCACGCGCCGAGGACAAGGCCCGGCTCGAGCAGATGGCCGAGGCCTGGGAGCAGCTCGCGGCTGAGCAACGGTTCAAGCCCAAGCAGCCAAGAGCAGATTGACGCCAATCAAGGCGATCCGCGGTCGCGGCCCAGGTAGCCGGGCCGATCGGATGCTGGTGCGGCGTGTGAGGGCGGCACGGATGCCCTCCGTTTGGCCTGGAATTGGTCGGTGACCCGGGCCTCCGGCCATCGGCGTTAACGCTGGGAGAAATATTTTAGGTGGTGCCGGATTGGCGCGGGAACCTGATCGGGTTCCGAGCATTAAAATCGCTGAACGGAGTTCCGTCATGGCGAGCGCCGAATATTATCGCAAGCAAGCCCAGCTTTTCGCCCAGCTGGCACGCGTCAGCCACGATGCGGCTGTGGTCGGGCGGTACAACGGGCTGGCGCTGGACTACCTGGCCAAGGCGCACGAGCTGGAACCGCTCTCGTTCCGGATTCGCCCGTCTGTCTTGGGCGACGGCGGGAGCGACATGGATCGCGACTAGCTCCCATGCCGGGGGATCGTCGCGCCCTCGATTGGATCACGGCTCACCAGCAGGTGAAGGCTGATGTAGCGTATCTGCAGGGGGTGTGGATGCGCTTGGCCAAAACGACGCTGATCATCGAGGGAGCGCGGCTGGCGTTCAGCGATTCCGTCCAAGTGCTCAATCGCGACGGGCAGGCCACGTCGTTCGCAAGCCGCAATATCGAAAACTGGACGCCGGAATCCGGGTTGTCGCCCGACGGAAGCCATGCGGGTCCGAGCGGTGAAACGTAGCCTCCAATGAGACCCGAGGGCTCGATCCGGGCTACTCCGCTTTGATGTTAGCGGCGCGGACCACCTTGGCCCATTTTTCGGTTTCGTCGGCGACGAGCTTGCCGAATTCGGCCGGCGTTCCCGGCATCGGCATCCCGCCCTCCTGCGCCAGCCGGGCCACGATCTTGGCATCGGCGAGACCCGCATTGACCTCGCGGTTGAGCTTCTCGACGACCTCGGCCGGCGTGTTGCGGGGCACGCCGATGCCGTACCACGAGCTCACATCATATCCGGGCACGAACTCGGCGACCGCGGGAAGGTCCGGCGCCGCGTCCGCGCGCGTCGCGGTGGTCACCGCCAGTCCGCGCACCTTGCCGGCTTGGACGTGCCCGATCGCCGAGGGAAGGGAGGCAAACAGGAGCTGCACTTGGCCGCCGAGCAGATCGGTCAGCGCCGGCCCGTTGCCGCGGTAGGGAATGTGCACCAGCTCGATGCCCGTCATCATCTTGAACAGCTCGCCGGCGAGGTGACCGGTCGAGCCGTTGCCGGCGGAGGCCATGCTGACCTTGCCGGGATTGGCCTTGGCGTAGGCGATGAATTCAGGGATCGTCTTGGCCGGGACGGACGGGCTGACGAGAACGAGGTTGGGCACGCGCACGATGCCGGCGACCGGAACGATGTCGCGCAGGAAATCGAAGCGCAGATTCTTGTAGAGCGAGGCGTTGGCGGCGTTCGCGAAGTTGGCGAGCAGGAGCGTGTAGCCGTCGGCGGGCGCATTGACGACCACGTCGGTGGCGATGTTGCTGCCCGCCCCCGGTCGGTTCTCGATCACGAACGGCTGGCCGAGCCGGTCCTGCAGCCATTGTCCCATCAGGCGGGCGATGATGTCGTTCCCGCCGCCCGGCGTGTAGCCGACCACCCAGCGCACTGGCCGTGACGGATAGGCTTGCGCCAGCGCGAAGCGGGGCGCGGCGGAGAAGGCCGCCATGGTGGCGAGACGCAGGATTTTGCGGCGATCGACTATCATGGACACCATCTTCGCAGATGAAAGGAAGCTTTCCGAAAGCGCGCCTGGCTTGAACGCGAAGTTCGCGGCGGGATTCGCCGCAGGATGTGCGAGTTCCGATCCGCACATTAGTTGTTCGTCACGCCGGCGGTCTTCGCGACCTCCGACCAGCGGGAGATCTCGCTCGCGAGATAGCGCGCGAACCCGTCCGGACTTCCGCCGACGGGTTCGAAGCCCTGCTTCTTGAGCGTCTCGACCGCCTCCGGGGCCCGCATCACCGTGCCGGCGACGCGCGCCATCTTGTCGATCGCGGGCCGCGGCGTCCCGGCGGGTGCGAGCAGGCCGAACCACAGGCTGGTGTCGAAGTCGGGGATTCCGGCTTCGGCCATCGACGGGACCTCGGAGAGCGCGCTCGCGCGCTGCTCCGCGGCGGTGGCGAGCGCGCGCAGCGTGCCCGCCGCGATCTGCCCGATCACCGTCGAGGCCGGAGAGAACAGCATCGTCACGCGCCCGGCCATGAGGTCCTGCGCGGCCTGCGGGCTTCCCGGGTAGGGCACATGCACGAGCTTGATGCCAGCACGGCGCGCAAAGTATTCCGCCGCGAAGTGCGGCAGGCTGCCGACGCCGACATTGGCGCACAGCACCTCGCCGGGTTTCGCCTTCGCGAGCGCGATCAGCTCAGCGACGCTCTTGATGCCCGACGCAGGATTGACCACCAGCACGACGGCCTGGCTGGCGAGCAGCGACACCGGTGCGAAGCTTTTCGCCAGGTCGAAATTCGGATCGGGCTTCATCGCCTGGGCGGTCACGATCGACAGCGTGGCGACGAACAGGGTGTAGCCGTCATTGGGGGACCGGGCGACATATTCGGCGGCGAGCGCCGAGCCCGCGCCCGGCTTGTTCTCGACGATGAGCTGCTGGTTCAGCATCGCGGCCGCACCGGTCGCGAACGTACGCGCCGTGATGTCGGTCGCCGTCCCTGGCGTGAAGCCGACGATGAGGCGGATCGGACGCGACGGATAAGCGTCCTGCGCGATCGCGGAGCGCGCGAGCGATGACAGCGGAATGGCGGCGGCGCCAGCGCCCAGGAATTCACGACGGGTCCATCGCATTGTCGTTCCCCACGGTGGCGACAGGCGTCTTTGAGGTGCCAGTGTATTCGTCCGGGGCGGGGCATCAAGCTGGGTTTTAGCGATCGGGCGGGCGTGTTGGGCAGGCAGCTTCGTGTCATCGCCCGCGCAAGCGGACCATCCACGACGCACCCAGGATTGCAGTGGATACGGGAGGCAGACGACAGCGCGCCAATTCAGCGTGAGGGCTGTCGCGATCTGCACCGCATAGACGATCGCTTCGGCGCGCGATCGCGTTTGGCTGGTGGATGCGCCGTGGCGCAACACGATGACTTCCGCTGTCAGCACCTCCCAGTGCCACAGGCTTTCGTCCTGCCTTATGCGATAGCACAACTGCAGGCGGGCGCGGTATCTCACGCCGTCGCAAAACTGCAATGTTTCATCCGTCCACTCTTTAAACGCGCTCATAAAAACTCGGACGATTGAACCGGCGCAAATCGGAATGGCGAGAGCTGGCATATGCGCTGATGACTGGGTCATCCTGGCTTGCGCCGTGGCGACAATCTCGTGGGCGAATCCGCAATGCTCGTTCGCGCAGCGATGACGGGGACGAACGCGGAGAAGGTGTGTTCGTCTTTCAGATTCGATTCAGCTTAACGCGGATTTCGCCGTGGATCGCCACAAAGTGGAACGCGCAGAAACACAAAGAGGCTCGAATCGTCAACGACGGTGACGCCGCTCGATGTTGCGAAACATGCGTCAGGGTAGGGGGACGGTACGATGGTGGCGGCGATCGCGTTTGCATGCATTCAATCGGACGGTGTCGCGGTACGACGCGTTCAATTCACTGCCGAGTTCAAAGCGTGTCTTCCCTTTCTTCGCTTTTCCGGTTTGGGCCACGAGCCGATTGATACCGTTCCGATCGAGGCGGCAGAGTCGGGCGGCGACGGCATCGAGCAGCACCTTCGCATCGCGCATGCTGCGACAGCCGCGATCACGCTCCCGCCGCTTGCTTTCCTCCGCTACGTGTCGGACGGCCCGGGCGCCGATCCGACGATTTATCTGCGGGCCTTCGGCATTTGTCTGCTCGACCGCGGCGCACCGAGCCGTCCAGCGAGCGTCTTCTCGCGCGGTGAGTTTCGCGCGATAGAACGGCCGCTCGATCGACTCGCGGATGTCGTCGATCATGTGGTGCGCTATGGCGAGCACAGAAGCGGCGACGGAGATTTTCCGTTTCGCTTCGCCGCAAGCCGGACCGATCCGCTCGGCGAGCGCGCCGCGCTCGAGGGCGTTGCCGATCTGAGGATCGTCGCGCCGCGCAACGTGCGCGCGCTGTTGCTGGCGGAGCCGCCGTCCTATGGACGCGAGTGCCGCCTGCGTCTCTATATCGACACCAATCGGCCGCGCCCGTCGGCGCCTGTCATCACGGTGGACCAGGCCCGCGCGCGAACGCGCTCGCCGGCGAAAGCGGGCTCTTCGTGAGGAGTGTCCGCGTGCGACGTATCCAATGATCTGAGGAGGACGCGTAAGGACGGCATCATCCGCAGGCGCTGACGACAGGGTGAGAGTGGACGGTTTCGGCCAATCATTGGGCCGAGCGGTAACCCCGTCCGCTGTCCCCAACAGTGCTGCCATCGACTCGCCCAAACCGCGGCGAATATGCTATGATGTTCGCGTATCGGGGATGTTGCGAGCACGGTGGGGTCGATGCGGGGGAATCTGAGTGCTGTGGGCGTGTGTGCGTTGCTGCTCAGCGGCTGCGCCGGACCGACATACGCACCGGAGTCCGATGCTCATTTCACGCCGCGCGACCGGGCACTGCTCGCCAACCCGCCTTATGCGCGCGTCTCAATACCCGAAGCCTATCGCCGCCACGTCGTGGAATATCGCCGTCAGGAGGCGCCGGGCACGATCGTGATCGATACCGATACGCGCTTCCTCTACTACGTCCTGCCGAATCGGAAGGCGATCCGTTATGGCGTCGCGGTCGGCGAGGAGGCGTACGCGTTTTCCGGCGTGGCCCAGGTCGGACGCAAGGCCGAGTGGCCGGATTGGATTCCGACGGCCGACATCCAGGCGCGGCTCGGGCCCTATCCGTCGCGCGTGCCCGGCGGTCCCGCCAATCCGCTGGGGGCGCGTGGCATCTACCTCTACGAGGGTGGCAAGGATACGCTCTATCGCATCCATGGCACCAACCAGCCAGAGTTCATCGGCCAGGCGAGATCGTCCGGTTGCATCCGCATGACCAATGAGGACGTGATCGATCTCTACGACCGCGTGAAGATGGGCGCGACCGTCATCGTGCTCGGGCCCGGCCACGGCAGCGTCGAACGATTGCTGTAACGCACGTCGCCCGGTTCGACGGCATCACGCGCCGGAGAGCAGGCGTCCCAATCTCGCGAGGCTGTCGCTGGGTGCTCGCTCGGGGCGAGATCCTGGGCTTGATCCGGACTCGCGGCGGGACTCTCAATTTTACGGACGATAGCCCCGCGAGTCAGGCTCCCGTAGTCTGGCTCATCTCCTCTGCGCTAATCCGCGTCTCGGATTCTTTTTATACGGGAATTATACGCGCACGCCGGTCTAGAATGACCGCGATTGGGAGCAGCGTGCTCAACCTCGAGCGCGGACCCGACGGATCACGGCGGGCCTCGCATCGCGAGTTTGTCGTTGTGACCTCGATCTTGGCCGAAAGCGGCCTCGCCCGGTTTGCTTTCGGCCATAGGACCCCCGGTCGTAAGACCGGGGGTCCTTCCTTTTTGGGCGCCAGTGTTGCGCGGTGCGGAGATGCCGGAAATCGCCGTCAATGCGTCGCCGTCGGTGCATCGCCAAAGGCGCCGGATTTCTCCAGATAGGCATGGCCGAGATGGCGGATCGCCTCGGCGAGCACCTGCGCCTGCTCCTCCTGCGGAGCCATGTCGACGATCAGCTCGGCGGCACTCTCGACGATCTTGGCGACGAGGTCGTTGAGGTCGACTGGGTCGTCGTTCTCCAGATGCGCGCGGACGAGATCGTTGATCTGGCAGTGCAGGCACTCGGCCATGGCGGTCGCTCCGTCTCGCCGCCGGGATGCCTTTGGCGCGACAATCGTTCGGGAATCACGCGCCGCTTGAGCGGTCACGCGCAGCTCCCGGGAATCGTAAGGTCGCGTTTCCGGCAGTCAACCCGGCCCTCGTGCCGATACGGCCGAGCAGGGGTGCGAGCGGATCCGATCCGGACGGAGGCGTCAGGATGTCAGACATTGGCCCAGGCGCAGAACGCCTGAAACTCTATGCGCGCAAGAACGGGCGCAGCGCCTCCGCCACCAGCGCCGGAAACTCTTCGTGCACTGCCAGCTTGCCGTCAGGCAGAACGATCGACGCAATCCCAGGCAGCGCGGTGAGCGCATCCATCTCGGCGCGCGAACGGCGCGGCGTGCGCGCGCCGTAGATGACGAGAGCCGGATCGACGAGGCGTCGCGCCGCCGTCAGAAAGGCCTCGTGGGTCGGCATCGGGTCGAGCTCGCCGAGAACGAAGCGGAACGAGGCGTGGCGAGCGCCCGGTGCATTCGTCACACGGAGCTTTTCGGCGAGACGCGGGCCGGCGAGCCAGCCCGGATCCGCATAGACATGGCCGCGGCCCATCATGCGGATCATGGGGCCGTTGACGTTGAGCCGATAGAATGCGGCGCCGATCGCCGGCAGATCGACAAGTCGTGCGACAGCGTGGAACGCAGCGCGCCGGCCGCCCATCATGGTCGGCAGCGGACCGCGCCAGGTCGGCGCGACAAGGCAGAGACGCCCGGCCGAGCCGGGATGCGCCGCGGCGTGCGCGATCAGATAGCCGGCGGCGTGGCCTGCCGCGACGGTCGCGAACGGCGTGCCGATCGTCTTCAGGATGGAGGCGAGGAACGCGCGATAAGCATCCGGCTCCCAGGCGACCGGCGGACGCGGGAGGTCGCCGAATCCCGGCCAGTCGATCGATGTGGTGGTCGACGTGTCGGCGAGCGCTTCGGCGAGCGGGCGCATCTCGGCACGCGTCGAGATCGAGCTCAGCGCCGGCAGCATCAGGACCGCCGGTCCGCGCCCGCGCGTTTCGCGGCCGAGCTCGATCGTCTGCCCGCGCCACTCCCACGCGATACGGCTCTCGATCATGTCATCGCTCTCGCGCGTCTGCTCACGCCCGATCCAGCCTGGCGCGCGCGCCTCACCATCCATGCCGAATTAAATGGAAGAATAGGTCCTTTTCACACGTGCGGGCCAGCGTGCAAGGCGTGCGGCATCACGAGGCGCCTCCGTTGGGTCGTAAATAGGACCGAGGAACGGATCTGCAGCAAGCGGGTTCTGCCTGCATCAGTCGCTGCGAGTAACCCCCGCGTCTGTCTCATGCAGCGGTGAGTGCCCCGGCAATTGCGCGCCGGGGCACTCGTGTGTTTGGGGCGAGCGACGTCGTCTTCGCCTTCGAACTTCAATGGCAGCCCTCGAATCGCAGAGCGTGAGCAAAGCGAGGCGGGGCTCCCCGCGAGCTGGTGACTCAAGCTCAGCCCGACCTCCTTCCGCCAAGAGCGGAGAGGGAGTGCCTGCCGCCCGAATTCGTTCGCGATCCGCGCCAGCGCGTCGCGCACGCCAGCGGCATCGGAGACGTCGCACTGGATCGCCAGTGTCGCATCGGCCGGAAGCAAGGTGTTCGCGCGCTTGAGCGTCTCGCCGTCGATGTCGAGCAGCGCGACGCGCCAGCCCTCGGCCAGGAAGCGCTTCGCAGTGGCGAACCCGATTCCGCGCGCAGCGCCGGTGACAAGCGCGACCTTTCGTCTGGCGTCGCTCATGATTCCTTCTCGCAGATCGTGGGAACTGCGCCCGCGCAGTGGCATCCTGCTCGGCGAGCGGCTGCGACGACGGAACGGACGCGCAGTCGCGGAAATATCCCCCGACGGTTCGGCACTGTCCAGCTTGGGACGGCTGGCGACGGCGACCGGCGAACTCTCCTGCTGTGACGGATTCGCGATTGCTTAATCCTGGATAATTGACAGGGAGTGGCGCCGCAGAGCCTCGCGCGGTCAGCAGGATACCGGCGCGCCGGAATGGGCGCCGCCCCACGATACTGCGCGCGACCGGCATTGGGACGCGCATTTTAAGCTGCAAGCCCGACATTGCCATATACACCCGCCCGCGCGGCCGACAGAATTGCGCAGAGCCAGTTTTTGAGAATGGCTCGCAAGCGGGGAGACGCCACATGTGCATTCTGTGCAATCGCGGACTATTGCAGAACCCGTCAGCGCGTTTTGGCGCGCTCGGCTCACGTCGCAATTTCCTCAAAGGCGCAGCCGCGACCGGCGCGGCGGCGGGCATGGGTCTGTTCGCGCCGCGCCGCGCGTCGGCGCAGAACGACCAAGGTGCTCCGGCGGACACCGGCCGCAACGGCCGGCGCTATGTCATCCGTGGCGGCGCGGTGATGTCGATGGACCCGCAGGTCGGTAACTTTCCGAAAGCCGACGTGCTCATCGACGGCAAGAAGATCGTCGCAGTCGGGCCGAATCTCGGGGCGAGCGGCGCGCAGGAAATCGATGCGACCGGCCGCATCGTGATGCCGGGCTTCATCGACACCCACCACCATCAGTTCGAAACGGCGCTGCGCAGCTTTCTCGCCGACGGGATCCTGATCCAGGACACGAACAGCGGGCCGAGTGGAAACACGACCTATTTCGAGTTCATCTTGCTCAAGTTCGCGCCCGTGTACCGGCCACAGGACGTCTACATCAACGAGCTGTTCGGTGGCCTCTCGCAGCTCGATGACGGCGTCACCACGGTTCATGACGTGTCGCAGATCCATCACACGCCGCAGCATTCGGACGCCGCCATCCAGGCACTTTTCGACACCGGACGCCGCGCCGCGTTCGGCTATTTCGAGGGCGCCGGGAGCAATCCGCCGAATTACGCCTATCCGCAGGACGCGATCCGCATCAAGAAGCAATGGTTCCCGACGACAGACCAACTCGTCACCATGATCATGGGCGGCGAGATCTACCTGCCGGGCTACGAGAAGGCTTGGTTGATCGGGCGCCAGCTTCAGCTGCCGATCGCGGCGCACATTCTTTCGCCCTTCGGAATGCGTCCGACGTTCGACGCGTTGGCGCAGAACAAGGGCGGCGACAGCGGCACGCTTGGGCTCGGATCGGACAATCTGTTTATCCACATGACTGGCATGTCGCACATGGCCTGGAACAGGGTCCAGCAGCTCGGGATTCCGGTCTCGATCGCGTTCCCGATCGAGATGAACATGCGGCACGGCATGCCGCCGATTCTGCGGCTGCAGAGTCTCGGGATGGAGCCCTCGCTGAGCGTGGATGTCGAGTGCACGCTCACCGCCGATTTCTTCACGCAGATGCGCTCATGCATGAATCTGCAGCGCATGCTGGTGAACCAGATGACCCTCGACAGCCCGAACGGGAACAGCAACTACCCGGACCCGCTGGATTGGGGGCTCCCGGACACCGCGGCAAGCACGGCGAATCCGTGGCCGCCCCTGCCGAGCCCCAGCGTGCCGCCGCCCCTGACGACGCGCGACGTGCTGCGCTACGCCACCATCAACGGCGCCAAGGCGCTGCGGCTCGACGGCAAGACTGGCTCGCTCTCGCCCGGCAAGGAAGCGGACGTCATCATTCTTGATGCCACCCGGATCAACGTCGTGCCGCTCAATCAGGTGCCGGGTGCGGTGGTCTCGCTGATGGACCGCACCAATGTCGAGACCGTGATCGTCGCCGGCAAGATTCGCAAATGGAAGGGCGAGCTGCTCAACGTCGACCTGCCGCGGCTGCGCACGCAGCTCGAGGCCTCGCGCGACTACATCTTCCAGGCGGCGGGCATTCCGCAGGATCTGTTCAGCAGCCAGTGAGGAGAAGGCGGGCGAGGCACGCAATGTCTCGGCTCGCCGACACGCCGGGATATCCCGCGCAAGCGGGGCATCCGGTCGGCCAGGAATGCTCGCGGATATAGGATCGCGCGCTGGAGCTGCGAGTCGAATAGCGCACTGACGTCGGATTTTTACCCGAGCCTGCGAATTCGCGGACCGGCAGACGCGGGTTTGCGTGCGCCGATGCACGTAGTGGCCATGGCGACGCAGCCCGACGCAAAAACTTTCGTCAGTGTGAGGCAGCTCACTCTCGTTTTCATCGGTCTGGGCTACACCAAAATCACAAGTGAACATCCTGACGTGCGACCCCGGACCCCGAAACCCGATGGAGCCACTCCGATGACCAAGCTCGTGCTCGCTGCCGTCGCCGCCCTCTCGCTGCTCGCCAGCCCCGTCTTCGCTGCCCCGCGCGACTGGTCGGCGCCGACCCAGTACCAGTACAACGGATACAGCGGCTACGACAGCGACTTTCAGCTGCAGGGCCGCTGAGGCTTCTGCCTCGGCCCTCGTGAGGCGGCCGGTGATGCCGGCCGCTTCATTACTTTTATTTTATGGAACGTCGGAATAGTGACTCTCGCAATAGCAGATCCAGTGGGCTACCGCGGCCTCATTCTACCCGACGGGCATTTGCTTCCCGGTGTCTTCGCGTCCACTGCCCCGCTTACTCGAGGCAGCGCGAGGGGAGGGGGCGAATAGCGGGGAAAACTATTCGTCGCGCTTGCCTTCGCGACCCGATTCTGCGATGGCTTTAATTCTAGTCTCCACTTTGTGCGCCCGCCGGCTCCCCTCGCGGGCGCTTTTGTTTTTCAAATCATGCTCGCCGCCGCGTGATTGCGGCGGCAACCGGGCATTCGCTTCGCGGTGTCATCGTCTGTGCCAGCGGACGATCCGATATTTCGTGAAGCATCTCGGGACGCTCCGCCACATCACCGATGACAGAGTGCCCGGCACGTGCCGAGCATGACGACGGGGAGGGGGCGAATAGCGGGGAAAACTTTTTTCCGCGCTTGCCTTCGCGGCCGAACTCTGCGATGGCATTAATTCTAGTCTCGACTTTGTGCGCCCGCCGGCTCCCCTCGCGGGCGCTTTTGTTTTTCGAGGAGCCGCCGATGGGAATGGAGGGTGTGCGCACCGCCTTCCTGCACGCCGCGGCGGGCCGGCTGCGGCTCGATCATGCCGGGCTCACCTATCGGGACGATGCGCAGGTTCTCGCGCTCACCGGCTGGCACGCCGACGGGACGCCGTTTGCGCTCGTCACCGCGCCGTTTTGCGGCGACGTGCAGCTGCGCGCCCGCCAGGCGGCGTGCGACATCGTCGCCGCCCATGCCGGCGCCGGTGAAGCGGCCGCGCCGCAAGCCGCCGAGGCGGCAACATCGATCGAAGCCACAAACGGAGAGGTCACCATGTCGCAAAAGGGAAGCGGCCTCGCCCGCCTGATGGGCGGCCTGAAGAATCTCGACGCGGGCGCCGACGCGCTCGCGGGCCGTCTGGAGACGGCGCTCGCCGCCATGGCGGCCGAGATGGCGACGACCTCGCAGATCGTCGGCAACGTCGAGCAGTCGGTCGCCGATCTGCAGGCGGTGAATCGGCTCTACAGCAACGGCGGCCCGCCGCTCCCTTCCTCCGCCGCCTCGTCCGCGTCGTCGGGGACGTGACGGCTTTGTTCTGATCGCGCGATCCTTTCCGTCGTCATGCCCCGCCCAAGGGGGCATCAAGTCCACGATGGCCTCCGCAGAGTTGCGACAGGAGCGCCGCGGAGCACTGGATCGTCCGCTGGCGCGGACGATGACGCCGGATGGGGGACGTTTCAGCACCCAAGTCAGGTGAGTCGACATCATGACCGACCACTCATCCCGCCGCGATGCGCTCGGGGAAAAATTCGTCGCCGACTTCCTGGAGGACTGGCAGCAGCACGGCGCGACGGCGATCGCGGCCCTGCGCGTCGAAAAACCGTCCGATTATGTGCGGATCGCGGCGTCGATCCTGCCGAAGGAGCGCAATGCAAGGCCGGAGCCGCTCGATGAGCTCACCGACGCCGAACTTCTCGAGCGGATCGGGCGGGTCGCCGCTCGCGCCGGATTTGAAATCCGAGCTGCTGCCCCTGCTGAACGAGGCGGAGCGGCGCGGCAAACGCGAGCTCTACGCGCGTGACCTTGCGACCTACGCTGCCGAGCGGCTGATGATCCGCACCAAGGGCGGCGAGATCCGCCCGCTGGTGTTCAACCGGGCGCAGCGTCACATCCATGCGGCGCTCGAGCGCCAGCAGGCGGCGACCGGCAAGGTGCGGGCGCTGATCCTCAAGGGACGCCAGCAAGGCTGCAGCACCTATGTGGCGGGGCGTTTCTTCCACCGCGCCACGCGGGCGCGCGGCGTGCGTGTCTTCATTCTCACCCACGAGGACGCGGCGACGCAGAACCTGTTCGAGATCGTCGCGCGATTCCATGCGAACTGCCCGGACGGGGAGCGGGAATCGACCGGCGCCGCCAACGCCAGGGAGCTGATCTTCGACCGCCTTGATTCCGGCTACAAGGTCGGCACCGCCGGCACCAAGGCGGTGGGGCGCTCCTCGACCATCCAGCTCTTCCATGGCTCGGAGGTCGCGTTCTGGCCGCACGCCGATACGCATGCGGCGGGCGTCCTCCAGGCGGTCCCGGACAGCGCCGGCAGCGAGGTGATCCTGGAATCGACCGCCAACGGGCTCGGCAATTTCTTTCACCAGACCTGGCGCGACGCCGAATGCGGCGCGAACGGCTTCGTGCCGATCTTCGTGCCCTGGTTCTGGCAGGACGAGTATCGCAGGGCACTGCCGCGGGACTTCGTTCCGACCGAGGAGGAGCGCGAGTACGCCGGGCTGCATGGCCTCGACACCGAGCAGATCGCGTGGCGGCGGACCAAGATCGCCGAGCTCAAGGATCCGACGCTCTTTCGCCAGGAATACCCGGCGAGCGCCGCGGAGGCGTTCCAGCAGTCGGGCCATGACAGCTTCATCGCGCCGAGCCTGGTGGCGCGCGCCCGCAAGGCGAGCTGCGAGGCAAGCGGGCCGCTGGTGATCGGCTTCGATCCGGCCTGGATGGGCGATGATCGTCACGCGATGGCATGGCGGCGCGGGCGGCGCATCGAGAAGATCGAGAGCCGAGCCAAGCTCGACACCATGCAGGCGGCGGGGTGGGTCAAGCAGGTGATCGACACCGACCGGCCGAAGCGGCTGTTCGTCGACGTCGGTGGCGTCGGTGCCGGCGTCTACGACCGGCTCATCGAGATGGGCTACGGCGCGATCGTGCGCGCGGTCAATTTCGGCGCCGCGCCGTTCGAGCCGCCGCCGCGCGACGCCCATGGCGTGCCAAGCGGCGGCCCGCTCAACCGGCGCGCCGAGATGTGGATGAAGTCGAAGGAATGGCTCGAGGATCCGGCCGGCGCGCGCGTGCCCGACCGCGACTCGCTGCAGGCCGACGCCTGCGGGCCGACCTATTCCTACGACAGCAACTCGCGGCTCAAGCTCGAGAGCAAGGAGCACATGCGGGCGCGCGGGGCGAAATCGCCGGACGAATGGGACGCGGTGGCGCTCACCTTTGCGGAGCCGGTCGCGCCGGACGCGGGGTTCGGGCGCAGGATCGAGTATCCGCGGAGCGGGGTAGCGTAACGGAGAGGGCGTGGCGCGGCCCCGCGTCGGGCTGGCCGCATGGAACGATTCCTTGCCGACACAAGCCATATGGCCAGCCTCGACGCCGATCGCGGACAAGCTCTTTGGCCTGCATGGACACGAACGGTACCAATTCTTTCCGGAGCGGTTGCTTCGCAGCATCTATGAAGGATTGCAGCAAGACCCCTGGGACCCGCAAACCGGCACGTTCACGCCGCAGGCCATCGGAACGGCGATGGATTTTGCCATGCTGGGAAGCGGCGGCGCGCCGTTTCGGCCAGCTCCTACGGAATCATTCGGCATGGCTGCGGCGAGATCGGCGAAGCTTCCGATGGATACGGCCTCACGCATGGCGCGCTGACGCATGGGTTTTCGGCGGGACATGTCGGCGGTTTTTGGCACCGCGCCAGAAGGTGAGAAGATCGCATCGGCCGCGATCAATGCGAACGGCAAGATCTATACCGGCCCTCTCATGGGCAGGCGATCGTTCGAGCCGAAGAGGGGGAGGGTATGCCGCTCGGCGATATGACACTCGGGCCGATCCCCGACGGGTTTGTTACCGACGCCGGACGCTATGTGAGCCGACGCGAAGCGGCTGATATCGCGGCGCGCACCAGTCAGGGGCAGACGCGCGGGCGCTGGGGCGCCACGCGAGGTCTCGCCTCGGAGGATGTCACTCCGGCTTCGGGTCCGAGCCACCCGACTCGGGTTCAGACTGCTGCCACGGCTCCGGGTATCCCGGGAGGATCTGGGGTTTGGGGCGTGTTGGGTCCACGGGGCGCGGAGGGAACTGCTCCTCTACAGCCCGGCGAAACCGTTCTATGGCATCGCGCTCAGCGTCCGGGGAAATTGGACGCTCGGAATCTGCAGGACTACGAGATTCAGTCGAGTCTTCAGAATGCATGGGAGCAGGGCCATGGTGCAGTGACGATAACGAACTATACCAGACCGCACGGAACAAAACCAGAAACGATTCTCGTCGTCCGAGACCCCAATCAGCTTCGCTCGCCGGCTGCGGCCTTCAATCCGGCCAAACGAAACAGCGCAAACTTGCTCGCAAGCCTGCTCGGCACCGGCGTGCTCGGACCGTCGCTCTCTTCGGCCATCTCGGACCCGACTTCCCTCCCAATCCCTCAGCCCAAACCGCCGGTCTTCTAATGCCGAAGATGTCACTCTCCGAGCTCAAGGCGCTGCTCGAGGCGGAGCGCAACGATGCGCTCGCGGCGATCGCGGCCTCGAAGCTTTCCGCACAGCGCTCCGACGCCATGGACTATTACCTCGCCGACATGAGCAAGGACATGCCGGCGCCGGAGGGCCGCTCGCACGCGGTGTCGACCGACGTGGCCGACACGATCGAAGGCCTGATGCCGTCGCTGATGGAAGTTTTCTGCGCCGGCGACGAGGTAGTGAAGTTCGAGGCCGTCGGGCCGGACGACGTCGCCGCCGCCGAGCAGGAGACCGACTACGTCAACCACGTGTTCATGCAGGCCAATCCGGGCTTCCTCATCCTCTACACGTTCATCAAGGACGCGCTGTTGTCCAAGACCGGCATCGTCAAGGTATGGTGGGAGGAGCGGAGCGTCGAGGAGCGCGAGACCTATCTCGATCTCACCGACGACGCCTTCGCGCTGCTCGCCGCCGATCCGGACGTCGAGATCGTCGCGCACAGCGCTCGGCCGGCGCTTCTCCCGCCTGAGGGCGAGGATCTTCCCATCGGTGGCCCGCTGATCCACGACGTGATCTGCGCCCGGTCGAAAAGCGCGGCGCAGGCGAAGATCGAGCCGGTGCCACCGGAGGAGTTCGGCATCAGCCGCAATGCGCGTTCGTTGCAGGACTGCGACTACTGCTTCCACAAGATCCTGATCCAGCAGGCGAGGCTGATCGCGGAAGGCTATGACGCGGCCCAGGCGAAGACGCTGCCGACCTACACGGCGCTCACCAACGTCGAGGAGGTGCGGCGCGATACGGTGAACGAATATCAGTACACGGGCGACGAGGCGAACCAGGCGGCGCGGCGGATCGAGACCACCGAACATTACATCCGCATGGACTACGAGGGCGACGGCAAGGCGCGGCTCTACAAGGTGCGCACTGGCGGTGCCCAAGGGGACATCCTGATCAAGGACGGCCGGCCCGACATCGAGGAAATGGACGCGATCCCGTTCGCCGCCATGACCCCGGTGATCCAGACGCATCGTTTCTTCGGCCGCTCGATTGCCGACCTGGTGATGGACATCCAGCGCATCAAGACGGCGCTCTTGCGGGCGGTGCTGGACAACGCCTACCTCGCCAACAATCCCCGGGTGGAGGTCGCCGAACAGTTCGCCGGGCCCGATACGCTGGACGACCTTCTGGTGTCGCGGCCGGGGGGCATCGTGCGCACCCGCCAGCCGGGCGGATTGAACTGGCAGACGGTCCCGTCGATCGCGGGCCAGACATTTCCCGTGCTCGAATACATGGATGCGGCGCGCGAGTTGCGCACCGGCGTCACCCGGCAGGGCCAAGGGATCGATGCCAATGCGCTGCAGAACCAGAGCGCGACCGCGGTCAACCAGGCGTTCACCGCCGCGCAGGCGCGCATCAAGCTGATCGCGCGCATCTTCGCCGAGACCGGCATCCGCGATCTGTTCGCGCTGGTGCACGAGGTGATCCGCAAGCACGGGCAGGCGCGCCAGACGGTGCAGCTCCGCCGTCGCTGGGTCACGGTGGACCCACGCGAGTGGCGCAAGCGCGAGCACATGACCATCAATGTCGGGCTCGGCACCGGCACGAAACAGGCGCAGCTCGGCGCCCTGCAGATGATCATCGGGGCGCAGAAGGAGGCGATCGGCATCGGCATGGTGTCGAAGAAGAACCTGCACAACTCGGCTGCCGAGCTGGTCAAGCTCGCCGGGTTCAAGTCGCCGGATGCGTTTTTCACCGATCCATCGTTGCCGACCAGTCCGCAGGATCCGGCCGGGGCGCCGATCGCGCCGCCGCCCGATCCGCGGCTCGCGCAGCAGCAGGCGCAAGCCCAGATCGACCACGCCCGCGCACAGCAGACTGCCGCGCTCGACCAGCAGCGGCTGCAGCAGGAGCTCGTGCATCAGCAGGCGCGCGGCAGCTTCGACATGCAGATCGCGCGCGAGCAGGCCGACCTCGACGCGCGTCTCAAGATGCTGGAGGCCGACCTGCGTGCGCGCGAGCATCACATCGTGCTTGCCGCCAAGGCGATGGAGCTTGCGGGCCGGCCTGGCCCGGACGGACAGCCGCGGCCGGTCGACCTCGACGCGCTCATCGCCAAGCTTACCGCCGTCCAGCCCTCGGGACCGGCCCCGTCACGCGGCATGCGGGTGGTGCGCGACGCCGCGGGCCGCGTGTCGCATCTCGAGCCGCTGTGAGTCTCTTGTCCCTCCTCGGTTTACGGGGAGGGACGGGGAGGGAGACGTCGCGCGCGGATGCGCCAGCGGCGCCTCCTCCCTCACCGCTTTCCGGCGAGTGGGGAGTGAACCGGCGCGATGTGCCGTCATCGTCTGCGCAACCGGACGATCCAGTACTCCGCAGCGCATGCGTGGGACATTGCCGACGTCTCATTCAACTGTCGTGAGGACTGGATTGCCCGCTCTCGCGGGCAATGACGTTGGAAGTGAATCGAAAACCCAGGAAAGCTCATGGCCGCCTTCAACAAGTTCAACGCCTTCGTCGCCGATGTGGCGAACAAGGTGCACAATCTCGGGGCCGACACGTTGAAAGTCATGCTGACCAATACGGCGCCGGTCGCGACCAATGCGATCAAGTCTGACGTCACAGAGATCGCGGCGGCCAATGGCTATACCGCCGGTGGCACGCAGGCGACGCTGGTCTCATCGGCGCAATCGGGCGGCACGTACACGCTCAAGCTCAACAATGTGAACTTCACGGCGTCGGGTGGATCGATCGCGACCTTCCGTTACGCTGTCCTCTACAACTCGACGCCCGTTGCGGGAAACCTGATCGGTTGGTGGGATTACGGCGCGGGGCTCACTGTCACTATCGGCAATAGCTTTCAGGTCCAGTTCGACGCCACCAACGGCGCGCTGCAGCTGCAATAATGTGGGCGCTCGAACTGTTCTTGCATGTCGGAGCAGTTGGGGTCCGCGAACGGTGATCACTAATCGCCTTCCAACGTGCGGTGCCTGCATGGAGCGCGCGATTTCTGAAATGCGCGTTCGGCGCAATGTCGTTGCTGTCCGGTGCGAGTCATTGAAGGGGCAAGGCGTCTGATCATCATGGCCAAAGTCAACGATCGCGTCGAAGAAACAACGACCACGACCGGCACCGGAGCGGTGACGCTCGTCGGCGCGGTCGCCGGCAATCAGACCTTCACGGCCGGGTTCAGCGATGGGGATTCGGTTTACTACACGATCGAGGCCGTCGATGGGAATGGAGTGCCGACGGGGGATTGGGAAGTCGGTATTGGCACCTTCACGGCGAGCGGCACCACGCTTTCGCGCGACACTATCCTGGCCTCGAGCAACTCCGGGAATGCGGTGAACCTCTCCGCCGGCACCAAACGCGTCTTCAGCAATCTTCCGGCGCGCGAAGTCAAACGCGCGTTCGTGTTGGGCCGTGATCTTCAATTCGGGACTCTCTAAATGGCCGCTCCGAGCAACGTACCGATTTATTCCCGCGTCGCCGACATTCAGTGGGGCGCACCGCTCACTACCGCGAACACGGCGATGGACGGCACGGGCACCGTGACGACCGTGTTCACGGCTGACGCTACAAACGGCGGCTTCGTGCAGAAACTCCGCCTTCGCGCCGCCGGCTCGAACGTCGCGACCGTGATGCGCATCTTCGTCAACAACGGCAGCACAAACGCGACGCCGGGCAACAACACGCTGTATGACGAGATCAGCCTTCCGATCACCACCGCGGCGGCGGCGGCGGCGACGTCCGGGTTCGAAGTCCCGCTCGGGTTCGCGCTGCCGCCTGGCTACAAGATCAACGTGACGCTCGGCACGACGGTTGCGGGCGGCTGGGTGCCGACGATCATCGGCGGGAAATACTGACGTGTTGGATTTTGGCCATCTGCCTATTGGGCGCAACTCTGACGTTCAGTTATTCCTCGCCGGAGGTGACAGTAGCGGCGCGAGCCGGATTGAGCGCTATTGGGTCAAGCCGCGTGGCTACACGATGCTGTTCCTCATGATGCAGGGCGCTGGAGGCGGCGGGGCCGGAGGGTTCACAGGCGCAGCAGCCACGCAGCGCGGTGGAGGGGGCGGTGGCGGCAACGGTGCCTTGGTTTACGGCGTTTGCCCCCTCTTTCTCATCCCCGAGGCTCTAAGCGTCGCTGTCGGTATCAAGGGCGCCGGCGCTCCCAGCAATTCTAGCGCGGGCTCCCCTGGATCAACTTTCGTCTCGGTGCCGGGCTGGACCAATGCGCTTGTGGCTGCCGCCGCTGGCCTCGGCGGATCTGTAGGATCGGCCACTGCCGGAGGGAGCGGGGGCATCGGCGGGTTTGCATCTGTGACGGGCCAGCTGGGAATGATGCTGGCGGTCAACGGCGCCAGCGGTGGGAATGGCGGCGCGTCCGCCGCCGGGACGGCTGGCACGGCCGGAGTCAGGTCCGCATCGGGGAGCGGCGGTGCCGGGGTTACGAGCGGCAATGTGACGGCGAGCGGCGCGAACGGCGTTCTCCCGTCATTGCTAGCCTCAAGCCCATACGTGGCACCCCCGGGCGGCACCGGCGGCAATCCGGGCGTTAATGGTGCCGATGCCTTCTCTCTGATTCCGCCCGGCATTTACGCACAGATTTCCGGCCAGTCTAACTTTCTGGTCAGTGCCTCCGGGGCGGGCGGCGGATCGTCCGGCACCAGCGGCGCGGGTGGGAACGGCGGCAAGGCTGGTCTCGGCTCTGGCGGAGGCGGCGGAGGTGGCGGCGTCACCGGTGGTGCTGGGGGCGACGGCGGCGACGGCTTTATTTTGTTCGTCTGTTTCTGAGCGGGGATAAGCCATGTTGAGCCGCGGGCCGATCAGCGCACGGCCAATCAGCGGCTCTCCCGCCATCAGTGTGGCAGCCACTACGCTTGCTGCCGGGACCGGCTCATTCACGCTCACCGGCCAGTCAATCACATTCCAGGTTCAAGAGTCGGTCGCCAGCGGGAGCTTTGCCCTCACGGGCATTGCGGCGACCTTCCGGGTCACAGCGTCAGTCTCGTTTGGCGCGTTCGCTCTCACCGGCGAAGCGGCTGGTCTTCAGACGCAACTGACGGGCACCTTCGGGGCATTCGCGCTCGCGGGTCAGGCGGTCGCGTTCGATCCGACTGAATTTCTAGGCTCGGGATCGTTCCTGCTCACGAGCATAGGAGCATCCCTCAGTTATGAATTCGCGAGCAGCCCCGGATCTTCGATCTCGGGCGGCACGTTCTCGCGCGGCCGCTGGCGCGACATGCTGGCGGAGGAAGTGCGACGCCAGCGGGCCGAGGAACGCCGCAAGCGTGAAGAACGCCTGCGCAAGGCGGCGGAGCGGCGGGATCGCGAGCGGGCCTTTGCCGAAGCGCGCCGGCAGGCTCGAGAGCAGGCGAAGGCGCAGGGCGAGGCAGCGGCCCATGCTCTGGCGATCGAGAACGCCGCAGCCGCGGCGCGAGGGCTCGAGCAGTTGCGTGCGATCGCGGCGGCAGCCTCCGCCCAGGCGCAGGCCGGAAGGGCGGCCGCGGTCGCGCCGCCGGTCGATGACGATGAGGAAGAAGCCATCGCGCTTCTGATGCTGGCCCATGCCAACGGATGAAATTGCGCTGAACCGTGCCGCCGAGCGGGCCGCGCGCGCCGAGACCTTGCTCCGGGATGAACTCTTGCTCGAGGCCTTCGACACGCTCGATCAGGAATATGTGAAGGCCTGGCGCGCGACGGCGGCGCGCGACAACGACGCGCGCGAGCGGCTGTGGCAGGCGGTGCAGATCGTCGCCAAAGTGCGCGACCACCTCGGCAGCGTGTTGAGCAGCGGCAAGCTCGCGCAACGCGAGCTGAATGATCTCGCCGAGCGCAAGAAGCGCTTCGGCATCGTTTAAACGAGGGATGATCATGGACAACGTTCAACCAGCGGCCGAGACGGCCGCGCAGCCGGCCATCATCGAGCGGTCTGCCGGTGGCGAGGGGGCATTGACCCCGATGCAGGCCGCGCGGTCGCTCGCCGATACCCGCTTCAAGGATCAAGCCGCCCAGCGGCGCAATGATGACGAACAGGCAGGCGAGGCGCGCCAGGACGCGACCGCCCAACAGGAATCGACGGACGGCGAGAAGCCGGACGCCGACACCGCCCGTGCGAACGGTCCCGGTGAGACGCCGGCGGACGATGCGGAAGCAGGTCTTCCCCCCATCGAGCCGCCGCGGTCATGGACGAAGGAGGACAAGGCGCTGTTCAAGGGCCTCCCTCGCGCGACGCAAGAACGTCTTGCTGAGCGCGAGCGGTCACGCGAAGGCGATTTTCTCCGCCGTCAGAACGAGGCCGCCGAAAAGACCAAGGCGCTGTCCGCCAAGGAACAGGCGGCCGAACAGGTCCGGGCTCACTATGAAGGCGCTCTGCCGATGCTGCTGCAGGCTCTGCAGGAGCAGCAGGCGGGCGAGTTCGCCGACGTCAAGTCGGTCGCCGACATCGAGAAGCTCGCGCGCGAGGATTGGCCGCGCTACGTGCAGTGGGACGCGCAGCAGAAGAAGATCGCTGCCGTCGCCCAGCAGGTGCAGCTCGCCCATGCGCGCCAGTCGCTCGAGCGCGCGAGCCGATGGTCGAACTTTGCGGCCGAGCAGGACGCGCTCTTCGCCGAGAAGGCGCCGGAGCTCGCCGACAAGGACGCCAAGGCGAAGGCCGCGCAGAGCGCTGCCGAGATGCTCAAGGATCTGGGCTTTTCGGACGCCGAGCTCGGCCGGATGTGGTCGGGGCAGGGGGAACTTTCCCTGCGCGACCATCGCATCCAGCTGCTCCTGCGTGACGGGGTGAAATTCCGCGAAGCGCAGGCGGCCGCGAAGCTCGCCCAGCACAAGCCCGTGCCGCACGTCCAGCGGCCCGGCCCGGCGCCTGCCCGCAATGCGGACGCCGACGGCCGGGTCAAGGACCTCACCGACCGTCTCAACCGCACCGGCAACCTGCGCGATGCCGCGGCACTGCTCGCCGCCCAGCGCGCCGCGCGCCGGTAGAAGCAAACCACGCTCACCATTCCTGCTGCGTCATCGTTCGCGCAAGCGGACGATCCAGTGCTCCGCGGCGCACGCCTGAGAGTACTGGATTGCCCGCTTGCGCGCGCAATGAGGGTGCAGGGGCTGATGGGCGACCAATACACGCGAAGGACCAACGCACATGGCACTCCCGACCAACACCTTCACCACCTACTCCGCGGCCGGCAACCGCGAAGATCTCAGCGACATGATCTATCGCATCGATCCGACCGATACGCCGTTCATGACCGGCATCGAGAAGACCAAGGCCACCGCCGTTCTGCACGAATGGCAGACCCAGGCGCTCGCCGCGGTCAACACGTCGAACGCCCAGCTTGAAGGCGACGACGCGAGCGCCGACGCAACCACGCCGACGGTACGGCTCGGCAACGTCTGCCAGATCAGCCGCAAGGTGCCGCAGGTGTCCGGCACCCAGCAGGCGGTGGAGCACGCCGGCCGCGACAACGAGATGGCCTACCAGGAGATGCTCAAGGGCCTCGAGCTCAAGCGCGACATGGAAGGCATCCTGTGCGGTACCAACCAGGCGAAGAATGCGGGCAACGCGTCGACTGCCCGCGTCACCGCCTCGGTGCTCTCCTGGGTGAAGTCCAACACGTCGAAGGGCGCGTCTGGCGTGGATCCTTCGGCGGCGGACGGCACCGGCAGCCGCACCGACGGCACGCAGCGGGTCTTCACCGAGACTCTGCTCAAGACCGTGCTGCAGTCGATCTGGAACAACGGCGGCAAGCCGGACACGATCATGACCGGCGGCTTCAACAAGCAGGTGTTCTCGACCTTCACCGGCCGCGCCTCGCCGTTCGAAGAGACCAAGGGGAAGAAGATCACCGCCTCGGTCGATGCCTACGAGTCGGACTTCGGCACGCTGAAAGTGGTTGCGAACCGCTTCTCGCGGCCGCGCGACGTGCTGGTGCTGCAGATGGACATGTGGGCGATCGCCTACCTCAACGGCCGCAAGATGGTGTCGATCCCGCTTGCGATCACCGGCGACAGCCAGCGCAAGGAGGTCCTGTCCGAGTACGCCCTCGAGGCGCGCAACGAGAAGGCCTCCGGCGGCGTGTTCGACCTCACCACGTCGTAGTCGATGCACTGACTTTCGCTCCCTCCCCCGCCTGCGGGGGAGGGCGGGGAGGGGGAAGCCTGGCGCGCATGCGCAAGTGGCGCCCCCTCCCTAACCCTCCCCCGCAAGCGGGGGAGGGGACGACAACCGCAACATCAGGATCAGCACCATGGCTCTTCCCGTCCCACATCCGCTCAAGGAATATTCGCTCAACGCGTTCACCACGCAGATCGGCACGACGCCCGTTGCTGCTTTCGTTGCGGTCCCGAAAAAAGGCCGCATCGTCGGCATCAAGGGCGTACAGAGCGCGGCCGTCACCGGCACCGCGGCCGTCGCGGTCGCGATCAACGGCGGCTCGGCGATCTCTTCTCTCGCGCTCTCCATGACCGGCGGCGGCGCCGGCAGCGAATTCTCCGCCGCGGCCAACTCGACCGACGCGGCGGATGTCAACGAGGACGACGTGATCTCGGTCACGCCCTCGGGCGCCACCGGCTCGGCCACCGGATCGTTCACGCTCATCATCCGGACCTGATCATGCCGTTCCAGATCAACAATCTGTCGGCGAGCTTCGCGCGGCCGAACGACACGCTCGCCTACGCGTCGGGCGACCTGGTCGCGAACTCGACCACGGCCGGGGCGGTCGTGCCGATGCAGATCCCGCTCGGCCAGATTGCCGCGGTCGGGCACGGGCTGACGCGCATCACCCGCGCCCGGCTGACGAAGTCGGGCAACGGCATCGCCAATGCGAGCTTCCGCGTCCACCTCTACGAGGCCATCCCGACGCCGGCGAACGGCGACAACGGCGCCTGGTCGACCGACAAGGCGGCCAACTGGCTCGGCAACATCGACATCACGTCGATGCTGGCCTTCACCGATGGCGCAACCGGGACCGGATCGGCCACGGCCGGTTCGGAAATGTTCCTGCGGCTCGCCAGCGGCACGATCTTCGCGCTGCTCGAGGCGCGAGGCGCCTATACGCCGATCGCCAACGAGGTCTTCACGCTCACGCTGGAAGACGTGGGGCAATGGTGACGGACGTCGCCGCCCGCATCCATCTCGATCCGGACGGCGACCGCCTCACGCTCGAGCACGTGCAGGACGCCGCGCCCATCCTCGAACGGAACGCGCAGCTGCGGCGTGAGCCGCAGAA
>Ga0075426_10000574_pt1 | contig 25420 bp, 25 predicted proteins | sample SoiMethybrSBSTD5_FD_75304 | JGI IMG/M metagenome (GOLD analysis project Ga0075426, IMG submission 75304) | Bulk soil microbial communities from a Populus tree surrounding site in Tennessee, USA - Soil MetaG P. TD hybrid SBSTD5 | ecosystem: Environmental > Terrestrial > Soil > Tree plantation...
CAAGGATGCCAAACCGGCGGCCGATTCCTCCGAAGGCCCTCAAGTCGGGCAGCCTGCTCCCGATTTTGACTTGCCCTGGGCGGATCAAACCGGCGTTCACACTGCTAAGAATGAGTGGGTGAAATTGTCTGCGCTAAAAGGCTCGAACGTGATCCTGGCTTTCTATGTAGCCGATTGGACCGGAGGCTGAACGACCGAAATGTGCTCCTTCCGGGATGAATGGAGCGATCTCGCAAAACTAAACGCAAAGCTCTACGGCATCAGCGGAGACTACGTCTTCACTCACCACGAGTGGGCTAAGGCCAATCATTTGCCTAATCCTTTACTTCAAGACCACGACCACGCAGTGGCAAAGGCTTATGGGAGTTTTTCTCCGCAGCTGGGCGGCATCGACAAGCGAACTATCTACCTCATCGACAAGGATGGCATAGTCCGTTACCGCAATCTGAAATTCCGGGCCACAGCTAAAGAAGACTATGAAGCTTTGAGAGCCGAGCTAATGAAGCTTCAGGACAAACCTTCAAAGTAACACGAAGGACAATCTCAAGCTGTGGGCTCGAAGCGGAGAGAAACTGCTTTAGCGGTCGGCGTAGCGACTCCTAAGCTATCGCTTCAGTTTGAGCTCATCTTTCTGTTTACTACGAGCCAGGTACAGCTCACCATAAATCGCAACGTTTCCTCCTGGTTTGCGATAGGGTACACTCAACAATGATCGGATGAGCTCGATGACACACGAAGCGCCCCACCACATCAGGAAGTCTCCGCTCTACGAAGCTCACAAAAGGCTCGGCGCATCCTTTCAGGTTCATCAAGATCGAGAAGTGGTTGCGCATTATTCTAATTCAATTAATGAACATCATTCCACGCGCGCTGCCGGAGGCGTGATCGACAATTCTCATTGTGGAGCGATCAAAGTATCTGGAAGTGAAGCGATCCAGTTTCTAAATGGGCTTGTGACCAACGACGTTAAGGTTCTTGAGGCCGGCAAAGGAATGCGAGCGGCGTTCTTAACTGGTCACGGAAAGGTGAAAGCGCTCTGCCGGATCTTCAATCTGGGCGGCGAGTACTTGATCATCAACGATCCACAGACTCACGAGGCAGTATTCAAGTATGTCTTTCCGTTTTCGTACGCGGGCGACTTCAAAGTGGAAGATGCCTCAGACAAGTATCGGGCTATCTCGATTCAGGGACCAAAGTCTCAACTTGTGATGAAGGAAATTTGTTTTGAGCCTCTGCCTGCGCTGGCTGAACACGATTCGTTCGAAACATTGATCGCCGGACACCGTTCGTTAGCAGCAAGAGCTTCGCACACAGGCGAACTTGGTTTCGACATTTTTGTGCCGGCGTCAGATTTAAATGATGTCTGGGATTTTGCATTGTTGAAGGGTGAGTTTCATTCAGTAACGCCATTCGGATTCGAGGCGCTCAATACGCTGAGGCTTGAAGCTGGCATTCCGGTTTATGGTATCGATATCGATGAAACAAACATGATGCTTGAGACCGGGCTTCAAGACGCGGTCAGCTTCACCAAAGGTTGCTACACTGGCCAGGAAGCAGTTGCTATGGCGACCTACCGTGGTCACGTCAGCAAGAAGCTCTCGGGCGTTACAGTAGCCAGTGAAATTGTTCCCGGCCCCAAAGACATCGTTCAAAAAGATGGCAAGGAAATCGGATTCGTAACCAGCGCGATGCTGTCTCCGAGCCTCGGCTCGGTCGTGGCTTTGGCCTACATTAAGTATGGCTTCTTCGAGCCGGGCAATACTGTTGAAATTGCGAGCGGCTCCACATCGCTCCCGGCTACCGTTGTCGAATTACCATTTTATCATCGCGCGGCTACGCAAGACCGGCCTTAGGTCTCTAATGTTTTAGCTGAACAAACGCTCAAGTAAAACTTCAACACTCTGACTTCGAGATGATGAATGGATTGAAAGTAAGACCCGTCATTGGCGTCATGGGTTCAGCTGAGGAAGTGCTCGACTCGAACGATGCCGGGCGTTCAATATCGCTCGCGGAGCTTCTAGGCAAGGCGATCGCAGATCGAGAGAGTGTTCTCGTTACGGGCGCGACAACTGGAATTCCAAATCTCGTTTCGCAGGTTGCTCGAAGCCATGGAGCGCTCACTATCGGCATTTCGCCAGCGGCCTCCAGCGAAGAACACACGCTTGATTACTTGCTTCCGGTTGATGGGGCGGACGTGATTATCTATACCGGGTTCGGATTGAAGGGTCGAAACGTCATCAATGTTAGAAGCGCCGATATAGTGATCATCTTCGGAGGCGGTATCGGCACGTTGAACGAATTCACCATCGCCTATGATGAAGGAAAGATTATCGGTGTTCTCGAAGGGACGGGCGGAGTAGCTGATCGAGTTAAGAACCTCGCTTCGCTGTCCAGTAAGCGCGATCCATCGGAGATTATCTTTGACTCAAACCCCGAGTCTTTGATTGAGAAGTGCCTTTCGGCGTTAGCGGAGCGCAACTAACGTTCGCATTTCATTGAGATGTCTTTGGTGTGCTCCAATAGCGGTTCTCGTAGTAGTTTTTCAATCCGTCAATGCCGTCGCGGAGCAGCTTCTTTATGTCTGCCGCCTCGGTCGTAGTGGAAGAGCTCACCGAGACTTTGCTGTCCTCTCCCGGCTTAATTGAAAGACCTCCACCGGGTGTGATCAGCTCAATCAGCCCCGACCACAGAGACTCGTCAAGTACCAGCACATAACCATTCCCACCATACGCGTAGACTTTATCATCGCCCGCCTTAACGTATGATTTATCGTGCTCGGTCCGAAGCCAGTCTATCAAGCCCGCCAGCTCAGTGAGTAGATTCTTGAAGGGACCATCGAAGCTGCGATCCGCCGCTGTTCCTGTCATAGTTGTTTCGATCTCTTTGGTTAGTGCGGGCGACCGCCCGAATCAGTGAACCGTTCAGCCCCGGCCTTCCCAGCCGATTTGTTTTAGCCGGCCGTTTTCGACTATGACCGGAACGGTGGGATCACCGTTGCTGTATTCAAACATCTCTTCCCGAAATTTCATGTTGTCTTGCGCGTTAAATTCTTCGAACGCGATTCCGTGCTGAGTGTAGAATTCGCGCGCCTTCGCACAATAAGGACAGCCGGGCTTTGTGTAGATCTTGACTTCCAATGGAATCGTCTCCGTTATTGTTGAGTCATCAAGCTGCCAACATCGGGAGTCTAGCAAAGCGATGCTTGAGTGCCAAGCGAGCAGTTGTGTCCAGCCGGTTCTTTTCCCTAAACGGAATTGAAGGAGCGCGACTTGGAGTGATATCTTTCAGCGCAGACTAACGCAGGAGAATCAGCCGATGAACGACCGAGCAAAACAGTTGGCAGCGGAACGGGCGATTGAACAGGTGCAAGACGGCCAGGTCGTCGGTTTGGGCACAGGCTCGACCGCTAAGTTTGCGATCGAAGGGTTGGGTCGTCGTGTTCGCGAAGGACTCTTGATTAAAGGCGTACCAACCTCGATTGCAACCGAGCGCATGGCCGCCGGGCTTGGCATTCCGTTAGTCGCGCTCAACGATGCGGGACGCATAGATGTCAGCTTCGACGGCGCAGACGAAGTCGACCCTGACTTCAATATGATCAAGGGCGGCGGCGGCGCACTCACTCGAGAAAAGCTCATGGCACTGGCGACGAAAAGAAGGGTCTTTCTGGTCGATGAAACAAAACTTGTTTCAAGGCTTGGTCAATCGCGGCTGATTCCGGTTGAAGTGTTGCCGGTAGCCTGGGCTTTGTCGGCTCGCCGATTGAAAGATCTTGATGGTGAACCGAACCTGCGCGAGGAGGCCGGCAAACCATATGTTACGGACAACGGAAACTACATCCTTGATTGCGCATTTGGTCCGCTGGAAGATCCGGCCTCGCTTGAAAAGGACATCAAGCTGCTGCCTGGAGTTGTAGAATGCGGACTGTTCATCGGAATTGCCGACAGTTTGGTAATCGGGTACGACGACCGCATCGAAATCAAAGAACGGCCTAGTTGATTTTCTTTGCTTCGCCGACTCACCTTCTTGTAAGATTGCCGCAAGCCCCAAGATTCTGCCTCCCTCAAGAGGTTTCAAGGTGAACTCCTTAGATGTGAGAGATGGTCTGTTCGAGAGCTTTGAAGAGCTGGTTGAGATCGAAGTGTGTCGCAATCGTGCGATGGTTCCCGAAAACAACAAACTCCTCCGCTGTTTTCAGTATATTCATTTGGATTCAGTTTCAGTTGGCGACTATTGTTGGAACGGCGAATGCACGAACTGTCAGGTGTGGTATCGATCGGAGGATGGTGAAGTGAAGTCTGGTCTCGCGTGTCGAATGTACGTGCGCGCCGGCATGATAATTACCGATCTCAGCGCCAACTTGAAAACCGATTTGATGTCTTAATCCCTTGGCTTGAAAACGAATCGATAGATCATATCGGCGAGCGCATCGATTGCCCGTTCCTTATCGAACTCACAGCACCCAGTCACGTAATCCTGCGAAATATCGAACACGACTCGTTGCACAATGAAGGCTGCCGCTTCAACGTCGATTTCCCAGGTGAGCCCGGCCTTGTTCGCCAACGAAATAAGCTCCTGGAGCTTCATCATCGAGCGCTGCATCACCGCTTTGTGCCGGCCGGCGAAGTCCGCGTCCTTGAGCAGAAGCTCGCCCACTACGCGGTGAAGACCGGAATGTCTTTGCTTGTCTATGATCGTATTCGCAACTGCGTGCTTGATGCGCGGTCTCAATTCCGAATCAAACAAGTGCTCGGGCTTAAGACCGTCGAAAATGTTTTTGTACAGCTCATCCGCAAGCCGATCAAATATGGTGAGGAGCAACTGACGCTTGTCAGTGAAGTAAACGTAAAAAGAGCCTACGCTCACTCCGGCTTCAGTAGCTATATCGTTGGACGTTGTTCTTTCGTATCCGCGCTCCTGAAACAATCTGATTGCCGCCTGAACAATTTTTTCTTTTGTGCGCTTGCTGCGAGCCTGCTTCGGGTTGACCGGAACGCTTACTGCTGATGGTGATTCCCCCATTGGATCCTTTCCTTGTTGCGAAAGCCGATGCGAATTTATTGAGTGAGGCATTATACCAGCCACCAACACCACGCTCAAAACAATAAAGGACGATCATTTGATGAGCTATTTCGCCGATGTTATCCTACCGAGGTTTATATGAGATGGGGGACTTACAATGAAGGCAGTGGTGATCAATCAACACGGTGGTCCCGAAGTTCTCGACTATATAGAGCTTCCCGATCCGGAGATCGATGAGAACGAAGCACTAGTTAGCATAAAGGCCTGCGCCCTGAATCATCTTGATGTATGGGTAAGAAAAGGATTGCCGGGAATCACGTTTCAGATGCCGCTTGTGCTGGGCTCTGACATCTCGGGCGTAGTCGCTCGTGTTGGTCGTTTGGTAAAGTCAATCAAGGCAGGCGACGAGGTTGTGCTCTCGCCGGGACTTTCGTGCATGCACTGCGACTACTGTCTGTCGGGCCGCGACAATCTGTGCGCTTCTTACGGAATCCTGGGCTACCGCGCCAACGGCGGATACGCAGAGCTTGTGAAAGCTCCTTCTGTTAACGTAATTCCTAAACCGAGGAACCTCAGCTTCGAAGACGCTTCATCGATCCCGCTCGTGTTCCTGACGGCGTGGCATATGCTCGTCTCCATGGTGAACTTGAAGCCCGGTGAGACGCTACTCGTGCATGCAGCAGGAAGCGGCGTCGGTACAGCCGCTATTCAAATCGGAAAACTTTTGGGCGCGCGAGTCCTGGCAACCGCAAGCACTGACGCAAAACTGGAAAAGGCAAGATCAATCGGCGCGGATGAAACGATAAATTATCTGGAAGAGGATTTTCTCGACGCGGTGAGACGCTTGACCGGAAAGCGCGGGGTCGATGTGGTCTTTGAGCATACCGGCGAAGCTACCTGGGAGAAGAGCATACGCAGCCTGGTGAGAGGCGGCAGACTCGTGACGTGCGGCGCGACCTCTGGCTATAAGGGCAACCTTGATCTCAGATATTTGTTCTCGCGGCAGATCAGCCTGCACGGCTCTTATATGGGAGGCAAGATCGAGTTGCTGGAAGTTATGCGCTTCTTTGAAGACGGCAGGCTGAAGCCGGTAGTCGATCGAGTATTGCCGCTTGAAAAGGCGGCTGACGCTCACCGGGCGCTCGAGGACCGGGCGCAATTCGGCAAAGTCGTTTTGACTCCTTAGCTTATTCAGAGCAGGCGGGGAAACTCAGATCACTGAAGAACGGGAAGCGTTGATTGCTTTTTGAGTTGGTCCGTTTCATTGCGTTCGATGCGGTTGTAAAGCGTGTCGCGCTCGACCGGAATACGACCCGCGCCTCGTACCATCTCTTCGAATTGCGACTTCGTCAACTGATTGTCATTTCCATCGGCGAGGTATGACTCCATCAACGAGCCCCCTTCGTTGATCGTCCCGTCCAGGTCATCAGCGCCAAAACGCAAGGCTACCTGAGCCAGTTGCTTACCAAGCAAAACCCAGTAGGCTTTTATGTGAGCGATATTGTCGAGCATCAGTCGCGAAACGGCTATCGTCTTGAGACTGTCGATCCCACTCGGTCCCGGAAGATGTGCGAGATCAGTACCCTGCGGATGAAACGCTAGCGGAATGAAACACATTAGTCCGCCAGTCTTGTCTTGCAATTCTCGAAGCTTGATCAAGTGGTCGACGCGATCCTCGTAAGACTCAATATGGCCGTAGAGCATCGTCGCGTTGGTATGAATTCCGCGACGGTGGACTTTTTCGGCGAGCTCGAGCCATCGCTCACCGGAAGTTTTGTGCGCGCAAATACGACTTCTGGTCGGATCGCGAAAAATCTCCGCGCCTCCCCCTGGACAACTATCGAGACCCGCGGAAACCAAGCCGTCGATTACTTCGTCATCCGTCATCCGACATACGCGGGTTAGATGGTCGAGTTCGACCATCGTGAATGCCTTCAAATGCATGTCCGGAAAATTTCGCTTGAGATCGGAAAGCAGTGTCGAGTAATAGTCAAACTGAAGCCTGGGATGAAGTCCCCCAACAATATGAAGCTCGCGTGCGCCTTCCTGGTAAGCCTTGCGAGCGATCTCAACGCATTCCTCAACCGACCATTCATATGCCTCCGGATGCCGGACGCGACGATAGAAGCCGCAGAACGCGCAGTCGGAGATACAAACGTTCGTGTAGTTCATGTGACGGTTGACATTGTAATAGGTGAGATCCCCGTTGATCCTTTCGCGTACCTTGTTCGCAAGAGCACCGACCGAAAGTAAGTCATCGCTTTCAAACAGGATCAACCCGTCTTCGAACGACAAGCGCTCCTGCCTTTCGACTTTTTCGGCGATATCAGCGAGGTTCTGGTTCGGCGAAGTCACAGACATTGAAAGTCTCACTCTTTCTTATTCGAGTGGGATTATACAAATAATGCGAGTCTTCACCAAATCCACTTCACCTTAGAGTCCAGACAGTCCGTCGTGTTTAGCACCGCAGGACGAGCTCTTAAGTATTCTCGGTCGGTTGAACAATTCCTTTGAGCTCTGCTCGCAGGCGTTCGATCTCGGCGATCCGTTCAGAGATCTTTCCGAACAAGACAGCCTGAGCCTTTATGCCTTCGCTGATGAGGAATGCGGCCGCTTCGGATCTGCTTTTGAATATTCCCGATTGTACCAACGAATCGAGGCTCTTCAGCGAATCGTCGTTTACCCTGACCATCACGACATGGTCTCTCGCAGCAAGCGCGGACTCGATGGCTTTTCCGATCGATTCAGTCGCTTTGTTCAACGCTTCTCCTGTCTTCTGAGCGACCTCTTTGACAGACGAGGCGATTTCATCGAATCCAGATCTCTGCCGCGCCTCGTCATTTGGTACGTTGGTCACCACAATGTTGTCGCGGTCCTCACTCTTTTCCTCAATAATCACATTACCCGCTGTACTTCTATCATTGTCCATTTTGGCGTTACCTCCTTACGGCTATTGTCGTAACTTGATTACGCAATTGCAACTGGAGACGTTCGATTAAATTCCGGTCCTTGTTTCCCTTCGGCGCAAATGCTAGTTGTTTCTGCACACAGTTCGATATAATTTGAGTCAGCGTTTTTATGCTCGATTCTCTTTCTTGCGTTCGGGAGGTATCTTGTCGGAAAAACCTGGAAGTTTACTCGTTGTAATTGGAATTACCATCTGCTGCGTCTTGAGTGTGAGAGCTGAGACCACAGCACAGGACGAAAACGATTCCGCGAAGGCGTTGGCGCTCGTGCAGGCGGCGGTGTCCGCTCGCGGCGGCGACCTATACCTGAATGTCCGCAGCGTTGTAACCCGCGGACAGTACAGCCCGTTCGAAAAGGGATTGCCCGGCGATCCGGTGAACTTCGTCGACTACATCGTCATTCCCGGCCGGGAGCGCACTGAATTCGGCAAAGGCGACACCAAACTCGTTCAGGCTAACTCGGGAATGACCGGGTGGGTGTACGATGCAAGGCAAAAGATGATTCGCGATCAGAACGAGGATCAGATCAAGCAATTCCACCAAGGTGCGCGCTATGATCTGGATAACTTGTTGCGCACAGCAGCCAGACAGGCAGACGTGAAGCTTGTTTATCTCGGTAGACGCGAAGCATGGCGAAACACATTTTCTGAAGCGGTGCGAGTTGACTTCAGCGACGGCGGCACCGCTACGATGCATTTTGATCCGCGCACGAAGCTTCCGTTGATGCTCGAATACAAAAGCGCGAGTGACGAAGGACCGGTGAATAACGAAGTGCGGTACTATCGATGGCTTGATTTTAGCGGGATAAAAGTTGCGACTATTCAGGACACGTATCGCAACACCAGGCAGGCGAATCGCGTGAGTTTCGATACCGTCAACTTTAACGTGGAAGTTCCGGACAAACTATTTGCAAAGCCAGCCACCATCAAAGAAGTTAAGTGACCGTTGTTCAGTTGATTCTATCCAGCGTGCCTCGAGTGAAGGAATGAAATCGCTGCCGCATTTTCGTTAGTTCATGGCCGACTTCGTTGAGATCATTCAGTATGGTCTTGATATTCTCAGGCCCCCATTGATCGACTCCAGCGTCCGCGGAGTTTATCGAAAACTGCACTTCCATCCCGGCAAGCCGCGCCTCGATCGATGCGAGGTGAGATTTGGCTTCGCGCCATAACTCTTCAACCGCCGTCAAGTACTGCTCGATGATGTCTTGAAATTCCGACACGCTGAACCGGAGATCGGCAAGCGCCTGGCTAATCGTCTCGACAGTAACCCTATCATCCTTCTCCTCAATCATACGTGAGGCATCTCCCGGACCTCTGCGTTGGTTCGTCTTTAGGCGACTGTAATCTCCTTCGCGAGATAGACGTCCTGAATCGCGTTTAGAATTTTGACACCTTCGGGCATTGGCTTCTGAAACGCCTTGCGTCCAGAGATCAAGCCGGTTCCGCCGGCTCGCTTGTTGATCACTGCGGTCTTTACCGCCTGCTGAATATCATTCTCGCCCGACGCTCCTCCGGAGTTGATCAAGCCCGCACGACCCATGTAGCAGTTTGCGACCTGGTAACGAGTCAGGTCGATCGGGTGATCGGTTGTCAGTTCCGAATAAACTCGTTTGTCAGTCTTGCCGAACTTCAGCGCGTTGTAGCCGCCATTGTTCTCAGGAAGCTTTTGCTTGATGATGTCGGCCTCGATCGTGACGCCCAGGTGATTAGCCTGCCCGGTTAGATCGGCGGCTACATGATAGTCGACTTCTTTGGTCTTGAATGCAGCGTTGCGCATGTAGCACCACAACACCGTGAACATTCCGACTTCATGAGCGCGCGCGAAAGCCTTGCTCACCTCCTGGATTTGTCGCTTCGATTCTTCTGAACCGAAATAAATCGTCGCCCCCACGCCGGCGCATCCCTGCTCGTATGCCTGATCGATCGATCCGAAGATGATCTGATCGTAGCTGTTCGGATAGGAGAGAAACTCATTGTGATTGAACTTGAGTATGAACGGAATTCTGTGAGCGTACTTGCGCGAGATCGAACCGAGCACGCCGAGTGTTGTCGCGACGGCATTGCACCCGCCTTCGATAGCCAGCTTCACGATGTTCTCAGGATCGAAATACTCGGGATTCGGTGCGAAGGAGGCTCCCGCTGAGTGTTCGATTCCCTGATCTACCGGCAAGATTGAAAGATAGCCAGTGCCCGAGAGCCGACCATGATTGAATAACGCTCCAAGATTGCGAAGAACCTGCGGCCGCCGGTCGGTGTGCGCGTAAACTCGATCGATGAAATCAGGTCCGGGCAAATGCAATAGGTCGCGCGACACGGTATTGCACTTATGGGTTAACAGGCTTTCAGCTTCGTTACCAAGTATTCGCTCAATCTCTTTGATCATAATGCCTCCAAAAGGGCGCGCAGGCGCGCGAAAGATTTGACAATTGAACTTGATCGATTCGCAGAGTGACCATTCTATGCGTGGTAGATTCCGAGGTCAACGCAGAGAACACGGGGCGACGTTAGGCTTGCCAGCCTCGCGCCTGTCGCGAACGTGTCATCTTGATCCCAGCCCAGTTGAACCACGTGAGGCTTGAATCACACAGAAGCGCTAAAAGAGTGAACCGACATTCTGACATGAGGTTGAGTTTTTTACCCATCCTCTTTTTGATTGACGACAACTGCTAAGTTATATCTTCCCGTACGAATGAACTATTCTTCTGGCTTAAGGCTGCCAGAACATGACTCAGGCGCAACTCCATTCTTGCCGAGTCCTAGCTTAGAATTTCTGTACAACTACTTCGACCTTTATAGTACAATGCCGCCGCCCGCAAGTCACAAATCACTTGTGCCGCTGGTAGACAGCGACTTGAGGGATGTCTCTTTGATGTGAGCTAGCCGCGCCTAGAGCTTAAGCTCGCAATCTTGTCCACACAAAGAATGCAAGCGCAAGCGCAAGCGCCCCCGACCCGAGCTCAAAGCCGGCATGCTCACGGTTTGGAGAAGCGGTTTGACTCGAAGGCTTCCCAGTTCGACTAGGCAACTGTCTGCTGCTGCCTCCCAATTCACCGGGTTCACATATGCAGCTGCCAGTGCCGCACTCGCACCACTGACCGCCGATCGTGTGACCGGCCAAGACAACCATTGCGAACGGCGTGGAAGTTATCAGCTTGTCATTTAGAGAAGGCGAAAACAAAAGGGGAAGCGCTAGAATGCAGAACACCGCAAAGACAAATCGTTTTTCTCATAGATTTCTCCTTCGGGCGGGAATTCGCTGACTCAGGAATCGCGGTCAGTCGTAGCAAACTGCTTCAGCTCGCTGTTATGAGTCCATTGGCTTATGCAGCTAGTTCACGACAAGTATTCAAGGGACTAGCCAAGAGACTAATTCAACTGGCAGAACACTTCTTCGGCCTGCGCGATATTGACTCGCTTCGAGAGGTGAGCCTGGTATTGCAGACCTTGCCCATAGCCGAAGCACAGATAATAGGGCAGTACTACCGCGCGCTCGCCATCAGGCGAAATGGAGACATAGATGAATCCCTACCGCTTCTAGAGGTTGTTGCCGACGGCGCGCCGATGGCATATCGAGCAAGAGCACTTCAAACGTTGGGCGCGATATACCATACGCAAGGCCGTATTGATGAAGCCCTGCGGTTTTATCCTGAGGCTCGGCGGGCCGCATCATCGGAAAATGGCTGCGACCTGCTGACCACATTATTGCTCGATCAGGAAATAGCCTGCATCAAGAGCGAGATGGGAGACCATCGCGGAGCCCTGGCGGATTACGAAAAGCTCTCGCCGCTGGTGCAGATGGTAAGTCGGCAGAATCCGCTCTATTTTTATTTCTACCACAATGAGTTGGCGGTTGAGTTCGCGGAGTTAGGCCGCCTCGATGAAGCGGAAGCAGCTTGCGAGATAGCAATTGATTCGCCGTTCGCCCCTGCATATCCAGAATGGAGCGAGACCCGCGATGATATTGCTGCCAAGCGGCGATCCGCCACCTCATCAGTAGTAGCATTCAACGGCACTGCGGAAGCCGACCCCGTAGAGCAGACCTCGTGCGAAGGAGAAGCGTGTTGAGTATAGAAGAAGCGGCAAAAAGAGCAAGTCGCGAGGTTGTGGAACGAGGAAGCTCCCACTCGGATGCCATCCCGGAGGGCCCAGTCCGAGATTCGAGAGTCCAGATCACGACCGCTTTTCTGGAGTCAAATCTTCATCGAAAAATTACTGCATCCGAACTGGCACAGGCAGCTAATCTCTCTTCCTCGCATCTTTCACGTCTCTTCAAGTCTCAAACGGGGCTCTCGCCGGGTGAGTATCTCAGAAGATTGAGAATGGAAAAAGCTCGACACCTCACAGCAACAAGTTTACTTAGCGTAAAAGAAATCATGGTAGCGGCCGGCTACACCAGCAAGAGTCACTTCTTGCGACACTTCAAAAGATCCTTTCGCGTGACGCCCTCTGAATACAGAAAGCACATTTGAAACTGATTCGATGAGCCTCGATCTAACAGTGATAGAATCGGACAACAAATAGCGGTATCGATAACCGCATTCTTCTTGTAATGAACAACGTATGATGAGATACTCTCGACCCGTTAGGCGGATTGTTGGGGACATTACAATATTCGATCCAAGGCTCCGGCCTCGCAGCCGGACGTTGGATTGGGCCCGCTCGTGGGTCGCTGTGAATGTTGTCCTGCTCTCTGGTTGATCCGTACCTCCTTTGAATGTCAGCATTCAGCTTAGCTGACGTACTGGCGTACGCACACGCGGTGGCGAGTTCGTACGCCGGCGAATGAGGGTTTCTCCTTTTGTGGCCTTTAAGAGAGGGCGCGTTGCGCGCGACGGTTAAAACCCAGAAACCTACCGCGTCACGCTCCCTCTCCTCTTTTTTCGCTGCACGTTTGTCCCGTTCCCCCGTATGAAAACAATGCTGATTATTGATGGCTCTGAGATCATCACTACATTGTTCTCGGAACTATTCGAAAGGCGAGGCTGGAACGTAGACGTTTGCTCTGATCGACCATGCGCTTTGGAACGATTGACCGGAGACTGGCCTTATGACGCGATCGTGGCCGGGGAGGTGAGCGAAACGTCCGAAGTAGAGCTGGTGGGAATGATCAGAGGATTTGAACATCGCAAGACGGCAGCAGTGATCGTGCTTGCTGAACATCCTGAATTGATCGTCGGGGTTCTCCCGGCAGGCGCAGATGAAGTACTGCTCAAGCCTATAAACCCGAACCTCCTGATCTTAGCGGCCGAGAGGCATAGTTCTTAAGCGCTTCCAACGAGGTGCAAAGAGCAACCGTGGGTTTCTTTAGTAGCGCAATTGTTTTCAAATTGTCCCAAGCAGTTTTTGAACGCGAGATGATCGCGTCCCAACTTTGTGAAGCGGCGCATAAGCAAGGCACCAGCACGCCAACCTCGCAGGAGCCCGGCATCAAAGGAAGCTGAGCGACAACGCCGCGTGCACCTACGCCGGAAAGCCGTAGGAACCTGCGTCTGTTGCGGGAGGTTCCCGGCGGTTCCGGAACGGACTCAGTGCGCCGCGTGCCTTGCGAGAGTTAGTCGCAGAGCAAAGGAGCGCACAGCAGAACGCAAATCCCTCGGCCTATGCGTGCAGTGCGGCAGGCCAAGCGCGAAAGGCATCTATCATTGTCGAGTCTGCAGGCCACTGTCGAAAGCGTTTCTGGCAAGGCGGCTCGCTGCTCAGCGGAGACGCAACGACGCCGAGAAACGTAAGAGTCGCATGCAAGTGCTCATTCGTGAGCATCTACATTCATTAACCAGTCGGCAGCGGGAGGTGATGATATTGCGGGCAGGACTCGATGACCATGAGGCGCGATCAGGGAAGGAAGTTGCGGATATGCTCGGCGTCTCCAGACAAGCTGTGTCGGTCGTGGAAAAAGCGGCGTGGAGGCGTATAAAGCGCTCTTGGACGGGGCCGGGCGAGTGATTGCTACTCGAAGGCAGCACGGGCGGCAACAGCGGGCAGAAATTTGTCTATGACGCGATGGGAAGGGTCAGTCAGCAGTCTAACCCGACTGAAATCGACGTCAACGGGACACCCAGGGAGATGATCAGACGGCGGGCTGGCTGTATACGACGCAGACTTATGATTGGAAGGGTCGGCCCCTCGTCACAACCAACACCGACACTACGACTCGAACAGTGACCTATGGGGGATGCGGGTGCGCAGGCGGAGAAGGGGTGACAGCTCAAGACGAGGTGCTACGCAAGCAGAAGATGACTTATGATGTGGTTGGTCGTCTGATGAAGACGGAGGTGTTGAACGCGGACCTGACGACTTACTCCACAACGAAGAATACCTACAACGCTCGCGATCAAGTGACCTTGATCAGGCAGTATCAAGGCAGTGACAACAGCACGACCAATCAAGACACGGCGATGACCTGCGACGGGCACGGAGGACTCTCGACGCGAAAGGCGCCGGCAGAGGACAGCGCTACAACCTATGCGTACTACTCGGACGACGCAGTGCAGACGGTGACCGACCCGCGAGGAGCGAGCAGCACATTCACCTACAACGGCCGGCATTTAGTGACGGGGATTACGCACGCCAAGCCGGGTAATTCGCCGCAACCGGATGCGGTAACTCCTGTTTCATCGGTCGCATTCGGCTACGACGATGCCGGGAATCGGTTGTGGATGACAGATGGACTCGGGCGAGTTGATTATGCGCATGACACCTGGAGCAGGCTAACGTCCGAAGCTCGGTACTTCTCCGATCTCAATCAGACATTTACGATAAGCTACGAGTACGACCTTGCAGGCGAGTTGAAGAAGTTGACCGATGCTTTCAGTTCGAAGTCTAGCTACGGCTACAATCAAGCGGGTCAACTAACATCGGTTGCGGGGTCAGGCCCAAACAGTGCGCCGTCTTACATAAGCCAGATCGGCTATCGCGCCTGGGGCGCTCCCAAACAAATCACCAACGGTAACGGGGTGAGCACGACGATGAGTTACAACAGCCGGCTGCAGGTGAGCAGCTTCAACATTCCAGGACTGATGGGCGCAACGCTTTCCTATTACCCTGATGGGAGGATTCACACTTCGCAGGACACGATTGATCGCACGTTCGATCGCGCGTATAACTACGATCAAGTGGGAAGAATGACAGAAGCGTTGACGGGTTCGCAGGCAGGACTAGGCAGCACGCTTGTTGGTCCCTATCACCAAGTCTACGAATACGACGCGTTCGGGAATATGACATGACGCGCGGGGCGGCTGTGGTCGGGGACCGATGATGGTTTACTTTACGACTTATGTGAACGCGTTTGACAACGACGTTTGTGCAGTCGAGCGTTGTTGCTTGCTCTTAGTTGTGCCGCCAGGAGGAAAGAGGAATGAACACGATCAACTCGCTTACATTTTTCTGCGTCGATGAAGAGACACCCAAACTCGAACGACGTCTTTGCAAGCTTCAATAAGCGATGACACGCTTACCCCTCGAGCCCGCCCGCTGGTTCGATCCGATGTATCGACCGGATACTCCTTGATTCGATAGCCTGCGCGAGCTGCGCGTATCAAACGCTCGGCCTCGGAAAACGGAGACTTCGACACGAGCGTGAATCGAGTGATTATTTCGCGGCGCATCAGCTTCACGGCCCCCGCATCGTAAGTATCAACACCGAATAGAATCGTCGGTATCGAGTTGAACGCCCACGAGACGAATTGGCGAATCAAGCCGTAGTGTTTGTTCTTTCTAGACGCGATGACAATATCGAACGAGCTTGTCAGCGGCAAGATCTCGAAAAGGACGCGGGTATCCCATTGCCTGTCCGTCGAGTTGAGAAAAACAAAGTCTTTGGACGCCTTTGAGTAAAGCCGTTCGAAAGTCCGATGAATTCCGAGGTTCCGCGGATTGTTCAGCACCCGAATGTTTGGCAATCGACTGGCTGTTGCCTCAATGACTCGACCGGTGCGATCGACCGAGCCGTCGTTGCAGACGATGATCTCGTAATCGAGCCCGGAGTTCGACAACAGTTCGTGAGCCTCGTTCAATACGCGTTCGATTGTCGCTTCTTCATTGTAGGCGGGAAAGCAAACGGAAACGCTCGGCGCGCTGGACCTGGTTGGTGGACTCATCGTGAAACAATCAGGCTTTGAAAGGGGCCAGCTCAACCAGCTTGCCTCGATCGATCATCGACGCTTCCGCGGCCTCCAGGATCCTCACGACTCTGAGGCCGGAGCTGCCGTCGGTCTGCGGCTTCCTGCCGTTCACTATGCAGTCAATGAAGTGGCGAGCCTCGGTTTGAAGACCCTCGGCTTGGTCGAGCTTCGGCGCTCGCATATCACCGGAGCGGTAGCTGACCAGCAATTCGTAAACTTCTTCGCCGGCTGAAAGCGTCACGCCCTTGTCGTAGATCTTCACCTTCTCGCTCGGCTCGAGGTCGTCATAGACGATCATTCTCTCGCTTCCTCCGATCAGAGTCCGGCGCACCTTGACCGGCGCCAGCCAATTCACGTGAAGATGAGCGATCTTGTTGTCCGGAAAAAAGAGTGTGATGTAAGCAACATTTTCAGGCTGTCCGGGGATATTGCTGATTCCTGTCGCCGAAACGGCAGCCGGCTTGCCCGGAAGAATGAAATCCATTATCGACAAGTCGTGCACTGCCAGGTCCCAGATCACATTCACGTCGTGTTGAAACAGACCGAGGTTTACGCGAACCGAATCGTAGTAATAGATGTCTCCAAGCTCGCCGCGGGCGACCAATTCTTCGATCTTGCGAACCGCCCCGGTGTAGACAAAGGTGTGATCGACCATCAGCACACGATTGCGCCGAGCGGCTTCGGCGATGAGCTCGCTCGCTTGTTCTGAGTTTGATGCAAGCGGCTTCTCCACGAGCACGTGCTTATCAGCTCTGAGCGCGGCGATGGCGAGATCAAAATGAGTTGAGACAGGAGTAGCGATAGCTACGGCGTCGACCGAGGGATCGCCGAGCAGTTCGTTATAGTGCTCGGCCGTACGCACGGAAGGATAGCGGCGCCGCGCCTCTGCGAGACGGTCCGGACTCGCATCGCAAACGCAGACGAGTTTGGCGCCGGGCGCTTCGGCAAAGTTACGCACCAGATTTGGTCCCCAGTAGCCGTATCCAACTACACCTATTCCGATCATGCTCAGTCTGACCCCTGATCTGTGAACTTTGGCTTCTGATTTCTCGTGTCGCCCACTACTCGCGCTGGTACTCCCGCCACAATTGCATAGTCGGGAACGTCACGGGTCACGACCGCCCCTGCCCCGACTAGCGCATTCTCACCGATGATAAGTCCTGCGAGAATAGTCGCGTTGCTGCCGATCGAAGCGCGCCGCTTGACTCTTGTTGGCACGACTTGCCAATCGGCATCAGTTTGAATGCTTGCGTCCTCATTTGTCGCGCGCGGATAGAGATCGTTGATGAACATCACACCGTGACCGATGAAGACTTCGTCTTCGATGGTTACGCCTTCGCAGATGAAAGAGTGCGAGGATACTTTACATCGAGCGCCGACGACGGCGTTTTTCTGAATTTCGACGAATGCACCGATCTTGGTTTCACTCCCAACGACACACCCGTACAAGTTCACTAACTCTGGATGAAAGATCTTGACGCCCTCAGCAAGTTGGACGTCGTCTGCAATCGGCATCTTTGGTACCCTATCGGCGAGTGCTCACTTGATCCATCTCTCCGGCGCCCAAACTTCCGTCATCAAGTGCTCGCCTTGCAATATTCTGACTTTTGCTTTGCCGCCCCCAAACTGAAGTATGCGCACAGTTGTATCGTTAGGTAAGCGAAAGGCCCGCCCCGATTCGACCAATGAATCGACCCCCGAGTTGTTCCGGCTTGCAAGGGCGCTCATAAGTTCGTCGAGCGCTCGCTCGTCAGCCGCAGCGACGACGGCTGTTGCACCGTCGATGTGCAACACCTTTTCAGCGTTTGAAGCCACTGACGTTTGCGTCTTGACCGAGCGATTGTTACCGGCAGCGGGCGACGAACGGCCGCCACTGCTCAGCCAAAGAAGGAGGACCGCGCCGATCAAAAGAACAAAAGCCACTGGAGCGACAGGCTTCAACAATTTAACATACAAAGTTGCCCGTGAAGTCGTGTCGTCCTTTGCCAGCTGCCTGGCCTCGCGCACTCGATCGAAAACTCCAAGCACGATAATTGCGACCAGCCCAAAGGCGCTGAGCACTGCGCCGAAAGTTCTAGGCGCCGTGTTGGTGAAGGAGCTTTCAATACTGTGCCGGCCCGCCGGCACGGAGACAATTTGGATTCCGTCCTTGTCGCTTGTGATCCGGGTCTTTTGACCGTCAATGGTAGCCGACCAGCCCGGAAAATTGTAGGTCTTAAGCCGAACCTCACTCGGTTGATCTACGCTCACGGCGACGTCATGATGATAAGGGTCCCACCGGATTGTTTCGCTCGCCCCGCCTTCCGGTTGAATTACAACCTGCGGTGTTTCCGGAAGACTCAACGGAAGAGTCGAATTCACCGGAGTAAATCCTCCCTCGACGTACATCTCGGGAGCGGTGAACGGCGGGTTCTTAAGCGCTCCCCGCACAACCCCCTGAATCGTGTAACCGACATTCCACACCATCAGTGCCGCGAGTCCGCCGGCGTAGGCCCAACGTTTCATAGCCGTCAGATTTGCGCGCGCTCGCAAGCGATCGATCGCGACGGCAACGAGCAGCGCTGTGAAAAGGTTCGATATGGCGAGCCAACGCCAGGCGAACGTCGCGACTTGGATTTTAGGAAGCAGCTTCGAAACATAAATTGAAAACGACGTGCTCATGAAGGTCGTCACTGCGGCCATCAGGATCCACATTCGAGTTTGCAAGTTGGACTCAGAGCTTGCAACGTTAGCTCGCACGAGGGTTCTGATGATGAAAGCGGCCAGGATGATCGTCAGCGTTTGAAGCGCAAATGAATGATTGAGAAGATTTCCGAATCCTTCAAGCGGCATCAATGTGATATAGCTATTGTGGTAAGGGAAGATCGCGCTGAAATGTTCCTGAATCTCTTTCGTCTCGATAGCCGCCGGCAGCCAGTATATTGCGCCCAGCGCCAGGCCGACTATCATCCCCATCGCGATTCTCAGTGCAATCTTCCAGTCGCGTTGCCAAAACGCCCAGAGTATTCCGTAGAACGCGAGCGTGTATGACATCAGAAAACTAACCGGAGCGTGCGTCATCAGATATGCGCCGTAGAAAAGACCTAGTCCCGCGTAGTCGCGCAACCGGCCTACCGAGCCAACTCTGAAGGCAAACAGCAGTGTCAATGGCAAAAAGACGAAACCCAGAAACTGCGGCATCGCTCCCTGCCAGTATAAGTTTATTACGTGATAGGGAAGCAGCATGTAAAAGAGAGCCGCGATAGCGCTTGCGGTTCTGGTGCAAAACTCACGGGCCAGCCAATAGAATGCAAGTCCCGATGCTGCAAAGCCTAAAATCGAAATCGCGAAAAGGGTTTTGGTCCAGTCGTTGAATACCGCGTTGACAAACGTAGCGGCATAGTAAAAGCCGGGCGGATAGAAATTCATCCACGGTATTCCGTAACCGTTATTGATATCGGACAGCCAGCGAGGGTAAATGACGCCGGACTTGAGCACCTTGTCGAAGTCCTTCATCACGGCAAGATGCTGGATCATGTCGTGAGTGTTGACCATCCACAAGCCCTTGCTCGCAAAATCCTTGTGAACAAAAAAGGGCGTAGCGATCAGAGCGCCGGCTAACAACGCGCCGAGCGCAGTTACGAGACGCCTTGTCCATTGTCTCACCGATGGCTTCACTTGATTAGACTGGAGCGAATGGCAAGTCTGGCGAAGAAAATTCGTTTGTGATTTGTCATCCCTTTGGTCTGCACACCAGGATGAACTGATATCCGAGCAGCGTCTTTCTGAGTTTGGTCAAGCTCCAGTTCAATACGTGAAGGAAACTCAGAGGCCTTCCTTTGCTTGTTGACGGGAGAATCAGCGGCAAAGGAATGGGTGTGACGCCAGTACTGACAACATCGAGCCCGGAATCGACGGCAAGTTGTTTGGCGGTCTTCAAGGTAAAAAAGCGAAGGTGGGTTTCATCGAGAATGCCGACCCGCGAATAGTTAAAGCGGCCGAGCAGCAAGTTTATTCTCACCCAAATGTTAGCAACGTTGGGAAGCGAGATGAGAATTTTCCCGCCGGGCTTAAGCAACGCACTCAGCTTTTGAAGCACGGCTTGTGGATTCCGCATGTGTTCGAGAACGTCTCCAAAAATCACCGCATCGTAGCGGCCTAACCCGCTGAGATCCATCGTTTCAACATTGCCGACAAACATTTCGCGACAGTACTGTCGAGCTAGCTCGGCCATCCCTGGATCTTCCTCAATGCCGGTCACGGCGGAGCCCCGCTTCGACACTTCTGAGGTCAGACATCCGCTTGCCGTTCCGATTTCCAGAACCTCCTCAGGTCTTTCTTGCTCTATCCAGTTGAGAATCTGCGCATGGCTGCTGTATGGGTCGGCGCGCTTGTAGACATATCGGTCGCCGCTCAGGTCGTATTTCGGCTCGTACCTCATTCGTGTCTTATGTAACCTGTATGCGAGCGCCGCCCTTACGCAATTAAACGCGTAAGCGATTCCGTTAACGTAACATATCTCGTCGCCATAATAGGTGGGTATTGGGCGTTCGGCAATGCGCAGCTGGGCCTCATGGAATTGGATCAATATCTCGGTGTCGAAGTGCCATTCGTTTGAGTTAAGTAAAAAAGGGATTCTCTTGAGCGCCTCACAACTATAGAGACGGTAACCTGAGTGAAACTCCGAAAGCGTCATGCCTATCATGCGGTTCTCAAGCCAGGTCAGAATCTTGTTGCCAACAAACTTGTAAAGTGGCATCCCCCCAGCTCGAGGATTGCCGCCGGCCGCCATTCGGGATCCAAAGACCATGTCGGCTTCGTTCTTTTCCACCGGCTCAAGCAGGTTGTTGAGTACTTCGGGCGCGTACTGACCATCGGCGTGAAGCATGACAACTATGTCGAAGCCACGGGCTATGGCGTATTGGTAACCGGCTTTCTGATTTCCCCCGTATCGAAGGTTCTGTTGATTGCGATGGACCGTCAGTTTGTCCAGTTGCTTTACGTTTTTGTAGCCAATCGCGGCGTAGAAGGTATTGTCAGTCGAGCAATCGTCGAAAAGAAAAACCTCTTCGACTTTGTCCCACACTTCAGCGGGAATTCGATCCAGTGTTGAATCAAGCTTGTTGACCGCGTTGTAAGCGATCACAAATATCCCGATTCGTTTTTGCTGCTGTTCCACCAGTTCCTCCCGGAATCCGAATCGTGGCCGAAAGAATATCAGTTTTTCGCGCCCCGGAAAAGTAGCCGGTTCAACAATTCCGTCGGTCGTTTTGTTCTTGTATAAAGGAATGAAAATTAGTATGATGCCGCAAGCAATGTTGCTCGCAAAGCACATTGTTGAAGTTTGCCCCGCGCTGATGCGTTTTTGGTGGAGACTTGAACGTTTAAGATGAACGCAGCTCTATCCAGCCACGAGATACAGGAGGAGACAAAATGAAACGCCTTTCCGTTCTATTGGTGATTTTAGGTTTAGCGTTATTGATTGGGCCGCACATGGGTTCGACCTTGAAGATGCAGACGGTGGTGGTCCCGGGCGCACCGCAGCAGCAGGATGACGCATTACCTGCTGTAGCTCCGATTACATTGTCGACGCTGGCGGCGAGTTCGGGTGGAAATCTCGACAATCTCATAGGAATCGATTATCAGGAAAACAGCGACAGCGTTATCGTGTCTGTGCATTCGACTACCGGAGTGCCCAACAACTTCGTGAAGGTTACAAGGGCAGGAGTCGTGACCCAGTTCTCGACTGCCAGCGGCTTTCCCGAAGAAGTGTATTTAGCAATCGCACCAAGCCAGAACTGCAGCGGAGTAGGATTGAGCCTTGGCGGCTTCAACGTAGGCGATGTGTTCGCAGGGTCGGGCTTTGGAACTGGCGCCGGTTCAACCATCGCTCGCATCTCTGCAGACGGAGGCACCGTTCAAAATCCCTTTGCCACGCTGCCTGGAGAAACCGGGCTGTTGTGGGGAGGCCTTTACTTTGATCGCACCGGCAACTTTGGTGGGGACTTGCTCGTGGTAACTACTACGGGCGGCGTTTATCGAGTGAAGTCCACTGGCGGCACTGCCACTCTTGTCGCAAGAGACGCTCAGAATCGCGCCTTTGAGCACATAGTTGTTTTGCCTAATGACTCGCGGTTCGGTCCTCTAGCGGGAAAGATTCTTATAGGAGGGACCGATATCGGAATTCCCGCAAGCGGAAAAACCAATGTCTTTACAGTCGATCCCATTGACGGTATGCACCCGGCGGGTACGTTCACGGCGTTTCCTGTTCCGGCGATAACTGAGCCTGAGGGCTTCAGAATCGTTCCTGCCAACGGAGACTTCTTCGGTACTGACTTTGGAGGTTCGGCTTCTGGTCCCTTTAAGGTCGTGACGGCGCCGTCTTCTGGGTTCTCGGGAATCGTAGGCGATCTCATCATCGCTTCAGAAGGGGACATCAATCCCAACACTAAGACCAGTCACCTGTATGATGTAGTGTGGGATCCAGGCACGAACAGTCTGAGGACAACGTTGATTCCAGGCGGCGACGTGTTCCAATACGAAGGAATCACGATGTCGTGCTCGTGCTCGCCGGCTACGCTCACTTGCCCGCCGAGTGTTTGCGTTGCGTCGGCAACGGGCGGTCCCTCTACAGTGAATTTTGCCGTACCCGCGACGAGTAAAGGGGTCTTAGCCACTTGTACTCCGCCTTCGGGATCGGTATTCGCCCTTGGAACGACGCCGGTTTCTTGTACGGCCGATAACGGATGCAGCGGTACACTCAATTGTGGCTTTAACGTGACGGTGTCGGTATTCAGCTTGACTATTATTGATGCTGCCGGCAGTGGGAGTTTCATAACGATCAACACGACGACGGGACAATACTCGTTCACTTGCGGTGACGGTTTCGTTATGTCGGGGTTTGGAACCCTCAAGATTAAGGGAGGCATCCTTGTCTTGGAAGACAACGGCGGCGGCAAGTGTGTGCTGGTCAAGATCGATGTCTTCTCTGGTAGAGCCATCGCAACCTTGCAGGCGCCGATGGGATTTGTGAGGTGTCAAATCAACGGACGCAACCTGAACTCTAATTGTGGAACAACGTGATAGTCAGCGTCAGTATCGACGTCGATCAATGACCGCCGTCGAAATCCGGAAAGAAAAAAGGCTGAAGGTTCGATTACCTTCAGCCTTTCTCTTTCTTGAAATTATTTCGCTCGAACCGTTCAACACCGAACGGTTCCAACTGATCAGGAACGCGCCCATCGGTGATCAATTGTACGATTAGGCGTGCAGTGATCGGGGCAAGCAGTATTTCATTCGAAAGCGTCCGCTTGCGAGGAATTGACTGCCGATATCGCTGGGCCGAGATCGAAGGATAGTCGATCGCGTCTTAGTCCAACCGCTCCTTGACTACGTGTATACATAAGACTGGGTCAGCAAGCGCGAATCGGGAAGTATCCCCGGCGTTTGGGTTCAGCAGGTCGACCTGCAATGCTTCGCACACCCACGTCTCCCATACATTGCATTGTGTGTTGTCATTGAAGCACTTCGGATATTGGTACTCGTTGAGTCTTGGCGGTTAACATCAAAATATATAAGGTCTCTCATCCGGCGATCGCTGGAACGACTCGTGCGAGTGGTGCGCAGTCCGTCAAAAGACGTGCGCAGGACTACTCGCAGAGCCACACGCTGCGCCCAGCTTCGCAAAGGTATAGCGCTCCACTAGCTTACAATCCGGGTGCGATTTCGAAGATCGAGAAGCTTCCCTTTGAGGATTTGTATATCACGGGCAATTTGGCTGATTCCAAAGTTTTCTGGGCGTCGCCCATTGCCAGGACGTAGCGAGCCCCCATTGCCTTAAGCACGGGATGGGTCGGACATATCTTCACCACTAACGTGCCGTCGTTAGGATTGTTAAATGAAACCCAGTGGGCATCATCTCTGTATTCCAGCGAAACCTCCGCAAATCTGTTATAAACCGGTTCATATCCTCCGCCGCTTGGATCGAGCGAGCGCCAGAGCGACAGTTGCGGCGGCCAATGAACTCCTGTAAGGGATCTTCCTCCTAGAGCAATGATCAACATGCCAGGATAGACGCCTCCATAGCAAATCCACAGCGGACGATCGGTCGATTGATTATCGAGCCTGATAATTTCTTGAGCGAGCTCTGACTCATAGAGGTGATCCAAGTTAGTTGCGAGCGGGTTGAATGATGCAGTTGTGGCCACGAGAATCGCGCTCAACACGCCGCAGAAACGCGTGCTCTTTCCGGCCAACAAACAGTAACTTAGGAAGCCCGCAAGAAGTGACACCAGCAAAATCGCATTCGCTGGCGGAAAACCATCAGCCGATTTCATCAAGATCAGCCCGTGATAAAGAAAGAGGAGAACCACCGCTCCACAAACAACCAAGGGCATTATTTTACTCCACCTGCCGGAAACCTCTTTGGTCAGCTCCTTGGTTAACGCGAGCACGTATACGCACAAGATAATTGAAGCAAGCCCGATAGCAACGTCGGCCCGATAAGGTGGAACGTAACTCATTAAGGTCAGTTTGGCGATTTTCCCGGGGACGCCGACGAATAAGAAAAAAAGCATGCCCACCAGATAGGCGACAAGCATCCAGCCAACAATCCCCAGCCTCGTCAGGAGCCGTTTTGAAAGGCAGATTCCCAACAACACCGCCGGGAAAAAATAGTAGAAAGATGATGCTTCGCTTTCATTGCCAATTTTTGGCTGGACGGTGTAGATGGTCATCAGGTTATACATGCCCTTGAAAAGCATAGCGAAAGAATAGTCGCCTCCAAGTGACACGCGCCTTCCGGGGTACACTGTGTTCGACATGACTTTCAGATCGGGCAGGCATGTGACTAAGAAAGAGAGCGTAAGTCCACCAGCGAGTAACAAAGCTCCGGTCAAACAAAGTAACCTGAACTTGAATGGTGGCTTTACCCGAAGGAAAAGCTTGTCGCGGATTATGAGACCTGCGAAGACAAACAAGAAAAGGTATCCCAGCGGGACCTGCCAGGCTGGGTACAAAAACATAATAAATCCAGGGATACTCAATCCAACAAGAATTGCAGAGATGAGTTGAGTAGACTTCCTTTCGGATGCAAGAAGATGATAAGCAGAGAGGCAGCCCAACGCGGCAAAAAATGTAACCTGGGCAGGCCAAAGCGACCAGCACACGATGTATGCTGAAGCACAGAACCAGAAAGCGCCAAAGGCAGCCAGCTCAGGGTGACTTCTCAGGATAACTTCCAGCAGCAGGTAGAGGACTGTGAAACAAGAGAACACCCGGAACCACCAGTACCACGCAAGACCTCGCTGGGCTCCGAGAATGAAATAGCCCCAAG
>Ga0075426_10000575_pt1 | contig 25417 bp, 20 predicted proteins | sample SoiMethybrSBSTD5_FD_75304 | JGI IMG/M metagenome (GOLD analysis project Ga0075426, IMG submission 75304) | Bulk soil microbial communities from a Populus tree surrounding site in Tennessee, USA - Soil MetaG P. TD hybrid SBSTD5 | ecosystem: Environmental > Terrestrial > Soil > Tree plantation...
TACTGAAGTTGTCCTTCAGATGTACCACCACCACAACGTGGACATGCTCCGGCACCTCAACGGCATGTTTGCTTTTGCTCTGTGGGACGGCGAGAGCCGCTCGCTTTTTGTGGCACGCGATGGAATGGGAATAAAACCGCTCTACTATACGCGCGTAAGAGATTGCCTGATTTTTGCGAGCGAGCTTAAGTGCTTCCTCGAACTAGATGGCATCGACTCGCAAATCGATCCAGTCGCACTTCGCAATTACATGACGTTTCTATGGAGTCCGGGCGAACGGACCATGCTTTCGAAAATACGAAAGTTGGAGCCGGGCCAGGCATTTGTCGCAAAGGACGGAGAGATCAAGACTCTGTGGCGTCACTACCGACTTCCCTACGAGCAACCTATCGAACGAATGTCGGAAGCCACCGCCATCGAGGCAGTGCGTGCGGCCGTTGATGTCGCCGTGAAGCGCCAGATGGTCGCTGATGTCCCGGTGGGAGCATTTCTCTCGGGCGGTCTTGATTCAAGCGCGGTTGTCGCTGCTGCAAGACACCACGCGCGCGACAATGAGCTACCTTGTTATACGATGCGCTTTCGGGACGGCGGAGCGCGAAGCGAGGGAATTGACGAAGACCTGCCCTATGCCCGCCAGGTAGCAACGCATGTCGGTGTAACGGTTGATGAAGTAGATGTGGGGGCAGCCAATCTCAAGCTCCTGCCAAGCATTGTCTACATGATGGATGAACCTCAAGCCGATGTTTCGCCGATCAACTGTTACCTAATCAGTCAGGCCGCTAGGCGATCGAACATAAAGGTTCTGCTGTCCGGGATGGGTGGAGATGATCTGTTTGCAGGTTATCGGCGTCACTTTGCATTGGAGCAGGAACGATATTGGTCATGGTTGCCGGAACGCGGGCGGAAGGTTCTATCAAGGCTAGGGCGTCAATTGCACGTGCGATACCCAATGTTGCGTAGAGTTCGCAAGGCACTTTCGTTCGCGCATCTCTCTGACAACGCCCGGATCGCGAGCTACTTTTACTGGATTGATCCAGACGTCGTTCACGACCTTCTCGACAGGCACCAATTGGCAGGCGCCTCGGCAGAGGACGCCGATGCCATCATGCTAGGAGCACTCGATGAGCTTCCTGACCGAACACCCAATTTAAATCGAATGCTCTATTTGGATGGCCGATATTTCGTGCCCGATCACAATTTGAACTATTTCGACAAAACGAGCATGGCATGCGGCGTGGAGGTGCGAGTGCCCTTGCTAGATCTCGAACTGGCCAAACTCGCGGCGCGGCTCCCGATCTGCTTCAAACAGCGTGGCAACGAAGGCAAATGGGTCTTGAAGAAGGCAATGGAGACCATTTTGCCGAACAACATCATCTACAGGCAGAAAACGGGCTTCGGCGTTCCGCTGAGAGCATGGATGCGGTCGAGCCTTGGGGACCTACAGGACGATTTGCTGAGCCGTGACGTGGTGAAGCGACGGGGCTACTTCAAGCCCGAAGCGGTCGAGCGGCTACGAAGGGCAACTGACTCGGGCGAGATCGATGGGTCGTATACGCTTCTGTCCATGATGAATATTGAATTGTGGTGCAGGATTTTTCTGGATCGCAGTTTGAGGCCAGACATCGGTCCGGATCTGTAGAAGCATGCGGATTCTGGCTCACGCGGCCGGGAAATCTGGCTTGCACTCCTTGCGAAGGTCAAGAATTCGTCGACGGCGCTGAGCGCGCACAGCTGCTCACGATAGCGAGCGCGTGATCCGCAAGCAGCGTTCGATCGTAGGCCTTTGCGAGCACCTGGCATCCCGCCTGAAGCTCAGCATGGAGGACAGGGTCGGCTTTCAGCCGCAATGCTGCGGCCACGAAGGCATCGCGGTTTTCCGGCTCGTAGAAGAGCCCGGCGTGGTATTTTTCCACGAGCTCTCGCGCCACGCCGTCTACTCCAATTAGAATCGGGCACCCTAAAGCTGCCGCTTCGAATATCTTGGAAGGTATGACGGCTTGAAATGTCCTTGATGCTATCAAGTTGACGAGCGCCGCATCGCAAAGAGCCAGAAGCGACGGAACCCGCTCTCGGGGAACCGCATTCATGAAGGTAATGTTCTGGATGTTTTCCGCTCGCGCTCGCGCGACAAGGTCGTCCTTCCTGGCGCCATCACCAACAAGAAGAATATGAATACCCTCGGATGCCAAGATCGGAGCACAGTCAAGGAACAGATCCAATCCGTGAGCGAGGCCGTGTGTCCCCAGATATCCGACGACAAAACGTCCCTCCATCCCCAGCTTTGCCGCCAGCAATTTGTCCCGCGGCGTGGGTGCAAAGTCGGCAAGTTCGGCGCCGTTTGGAATAGTGAATATTTTTCGCCCGCTGATGCCGCGATCCACCAAACTCTTTCGAAATCCTTCCGAGACGATGATTATGGCAGCGGCGCTTCGGTAGAAATGAAGTTCTAACGCCTCGAGCAGTGTGTAGAGCCAACCCTTCTGCAGCATTCCAACTGCAACAATAGACTCCGGCCAAAGGTCGCGAACTTCAAACACCCAGGGTTTGCGTTTCACAAACGCAAGCGAGTTTGCCGAGAGGGCAACGAAAAACTGCGGCGAAGACGTAAGGATGATGTCGGTGCGCTGAAACAGGCCGGCAAGAAAACTCGAAAGCGCAAAACTGAGAAAGTCGAGCGTGCGTGCAAAAAAGCCCTCGTTCGGGGCAATGTAGCTCCACACTCGAATGAGATTAATGCCCTCAACTTCTGTGCGTTGGTAGAAGCGGTTCCGATAACCCTCGAACAGTCGACCCGCGGGAAAGTTTGGAGCCGTCGTGATCACAGTGACCTCGTGGCCCACTTCCGCCCATCGTTTGCAGTGAGCGAAGATACGACTTGCAGGTGCGTTCACCTCTGGAGGGAAGTTGTCAGCGACAAAGAGAATCTTCATAGGCGACGAACGATCGTTTCAAGGCGCTTCCTAAATGTAATCTCTAGAACCTTCGCTGGAATGCGGCGATTGAATTCGGGCGCAAATAGATAGTCATCAACATTTGTGTCGATAGCACCGCGTGTTGCGATCGAAAGTTGATTTGCGATGATCTCGTCGCCTTGGGTTTCGGGGACTATGCCGGGGGCAAAATGGATTCGGGCGACGGCTAAACGTGGCGGTGATCTGCCGCGAATTTCGTCGGCGATGGTCAACTGATCGCCGTCGAGGCGAATGGCGCGTTTGTGGAGTATGCCAATTGGGCGAAAACCGTCATGCGACGCGGTGACACCGTCCTTTAGCAGGGTACGTTCAACTATTCTTGCGATGCGGCCTGCCCGAAACGCGCTCCAAATCTCGGTTTGCTCGTAACCTGGAATTTGAACGGTGTTATGCGAACCTGTTGAACGCTCGACATGACGCCGTTCGGATCGCTCATAGGTTGAAGTGCCTCCGTTCACGATTGTGGCATTGCCGTCGAGCGAGAGCTCGAAACTCAACATGTCGCAATGGCCATGCCCTGGCTGCGTCTTGGGCGCGAAGGGCCCAGTGTCAAAGAGTACGTCGAGTCCTGAATTACGGAGTCGTGTGTACCCCGATTTTGGCAAGTCAACCACGACGCCGGAGGGAAGCCGCACGGGATTGATGCCAATTGCTTTTGCGTAGGCTTCAATTTTTGCGCGCGCCGGAGCTGCATCTTGGGCGCAATCGTTGAAATGCGAAAATGAGCCGTCGGGTCGACTCATGACCGCCAGCCACTCGAACAATCGCGGTAGTGATTGTTCCCACGGCAGCGCACACTGAACGTCATATGCACGAGTCAGATTCTCGATGTCGAGAATACTCTCGAGCAGAAGGGCATGATAGGATGGGCTCAATTCGAAGTGACCGCCATCAGCGAGAAATTGTTTAGGAAATTCGCGCCGCAGAATCTTCAGACCCGCATTGAGCCATACTTCGGCTTCTTGGCCTTCAAATAGGATCCCGGATGCGGTCAGCGCAATTGCATTGGCAAACAGATGGTTTGCGCCAAGGTGCTTTTCCACCGTCCGCATCAAGAAGCGTGTCTGAGCGGCCAGGCTATCGAGCATTCCACCTACCGGCATCTCGCCGCGCGTAACCCATTTAATCCAATGAAGAATTCGAATTGATACGGGGTAGGCCTCCCAGCCGATGCCGGAGCAAGGAGGGTTTTCGTCGAGCCATCGTGAAATGAAGAGGCGTTGGATGTCGATGTGTGAACGGTCGGCGGAAAGCCACTCATGGTAGTGAAGAGTGTAGAGCCATAGCTTCTCGGCCGTTCTCGAGTTCCAGTCACTTGCGTGCGCCACGGCGTGTTCGACATTAAGGAGCTTGAAAATATTTGGCGCAGTCACGGAAATTGGCCGCTCTATGCCAGTTACAAACCTGCCGGTCTTCACGCGCCTGTTGGGCGCCCGACGGTCGTCCACACTGGGCCGGTAGATCCGTCGCAGAACATAATTTGCCAGCTGGCCGGGTTCGTAGTGGACGAGCGTACGTAATAAGAGACCTGTCAATGGCAGGTCCACAGGCCGGGCACGGTTTTTAGACTAGCCAATTGATTGCGTCGGATTCTCATCGATGGAAATGACAAGAATGTAACTCCGCTTGTCAACACTTGTGCTTGCATCTTGCGCCCCCATCGGTTCGAAACCGAACTTCTGGAACTTGCGGGGATCGTATTTTCGCAGATTTCCAGGATAAAGGTAAGCTAAGCTGCACGAGGCTTGGACGCTCGAATTGCCACGATGTAATCGTTTGGTCTTGTCGCAGTCGATGCGTGTCTAATCACATAAACGGAAAGATGGGATGAGCTGGAACGGAGGGATCGCGGGCGCCTGTATGCTCTTGGCCGTGACGACAAGCGTCTCAGCTTCACCATGGGCCGAGGTTGGCGACCCTCAACTTCGTTCCGACATCCAGATTTTGGCCAGCGCCGGCGTCATCGACGACATCACCACGCAGTGGCCCGTACCTTGGGCGGGTGTCGTGCGCCGATTGAAAACCGAAGACGCTCTCGCAAACCAGCCTGCCTATGTCCGGGAGGCCGCACGCCGCGTGCTCGATCTGGCGCGTCGCGAAATGCGCATCGGGGACCTGCGCGCGTCCGCAACCGTGGATGTCACCAACCGGCCCGATATCGTGCGCGGCTTCGACGCACTCGGCCTGGGCGAGGGCCAAGCGCAACTGTCCTTGGAATACATGACGTCCACCACCGCGGCTCGCCTTTCGGCGGGGATCTTCGCGCCCCGATTCCAAGGTGGTGGCAAGCAATTCATGCCAGATGGAAGCTACGTCGCGCAAAAGATCGGCGGCGCGCTCGTGTATGCGGGGTATCTCACGCACTGGTGGGGCCCAGGCTGGATTTCGGCACTCTCCTACTCCAACAACGCGAGGCCCTTTCCGCAAATCGGGATCGAGCGGGACAGCACGTCGGAGTTTCGCACGCCATGGTTGAGTTGGCTCGGTCCTTGGCAGATGGAGTTTCTGATCGGCTGGTTCAACGACAAGCGCGTGGCGACCAACACGTATTGGGACGGTTTTCGCTTCACTTTTAATCCGCTGCCCGGATTGCAGATCGGGCTTGCGCGCACCGACGAACTCTGCGGCAAAGGTCACCCTTGCAAGCCGCTCGCGACCTATTTCGATTTACGCAACGACCCGGCGCACCCGAGCCGTACGAATGACGAGGGCATCATCGATGTGCACTATGCCCGATCAGCATTCGGCGTGCCGTTCGAGGTTTATTCTCAAGTAATGAACGAGGATACAAATCCGATCGTGCACTCCTTCTCGAGTCATCTCTTTGGTGCATCTCTCTGGGTGCCTATCTCCGGGCAGAATGTTCGCCTGACTGCCGAGTACACCGACAGCATCGCGACCAGGAACATCTTCAGCTTCGGCGATGTCGGTTTCGGAGTCTCCTACAACGACTCCAAATATCCGGTCGACGGCATGCGCTACCGTGGCCGCGCGCTCGGGTTCAGCCTCGACAGCGATTCACGATTGTTGAGCTTGCAGGCGAGTGCGGTCGACGCGGGCGATCGCACCTTCACGCTCACGTTTCACCGGGCACAGGTCTCGACACCATTCACGGGCGCAGCCAACCCTTTGACGACCGCACCCGTGACGATCGATATCGGCGAAGCGCGCGTGACTGTGCCCTGGACAGGCGTCAAGCTCGACCTGGCGGCACGCGTGCAGGACGACCAGCTGCGGCCTCACCATGGCTTCACGGCGGCCTTTGAGAGCGCGCTGCAGATCGATTTCTGAGCGAGTCGACGAACGTTAGTGCTTCTGCCGCCACTCGACACAGTCGCGATAGGCGCTGTCAAAAACCATCTTCTGCGTCGAATCGCCAAAGCCCTGATACGCAAGGTCCTGCGCGCGTTGATGGGCCATGGTCGTACACGTGTCCTCGGTGCGCGCCAGGCTTGAGCTTTCGCCGGCGCGACGCGCGAGGGGTGCCGGCCCGGTATAGGTTTCGATTGCGGAATGAAATGGTCGGCCGGCCAAATCGTCAGATGTCGTGACCGACTTCTGAAGATCCGATCCGGCGAAATAGCGGGTAAGAAATCCTCGTTTTGGAAATCCCCAAGACGTACACGCCGACAACAGGCATGCAGTGATCAGGATCGCCGCCCACGTTCTCGCCTGATGCTGCATCGCTCCTACCAATTCATCGTGAAGTGAACGCCGATGGAATCCGGATCGGCGCTCGCATAGACGCTGTACCTGTCGCTCTTGTGGTAGCGCGTCACGATTGCGTAATTGAAGCCGAACGCGATGGCGCTACTGGCGGCGACATCATACCAATGATGTTTTCTGGCATCGACGCGCGAAAAACCTACGAACGTCGCCGCGGCATAAGCGGGCAGTCCGTACTGCCAGCCATAGCGGGCCCAAAGATAGTCGGCGGGCGCGTATGCCAGCGCCGCGGTGTCGGAGGGGAAAGAGTGAAAGTCGGAATGGTCGGGCCTCTGTTCGCGAACGACATGGCCGAGCAGATAGGCGGCGCCGAGCGTTGCGGCGGTGGACACGCCCAGCTCGGCAACGCCGTCCCAGTCCTCATGATGACCCAGCGAAATTCCGACCGCGACGAGCGGGAGCGCAAGCGCGACCGCCTTGCCGGCTGTCTCTATGTTCGACGTGGTCGCGGCTGCCGCCGGCGAAGACATGGCCGCTGTCGCCAGAAGCAACATCACGGCCCACCTGAACCAACGGTGGTTAAAGTGCCAAAGCAATGGCTGGACCTATATCAGTTGGATAAGTTTTGTAGTTTCGCGACCTATAGCCGATTGTCGAGTGATTTCTGGTCCTTAAGACTTCGGACAACATACACATCAATTTACGCAATAGACTTCAGGAAATTTCGAAGCGTTGGGGCGATGTCGGCACGCGTCATGCCGAGCGCGATGTTCGCTTGCAGAAACCCAACCTTGTCGCCGCAGTCGTAGCGCTCGCAGCTCGTGTTGACGGCGTGAAGCGGCATCCGCCCAATCAGCTTGGCGATCGAATCGGTCAGTTGAATTTCGCCGCCGGCGCCCTTTTCGCGACGCTCGAGCTCCGCAAAAATTTCAGGCTGTAGGATGTAGCGCCCAATGATGCAGAGGCGAGAGGGCGCATCCTTCGGCTTGGGCTTCTCGACGACCCCTTTCACCTCCGTAATGTTGCCGCGCGTAACACCCGGAGAAACCACGCCATAGAGCCGCGTCTCTTCGAGGCGCTTTTCCTCTGCGGCGATGATCACACCACCTCCGACTATATTGTAGGCCTCGATCATCTGGGCGAGCGCCCCGGGCTGGCCGACCAGAAGATCGTCGGGGAGCAGAACCGCAAAGGGCTCGTCGCCGACCAGATGGCGTGCGCACCAGACCGCATGACCCAGACCGAGGGGTTTTTGCTGTCTGGTGAAGGAAACCGAGCCACTGACCGGCAACCCCTCCAGCAGGCTGTCGAGTTCAGTGGTCTTTTCACGTGCCGTTAAAAGAGCCTCGAGCTCATAGGCATGGTCAAAGTGATCCTCGATGATGTGCTTGCCGCGCCCGGTGACGAAAATGAACTGTTCGATGCCCGCCTCTTTTGCTTCCTCAACCGCATATTGAACGACCGGCTTGTCGACGACGGGAAGCATCTCCTTGGGCACCGCCTTGGTGGCTGGAAGAAAGCGCGTTCCCATGCCGGCGACCGGAAAAACCGCTTTTCGCACAGGTTTCGGCTTGGCCATGATGCACCGGGTTTATGGGCGTGACTTCTTGGCATACATAGGAGGGGAGCGTCCACATTTCGGGCAGAAACGGGTCCAGAGAAAAACGAATGCGAGTACTGGTCACTGGTGGAGCCGGTTTTATCGGCTATCACGCGACACTGGCATTGCTGGACGCCGGCCACTCGGTCACCGCGATGGACGACGTCAATGCGTACTACGACCCGGCTCTGAAGCAGCGGCGACTTGCGGAGATCGGCGCGCGCTCGTCCTATCGCTTCGTCAAGGTCGACGTCGCCGACGCGGAAGCCTTGCGTGCTGCGGCGGGAAACGACCGCTATGACGTGATACTGCATCTCGCGGCGCAGGCCGGCGTTCGCTATGCGAACACCAATCCCGGCGCCTATACCCATGCCAATCTGGTTGGACACTCCACCCTATTGGAGTTTGCCCGGCACCATGAGGGCTTGAAGCACCTCGTCTACGCGTCGTCGAGTTCGGTCTACGGCAACGACACAAAGCCCCCCTTTTCGGAGGACGCGCGCGCCGACAGACCGGTCTCGTTCTACGGCGCGACCAAGCGATCGTGCGAATTGCTCTCTCACTCCTATGCTGAACTTTACCGCCTGCCGCAAACGGGACTGCGGTTTTTCACGGTCTACGGGCCATGGGGGCGGCCGGACATGGCCTATTGGTCCTTCACCGACGCCATTCTGCATGACCGGGCGATTCCCGTGTTTGGCGACGGCAAGTTGCTGAGGGATTTCACCTACGTCGATGACGTCGTCGCGGCGCTGGTCGCGATCGTGGAGAAGCCGTTTGCCGGCGCGGCCGGCGAAGCGCCGCACCGCATCTACAATCTCGGCAATTCGCACCCGCAATCCGTGCTCGATCTGATTGGCCATATCGAGCGCACCACGAACCGCAAGGCGCAAGTCGAATTTCGCGATGGTCCGCCAGGCGATGTGCGCGAGACCTTCGCGGATATTACGCGCGCGAGACGCGACTACGGTTTTGCACCGAAAGTTTCTTTGGAGAACGGCATTTCGCGTTTCGTGGAATGGTTTCGGAATTATCATCGGCTCTGACGTTGAAGAATGGTTCTGGGCATGAACAAATTCAGCGCTGTCATCGGCTGCATGCTTCTCACCACTTATGCCTGTGGTGCGGCGCTGGCGTCGGACGCGGCACCTGACAACGATGTGCTGCCCGCGGCGAGCGCAGCGCAGATGCTCGCTCTGGCCGATAAGGCGCTCGCGGCCGGTCATCTTTCTGCGGAAGAGCATGCGCGCAATCTCGTTCGGCGCGGGCTCGCACACGAAATTCTGGGCGACCGCAAGGCTGCGGTGACCGACCTCAGCGAGGCGATCTCCGGCCGGGCCTTAAATGCGGCCGAGCAGGCTGACGCTCTGTATGATCGGGGCATCGCTCTCGATGAACTGGGACGCACGGACGAGGCGCTGGCCGACTACAGCGCGGCGCTCCAGCTCCGGCCGAACTTCGCCGCCGCGCTCAACAATCGCGCCAACGCGTTGCGGCGTCTTGGCCGCCTGAGCGAGGCGCGCGCGGACTATGAGGAATCGATGCGCAGCGGAAATCCGCACCCCGAATATCCCGACTATGGGATGGGGCAGATCGCCGAAGCGCTCGGCCAACCCGCGGCAGCGGTCGAATATTATCGATCGTCACTGGCCGCGAACCCCCAATTCGCCCTGGCGGAGGAGCGACTCATCGCGATGGATGCGGGGGCAGCGCAGACAACACCTTCAGTTGCGACGGCCCCGGCGAGGCACGTCCGGCATGGATCCAAGCCCACGACTCCCATAATGCCGGCGACGGATATGAATACCGCAGCCCTTCTCAAGCCGACGATCAGCGACTCCCCCAGCCCGGCGAACCACTCGGTTCAACTGGGTGCCTATCGAAGCGCGGCCGAGGCCAGCGACGCCTGGAACAACGTTCAGAAGAATGCGGGAGAATTACTGGCCGGCCGCAAGGCGAGCATTGTGCCGGTCGATTTGCCGGCAAAGGGCCGCTATTACCGCTTGCGCGTCGGCCGGCTGGACGCCAGCGAAGCCGCCCAGCTCTGCACAGCGCTGAAGGCCAAAGGCACGGGATGTATCCTTCCGCCCGACTAGGCGAACGGCCGCAAACCTGATTGTGTTTCGGAAAAGTCGGACAAGGATCCAAGATGATCGGCATCACCGCTTATGGCGCCTACATTCCCCGCCGCCGCCTGCAGCGCAAATCCGTCGCCCAGGCCAATGCCTGGATCGCGCCCAATCTCGTCGGCGGCGCCAAGGGCGAGCGCGCCATGGCGAATTGGGACGAGGATGCCGTGACCATGGCGTTCGAAGCGGGCCGCGATTGCCTGCCCGCCACCGATCCGGTCAAGGATCGGGCGCATGTCGACGGGATATATCTGGCCTCGACGACATTGCCTTATGCCGACCGCCAGAACGCCGGCATCGTCGCGGCGGCTCTTGGTCTCGGCGAGGGTATCTCTTCGGTCGACGTGTCGTCGTCGCAGCGCGCGGGGACCTCGGCCTTGATCTCGGCGCTCGATGCCGTGGCCGCGGGTCGGCTGAACGCGCCGCTGCTGGTGGCGAGCGACAAGCGTAAGACGCGTGCGGCATCGTCGCAGGAACTCGCCTATGGCGATGCGGCGGCGGCGTTCACGCTGGGACGCGACAATGTCGTCGCCAGACTCATTGGAAGCCATACCGCGACGCTCGATTTCGTCGATCACTTCCGCGGCGAAGGCGAGAATTTCGACTATGGCTGGGAGGAACGCTGGATTCGTGACGAGGGCTACACGAAGATCGTGCCGGCCGCCGTCAAAACCTTGCTCGAGAAGTGCAAGATAGCGGCCGGCGAGGTCGCGCATTTCATCCTGCCATGTCCGTTTGCGAGACTTGACCAGACCATCGCAAAGCAATGCGGCATCGACCCGGCGAAGGTGCGCGACAATCTCGCCGCCAACGTCGGCGACTCCGGTGCCGGCCACGCGCTTTTGATGTTGGTGCACGCGCTCGAACAAGCGAAGCCCGGCGAAAAGATCCTCGTGGTCCAGTTCGCGCAGGGCGCCGACGCACTTTTATTTGAGGTCACTCCCGCACTGCGCGAACTCTCCAAGCGCAATGGCGTGAGCGGAGCGCTCGCGCGACGCAAGGAAGAGACCAATTACATGAAGTTTCTTGGCTTCAACGGGTTGATTGAACTCGAGAAGGGCATGCGCGCAGAAGTCGACAAGCGCACGGCACTGACCGTGCTTTATCGCAAGAGCGACATGCTGCTCAGTCTGGTCGGCGGAAAATGCCGGGTCTGCGGCACGGCGCAATATCCCAAGAGCCGCATCTGCGTGAATCCGAACTGCAAGGCTGTCGACAGCCAAGACGATTACGGTTTTGCCGAGCGGCCGGGCACGGTGCTGTCCTGGTCGGCCGATTTCCTGACCTATTCGATGGATCCCCCGAACCACTACGGCATGATCACCTTCGCGGATGGCGGCCGGCTGATGGCGGACATCACCGACGTCGAGCAGGGCCAGATCGATACCGGTTCCAAGGTCCGCATGGCGTTCCGAATCAAGGACTTCGACCCGAAGCGCGGCTTTGTGCGCTATTTCTGGAAAGCCGTTCCGGTCTGATAGAATTGCGCCAGCCAATATGGGGAGCGTACCCATGCCTTATGTCGAAAATCGGGTCGTCCATGATGCCGATTCGCATCTCATGGAGATGCCCGACAGTCTGGATGCCTACTTCGATCCGAAGTTTCGCGCAGCCTATGACGCGCTTCCGAAACTGCAGAAGAATCCGCGCGACGCCGGCTGGGTCAAGAAGGCGCGCGCCCTGCACGAGGATCCCGATTTTCGCTCCGGCGCGGACAGCAATGTTCTTCTGCGCAAGAACTATGAAGCGCATGGATCCTTTCGGCGCGAGGACCGTCCGAGGACGCTCGACAATCTCGGTTTCGCCAGCCAGTTGATTTTTACCACTTGGTGCCTCGGCAATTTCGGCCTCGACGACAGCGGACCTGTGGAACTCGCCTATGCCGCCGCGCAGGCGCACAACCGGATGATGGTCGATTTCTGCTCGATCGACCGACGATTCCTGGGAACCGGCTATGTACCGCTGGTGGACTTCGAGTTGGCCAGGAAGGCCGCACGCGAGGCCATCGATCTCGGCTGCAAGGCATTGCTGATTGCTTCGAAGCCTTGCGGCCATGCCCAAAGCCATATCGCGCACGACCCGATCTGGGCGATGGCAGAAGAGGCGGGCTTGCCGATTGTTTTCCATGTCGGCGGTGAGGAGAAACTGCGGCCCGATTACTTCGAAAATGGCTTGCCGCGGGTGAAGGACTTTCACGGGGGTGAAGAGAACTTCACCTCGGTCAGCTATATGCCTATCCCTCATTCGGTCGAACTCACGCTTGCGGCGCTGATTTTCGACGGTGTGCTCGATCGGTTTCCGAAGCTCAAATTCGGTGCCATCGAACTTGGTGCGTCCTGGGTCCCCGGCTGGATGCGGAACATGGATTCCGCAGCCATGGCCTTCATCAAGAACGAGGAGCGGCTGCAAAAGCTCTCGATGAAGCCGTCGGAATTTGTCCGCCGCCAGGTCCGCGTCACGCCCTATCCGCACGAAGATGCCGGATGGATCATCCGCAACAGCGCCGATGAAGTGTGTCTGTTTTCGTCCGACTTTCCCCATGTCGAAGGCGGCCGCAATCCGCTCAAGCGTTTTGGCGAGTCGCTGCAAGACTGCAACCAAAACCAGATCGACCGGTTCTATTGCGAGAACTTCATCGATCTGATGGGAGAGGGTTTGGCGAAGGATTTACGGCGGCCAAAGCATCTGGCCGCGGCCTGAATGGCCCGACTTATCCAACACCGCCAGATTGGCGGTATAGTCCGCGAAACATTGGGCAATTGCGGTGGGAGTGAAGAGTGAGTTGAAAAACTCGAAAACAGTACGTTGTGGATCGAGCGGCGCGAAGCCCTTCATCTAGTAGCTGACAGAGAAGAAAGAGGACGCAAGAGCATGGCAACCGGTATCAAGGACAAGGTGGCAATTCTGGGCATGGGCTGCTCGAAGTTCGGCGAGCGCTGGGAGTCTGGCGCCGAGGAACTCATGGTCGAGGCCTATCTCGAAGCCCTGCAGGACGCCGGCATCGAGACAAGCCAGATCCAGGCTGCGTGGTTCGGCACGGCCATCGAAGAACAACATGTCGGAAAGGGCGGCACGCCGCTCTCGGTCGCGCTGCGGCTTCCCAATATACCGGTGACGCGGGTGGAGAATTTTTGCGCCTCCGGTTCCGAGGCTTTTCGCGGCGCCGTTTATGCAGTTGCCGCCGGCGCCTGCGATATCGCGCTCGCACTCGGCGTCGAGAAGCTCAAGGACACAGGCTATGGCGGTTTGCCGCAGCGCGAAGGCGCGACGCTTGCGCCGCTTTGGTCGGCCAATGGATCGGCGCCCGGCAATTTCGCACAACTGGCCTCGGCCTATCGGGCAAAGCATGGCGTTTCGAAAGAGGATCTGAAACGCGCCATCGCGCATGTGTCCGTGAAGAGCCATGCCAACGGTGCCAAGAATCCCAAAGCCCACCTGCAAAAACCCATCACCGAAGAACAGTGCCTGAATGCACCGATGATCGCCGAACCGCTCGGCCTTTTCGACTGCTGCGGCGTGTCGGATGGCGCGGCTTGCGCCATCGTGACGACGCCGGAAATCGCGCGCGCCATGGGCAAGAAGAACGCAATCACGGTGAAGGCCCTGCAGCTCTCCTTATCGAATGGTCTGGAGAGTCAGCATAATTCGTGGGACGGCAGCTACTTTCATACTGCCCGCATCGCGGCGAAGCGCGCCTATGACGAGGCCGGCATTCGTGATCCGCGCGATGAGATCTCGATGATGGAAGTGCACGACTGCTTCTCGATCACCGAACTCGTCACGATGGAAGACCTGCACATTTCAAAGGAAGGCGAGGCGTGGAAGGACGTGATGAACGGCTTCTACGACGCCGATGGTCAGGTTCCCTGTCAGATCGATGGCGGACTCAAATGCTTCGGGCACCCCATCGGAGCTTCCGGACTTTGCATGCTTTATGAGATGTACCTGCAGCTGCAGGGTCGCGCCGGCGCGCGGCAACTCAAGGACCCGAAGATTGGAATGACCCACAATCTCGGCGGCGCGCCAGCCATGAACGTCTGCTCCGTTGCCATCATCGGTGCACAAGGCGCCTGAGGTTGTTTCTGACGACGGACTGCGCAACACGGCGAGCATGAGATGACTGCGTCAGAACAGGTCCATCCGGTGATCCTTTCGGGCGGCAGCGGCACGAGGCTCTGGCCGATGTCTCGCTCCGCTCTGCCGAAGCAGCTCCTTGCTCTGCACGGCACCAACACAATGATTCAGGACACGGTGCTTCGCGCCAAGGTTCCGGGTGCGGCGGCCCCAATTCTTTTGTGCAGCGACAGTCACCGGTTCCTGGTCGCCGAACAGATGCAGGCCATCGGCATTACACCGCGCGCGATCGTGCTCGAACCCGCGGGACGCAATACCGCTCCTGCGGCAACGATTGCGGCGCTATTAGTGGCCGAACGCGATCCTAAAGGCGTCGTCCTGCTCCTGCCGTCCGATCACGTCGTGATGGATGAAGCCGCCTTTCGTTCGGCGGTGAAGCGCGCCGCGACTGCGGCTGCGCAGGGCTTCATTGTCACATTCGGAATCGCGCCGAGCAGTCCTGAACTGGGATTTGGCTATATTCAGCGCGGCGCAATTCTCGTCGGAACCGAAGGCGTTCATGCCGTCAAGCGGTTTGCCGAAAAGCCGGATCGGGCAACGGCCGAGAAATACGTCGCAGCCGGCGACTATGTCTGGAACAGCGGCATGTTCGTCTTTCGCGCGGATGTCCTCCTTGCTGAAATGTCGCGCCATGAGCCGGGCATCGTCGAAGCCTGCCGGGCGGCACTCGCTGCAGCGAAACGCGATCTCGACTTCGTTCGGCTCGACGCCGCAGCGTTCGCGAAGGCCAAGAGCATTTCACTCGACTACGCCGTGATGGAGAGGACAGAGAAGGCCGCAGTGGTGCCCTGCGACATGGGGTGGAGCGATGTTGGCGCATGGTCCTCGCTCTGGTCCTTGCAAGAGCGCGACGCGGACGGCAACGCGCTTCAGGGCGACGTCCTGGTCCACGATTCCCAGGGCAATTTCGTACGTAGCGAGAAAGCCATAACGGCGCTCGTCGGCGTGCGCGACCTCGTCGTCGTCGTGACGGAAGACGCGGTACTCGTCGCGGAAAGAAATCGCGCACAGGACGTCAAGGCGATCGTGGACCAACTCAAGGAGTCGGGCCGCGCGGAACTATCGGAGCACAAGATCGTTTTTCGCCCCTGGGGCAGCTATCAGGGCATCGATGCGGGCGACGGGTATCAGGTGAAGCACATCATGGTGAAGCCTGGGGGCCGCCTCTCACTGCAAAGCCACACAAAGCGCGCGGAGCACTGGGTGGTCGTGCAAGGGACGGCTCAGGTGACCTGCGACGACAAAGTGTTCCCGCTCAAGGAGAACGAGTCCACCTACATCCCGGTCGGCGCGCGGCACCGCCTGGAAAACACCAGCAAAGAGCCTCTTCGCCTTATTGAGGTCCAATCCGGGTCGTATCTCGGCGAAGATGACATCGTGCGTTACGACGATGCCTATGGCAGGGCGGGCGAAGTCCCGACGGTGAAGTCGCCTTGACGTCCATCTCGACTGCCAACGGCCTAAGGCCCATCAAGACCGTCATCGCCTTCGCTCACCAGTATGAACGGCATCTGTCGGCCATATCGATGGCGGGTGGCTACATCTTCGACAGCTTCGCATTTGGTCGGGTCGATCACGTCTCTACGCATATCGTCTTTGTCGCCTATCTCGCTGTCGCCGGAATTGCGATTGCGGTGTCGCACCGGCTGGAGTCGCGGCCGCCGGAAAAGCAGCCAAGTCAACGCGTACGCACAATCCTGTCGGCGGCGACGCAATTTGCACTGGGTTGTCTTCTCAGCGGCTTCTGCGTGTTCTATCTGCGCAGCGCATCGCTGTGGAGTTCGTGGCCGTATCTATTGCTGTTGGCCGGCATCTTCGTCGGCAACGAATTCTTCAAAGCCTATACGACGCGCTTCACCCTGGCCTTGCTGCTCTATTTTTTCGCGCTGTTCTCCTACGCGATCCTGATGGTTCCGGTGCTGATTGCGATGCTCGGCACAATTCCGTTTCTGATCAGCGGAGCGGTGGCCCTTGGCGTCTTCTGGTTGTACGCGGATATCTTGTCCAGGCTCGGCCGCGCGCGCTTCCGCCAGGTGCGCGTGCGCATTCTCGCAGGCACGCTGGCAATCTTTGCCGTCATGAACCTGTGTTATTTCGCCAAGATTCTGCCACCGCTGCCTTTGGCCCTCGCCGATGCAGGCGTCTATCACGCGGTCAAAAAGGTCGGGTCCGCTTATCAGGCCGTGGAAGAGCCACAGCCCTGGACAACCTACCTGGGTGTGCCGCCGGTGGAGCACATCGCGCCGGGCGACAAGCTCTATCTCTACAGTTCGGTCTTCGCGCCCGCCCGGGTTTCGACCCAGATCGTACACCGCTGGGAGTGGTACGATTCTGCCGCCCGGCGTTGGCAGCCGCAGTCACGCGTTTTGTTTTCCATAAATGGTGGTCGCGATGGCGGCTATCGCGTCTACTCTGTAAAGAGCAGGCCCAAGCCCGGGGAGTGGCGGGTCAACATCGCGACAGGAGACGGGCGGCAATTGGGCCGTATTCGCTTTGCGGTGGCGGCAGAGGCGCCTTCGGAACCGCTTGTGCCGCGGACGTTGAACTGATCGGCGGCGCCTTGCATCTCGCTCCTGCGCAGCCTATTTCACACTAGACCTTCGGGGTACGTAATTTTGTCCATGAAAAGTCCTGTTGTTTCACACTTGAAGCGCCTGGAGGCCGAGAGCATCCACATCATGCGGGAGGTAGCGGCGGAGTTCGCCAACCCCGTGATGCTGTATTCCATAGGCAAGGACTCGTCGGTGATGCTCCACCTGGCGATGAAGGCGTTCTATCCGGCGAAGCCTCCGTTCCCGCTTCTCCATGTGGACACGACCTGGAAGTTTCGCGAGATGATCCAGTTTCGCGACGAAACGGCCAAGCGACTCGGCTTGAAGCTCCTCGTTCATATCAACGAGGACGGTATCGCGCGCGGCATCAATCCGTTCGACTCGGGTTCGGCCCTGCACACGCAGGTCATGAAGACCGAATCCTTGAAGCAGGCACTCGACAAGTATGGTTTCGACGCTGCATTTGGCGGCGCGCGGCGGGACGAGGAAAAATCGCGAGCCAAGGAACGCATCTTTTCCTTTCGCACCGCGACCCACGCCTGGGATCCGAAGAACCAGCGTCCGGAGCTTTGGCGCGTCTACAACACGCGCATCAACAAAGGCGAGTCGATCCGCGTCTTTCCGCTCTCCAATTGGACCGAGCTCGACATCTGGCAATACATCCTCGCGGAGAAAATCCCGATCGTGCCGCTCTACTTCGCGAAGCGTCGTCCGGTCGTGGAACGAGACGGTACGCTCGTCATGCGCGACGACGAGCGGATGAAGCTGCTTCCCGGCGAGAGGCTCGAAGACCGGCTGGTCCGCTTTCGTACGCTTGGGTGCTATCCACTGACCGGAGCCATCGAGTCCGATGCCGACACGCTTGAGGGCATCGTCACCGAAATGTTCACCGCGCGTACCTCCGAGCGACAGGGCCGCTTGATCGACAGCGACGAGAAATCGTCGATGGAGAAGAAGAAGAAGGAGGGCTACTTCTGATGGCTCGTGCCGAACAGCGAACAGAGACGTCGGGACTCACAGCCTTCCTTGCTGCGCAGGAGAAGAAGTCCCTGCTGCGCTTTCTGACCTGCGGCAGCGTGGACGACGGCAAGTCGACGCTGATCGGCAGGCTGCTCTACGACTCCAAGCTCCTGTTTGAAGACCATCTTTCTGCGCTGGAAAAGGATTCGCGGAAATTTGGCACGACCGGCGGCGACATCGATTTTGCGCTCCTGGTCGATGGCTTGGAGGCCGAGCGCGAGCAGGGCATCACGATCGACGTCGCGTATCGCTTCTTCGCCACTGAAAAACGCAAATTCATCGTCGCCGACACGCCCGGCCATGAACAGTATACCCGCAACATGGCGACCGGGGCTTCGAACTCCGACCTGGCGGTCATTCTGGTCGATGCACGCAAGGGTGTTCTCACGCAGACGCGCCGCCACGCCTACATCGCCTCGCTGCTCGGAATCCGCCATGTCGTCCTCGCGGTCAACAAGATCGATCTGGTCGGTTATTCGCAGGAGACGTTCGACGCAATCGTCCAGGACTTTGCATCGTTCTCACAGCGTCTCGGATTTTCCAGCGTCGAGCCGATCCCGATTTCGGCACGATTTGGCGACAATGTGATAGCCGCGAGCGAGCGCACGTCTTGGTACAAGGGCCCGTCGCTGCTGGGCTATCTCGAGACCGTCGATGTCGATACCGATCTCGTCGGCAAACCGTTTCGCTTTCCCGTCCAGTGGGTCAACCGGCCCAATCTCGACTTCCGCGGTTTCTCCGGGACGGTGGCCGGCGGACGCATCACCAAGGGCGGCGCCATCGCAGTCGCCAAGTCCGGCCGCAAGAGCGCCGTCAAGCGAATCGTCACCATGGACGGCGATCTCGAGGAGGCCGTGGCCGGCATGGCGGTGACGCTTGTCTTGTCCGACGAAGTCGACATCTCGCGCGGCGATATTCTCACTGCTCCCGAAGATCGGCCGGACGTCTCCGAACAGTTCGCCGCGCATCTGCTCTGGATGGCGGAAGACGAACTCCTGCCCGGGCGGCAATACCTCATGAAGCTCGGAACCGCGACCGTGCCGGTTCAGATCACCGCCCTCAAGCACAAGATCGACGTCAACTCGCTCGATCAGCACGCCGCGAAGACCCTCCATCTCAACGAGGTGGGCTACGCCAATTTCGCGACATCGCACCCGATCGCATTCGATGCCTATCACGACAACAGGGACACCGGCGGCTTCATCCTGATCGACCGATTCACCAACACGACCGTCGGCGCGGGAATGATCGATTTCAGCCTCAGGCGGGCGACCAATGTCCATTGGCAGGCGCTCGACGTCGGCAAGCAGTCGCGCGCCGGCCAGAAGGGGCAACGGCCCGTCGTGCTCTGGTTCACCGGTCTTTCGGGATCGGGCAAATCCACCGTTGCGAACCTGGTCGAACGCGCGCTCTTCGCCGAAGGCCGACACACCTATTTGCTCGACGGCGACAATGTCCGCCACGGGCTCAATCGCGATCTCGGCTTCACAGACGTCGATCGCGTGGAAAACATTCGCAGGGTTGGCGAGGCGGCAAAGCTGTTCGTAGATGCCGGACTGATCGTGCTTGTTTCGTTTATCTCGCCCTTCCGATCGGAGCGGCGCATGGCGCGCGAACTGATGGGCGAGGGCGAATTCATCGAAGTCTACGTCGATACGCCGCTCGAAGTTTGCATGGAACGCGATCCGAAGGGGCTGTATCGCAAGGCCAAGTCGGGCGAGATCAAAAACTTCACCGGTATCGACAGTCCCTACGAACCACCCGAGCTGGCCGAACTCAGAATAGACACGACAACGGCCCAGCCGACGGACCTCGCGGCCCAGATCGTGCGGCACCTCCGCGATAAGGGTTATATCGGCTAGCGCGAAGGCGCCGCCGTCGCGCGCCCGACACTGACGTAGGTGAAGCCGGCTTGGGCCATCTGGTTCGGGCGATAGATGTTGCGCAAGTCGATCATCAGGGGCGTCTTCAACAGCGCTTTCATGCGTGCCATGTCGAGGGCGCGAAATTCGTTCCATTCCGTCAGAATGACGACGCCGTCGGAACCGTCCAAGGCTTCGTAGGCATCGCGGCACAGTTCGACATTCATGAGCTTGCGCGCCTCTTTGACGCCTTCCGGATCGAAAGCACGGATCGTGGCGCCCTTGCGCTGGAGAAACGGCACGATGACGAGGCTCGGCGCATCGCGCATGTCATCCGTGTTGGGCTTGAATGTGAGACCGAGGACAGCGATGGTCTTGCCGTTTACGCCGCCAAAAGCGCGCTCGATCTTTTCCGCCATGGCAAGCTTGCGCGAATCGTTCACGGACACGACCGCCTCGACGATCCTGGTCGGCGTTCCAAGATCCTGCGCGGTCTTGCGCAGCGCAAGCGTGTCCTTGGGAAAGCAGGAGCCGCCGAAGCCCGGTCCGGCATGCAGGAATTTGCCTCCGATGCGGCCGTCCAGGCCGATGCCGCGCGAAACGTCCTGCACGTCGGCGCCGACCTTCTCGCAGATATCCGCCATTTCGTTGATGAAGGTGATCTTGGTGGCAAGGAATGCGTTCGCGGCATACTTGATCAGTTCGGAACTCTCGCGACTGGTGAAAAGGATCGGCGTCTCGTGCAGATAGAGCGGCCGATAGACTTCGCGCATGATTTCGCGCGCGCGTTCCGTGTCGCAGCCCACCACAACCCGATCGGGGCGGCGAAAATCGTCGATCGCAGAGCCTTCGCGAAGAAACTCTGGATTGGATGCCATGTCGAATTCCAGATCAGGACGCAGCTTGCGGATGATCTTCTCGACTTCGCGGCTGGTGCCGACCGGAACGGTCGACTTGGTGACGACGACGGCATAGCCGGTGAGGGCGCGTGCGATTTCCTCGGCGGCGGCATGGACATAAGTAAGATCGGCATGGCCGTCGCCGCGCCGGCTTGGCGTGCCGACCGCGATGAAAACGGCGTCGGCTCCGCGCACGGCTTTTGCGATGTCAGTCTCGAATGTCAGCCGGCCGGCTTTGGTGTTGGTGGCGACGACCTCGTCCAGGCGCGGCTCATAGATCGGTATCGTTCCAGCTTTGAGCGCCGCGACTTTGTCTGCCTCCTTGTCGACGCAGACGACGCTGTGCCCGAACTCGGACAAACAGGCGCCCGACACCAGCCCAACATAGCCTGTCCCGATCATCGCGATGCGCATGCTTTGCCCTTTATCCGCGGGTAACGACGAGCGTGATCCCGTCGCGTTACCGCATCATAAACATCGAAAACTAAACTGATTTCCGACTCGAACGCACGCTTTCTCACACCCGAAGCTTAATTTTGCCCACTGTCTGCCAGGAGCCGCCTCAGGCCGGAATAGTTCGGCTGGTCGATGGCGACCTTGTCGCGCGTCGTCAGCGTCAAGTGTTCGGCCAGACCCGGCGAGTCGAGGCCGATAGCGCCTTCACGGATGCGACGGCACAGCTCGCGATTGAGGTCCATCAGTGCTCCGTCCTGATTCAAAAGAGTCTTAAGCCGCATCCGTTCGTCTTCAGCAGCTTGTCCGCCGGTCTCGAGTTCGCGCTTGACGATGCTGAGTGCGTTGGCCGCGACCCGGGCATGAAAAGCCGTATGACCTTTGAGCTCCGGCATAGCGCGTTGCTCGATGAAGTCGCGGACTGCGGTGACGAGTTCCAGGAGGGACGGTTGATCCATCATGGCTAGATCTTACCCCTGACGATCAGGTTGATGAGATCGACTTCGGTTTCGGACGAGCGGCGACCGATCGCGGCACGCTCGACAGAGTGATCGCGCACGAAACCTTGATACATGCTCATGCACATGATCCCCCATTTGAGAGAGCCGTAGACGATCCAGGTGCGGGCCTCTTCCTCGCTGACATGGACGCCGCCGGCGGCCTCGTAGCCCGCAAGCAGATCGGCCAGGTCGCCGAAACCGCCGACCACTTTTTCCTGCATGCCGAAGCGCCAGGAGTTTGTGCAGATCCAGCCGAGATCCTCGAGTGGATCTCCGATATGGACAAGTTCCCAATCGAGCGCCGCCTCGACTCCCTCGGGCGAGATCAGGAGATTGCCGTGGCGAAAATCGCCATGAACCAGAGTCTGACGCTTGGCACTCGCCATGCGCGGCTCGAGCCATTTGAAGGCCATTTCGAACACCGGATGCGGATAGTCGTACGTGTCATAAATGGTGCGGTACCGATTCAATTGCGCCCGCCCATCGACAACCTGCAGCACCTTGCGTAGCTCGGGCGTTAGCGTCACGGCATGGATGCGCGCCGCGATTTCGCCGCATTGGCGCGCGAGGTGCGGCCGGATCGCATCGAATTCCTTGTCGCGCAGAATCTTTCGCGCGATGGATTCGCCGCGCAATCGATCCATCACATAGCCTTGTCCGACGCCGTCACGCTCTTGCAGGACATAACGGACGTGCGGCGCCTTCACGCCGGCGGCGCGCGAAGCCTCAATCGCAATCGCTTCGGTTTCGAGCGGAACCGAGGTGGACGTTTCGCCCGTGACGCGCGGCTGTCCGCCGGGCGAACGCCGCAGGATGAGAGGAACGACTTCGTCCTTGCAGATGGCGTCGAACGACCATGTCTCCTGACTGGCTCCGCCGGACAGGCGCGAGAGTGCGTCCAGTTTCAAGAGCCCGGGAAGGGCCGGCCGCAGGGCGTGTTCGAGGGCAGGTGCGAAGTCTGCGTTCATGAACGAGTAATCCGGTCCGGCGCCGAAGGTGTCGCTGCGGAAGCGATATTATTTTCGGTATCTGAGCACAGGAGCAGCTCATGGGCAAAGATAACGAAGACTGAGCGCATCAGCGCGTACTAACCGGCCCTGAGGTAGCGCACGGCCTCGTCGCGGCCAAACAGATATAACAGGGTGCGCAAGGCCTCGCCGCGCGCAGATTGAAGCTCCGGATCGCGTTGCAGGACGAGTTGCGCGTCGTCACGCGCCACGGCCAGCAAATCGGAATGCGCGGCAAGGTCGGCCAAGCGGAAGAGCGGCATGCCGCTCTGCCGCGTGCCGAGCAGTTCGCCGGCGCCGCGCAGGCGCAGATCCTGCTCCGCGATGACGAAGCCGTCGTCGGTGTCACGCATCGTCTTCAGTCGTGCCTTGGCGGTTTCCCCGAGCGGGCCTTGATACAAAAGCAGGCAGCTCGATTTTCCCTGGCCACGGCCGACGCGTCCGCGCAATTGATGGAGCTGCGCAAGACCAAAGCGTTCGGCATGTTCGACCACCATGATCGTGGCTTCGGGGACATCCACGCCCACCTCGATCACGGTGGTGGCGACGAGGATCGATGTCTCGCCGCTCTTGAATTTTGCCATCGCCGCGTCGCGCTCTGGCCCCTTCATTCTGCCGTGGGCCAAGCCAACCTTGGAGCCCAGCGAACGCTTCAACATGGCTGCGCGCTCTTCGGCGGCGGCGAGATCGATCTTTTCGGACTCTTCGACCAAGGGACACACCCAGTAGGCGCGGGCGCCTCGTGCAATCGCCTTGCGCAGATGCTCGATGACTTCGTCCAGCCGCTCGACAGAGAGCGTGCGCGTGTCGATAGGCTTTCGGCCTGGCGGCCTGCCGGTCAGGCGCGAGACATCCATGTCGCCATAGACCGTGAGCGCCAGCGTGCGCGGAATGGGCGTCGCCGTCATCACCAGCACGTCGGCGGGCCGTCCGCCCTTGCCTTGCAGCTGCATGCGTTGATGCACGCCGAAACGGTGCTGCTCGTCGACGACCGCCAATCCGAGATCGGCGAATGCGACGTCCTCGGAGAAAAGAGCGTGCGTGCCGACGAGAATGTGGATGTCACCTCTGGCAAGCGCAGCGAGCGTTTGATCGCGGCCCGAGCGTTCGCGCCCGGTCAGAAGGGCCATGCGGATTCCAGCCGCCTTGGCGAACGGCTCCAGCGCCGCCATGTGCTGGCGCGAAAGGATGTCGGTCGGCGCCATCAGCGCGCCCTGCGTGCCGGATTCGACGGCGCCGAGAAGAGCCAGAAAAGCGATGATCGTTTTTCCCGCACCCACATCGCCCTGCAAAAGACGCAACATGCGTTGCGGCGAAGCCATGTCGGCTTCGATTTCGCCGATGACACGAAGCTGCGCGTCCGTCAGCGCGAAGGGTAACGCGGCGACCGCCAATGCTTTCAAGCTTCCATCGCCCTTCAGGCTGCGGCCCTTCTTCGCGCCGCGCATCTGGCGGCGGATGAGAAGGAGCGCCAGTTGATTGGCAAGCAATTCGTCATAAGCGAGACGGCTCCGTTCTGCCGTATCGAGCGCAAGATCGCGTTCGTTCGTCGGCGCATGGGTGGCGCGCAGCGCGACGTCGAACGGTTTCCAGCCCTTGGCTTTGACGAACGCCGGATCGTCCCATTCCGGCAGAGCGGGGACTTTGGCCACCGCGGCGCGCACCGCCTTTAGAAGCGGCTTCGCGGGCAAACCTTCGGTCAACGCGTAAACAGGCTCGTGCAACGGCATTTCGCCGAGTTCGTCCGACGCCAGCACATGATCGGGATGCGGCATCTGCAGCTTGTCCTTGTAACGCTCGATCTTGCCGCTGACGACGCGTGTCGAACCGACCGGAAGCGTGCGGTTCAGGTAATCCGCATGCGCGTGGAAATAGATCAGCTCGATCCTGGACGTGTCATCGGAACAGCGAATGCGATAGGGCTGGCGCCGGTCGCGCGGTGCGACGTGATCGAGCACAGTCACAGTCACAGTCGCGATGCGTCCTTCTTCCGCGTCGACCAGCCTTGGACGATACGAGCGGTCGATCAATCCGATCGGCAGATCGAAGATCAGATCGACGATCCTGGGCCCGGCGACCCGCGCGATCAGCTTCTCGAGCTTGGGGCCGACGCCGCCAAGCGTGCGCGTTTCGGCGAACAGCGGGAAGAGAATCGAAGGGCGCATTGCGATGAAAGAATATGGACCGGGGAGGTTGTTCTCAACGGAGCTAAGGCGCTATATCCGGCGCATGGAAAGCAAGGAAAACGGTGGCTCTTCGGAGGCCCGCCGCAAACGGCTATTGTTCCGGGCGCAAAGGCGCGGCTTCAAGGAGGTCGACCTCATCTTCGGCACCTTTGCCGCCGCTGAACTTCCGGGACTGTCCAACGCCGAACTCGACCAGTTCGAGGCGCTGCTCATCGCGCCCGACCAGGAGGTCTATGCCTGGCTTCGGGACGACGCACCCGTTCCTTTAGCCCTCGATACACCAGTGTTCGCCCGCCTGAAGGCGCTCTGCCGGCGACGGAATCCGAAATGGAGCGTCTAGATTACATCGCGCGCCAGCCGGGCCGCTTCGCGGTCACCGGCGCGCCAGTAGGCTACGATGCCTATCTTGCGGCCGAGGCGGCGCTGCGCCTGGACGC
>Ga0075426_10000576_pt1 | contig 25398 bp, 33 predicted proteins | sample SoiMethybrSBSTD5_FD_75304 | JGI IMG/M metagenome (GOLD analysis project Ga0075426, IMG submission 75304) | Bulk soil microbial communities from a Populus tree surrounding site in Tennessee, USA - Soil MetaG P. TD hybrid SBSTD5 | ecosystem: Environmental > Terrestrial > Soil > Tree plantation...
TTCCTCGACAGCCTGGCCGTGGACATCGAGCGCCTCGAGCGCATCAACCGCACGGTGCGGCTCATCCCGCCCGAGCGCCTGAGCGATTCGAACGTGAACCTGCGACCGGTGAAGGTGCTCTTCATCACGCCGTCGCAGCCGATCGAGCGCATCGCGGCGCGCTTCCTGCACGAGCTGCCGGCGACGGTGCGCTTCATCCTCAAGCCGACCGGTGCGCTGAACCGCTCGGGGTCAAACCTGGCGAGCTATCTGTTGTTCGAAGAGTCGTTCTGCCGGGCGCTCATCGACCTCGGCTACCAGGACACGATCAGCCGCGAGGCGGAGGTGCGCGAGTTCTTCGAGCCGCCGGAAGAAAGGGCGTATGCCTGACGAGCGAGCGCCGCCGCAGGATCCGTTCGAGATGTTCCGGCGCCTGTGGGGTCCGCTCGGCGTGCCGCTGCCCGGCATGGCGATGCCGACCTTCGATCCGCAGGAAGTCGACAAGCGTATCGCCGAGCTGCGCTCGGTCGAGGCCTGGCTCAACATGAACCTCAACATGCTCAAGTTCTCGATCCAGGGCCTCGAGCTGCAGCGCGCCGCGCTTCAGGCGATGCGCAACGCGGGCGAAGCCCCCAAAAAAGAGTAGTCGGTTTTCATCCACGGGAGAAAAGCGAATGGCCAAGGCAATCCGTTTCCATAAGCAGGGCGGCCCCGAGGTGCTCCAGGTCGACGACGTGGCGGTCGGCGATCCGGGTCCGGGGCAGGTGCGCATCCGGCACACCGCGATCGGCGTCAACTTCGTCGATACCTATCAGCGCTCCGGCCTCTATCCGATGCAGATGCCGGCGATCGCCGGCAACGAGGGTGCGGGCGTCGTCGAGGCGGTGGGCAAGGGCGTGAAGGACCTGAAGGTCGGCGACCGTATCGCCTACACCGGGCTGCCCGGCTCCTACTGCGAGTCGCGCGTCGTGCCCGCCGAGCGGCTCGTCAAGGTGCCCAAGGGCATCAGCGACGAGCAGGCGGCCTCCATGCTGCTGAAGGGGATGACGGTGCACTACCTGATTTTCTCCACCTACAAGGTGAAGAAGGGCGACACGGTGCTCTGGCACGCGGCAGCCGGGGGCGTGGGCCTGATCGCCGGCCAATGGCTGAAAAAGCTCGGCGTGACCGCGATCGGCACGGTGGGCTCGGACGAGAAAGCGAAGCTCGCCAAGGCCCATGGCTACAAGCACGTCATCAACTACAGCACCGAGAACTTCGTCGAGCGAGTGAAGGAAATCACCAAGGGCAAGAAGCTGCCGGTCGTCTACGACGCTGTCGGCAAGAGCACTTGGGACGGCTCGCTCGACTGCCTGCAGCCGCGCGGCCTGATGGTGTCGTTCGGCAACGCGTCGGGCCCGGTGGCGGCGGTGAACCTCGGCATCCTGTCGACGAAGGGCTCGCTCTACGTCACGCGCCCGACCCTCAACACCTACGCCGCCTCGCGCGCCGACCTCGTCAAGCGCTCGAACGATCTGTTCAACGTGGTGAAGTCGGGCAAGGTGAAGATCGAGACCACGGCGCGCTACAAGCTCGACGAGGCCGCGCAGGCGCATCGCGACCTCGAAGGCCGACAGACCACGGGCTCGGTCGTGCTCATCCCCTAGCGTGGAGCTGGACGCCGCCGCGCTCAGGGCGCGTCTTGCGCGCGCGGCGCCGGCCGCCTCGTCGATCTACGGCGACGACGGCGCGGGCAGAGCCGAGGCTGCGGTCACGCCAGCGGCGGTGCTCGTGCCGATCATCACGCACGCAGAAGCCCTCACCGTGCTCTTCACGCGCCGCACCGCGCAACTCAAGGCGCATTCCGGCCAGGTGAGCTTTCCGGGCGGGCGCGCGGAGCCGGGCGACGCGGGCCCGGAGCACACGGCGCTGCGCGAGACCGAGGAGGAAATCGGCCTGCCGGCGGCGCGCGTCGAGGTGCTCGCGCGCCTGCCCGATTACCTTACGCGCACCGGTTTTCGCGTGACCCCGGTCATCGGGCTCGTCGCGCCGCCGCTCGAGCTCGTTCCCGACAGCCGCGAGGTCGAGGAGGTGTTCGAGGTGCCGCTCGCCTTCATCCTCGATCCGCGCAATCAGCGGCGCGCGACGCGCGAGCTGAACGGCCGCATGGCGAGCTACTACGTGATCGAGCATCACGGCCACACCATCTGGGGCGCGACTGCCGGGATGCTCGTCAACCTCGCGGCTAGAATCGGCGCATGAGCGTCCTCGCGATCATCGCCGCGCTCGTCATCGAGCAGTGGCGTCCGCTCGGACGAACGGCGCCGGTGCACGGCATGCTCGGTGCGTGGGCGGGCTGGCTCGAGCAGTCCTTCAACGGCGGTGAGCGCCGCCACGGTGTCATCGCCTGGCTCGTCGCCGTGCTGCCGGCGGTGGCGGCTGCGGCGGCGCTGCATTTCGCGCTGCAGTCGGTGAACGGCCTGCTCGCGCTGGCGTTCAACATCGCCGTGCTCTATCTCACGCTCGGCTTTCGCCAGTTCAGCCACTACTTCACCGACATCCAGCTCGCGGTCAAGTCCGGCGACATCGAGCGCGCGCGCGCGCTTCTCGAGCAGTGGCGCGGCGCCTCCGGGGTCGTGCGCGCGCGCGAGGAGGTGATCCGGCTCACCATCGAGGAGGCGCTGCTCGCCTCGCACCGCCACGTCTTCGGCGTGCTGCTCTGGTACCTGCTGCTGCCCGGTCCGAGCGGCGCCGTGCTCTACCGCCTCGCCGCCTACTTCGCGTGGCGCTGGAAGGACCTCGGCGGCTTCGGCCAGTTCGCGGCCCGCGCCTTCCACGTCCTCGACTGGCCCGCCGTGCGCCTCACGGCGGCGGCTTTCGCCGTGGTCGGCGACTTCGAGGACGCGGTGTATTGCTGGCGCACCCAGGCGAAGAGCTGGTTCGATCCGAACGCCGGCATCGTGCTCGCCGCGGGCGCGGGTGCGATGGGCGTGCGCCTCGGCATGCCGGTGCACGAGGTCGACGGCCTGCAGCCGCGGCCTGAGCTCGGCGTCGGCGAGCCGGCGGAAGGCCCCTTCCTCGACAGCACGGTCGGGCTCCTGTGGCGCGCGGTCGTCGTCTGGGTGTTCGCGCTCGTCCTGCTGAGCGTCGCGCGCCTGCTCTAAGCCGCGCGATAGGCGCCGCAGCGCCAGCACTGAGTGAATTGACCGTCGAGGCGCTCGCCGCAGATGCAGCTCCACTGCGGGTCGGCCGCGCGCGGCGCGAAAAGCAGCTCCTGCGCGCGCGCCGCATCCGCCTCGCGCAGGATCCACAGCTCCGCCTGGCATTCCGCCGGCGGCAGGTCACCCATGGCGGAAGAGAGGTACTGGTTCTTCACCACCGCCCGGATGCCCGCCGCCTCGAGCACGTTGCGGTAGTGATGCACGACCGTGAGGTTCCAGGAGCTGAAGACGCGTCTCAAAGCGCAAGCAGGGCGTCGCATTTCGCGGCGCAGATGAAATCGTTCTCCGACAGCCCGCCGATCGCGTGCGTCATGTACTCGATGCGGCACTTGTTGTAGCCGACGATGAGGTCGGGATGGTGGTCCTCGCGATGCGAGATCCACGCGAGCGCGTTGACGAACGCCATCGTCTGGTAATAGTTCGTGAACGGATAGACCTTGACGAGCTTGCCCTCCTCGATGATCCAGCCCTTCAGCTGCTTCAGCATGTCCTGCGCCTCGCGCGCGCTGTAGGGCGCGACGCCGCCTTCGCAGGGCTTGCACTTCTTGGCCGTCAGTTCGTTCATGGAGAGCTCCTCATTTCGGCCAGGCGGGCGATGCGGATCGCCGCCGGCGGATGCGAATCATAGAACGCCGAGTGCAGCGGATCCGGGGTCAGCGTGGCGGCGTTGTCGTTGTAGAGCTTGACGAGCGCGCGCACGAGCTCGCGCGCCTCGGCATGGCTCGTGGCATAGGCATCGGCCTCGAACTCGCGCCGGCGCGAATACAAGGCCATCAGCGGACGCAGGAAATAGGTGAACTCCGGCACGGCCAGCATGAAGAGCGCGAGCGCGGCCGCGGTGCTCGGCGTGCGCACGCCGAGGCCGGCGTAGAACCAGGGCCTGTCGATGAGCTCGCCGAGGAGCCACATGCCGGCGAAGCTGAGCGCGGTGCTGAGCACGATCATCTTGATCACATGGTGCAGCTTGTAGTGGCCGAGCTCGTGCGCGAGCACCGCCTCGACCTCGGCGGCGTTGAGCCGCTCGACCAGCGTGTCGAAAAGCACGATGCGCTTGGTGGCGCCGAAGCCGGCGAAGAAGGCGTTGCCGTGGCTCGAGCGCTTCGAGCCGTCCATCAGGTAGAGGCCGCGCGACTTGAAGCCGCAGCGCTCGAGGAGCGCGCCGACGCGGCGCGCGAGCTCGCCCTCGGTGATCGGCGTGAACTTGTTGAAGAGCGGCAGGATATACGCCGGGAAGATGAGCTGCAGGACGAGGCTGAACGCGGTAAGGACCAGCCAGGCGTAGAGCCACCACAGGCTCCCCATGCGTTCCATGAGCCAGAGGAGCGCAAGGAGGAGCGGCACGCCGAGCGCGAGCGCGAGCAGCGTCTGCTTCGCGAGGTCGGAGAAAAAAAGCGCGAGCGTCATGCGGTTGAAGCCGAAGCGGCTCTCGATGACGAACGTGCGGTAGAGCGCGAGCGGCAGCGACACCACGCCCTGCAGGAAGAAGAGGCTCAAGAGCAGCGCCGTGCCGTGCGCGATCGAGCCCGGCGCGAGCACGTGCGCCCAGGCACGCGCCAGCGCCTCGAGGCCGCCGCCGAGCGTGAAGACGAGCACGAGCGCGGCGCCGACCAGCGTGTCGACGATGCCGAAGCGCATCTTGGAGACGGTGTAGTCGGCGGCCTTCTGGTGCGCGGCGAGCGCGATCGAATCGGCGAAGCTCGGCGGCACCGCGTCGCGATGCGCGCTCACGTGGCGGATCTGCCGGCTGGCGAGCCACACTCGCGTCGCAGTGGCCGCGGCGAGCGCGGCGAGGAAGAGCCAGGTCAGCGCGTTCGGCACCGCAAGTAGAATAAGCCATGGCCGGCGATCCCAACAACCTCATCTGGATCGACATGGAGATGACGGGGTTGCAGCCCGACGCCGACCGCATCATCGAGATCGCGATGCTCATCACCGATCCCGATCTCGCCATCCTCGCCGAGGGGCCGGTCCTCGTCGTGCACCAGCCCGACGCCGTGCTCGAGGCGATGGACAGCTGGAACCGCAGCACGCACAAGAAGAGCGGCCTCATCGAGCGCGTGCGCGCCTCGGCGCTGCGCGAGGCCGACGCCGAGCGTCTCGCGCTCGAGTTCCTCGAGCGCCATGTGCCGGCGAACGTCTCGCCGATGTGCGGCAACTCCATCTGCCAGGACCGGCGCTTCCTCGCGCGCTGGATGCCGCGGCTCGAGGCGCACTTCCACTACCGCAACCTCGACGTCTCGACGCTGAAGGAGCTCGTACGCCGCTGGAAGCCGGAGCTCATGAAGGGTTTCTCGAAGGAAGGCAAGCACGAGGCGATGGCCGACATCCTCGAGTCAATCGAGGAGCTCAAGTTCTACCGCAAGAGCGTGATGACGATCTAGGACTGGCGGATCGCCGCGGCGATTTCCCGGCTGATCGCGGCGAGCGCCGCGCTGTGCGCGGCGGCGAGCGCGTCGTAGTCCCTGCCTTTCACGCTCTCGCGCACGAGCGAGCGGCCGCTGCGCCGCGCGCCTTTCGGCCCGCTCACCGTCCAGAGGGCATCGACCAGCACGCCTTCGCCGGGCGTCGACTCGAAGCGCTGCACGTCGAGCGCGATGCGATAGTCCGCCTCCGCGCCGCGCTGCATCGCCGCGCGCGCGCCGAGATCCCTCGCGAGATTCGCGGCCACGACGCGCGCGATGGCGTGGCGCAGCGGCTCGGCCCAGCGCGCCTGCTCGGCGATCGCCACCTGGTTCGCGCTCACGCGCACCACGAACTGGGGGCGGTCGACGAGCTCGGGCACGCTCACCGGTCCCACCGCGATCGCATAGGGCGCTTCCGGCGCCGGCGGCGGCTCCGGCGCATCGAGCGTATAGAAGCGCTCGCGGGGGGGTGCACTGCATGCCGCCAAGGCGAGCGCCGCCGCCAGCACCGTATTGCGCATCACCGGGCGTCCTCGGCCTTGCCGCGCAGCAGTGCCTGCGGATTGCGCTCGAGGTAGTCGGCGAGCGTGCGCAGGGTCTGCGCGGTGCGCCCGAACTCGCGCGCCGCGTCGGCGAGCTCGGCAAAGAGCGCGGAGTCGGGCGCGAGGCTTTTCTCGGCGCTCGCGAAGGTACGGCTCGCGTCGCCCATGGTGCGCGTCGTTTCGGCGAGCGTTTTCCTCATCTCGGCGAGCGTGCTGCGCGCTTCGGGCGCGAGCTCGGTGTCCAGGCGCTTCACCAGGCTGTCCAGGCTTTGCATCGAGCGGGAAAAATTCGTCGCCATCTGGTCGAGGGGCACGCGCTCGAGCTTGTTGGCAAGGCTGACGAGCGTGGCGTGCAGGTCTTCGAGCGCGCTCGGCCGCGTCGGCAGCTCGGGCGGCGACTGCGCGAGGTCGAGCCTCGCATGCGGCGCGTCGGGGAAGAAGTCGAGCGCGACATAGAGCTGCCCGGTGAGGAGGCTGCCCGTGCGAAGCTGCGCGCGCAGGCCGCGCTCGACGAGCCCGGCGACGAACTTGCCGTCCCTGCCGAGGCGCCCGGACTTCGCGCCGCCGCGCAGGCGCGAGGTGAAGCGCTCGGGATAGATGCGGATCTCTACCGGGATGGCGATCTTCTTGCTGCCGGGGTCGTACTGCGTGTGAATGGCGGCGACCTCGCCCACCACGATGCCGCGGAAGTCGACCGGCGCACCGGGCTGCAGGCCGCGCACCGACTGGTCGAAGATGACCACGTAGCTGTCGGCGAGGCGGTCGGGATTCTTGAAGGCGTGTGCCTGGTCGCGGTGCAGGCTGAACACCATGTCCGCCGCGATCGGCCCGGGCTCGGCGTCGTCGAGCGGCGTGGCGAAGGCGATGCCGCCGATGGCGAGCGAGACGAGCGATTCGGTCTTCACGCGCACGCCCTCGGCGTCGAGCGCCATGTCGATGCCGCTCGCGTGCCAGAAGCGGCTGTTGGCGGATACGAAGCGGTCGTAGGGCGAGTTGATGAAGATGGTCACCTTCACGGCACGGCCGTCGTTGTCGAGCTCGTAGGCGGCGACCTGCCCGACCTGCAGGCGCCGGTAGTAGACCGGCGAGCCGATGTCGAGCGAGCCGATGTCCTCCGCGCGCAGCGTCAGCTGTCGGCCCGGCACATCGGTGGTGAAGGCGGGCGGCTGCTCGAGGCCGATGAAGAGGCGCCGGCGCTGCGTCGACTTGCCGACGTCGACGGCCACGTGCGTGCCCGAAAGGAGCGTCTGCAGCCCCGACACGGTGCTGCCCGAGATGCGCGGCCGCACGACCCAGAAGCGCGTGTCCTCCACCGCGAGCTTGTCCGCGCCCTTGACGAGCTCCGCGGTGGCGATGACGCCGGTCAGGTCGTTGGCGAGGGCGATCTCGGTGATGCGGCCGACGTCCACGTCCTTGTACTTGATCCTCGTCTTGCCCGCCTGCAGGCCCTCGGCGGTGCGGAAGTGGATCGTGATCTGCGTGCCGCGCTCGAGCCATGCGCTCACCGAGAGCCACGCGCCGATCGCGAGCGCCACCGCGGGGACGATCCAGACAAGCGGCAGCGAGCGCCCGGACTTCGGCGCGGCGAGCGCCTCGGGGATGCGCTCAGGCATGCGCTTCCTCCAGCGGGTCCCAGATGAGGCGCGGGTCGAAGCTCTGCGCCGCCGCCATGGTGAGCACGACCACGGCGCCGAAGGCGAGCGCGGCCGGCCCGGCGCGCACCGCGGCGAGCGCGGTGAGCTGCACCACGGTGACGAGGAGCGCGACGACGAAGATGTCGAGCATCGACCAGCGGCCGATCGACTCGACCAGGCGATAGAGGCGCGCGCGCTCTGCCGGCCGCCAGCTCGAGCGCAGCTGCACGGAGACGAGAAGGAGCGCGAGCCCGAGGATCTTCGCGAGCGGCACGAGAATGCTCGCGAAGAAGACGACGAGCGCGAGGTACCACGAGCCCGATCCCCAGAGGAAGAGGACGCCGCTCATGATGGTGTCGTCCTGCGAGCCGAAGAGCGAGCTCGTGTACATGATCGGCAGCGTGTTGGCCGGGACGTAGAGCGCCACGGCGGCAAGGAGCAACGCCCAGCAGCGGCGGATGCTGCCGGGCTTGCGCAGGTGGAGCGGCGCCAGGCAGCGCGCGCAAACCATGGCCTCAGCCGGCGGCACTCGCGACACGAGGCGGCACGTCGGGCATCCCACCAGGCCCAGGCGCGCCGCCGAGGCGCTCATGCGCGGCGCCAACCACGACCTGCCGTGGCCTGTTCCCACAGGTCGCGCGGATCGAAGTTCGCCTCGATGGCGGCCATCGCGATCATCAGCGCGACGAACGCCCAGAGCGCGATGCCGGTCTCGACGTTGGCGATGTGCTCGAGCTTCACGTACGAGACGAGCACGCCCAGCACCAGCACCTCGATCATCGACCAGCGGCTCGCGAACTCGAGCAGGCGGAACACCGGCCCGAAGAGCGGCGCGCGCCGGCCGAGCTGCGCCGGCAGGACGAGCCAGGCGAGCGCGGCGAGCTCGGCGAGCGGCATCACGATCGCGGCGAAGAGCACGAGCGCCGCGACCGCGGGCAGGTTCTGCGACCAAAGCGCGCTCACCGCTCCGGCGAGGGTCGCGGCGGTGCGCTCGCCCTGCAGCTCGAGCGAGAGGATCGGGAAGCTGTTCGCGATCGCAAGCAGGACGAGCGCGGCGAGCGTCAGCGCGCTGGTGCGGCTCAGGCCCTCGGCGTGACGCTGGTAGAGCACGGCCCCGCAGCGCGCGCACAGCGCCTTGCGCGGACGCGGGTATGCGATATCGGCTTGCAGCAGGTCACACTCGAGACAGGCCAGGAGATCCGCGCGGTTCATGCCGCTGTTGTTAGTCCCTCCGCGCGCATCCTACCACCGGCGCGCGTCAGGGCTTGGGCGGCGGTCCCGTGAACGAGCCGGAGGGCGTGCCGGCGTTGCCGCCCTTGGAAGGCTCGGCGTTGGTCGCGCCGCCGCCCGGCGCGTCGTCGCCGACGGCGGCGCCCGTGCCGCCGCGAGGCTTGAGGACGATTCGCGGGCGCGGCTTCGGCGGCATGCTCGCCGGCGGTGCGCTGTCCTTCGCCGCCGGCTTGTCGTCGCGCTTGCCCGGATCGGGCAGCGGCTGCGCCACCGCGATCGCGGCCATGACGAAGAGCGCGGCCGCGCCCGCGAGGCTCACTCCATCTCGACGATGCATTCGATCTCCACCGGGATGCCCATCGGCAGCGATCCCATGCCGACCGCCGAGCGCGCGTGCTTGCCGCGCTCGCCGAACACCTCGACGAAGAGGTCCGAGCAGCCGTTGATCACCTTCGGCTGGTCCTCGAACTCGGGCACGGCGTTCACCATGCCGAGCAGCTTGACCACCCGGCGCACCTTGTCGAGGCTGCCGAGCTCGGCGCGCATCACGGCGAGAAGATCGATGCCCACCGCGCGCGCATGCTGGTAGGCCTGCTCGATCGTGAAGTCCCGGCCGACCTTGCCTTTCACGCCGCGCGGGCCTTTGCCGGAGAGAAAGAGCAGGTTGCCGGTGCGCACGGCGTTCACATAGTTCGCGACCGGCTGCGACGGTGAGCGCAGCTCGATCTTCAGCTCGCGGATGCGCGCTTCGGCGCTCACTGACCGGGCGTTGAATCTTTCGGCACGATGGCGGACGCGGGCCGCTCCCAGACGCGCGAGGGCTCGCCGCCGAGGCCGGGGAGGGTCGCTGCGGGCTCGTTCTTGTCCGCGTCGCGCGGCGTGAACGGGATGCGCGGCCGCGAGTCGATCTCATCGAGCCTGAGCTTGAGCGGCGCTCGCGCCTTCGCCGGCTCGGGCGCCGCAGCGGCCTTCGGCTCGGGGGCCGGCGTCTCGCCCGCGGCGAATGCGCGGCTTGCGAAGAGCAGGATGAAAAGCAGCGCGTGTCTCATTGCAGGGGTACCACCTTGCCGGGATTCATCAGGTTCTCCGGGTCGAGCGTGCGCTTGATGTCGCGCATGACGTCGATGACATCGTCGCCGAGCTCGAGGCGCATCGAGCCCATCTTGCCCATGCCGATGCCGTGCTCGCCGGTGCAGGTGCCTTCGAGGCGCAGCGCGCGCTCGACCAGGCGCGTGTTGAAGGTCTTGGCGATCTCGGTCTCCTGCGGCTTCGCCGGGTCGACGAGGAGCATCAGGTGGAAATTGCCGTCGCCGATGTGGCCGAGGAGCGGCACCGGCGCGAAGTAGCTCTTCACATCCTCCATCGTCTCGTGCACGCACTCGGCAAGGCGCGAGATCGGCACGCAGACGTCGGTCGACACGGCGCGCGAGCCCGGCCGGATCTGCAGGCAGGCGAAATACGCGTCGTGGCGCGCCTGCCAGAGCTGGTTGCGATCCTCGGGCTTGGTCGCCCATTGGAAATCGTGGCCGCCGTTCTCCCTCGCGATCGCCTGCACCGCCTCGGCCTGCTCCACGACGGACGCCTGCGAGCCGTGGAACTCGAAGAACACGGTGGGCGCGACGCGGTAGCTCGTTTTCTTGTATTTGTTGATGGCGTCGATCGTCTTGTCGCAGACGATGTCGCAGCGCGCGACCGGAATCCCGGACTGGATGGTCTCGATGACCGTGCGCGTGCAGCCGTCGACCGAATCGAAGGCGCACACCGCGGCCGACATCGCCTCCTGCACCGGGTAGAGGCGCACCGTGACCTCGGTGATGATGCCGAGCGTTCCCTCCGAGCCGACGAAGAGACGCGTGAGGTCATAGCCCGCGGCCGACTTCTTCGCGCGGCGCGAGGTCTGGATGATGCGCCCGTCGGCGAGCACCACCTTCAGCGAGAGCACGTTCTCGCGCATCGTGCCGTAGCGCACCGCGTTCGTGCCCGAAGCGCGCGTCGCCGCCATGCCGCCGATCGTCGCGTCCGCGCCCGGGTCGACCGGGAAGAAGAGCCCGGTGTGCTTGATGTACTCGTTCAGCTGCTTGCGCGTCACTCCCGCCTGCACGACGGCATCGAGATCTTCCTCGTGCACCGAGAGCACCTTGTTCATGCGCGAGAGGTCGATCGACACGCCGCCGTTGATCGCGAGGATGTGGCCCTCTAGCGAGGTGCCGACGCCGAACGGGATCATCGGCACGCGGTGACGCCGGCAGATGTTCACGACATCGCGCACCTCCTCGGTGCTCTGCGGGAACACCACGGCATCGGGTAGCGCATACGGGAAGTACGACTCGTCCTTGCCGTGGTGCTCGCGCACCGCGGCGGAGGTGGACACCCGATCGCCGAGGAGCGCCTTCAGCTCCACGAGGACGGACTGGTCGAACTCCCGCACCTTGTTCATACCGCTATTTTAGTTTTATCTCGCCGTCGAAGGGGACCCGCACGCCGAGCGCGGGAATCTCGAGCGTGCACTTGGCGTCGAGGCGCTCGCTGCCCTGCAGCTTGCCGCTCATCATCGCCTTCTGCACCGCCTGCTCGATCTCGCGCTGCGAGTTGACGCCCACCATCTTGAGGAACTTGCGGATGCTGAGATTGAAGGTTTCCTGGTCCATAGCTATCTCCTGGAAAGCAACTTTTTCGCCATCTCCTTGCCCAGCTCCACGCCCCACTGGTCGAAGCTGTTGATATTCCAGATGACGCCTTGCACGAACACCTTGTGCTCGTAGAGCGCAATCAGCCGCCCGAGATTGCGCGCGCTGCAGCCGTCGAGGAAAAGCATGCTCGAGGGCCGGTTGCCGGGGTATTGCCGGTACGCTGGCAGCGCCGGGTCTTGCGTCCCAAAGGCGAGGGCATCGGCCTGGGCGCGCGCGTTGGCGCTCAAGTTCTCTTCCAGCCCGAGGTCGATGAAGTCGCAGGGCACGACCTGCGTGCCCTGGTGCAGGAGCTGGTGGAAGGAGTGCTGGCTCACCGTGCCCTCGGCGCCCCAGAGCACCGGCGTGGTGGCGTAGTCGACCCTGCGGCCGGCGCGATCGACGCGCTTGCCGTTCGATTCCATCTCGAGCTGCTGCAGATAGGCGGGCAGCAGGCGCAGCGCATTCGAATAGGGCAGCACGGCGTGCGTCGCGCAGCCGATGAAGTTGGTGTTCCACACGCCGATGAGCGCCATCAGCGCCGGGATGTTCTTCTCCACCGGCGCGGACGCGAAGTGCTCATCGATCTCGCGGCCGCCGGCGAGGAACTCGTCGAAGGCCTGCGGGCCGAGCGCGCACATCGCGGCGAAGCCGACCGCCGACCACACCGAGTAGCGGCCGCCGACCCAGTCCCACATCGGCAGCACTTCGGTCGCGCCGAAGCGCTTCGCCGCCTCCACGTTCGCGGTGACGGCATAGAAGCGCGCCGCGCCCCAGCGCTTCGCGCGCTCGGCGTTCGCCATCGTCTCCTGCGTCGTGAAGGTCTTGGAGGCGACGATGACGATTGTCTCCTCCGGCCGTGCGCCCTGCAGCGCGCGCTCGAGGTCGTGCGGATCGACGTTGGCCGCGAAGCGCACATCGATCGCGCCGTCGCTGAGGGCATCGGCGAGGAGCCGCGGTCCGAGGTCGGAGCCGCCGGTGCCCAGATTGACGATGCGCCTGACCTGCGCCGAGCGAATGTCGGACGCGAGCGTGCGCATGCGCGCCAGCGTCTCGCGTACTTCGGCGGGCGCGTCGGCCGCGCGCAGCGCGGTATGCCACGCGGCGCGCTTCTCCGTGTCGTTCACCGGCTTGCCGGCAAAGAGCGCCGCGCGCCATTCGGCGAAGCCGCGCTCCTCCGCGAGATGCGCGAGCAGCCGCAACGTCATCGCGCCCAGGCGCTGGCGCGAATAGTCGTAGCGCACACCGGCCGCCTGTAGCGCGAGATGCTTTGCGCGCTCGCCATCGGCGGCGAACTGCTCGCGCAGGTGCAAGCCGCGCGACTGCTCGGCGTGCGCGGCGAGCGCGGCCCATGCCGGGCAATCGGTCGCAGAACGTGTGTTCATCTTTGCAGGCGATAGAGTCGGTAGCGCTCAGAGCGGTCGCCGGGCCGGCCGACGTCCGCGAGCTTGACCCAGTGCACCGTGCTGCTCGCAAGGGGCGCGAACTCTTCCTTCGGGCTGCCCTGCACGAGCACCACCGGACACGCCGCGGGCTTGAGGACGTCGAAAGACTGCGTGCGGATGCCGCCATGGTAGTCGAGCGCCGCCGCCTGCGATACGCCGAGGAAGCGCTCGGCGAGGCAATGTGTGCCCGCAGGCAGCTTGGCCCTGAGCGCGATCGCGACCGAGCGGTAGCTCTTCTGGTAATCGACCCAGGGCATCCACAGCGCGGCGAACGTGCCCCAGAGGAGCACGATGCCGCCCGCCCAGCGCGCGACGCTGCGCAGCGGCGAGCCGTCGGTGAAGAACACGAGATAAACCCAGGCGAGCACGAGGAGCAGGGCAAACACGAGCTCGAGCGGGCGCAGATGCAGGACGAAGCCGGGCGCCATGCGCGAGAAGTTCCGCGCCATGGGTCCCGGCACGCCCGTCAGCATGGCGATGTAGCCGAGCCAGACCAGGCCCGCGAAGAACGCGAAGCTGAGCGCGCCGAACCAGTCGAGCGCCGCCGCGGCGCCGCGCCGCAGGGTGAAGATGCCGTAAGCCGCGAAGAGAGCAAGGGGCGCGAGGAGCGGGACGAAGTTCTCGTCCTGCGGCGGGCCCCAGGCGATGAAGCCCGCGATCATCAGCGCCACGGTGACGCCCGGCACGAAAAGCCGCGGCTCTCCGAGCCGCCGCCGCAGCGACCAGGCGCTCCAGAGCGCGAGCGGCCACGCGGGCCAGGTGAACCAGCTTGCCGTCGAGACGAAATGGCGGAAGTTCTCGGGCGCGGTCGCCTCGCGCAGCTCGAGGATTGCGCGCCACTCCTCGAAGGCGGCGCTCGAGCGCAGCGACAGCGCGAGCGGCCAGCTGAGCGCCACCGGTACCGTGACGGCGAGCGCGACGAGAAGGAAGACGGCACCGCTGCGCGTGCGCCACTCGAGGCAGGCGAGATGCGCGAGCGCGACCGCCACCGCGAGGGCGATCGGCGCGATCCAGGTTGCGGCGAGGAATGCGAGGCCGAGCGCGGCGCCGAAGGCGGCGCCGGCGAGGAGCGGGCGGCGCGCCGCGAAGGGCAGCGCGGCGAGGGCGCCGCTCATCGCGGCGAGCGAGGCGAGCTCGGGCAGCGCCTCGTGCGCGTGCACGAGGAGGCCGATCGACCCGAGCAGGATGAGGAGCGCCGCGCTGGCGGTGGTGCGGCGCGTGTCCACGTCGTCGCTCCAGTCGCGCGCGGCGGCGTAGATGAGCACGAAGGCCGCGGCGACGAAGGTGCCGCTCGCGAGCCGCGCCGCGGCGTGGAATTGCATCACCGATTTCAGGGCCCAGCCGAAGCCGAGCGCCACCCAGTGGTAGAGCGGCTGGTCGTAGAGCCAGCGCTCGCCCGCGATGCGCGGCACGACGAGATCGCCGCTCACCGCCATGCCGTGCACGATGCCGAGCGCGATCGCGTCCTGGGTCTTCCAGAGATCGTGGCCGGTGAGGCCCGGAACGATGAACACGGCGCACAGGCCCGCGAGGACCGCGCCGGACGGGGGGAGCGTGAGCCGCGGCAGCATAGCTCCCGAGACCCCTTAGGGCCTCCTCCTGTGGGTTACTTGGCTTTCTTGGTGTAGCGGCGCTTGAACTTCTCGACGCGGCCGGCGGTATCGACGATCTTCTGCTTGCCGGTGTAGTACGAGTGCGACTCGGAGGACACCTCGACCTTCACCACCGGGTACTCCTTGCCGTCGGTCCACTTCATCGTCTCGCGGCCCTTGGTGTCGATCGCCGAGCGCGTGAGGAACGAGTGATTCGCGCTCGTGTCGTGGAAGATCACGGGCCTGTATTCGGGGTGTACGCCTGGTTTCATGACTCGGCCTTCTTTGCCGCCTTCTTTACGAGGCCGCGGATTATACAGGTCTTTTTACCCTCGGCGCATCGAGTCGAAGAACTCCGCGTTCGATTTCGTGGCCTTCAGCTTGTCGATCAGGAATTCGGCGGCCTCGAGCTCGTCCATCGGGAAGAGGAGTTTGCGCAGCACCCAGACCTTCTGCAGGATCGGCTGCTCGATGAGCAGCTCCTCGCGCCGCGTGCCGGAGCGGTTCACGTTGATCGCCGGATAGATGCGCTTCTCGTGCATGCGGCGATCGAGGTGGATCTCCATGTTGCCGGTGCCCTTGAACTCCTCGTAGATGACGTCGTCCATGCGGCTGCCGGTGTCGATGAGCGCGGTGGCGATGATGGTGAGCGAGCCGCCTTCCTCGACGTTCCGCGCGGCGCCGAAGAAGCGCTTGGGCTTCTGCAGCGCGTTGGCGTCCACGCCGCCGGTCAGGACCTTGCCGGACGCCGGAACCACCGTGTTGTACGCGCGCGCGAGGCGGGTGATCGAGTCGAGCAGGATCACCACATCCTTCTTGTGCTCGACCAGGCGCTTCGCCTTCTCGATCACCATCTCCGCCACCTGCACGTGCCGCGACGCCGGCTCGTCGAAGGTCGAGGCGACGACTTCGCCGCGCACCGAGCGCGACATCTCGGTCACTTCCTCCGGGCGCTCGTCGATGAGCAGCACGATGAGCTGGACTTCGGGATGGTTCGCGACCATGGCGTGCGCGATGTGCTGCAGCATGACGGTCTTGCCGGCCTTGGGCGGCGAGACGATGAGGCCGCGCTGCCCCTTGCCGATCGGCGCGACGATGTCGATGACGCGCCCGGTGACGTTCTCCTCCGCCTTGATCTCCCGCTCGAGCTTGAACATCTCGTCGGGATGCAGCGGCGTGAGGTTCTCGAAGAGGATCTTGTTCTTCGCCGCCTCGGGCGGCTCGCCATTGACCTTGTCGACCTTGACGAGCGCGAAGTAGCGCTCGCCGTCCTTGGGCGTCCTGATCTCGCCTTCGATCGAGTCGCCGGTGTGCAGGTTGAAGCGGCGGATCTGCGAGGGCGAGACGTAGATGTCGTCGGTGCTCGCGAGGTACGACGTCTCGGGCGAGCGCAGGAAGCCGAAGCCGTCGGGGAGCACCTCGAGCGTGCCGTCGCCGTAGATGGACGCGCCCTTCTTCGCCTGGTTCTTGAGCAGCGCGAAGATGAGGTCCTGCTTGCGCAGGCGGCTCGCGTTCTCGATGCCGTTCGCGACCGCCATCTCGACGAGCTGCGTGACGTGGTGGGACTTGAGCTCCGACAGGTGCAGCGGCACCGGTACGCCAGCGGCGGCGGGAGCCTCGCCCTCGGGGCGAGGTTCGGCGCGCGGCGCAGGCGCTGTCGCTGTGTCGGGCGGGACCGCTTGAGGTCTGGCCATAACTTGGGATTTGCGCCGAGTAACTGCGGCGGCGCGGACAACCTTTGGAATTTTGTTGCTGGACCCCGCCCCCCTCATTTTTCACGATGGGGCGGGGGGCTCAACTACGCTTACAGAATAGGAACTTCAGATGTTGCTGTCAAGGAAGGCGGTGAGCTGCGATTTGGAGAGCGCGCCGACGCGCGTCGCCTCGACGTTGCCGTTCTTGAAGAGCATCAGCGTCGGGATGCCGCGGATGCCGAACTTCGCGGGCGTGCTCTGGTTCTCGTCGACGTTGATCTTCGCGATCTTGAGGCGCCCTTCGTACTCTCTTGCGACCTCGTCGAGGATGGGCGCGATCGACTTGCAGGGGCCGCACCATTCGGCCCAGTAATCGACGAGCACCGGCGTGTCGGACTTCAGCACCTCCGGATCGAAGGTCTCATCGGTGACGTGCCGTATATCGGGACTGCTCATGGTTCTCCGTAAGGGGTGTTGCAGGAAGGCCTCTATTATGAGGCTGCGCCTCCCTCAAGTGCTAAACTCTTGATCCGCAATGACTTACGTCGTCACCGAAAGCTGCATCAAATGCAAGTACACCGACTGCGTCGACGTCTGCCCGGTCGACTGCTTTCGCGAAGGCCCGAACATGCTCGTGATCGATCCGGACGAGTGCATCGACTGCACGCTGTGCGTTCCGGAGTGTCCGGTCGAGGCGATCTTCGCCGAGGACGATGTGCCCGATGCGCAGAAGGAATTCATCGCGCTCAACAAGGAGCTCGCGCAGATCTGGAAGCCGATCATCGAGCGCAAGCCCGCGCCCGCCGACGCGGACGAATGGGCGAAGAAAAAAGAAAAGAAGCCGCTGCTCGAAAAATAAATGCGAGCGCAGCGCAGCAATTTGCGCACCGCAATTGCCGCGTTGCAGAAATTTTGTGGTGGTAATGACCACATCGGTTTTGAAATATCACTCGGCGAAAAAATTATTTGGAGCGGTAATACTTTTGAAAGCTTCATCGCGTAACCTGTCCATTCGTAACTCAGGAGGGATGAATGGAACAAGGGCGCCTCGCGTTTACCGCTGTCTATCTGAAATCCAATCACGGTTACATTGGATTCATCGAAGAGCTTCCCGGCGTGAACTCTCATGGCCGCACGCTCGACGAAGCACGCGAGACGCTGCAGAAACTCGCCGCCGTCGTCTTCGACGAGGAGCGGCGCGAAGCCGAGGAGTTGATCGCCGGCAAGGACGTCGTGCGCGAGTCGTTCTTCGTGCCGATCCCGCGAGCGGCGTAATCAAACGGCTGGTCCGACCAGGGGCCCCTCGGGGCCCCTTTTCATTTCTAGTGGTCGTACATCGCGCGGTGCACCTTGCCGCGGAATACGCGATACGCGTAGACGGTGTAGCCGGCGATGAAGGGCAGGACGATGAGTACGCCGGCGCCGAGGAAGACCAGCGCGCTGCGATCGGCGGCCGCGTCCCAGATGGTGAGCCGGTCCATCACCACGTACGGGAAGAGGCTGTAGGCAAGCCCGATAAACGCGAGCACGAAGATCGCCGCTGCGCCCGCGAAGGGCTTGCTGTCCGATTTGCCGAGCACGCGCCAAACCCATACGCCGATCGCGAACGTCGCCGCCGGCAGCACCATGAGGCCCGCCGTGCGCGGGAAGTCGAACCAGCGGCTTCGCACCGTCTCGCTCGCGAGCGGCGTGCCGGCGCTCACGAAGGCGATGCCGAGCGCCACCCATAGCAGTCCCCACTTGGCCCAGCCGACCGCCTTCGCCTGCAGCGGGCCGCTCGTGCGCAGCACGAGCCAGGTCGCGCCGAGGAGCACGTAGCCGCCGCAGAGCCCCGCGCCGACGACGATCGCGAAGAGCCAGGCGCCGAAGCTGCCATCGAATCCCGTCACATAGCGCCCGAGCATGAGCCCCTGCGCGAACGAGGCGAGCGTCGAGCCCGCCCAGAAGAGCCAGTTCCAGAGCTCGCGGTGCCAGCCCTGCGCCTTCACGCGCAGCTCGAAAGCCACGCCGCGCAGCATGAGCCCGACGAGCATCGCCGCGACCGGCAGGTAGAGCGCGCCGAGAATCACGCCGTGCGCGGCCGGAAAGGCGACGAGCAGCAAGCCGATGCCGAGCACGAGCCAGGTCTCGTTCGCGTCCCAGTAGGGCGCGATGGCCGCGACCATCAGCTCCTGCTCCTCGCGGCTCGCCGCCGGCATCAGCATGCCGACGCCGAGATCGTAGCCATCGAGCAGCACGTACGTGAGCATGGCGAGGCCCATCAGCGCGGCGAAGACGAGCACGAGATCCATCAGGAGCTTCCCTTAATCGGTGTCAGGCACCGATTTCCAGATTTGAGGATCACGGCTTTCGCGCCATGTGCGTGAGCGTGACCATGTATGCGAGCAACAAGGCCGTATACGTGAGCACGTAAGCGGTCAGGCTCGCGCCGAGCTTCGCGCCGCCCGCCGGCCCGACGGCATCCGCGGTGCGCAGGACACCGGTGACGAGCCACGGCTGCCGGCCGATTTCGGTCACCATCCAGCCGGCGAGCGTCGCGATCCAGCCGGAGAACGTGAACGCGGCGAACGCCCATAGCAGCCAGCGCGGAGGGCGCCTGAGCCATGCCTGGCTGCCCCACGCCAGCACGAGCATCAGAACGCCCGTGCCGACCATCACGCGAAACGCGGTGAAGACCGGCATCACCGGCGGATGATCGTTGCCGAATTCGCGCAGGCCCTTGATTTCGCCATCGAGCCGGTGCGCCAGGATGAGCGAAGCCGCCTTCGGTATTTCGAGCGCGAATCTATTCTGCTTCTTCGCCTCGTCGACCAGGGCGAGCAGCACGAGCGGCGCTCCGCGCTCGGTGCGCCACAGCGCCTCGATCGCCGCGATCTTCGCCGGCTGGTGCTCGAGCGTGTTCAAGCCGTGCTGGTCGCCGGCGAAGATCTGCAGCGGCACGAGCACCGCGGCGAGGCGCGCGCCGAAGACGAGCGTCTTTCTCGCCGCCGGATCGGCGGGCGCGGCGAGGAGCCGCCACGCCGACAGCCCGGCGACGAGGAAGCTCGCGGTCACGCCGGAGGCAAGCAGCATGTGCGCGAGCCGGAACGGGAACGACGGATTGAAGATCACCGCGAGCCAGCTCGCCGCGACGAGGCCGTTCGCCGATGGCGTGTGGCCGGCGGGCGTCTGCATCCACGAGTTGAGCGCGAGGATCCAGAACGCGGACAGCGTCGTGCCCAGGGCGACGATGATGGTCGAGGCGACGTGCATGCGTCCCGAGACCCGCTCCATGCCGAAGAGCATGACGCCGAGGAACGTGGCCTCGAGAAAAAATGCCGTCAGCACCTCGTACGCGAGCAAAGGCCCCGCGATGTTGCCCACCTTGTTCATGTAGCCGGGCCAGTTCGTGCCGAACTGGAAGCTCATCGTTACGCCGGAGACGACGCCCATCGCGAACGAGAGCGCGAACACCTTGACCCACAGCTTGTACGTGCGCAGCCACGCCTCGTCGCGCGTCCTCTCGTAGCGCGTGCGGAACCAGACGAGGATCCACGCGAGCCCGATGTTGATCGCCGGGAAGAGAATGTGGAAGCCGATGTTCAGCCCGAACTGCACGCGGGCGAGGACCAGCGCTTCGTCCATCCGTCTAATATAGGCGCCGATGGAGCGTCCTGCCTACCGGCCCGAGGAAGAGCGCGAATATCTCGCGCGCGGCTGGTGGCGCGACGACGACACGCTCTGGCAATGGCTGCACCGGCACGCCGCGTCGCGTCCCGACGCAGCCGCAATCACCTCCTCCGCGGGCGAGATCACGTGGCCCGAGCTCGAGCGCCGCGTGCTGCGCGTCGCGCACGGCCTGCACAAGCTCGGCATTCGCGCGGGCGACGTGGTTGCGCTGCAGCTGCCGAACTCGCCCGAGTTCCTGATCGTGCATCTCGCGATCGCCCGTCTCGGCGCCGTGATGTGCACGGTGCACATGCCGTATCGCGGCGCCGAGATCGAGACCATCCTCGCGCACAGCGGCGCCAAGCTGTTCTTCAACTCCGCCTACCCTTTCGCCGAGCTCGAAGCCGCGGATCCGCTCCCCGCGGATCACCCGGCGCCCGATGCGCGCGATCCGTTCCTCCTTCTCTACACCTCCGGCACCACGGCCTCGCCGAAGGCCGTGCCGCACGCCTACCGCACGATGCTCGGCAACAGCCGCCTGGGCGCGCACGAGCATCGACTCTCCGCGTCATCGAGAATTCTCTGCGCGGCGCCGCTCTCGCACCTGTATGGCCTCTATTCCCTGCACTGCGCCTGGTCCGTCGGCGCGTGCACCGTTCTTCTGCCCGCGTTCAAACCGGATGAGCTCGCCTTGGCTGTCGAGCGCCACCGGCCGACGGCCATCTGGACGGCACCGGCGCACGTCGCCGCGTGCCGGAACGCCGGCCTTTTCGAGCGGCACGACTGGTCGTCGCTCGAGCTCGCGATCGTGTCGGGCTCCACGCCGCCCTCCGCGCTGATGCACGACCTCGCGCAGCGCCTGCCGCGTTGCGCCGTCACGCAACTCTGGGGAATGACGGAGCTCCAGGCGGGCCTTTACTCGCGCCCCGGCGATCCGATCGAGATTTCCGCGACCAGCGCCGGGCGCCCGAGCCCGGGCACGCAGGTGCGCATCGCGCCCGACGGCGAGCTGCAGGTGCGCGGACCGCTCGCCTTCTCCGGCTACTACCGCAACGACGAAGCGAACCGCGCCGCCTTCAGCGCCGATGGCTGGTTCCGCTCGGGCGATCTCGCCGAGCTGAGGAACGGCAATTACGCGATCACCGGGCGCATCAAGGACGTGATCAACCGCGGCGGCGTCAAGTTCAACCCGGCGGATGTCGAGGCGCTGCTCGACGCGCATCCGAAGATCCTGCAGTGCGCGATCGTGCCGATGCCCGACGCCGTGCTCGGCGAGAAGGCCTGCGCCTTCGTGACGCTCAAGCCCGGCGCCGCGGAGCCGACCCTCGATGAGCTCGTCGCCTACCTCACCGGCAAGGAAATCGCGAAGAACAAGCTCCCCGAGCGCCTCGTGGTGATTCCCGAGATGCCGCTCACGCCGACGCGCAAGATCATCAAGAGCCGGCTGCGCGTGCCGCAATAGCGTGGCGGGCAACCGCAGCGTCGAATTCTTCGACACGCAATTCCGGAAGCAGATCGCCGCCGGCGATTTCGCGCTCAATCCGTTCGAGAGCGCCGTGCTGCCCTTCGTGCGCGGGCACGTGCTCGATCTCGGCTGCGGCCTCGGCAATCTCGCCATCGCCGCCGCGCGTGCCGGTGCACGCGTAGTCGCTGTGGATGCGAGCGCGCCGGCAATCGTGCACATCGTCAATGTGTCGCGCGCCGAAAATCTCGGCATGGTCGGCGTGCTCGCCGACGTCGCGGCCTACCGCATTGCCGGCAGCTACGACACGATCGTCGCCATCGGGCTGCTGATGTTCATGCCGTGCGCGGCTGCGCTCGAGCTCGTGGCCGAGATCCGGGAGCACGTCGCGCCCGGCGGCGCCGCCATTGTCAACGTGCTGGTCGAGGGCACGACCTACATGGAGATGTTCGATCCGGCGGGCTACTGCCTCTTCGGCCGCGACGAGCTCGAGCGGCGCTTCGCGCCCTGGAAGATCGAGCTCGCGCGGCAGCAGAGCTTCGACGCGCCGGGCGGCACCAAGAAGGCGTTCTCTACGATCGTCGCCCGCAAGCCGCCCGCTTGATCTTCCTCAACATCGCGCCGCCGCTGCTGCGCCAAGCTGGCGTCATGACACGCCCCGCGCTGGAACAGCATGATCTGATCGCGCTCCTTAACTGGGAGCTCGCCGCCTACGACGAATGCGACGGTTGCCGTTTCACGTCGATTCGCTCGCTGCGCGTCGACGAGCAATTGATCATGCGCCGCCTGATCGAGGACACGCGCCGGCAGTACGACCTCCGGGCGCATTAATATCCGGGGGCTTGCGCAGCTTCGCCCTCGTCGTCACGGCGCTCCTCGCCGTCGCCTACGCCTACGTCGCTTCGCGGCTCGCCACCGGGCCGTGGAGCGCCGTGCTGCTCGCGGCGCCCTTCATCCTGATCTGGATCCTGCCCGCGTATTACTGGGGCAGCGATCGCAGCCGCGAGGGCTTCATCGACCGCGTCGTGCATCGTGCGAGCTATCTCTCGATGGCGTGGGTGAGCTTCATTCTCGTGCTCACGCTCGCGCGCGATGCGCTGCTGCTTCTCACTTTCGCTTATCCGGACGAGCACCGCATGATCGCGACGGCCGGCGTGCCCGTCGTGCTGGGCGCCTCGCTCGTCGCGATGGCGATCGGCGCGGCGGCCGCGTTCCGCGGTCCGCGCATCGAGCGCATCGACGTGCCGGTGGCCGGGCTGCATCCCGATCTCGACGGCTATCGCATCGTGCAGATCAGCGACCTGCACGTCGGCCCGAACATCCGCCGCCACTACGTCGAGCGCGTGGTCGATCTATCCCGCTCGCTCGAGGCCGATCTCATCGCCCTGACCGGCGACATCGTCGACGGGCCCGTCGAGCGCCTCGCGCTGCACGTCGCGCCGCTCGCCGAGCTCGCGCGTGATGGAAACGCGTTTTTCATTCTCGGCAACCACGACTGCTACGCGGGCGCCGAGTCGTGGATCGCGCACTTCCGGGACATGGGGATGCGCGTGCTGCTGAACGAGCACGCGATCGTGCGCAAAGGCGCCGCTCGCCTTCTCATCGGCGGCGTGGTCGACCCGGCTTACGGACGGCTGCGTCCGGCAATTTCCGTGAATGAACCGGCCGATTACCGCCTGCTGCTCGCCCACAACCCGCGCCTTGCGCGCCTCGGCGCCGCCGCGGGCTTCGATCTCCAGCTCTCGGGCCACACGCACGCCGGCCAGTTCTTCCCGTGGACCTTCGTCATCCATCTCTTCCACGCGCCGCATGTCGCCGGCCTCTCGCGCGAGGGCAGCATGGCGGTCTACGTCAGCGCCGGCACCGGCACCTGGGGCCCGCCGGTGCGCTTCGGCACCAATCCCGAGCTCACGCTGCTGCGCCTCGTGCGCGCGTGAAGAAGGCAAAGAAAGTTCGGGGACGGAGCCCGAACTCCCGGCCGCGATCGCACCATTACTGCGTCTATGTCATCGAGCTCGACCCCGAGGTCCTGCAGCGCGCGCGCTTCCGCAAGGCGAATCCGGACTACGACGCGACGAAGCCCTGCGTGTACGTCGGCATGACGGGGCTCGACCCGGACCTGCGCTTCGACAAGCACAAGGCCGGCATCCAGGCGAACCGCTACGTGATGCTCTACGGCCTGCGCCTCATGCCCGAGCTCTACGCCGCCTACAACCCGATGCCTTACGATGGCGCGCGCGACATGGAGGTGGAGCTCGCCATCGCGCTGCGCGAAAAAGGCTACGGCGTATGGCAAGGCTGAATTCGGGGTCAGAGCCCTAATTAGTCCGGAGGTGGTCATGGCAGCGCTCGTGCGCGTCGTCGTACTCGGCGTCTTCGCGCTCGCTTGCGCAATGGCATTCGCCGCATACCCCGAGCGCCCGATCACGATGCTGATCGCCTACCCGCCGGGCGGCGGCACGGATCTCGTCGGCCGTGCGCTCGCGCCCTATATCGAGAAGTATCTCGGCGGCGGCGCGAAGATCGTGGTGCTGAACCGCGCCGACGCCGGCGGCGAAGTCGGCTTCGCGGCGCTCGCCAACGCCGCGCCCGACGGCTACACGATCGGCTTCGTCAACACGCCGCCGCTCCTCACGATCCCGATCGAGCGCGCGGCGCAGTTCCACTGGCAGCGCTTCGAGTACATCGGCAACATCATCGACGACCCGTGCAATTTCTCGGTGCACGCCGAGACGCCGATCCGCGGACTCGCGGAGCTCGCGGCGTACGCCAAATCGCATCCCGGCGAGGTCACGGTGGGCACGACCGGCGTCGGCTCCGACGATCACCTCGCCATGCTGAAATTCGAGCGCGCCGCGGGCGTGAAGCTGCGCCACATCCCGTTCAAGGGCTCGGCCGACGTGCGCGCGGCGATCGCCGGAAAGCAGATCACGGTGGCGGCGATCAACATCGGCGAGGCGCTCGGCTACCAGCGCGGCGGCACGCCGCTCCGGAACCTCGTGCAGATGAGCCCGGCGCGCACCAACCTCGCGCCCGAGCTCGCCACCGCGCGCGAGCAGGGCTACGACATCGAGATGTCGTCGCTGCGCGGCCTCGTCGCGCCGAAGGGCCTGCCGGCCGAGATGCGCGCGCGGCTCGTGCGCGCGGTCGAGCGCGCCGTCGCCGATGCCGAGTTCCAGGCGCGCGCGGTGCAGCTCTTCGCGCCGATCCGCTACCTCGCGCCGGCCGAGTACGAGGCGCTGGTGCGCGACGCCGACGTCATGTACCGCGAGATGTGGAAGGAGATGCCCTGGGCCGACAAGTAGCCGCTACGCGAGCGGCTAGTGCGGCATGTAGCGGCCGCCGGACGTGATCACCTTCATCGCCGCCGGCAGCTTGGTCACCGCGACGCTCTTCGCAAGATAGCCGCGCGCGCCGGCGTCGAGGCAGGCCTGGATGCGCTCCTCGTCCTCGGACGCGGATACGACGAGCACCGGCACGGCGGGAAACGCCTTGCGAAAGCGCTGCAACGCATCGATGCCGCTGCAGGTGGGCAGCGAGAGGTCGAGGAGCACGAGGTCGATGGCATGGCCGGAAGCGATCTGCAGCGCTTCGGAAAGATCGACCGCCGTGTGCACGCGCGCGCCGCCGAATGTCTTGCGTACGCTCGCGGCGAAAACCTGCACCGTGACCGCCTGGTCGTCTACAAGAAGGACTTCCATGCCGTGATCTTAGCTTGGCGCCGCGACTTGACGTTTAGCACTTTGTCCCGAATCGCTCCTATTCGTAGCGCTTCTTGAGGAGCGTCCGCGCGAGCCTTACGATCGCCTTGCACTCCTTTTCCTCGAGCGGCCGAAACTGCGCCGTCCAGGCCTTGCGCTCCCTGTAATCGGGCAGCTTCGGCGCCTCGCCCCAGCGCCACGAC
>Ga0075426_10000578_pt1 | contig 25339 bp, 28 predicted proteins | sample SoiMethybrSBSTD5_FD_75304 | JGI IMG/M metagenome (GOLD analysis project Ga0075426, IMG submission 75304) | Bulk soil microbial communities from a Populus tree surrounding site in Tennessee, USA - Soil MetaG P. TD hybrid SBSTD5 | ecosystem: Environmental > Terrestrial > Soil > Tree plantation...
CGCGAGAGATCGAGCGCACTTTCCGGCGCCTTGGGATCACGGAACAGGATTTCACCCGACTCGATGCGCCCGATGCGCGGCAGGATGCCCATGATCGCCTGCGCCACGACCGATTTGCCGGAGCCCGACTCGCCGACGAGCGCGACCGTGCCCGCGTCGGGCACGCGAAACGAGACCCCGTCGACCGCTTTTATCGTGCCGGCGTCGACGTCGAGATAGACCTTAAGGTCACGGATGGAAAGCAGGTCGGCCACTTCTCCCCCAGCGAAGCCGCTGAAGTATAAGCGGGCGTCTCAGCCTCGCGAAGGAAATAGCGTCCGCGCATCGCGCCATGCCGCGCCGTGGCGGCGCGTGCGCTCGAAGAGCCGCTCGAGGAAGTCCCACGTATCCTCATCGTGGATCGCGTGATGCGTCAGCACGCCGGTGGGCTCTGCGCTGTCGGCACGGCGCGCGCGGCGCGCGGCGAGATGGCCGAGCACCGCGCGCAGCGCCGCCTCCTCGCCGACAAAGCCGCGCGTGCCGCGCCAATCGATGACATCGATATGGGTATTCACTTCCGTGACCCCCGAGTCCGCCTGCGCCGCGTGGCGCGCGCCGTAAGCGCTGAACCCGTGCAGGCCGCACGCCGGGAGGCGAGCGAGGAGCGAGCGCTTGAATCGGTTCCACGGCGGCGCGAGCACCGGCAGGAAGCGCGCGCCCGCAAGATGGGCGAGCTGCGCTTTCGCTTTGCTAAGGCGCTCGAGCGCGCGCTCGTCGGCCTCGGCGGCGGCAAACTCGGTCTTCTTCTCGTCCAGCGCGGCGCGGTTGCGATGATCCGTGCCATGCATCAGCACATTCGCCTTGAGAGCGCTGAAAAGCTCGGGCGCGGCGGCGAGCGGAATGACGGCAAGCGCGACCGGCACCTCGCTGCCACTGGAGAGCCGTAGCAGGCGCTCCAGTGCTGGCGTGCGGGCGGTGGCGTCGTCATCGCGCCACCAGAAATCGGCCGGGCGTCCCGCATCGCGCCAGCGCGCGAGCGCCTCATCGAGCGCAGCCCAGCTCACGCGAGCCAACCCGCGATCAGCTCGGCGCTGCGCGGCGCGCCGCGCAGGTCGACGCGGCCGGGCTCGGGCAGCAGTAGGCGCATAGCGCGATTCACGGCGTCAGCGAGCGTCGCCGGCGTGAGCGCCGCCTCCTCCACCACCGCGGCGGCGCCGCGCTCGGCCAATAGTGCCGCGCGCAGCGTCTGCTCGACCTCGCCGCGGGCCGCATAAGGCACGAGCACCGCGCGCACGCCCGCCTGCAGCGTCTCGGCAACGGTGTTGTAGCCCGCCTGGCTGATGGAGAGCGCGGCCGCGGCGAGCACATGCTGGAAATCGTCGCGGCTGCGCTCGAGCACGATGCCGGGCTTCGCCTGCCGCTCGAGCGCGCGGAAGTCCGCCGCGCTGCAGTTGACGCCGGTGAGCAGCCGCCAGGTCGCGCTGCGCAGCGCCGTGCGCTCGCGCGCGGCGATCGCCGTCTCCAGCAATCGTCTGCCGACGGCGCCGCCGCCGGCCGAGACGAGCACCTCGCTCCCCGCGCTCGTCGCAGCGGCTCCCGGCTCGACGACGTAGCCCGTGTAATGCAGCCGCCCCTCGAGCCGGTTGGCGGCGCCGAAGCTGCGCTCGAAGGGCGCAAGCCGCGGATCGCCGTGCACGAGGACGCGATCGAAGAAGCGCAGCACGAGCTCGGCGATCTCGGCCTCGCGATCGGGACGCGGCTGGATGACATCGCGCACCGAGCACACCAACAGCGGACGCGGCGCGCGGCGCTGTGCATTCTCGAGGAGCGGCAGCAGCTCGAAACGCATCTGCCGGCGCCCAAACGGGAAGAGCTCGATGAGCAGCACGTCGGCCCGCGCAGTGCGCCAGGCCTCGAGCAGCGCTGCCGTGCGGCTGCGCTTCCAGGCATCGTCGACCGGCCGGCCGCGCTCATCGAGGAGCGTCCTCAGATCCGCGCTCGCCGCGGGCGGCAGCTGAACATCGACCGCGATGCCGCGCACCGGCATGCCGCCGCTCGCGAGCACGACCTCGAAGCCGTGCGCGCGCAATGCCTGCGCGATCGTCGCTGCGCGCTTGAGATGGCCGATGCCGAGGAGATGCTGCACATAGCAGAACACTTTCATCGCAGGTTCAGCGCCTCGATCGCGAGCGAGCCGTCCGGCGCGAGGCGGAAGAGCTGCACCGCGCTCCAGTCGAGCTTCGCGGGCGGCTTGCCGCGCAGGTCCCAGCCGGCCGCGGCGGCGAAGCCCGCCCGGATCACGCCGCGATGCGTGATCGCAAGCGTCGAGGTGGTCACGGCGGCGAGCCAGCTTGAGAGGCGAGCGAGCACCTCGCGCGGCGTCTCGCCGTCCGCAGGCCTGAAGTCCCAGCCGCGTGCCTCGTTCTCCGCTATGGCGTCGCCGAGCTCCGCTCGCAGCTCCGCGAGCCGGCAGCCCTGCCACGCGCCCCAGTTCATCTCGATGAGGCGCGGCTCGCGCTCGGCATGCGGCGCGCCGATGAGCGCGGCCGTCTCGATGCAGCGGGCGAGCGGGCTCGTCACGACGCGCATGCCGCCACAGGCTGCCGGCAGGCGGAACTCACGCATGCGCGCGCGTCCCGCGTCGCTGAGCGGCACATCGGTGTGGCCCTGGATGCGGCCCTTGGCGCTCCAGGCCGTGTCGCCATGGCGCAGCATCGCGACGAGCAGCATCTAGAGCCGGGCGAGCGCGGTGCCGAGTCGAGCCGATGCCGCGCCGAGGCTGCGCTCGGCGGCCACGTAGCGCGCCGCCTCGCGACCGAGGTTCGCGCGCCGCTCGTGGTCGATGAGCAGCTCGCGCATGGCGGCGGCAAAGGCCTCCTCATCGCCGTAGGGAACGAGCACGCCGGTGCGGCCGTCGACGACCACGTCGGGCACGCCGCGCACCGCGCACGACAGGACCGGGACGCCCGCGGCCTGCGCTTCGAGGAGCGCCATGCCGTAGGCTTCGTTCACCGCCGGCCACGCATAGAGATCGGCCGCGGCGAGCACCTCGGCAATGCGGCGCTGTCCGAGTGAACCGAGGAAGCAGGCGCGCTCGCCGAAGAGCTTTTGCACGTCGGCGCGCGCCGGCCCGTCGCCTGCCACCACGAGCCGCCAAGGCAGGTCCTCGAGCCGCTCGAGGGTCGCGGCGAGGACGCGGTAGGAGGCGAGCTTGTCACCGGAGCGCATCATCGCCACCACCACGATCCAGGGCACGGCCGGGTCGAGGCCCTGCGCCGCCGCCAGCTCGGCGCGCAGGCGCGCGCGCTCGCTGCTCGCGCCGGCGTACGGCGCACTGTCGAGAAACGGCGGCAGGTGCAGGATGCGTCTTGCGTCGATGATCTCCTCGAGTCCGGCGATGTCGTCGCGCGAGGGCGAGATGACGAGCGCCGCGCTTCGAATCGCGGCCACGGTGGCATCGTGGCCGAGCGCCCACGCGCCATGCGCGCGCTTCGCGGCATAGGACGCTTCGGCGATCACGTACGGAATGCCGAGCGCCTCGCTCACCCGCGGGCCCAGCCAGTCGGGGGCCTTGTAATAAAGGTGATAAGTGAACCAGAGCTCGGGCCGCTCGCCGGCGGGCGCGGCGCGCCAATCATCGGCAAGCTGCGCCGCGAGCGCCTCGCCCTGCACGCGCAGCGCGCGCTGCCGAGCGGCGTCGCCTTCGCCGTCGTAGGTGCGGAATGTCGACGTGAGCTGCACGCGGTGTCCGCCCGCGGCGAGCGCTTCCATCAGCAATCCCGCTACGCGACGATCCCCGGAGGGCGTGCCGTGTGTCGGCGACTTAAGCGGTGCGTAGAAGGCGATCCTCATGCGCCGGGGCGAGCCCGAAGCTTGCGGCGAGGCGCTCGAAATTCGCCTCGACCGTGAACGCGGCGCGCACGCGCGCCTGGCCCGCTTCGCCGAGCGCGCGCCGCCACGCCGGATCGATGATGAGCGCTTTCAGCGCAGCCGCCAGCGCGGCGGCGTCGTTCTCGGGCACGAGCAGGCCCGTGCTGCCATCGCGCACCAACTCCGGAATCGCCGAGACGCGCGTCGCCACGCAGGCCAAGGCCTGGCTCTGCGCCTCGGCGAGCACGTTCGGCAGCCCGTCGCGGTCGCCGTCGCGGGCGACGCGGCAGGCGAGCGCGAAGAGATCCGCGCTGCGGTACTGCGCGAGCAATTGGTCCTGCGTGAGCGCGCCGCGCCAGGTCACGCGCTCGGCGATGCCGAGCGCGCGCGCGCGCCTTTGCACTTTTGCGGCCAGCGGCCCGCCGCCGATGTGCACCAGCCGCCAGTGCAAATCGTGCGGCAGGCGCGCGAGCGCCTCGAGCAGCACGTCGGTGCCCTTTTTCTCCACCAGCCGCGCTACCGACAGGATCACGACCGGCTCGCCACGGCCGTCTCGCAGCGGGCGCGGCGGGCGGTAAGGCGGGAAGCGCGCGAGATCGATGCCGTGATAGGCGAGCGTGACGCGCCCCGGCGGCGCGAGCGCAGCAAGATGATTGCGGTTCACGGCCGTGCAGGTCACGAGCCAATCGCAGGCGGCGAGCTTCTCGCGCTTCTCCCACTCGGGCGTCGTCCAGATGTCCTTCGCGTGCGCCGAGGCGCTCCACGGCAGCGCGCGCAGGATGGCGGCATAGCGCGCCACCGACGCGGGCGTATGCAGGAAGTGCGCGTGCAGGCGCGCGATGTCCGCGGGCAGCTCCGCGGCGAGGACGAGCGCCTGCCCGAAGCGGCGGATGCGATTGGGCGTCGGATCACGCCACAGGTCTTTCCACCAGGTGTTCTTTGCCGCCCCATAGGTCGGATGCTTGCGAAGCTTCAGCCAGGCACGAAGTACCCGCAGCGGCTCGCGCAGCAGGTATTCGGGCAGGTAGCGCACTTGCGCGCGAATCTCGCGGTGCACCGGGTGCTGGCGCTCGTCGGTCGGCCGGCGCAGCGAGACGATGAGGATGTCGAGGCCGCGGCGCTCGAGCGCGGCGATCTCCTGGGCGATGAACGCCTCGGAGAGGCGCGGATAGCCCTTCAGAACGAAAGCGACGCGCAAAACGCTCAGCCGATGCGCGAGAGCACGCGCTTGGGCAGCGCTTGCTCGACGGGCTCCATCCACGGCGCGACGAGGCGCGACACGTTGGTGAGGCCTTCGAGCAGGCCCGGCACGACGACTTCCGACGGACGGTTATGACGCGGCAGGGCGCGCAGTGCGGCCGCCATCACGGCCGGATCGTAGTTGCCGTCGTCCTTCAGCATGGAGACCAGGCCGAGCTTCGCCGCGCGCGAGGCGCGAATGTATTGCTCGAGGCGGGGCTCGGTGCGCGGCACGATGAGCGCGCGCTTGTCGAGCGAGATGACCTCGCAGAAGGTGTTGTAGCCGCCCATCGCCACGACGCCCGCGGCGCCGGCGACGAGCGTTTCCATCTGCTTGTGGAACGTGATCGCGTCCACGCGTTTGAGCTTCGATGCGCGATCCATGAATTCCGCCTGGCGCTCGGCGGCCATAAACGGCCCGAGGACGAGGAGCGCCGGGTACGGCAGCAACGGATCGTGCTCGTAGGCGCGCAGCACCCAGTCGATCAGCGCCTCGCCGTCGCCGCCGCCGCCGGTGGTGACGAGGAGATAGGGACGCTGCGTGATCTCCGGCAGCCGCGCCGGCGTGCCGAGCTGCGGCACCTCGCGATGCAGGTACCCGGTATAGACCATCTTCTGTCGCACGCGCGGCGGCAGCGCGATGCCTTCGAGCGGATCGCAGATCTGCGGCAGGCCGTAGACCCAGATCTCGTCGTAGAGCTCGCGCAGGGCGGGCAGCGCCTTCTTCCTCTGCCACTCCGGCTCGAGGAGGCGCGGCTCGTCCATGACGTCGCGCAGGCCGAGCACGAGACGCGTGCCGCGGCGCTTGAGCGCCTTTAGCGTGGGCAGGACCTCGCCGCGCAGGCCGACGGGCTCCTTGTCGACGATGAAGATGTCCGGGTCGAACATCTCGGCGGTGTGCTGGATGATCGACGCGCGCATCGACAGGGTCTCGGCGATGTCGATGTGCAGATTGAGCGGCGTGTAGTCGCCGTCGCGCAGCTTGATGACCCCCGGCACGCGCACGAAGTCCACCCGCGAGCGGAAGTCGAAGCTGCCGATGATCGGCGAGCCCGAGAGGATCAGGACCGAGAGCTGCTTGTAGCGCTCGACGAGCGCGTGCGCGATGACGCGGCAGCGGCGCAGGTGGCCGAGGCCGAACGTGTCATGGCTGTAGATGAGTATGCGACCATCCTTGCGGCCCGCTCGCATACAGCCTCCCTCCCCGAAGGTGTGACTTAATTCTCGGCTCAAATGCCCTGCCGGGCAAGACAGGCCTTGCACGCGCCGCACGGGCGAAAAGCCCCGGCATGGCGCACCGGACGGCGGCAGGACCAGGTCAGCTCGAGCAGCTCGCGCGGCAGGACCGCGGCCAGCTCGGGCTTACTCGCTGGGTAGACCGGGTAAATCCACTGCACCTCGGGCTCGCCGAGCTTGCGTGCGCGGTAGCACTCGTAGAGCGCATCGAAGACGCGCCGCTGGCGCGCGGAGCGGTTCTCGATATCGGTGTCGCGCGCGAGCGCCGCCACCGCGATGCGATTGCACCCCGGCGTATCGATCGCCACCTGGCAGGCGACGAAGGCGATGCAGACGTAGTCGATCGGAATCGCCTCGAGCTCGCGGAAGTCGAGCGCCGACTCGGAGTAGCGGAACGGCCGGTATCGCGTGCGGCACCAGCCGACGATGCTCTCGACAGCCGCCTGCTCGGCGTCGGCGCGGCCTTCGCGGTTCGCCATGCGGATGTGATGCACGCGCAGCTCGTCCGGCGTCTCGGCGAGCAGCTTCACCAGCATCGCCGTGCTGTCGAGCCCGCCCGAGAACATGACCAGGGTCGTCACTGCCGAAAATTCTATTAGCATTGCCGCCATGCACGTGAGAGAGCTCATGGACCTCCGCGGTCGAATGGCGCTCGTCACCGGCGGCTCGCGCGGCCTCGGGCTGCAGCTCGCCGAGGCGCTCGGCGAGATGGGCGCAGCCGTGGCGATCACCGCGCGCAAGCGCGACGAGCTCGAAGGCGCCCTCTCGCATTTGCGCGGCGCGGGCATCGAGGCCGAGGCCTATGCCTGCGATCTCGGCAAGCGCGACGCGATCGTGCCGATGGCCGATCAGGTGCTCGCCAAGTTCGGGCGCATCGACATCCTCGTCAACAACGCCGGCGCCACCTGGGGCGCGCCCGCCGAGGAGCATCCGCTCGACGCGTGGGACAAGCTCGTCAACCTCAACCTCACCGCGGTATTCGTGTTGACGCAGCACGTCGGCCGCAAATCGATGATTCCCGCGCGCTGGGGGCGCGTCATCAACGTCGCCTCGATCGCCGGCCTGATGGGACAGGACCCGCGCATCGTGCGCACCATCGCCTACAACGCGACCAAAGGCGGCCTCGTCAATTTCACGCGCGCGCTCGCCGCCGAATGGGGCGAGCACGGCATCACCGTCAACGCGATTTGCCCGGGCTTTTTTCCCTCGAAGATGACCCGCGCGACGCTCGACACGACGGGCGAGCTGATCCGCGACTGGACTCCGACCAAGCGCCTGGGCAACGACGAGGACCTGAAGGGCCTCGCGGTGCTCCTCGCTTCGCAAGCGTCGCGTCACATCACCGGGCAGGCGATCGCGGTCGACGGCGGCGCGACGATCATATGAATATCGAATTCGCACGCGACTACCAGAAGCGCATACCGTTCATCCAGCATCTGCAGATGCACACGGAGAGCCTCGGCAAAGGCACGGCCCGGCTGTCGGTACCCGTAGAGAAACATCTCACGAACAGTCTGGGCACGGTGCATGGCGGAGTGATCATGTCGCTCCTCGATGTCGCGCTCTGCACCGCGGCGCGCACGCTGCATCCCGAATCCGTCGGCGTCATCACGATCAACCTCAGCACCTCGTTCATTGGCGCGGGCAGCGGTGCGACGCTCTACGCCGAGGCGCGGGTGATGAAGGATGGGCGCAGCATGAGCTTCGTCGAAGGCGAAGCGAAGAACGAGGACGGCGCGCTGGTCGCCAAGGCGGTGGCGACGGTGCGCGTACTGCACAAGGAGAAAACATGAAACGCGAAACGCTGCCCAAGCGTCAGGGCAAGGTGTCGCTCGCAACGCGCGGCGTCCATCACCTCGCGCTCAACACCGACGACATGCGCATGACGGTGGACTTCTATACGCGCGTGGTCGGCATGCGGCTCGTGCACGCGATGAAGGTGCCGCCCGGCCTTGGCACCGGCCCGGGCAACCGCGGCAATCCGCCTTACGAGGAGATCCGCCATTACTTCTTCGACATGGGCAACGACTCGCTGCTCGCCTTCTTCGAGATCCCGCGCGGCGCCGAGCCGAAGGCGAAGCGCGACGCCATCGGCGGCATGCAGCACGTGGCGTTCGCCGTCACGCCGAAGAGCTTCGCGGCGCTCGAGAAGCGGCTGCGCGAAGCGGGCGTCGCCTACGACGGGCCGCTCGACGTTCTTCCGGGCCTCGTCTCGATCTACTTTTTCGACCCGAACGGCATTCGTCTCGAGGCATGCTGCGAGCCGCGCGCCGGCGACAAGCCGCGCGTCATCGGCTCGGTGAAGCAGTCGCGCGCGCATGCGCGCAAGGAGCTCGAGAGCATCGAGCGCGCCTGGGCCGACGCCACCGTCGCCGCGGGCGGGTTCACATGAATCCCATCGCCAGGCGCGTACCGACCGGCAACGGCTGGACCTGGCTCGCCGCGGCGTGGTCGATCTTCCGCCCGGCGGCCGGCATCTGGATCGGCATGGTGATCACGCTCGGCGTGATCCTCGTCGTCGTGGGCCTCGTCCCGTTCATCGGCGCGCTCGCCATTTCCGTGCTCTGGCCGGTGTTCGTCGCCGGCCTCGTCATCGCGAGCCGCACGATCGACCAGGGCGGCGAGCCGCAATTCGGCCAGCTCTTCGCCGGGTTCCGGCAACGCCTCGGCACGCTCGTCATCCTCGGCGCGATCTCGCTCGCCATCTCGTTCGCGATCGTCGCGCTCGTCGTCGCGCTTACCGGCGTGAAGCTGTACGGCCTCATGGGCGCCGACAGCAATCCCGAGCAGGTGTTCGCCGCCGCCGCGACCGTCGCGCTCGCAGGGCTCATCATGCTCGCGCTGATGCTGCCGCTCGCGATGGCCACCTGGTTCGCGCCGCCGCTCATCGTCTTCAACGAACTCGGCGCGTGGAGCGCGATGAAGGCGAGCTTCGTCGGCTGCCTGAAGAACATGCTGCCTTTCCTGCTCTACGGCGTCATCGCGCTCGTCGCCGGCGCGATCGCTTCCGTGCCGCTGTTTCTCGGCTGGCTGGTTCTCGCGCCGGTGCTCGCGGCCTCGGTCTATACCGCCTACAAAGACATCTACTTCGAAGGCTAGCTCTTCGCCGGCTCCAGGTCGCCGATGAGGAAGCGGTTCCACGTCGGGGTGATGACGATCTCGTTCACGCAGACGCGCGCCGGCAGTGCGGCGATGAAAGCGAGCGTGCGCCCGAGGTCCTCGGGCTGGAGCATCTTTGCGCGCACTTCGGCGGCCGGCGGCACCGGACGCTTCTCGAGGATCGGCGTCGCCGCCTCGCCGGGCAGCACCGCAGTGGCGCGGATGCCGTTCGTGCACTCCTCGATGTTGAGCTGCTCGGTGAGCGCGAGCACGGCGCGCTTGCTCGCGCCGTAGCCCGGGCCCCCGAGCGCGTTGCTGTAGCGGCCGAACCACGAGGAGACGTTGACGATCAGGCCGTCCTTGCGGCTGCGCATGCCGGGCAGGACGGCCTGGATGCAGTAGAACGTCCCGGAAAGATTCACCGCGACGATCTCGTCCCAGCCCTCGTTCGATACATCGCGGAAATTGCGCCGCGGCAGGTTGATGCCGGCGCTGTTCACCAGAATGTCGACGCGCCCATGGCGCTTGTGGATCTGCTCGGCGGCGCTCGCCACCTGGTGCTTGTCACCGACGTCGCAGACGACCGGCTCCGCTTTCACCTGCTTCAGCGCCTGATCGAGGGTGGCCCGCGTGCGGCCGGAAATGACCACCTTTGCACGTGCCTTGGCGAACTCCACGGCGGCGGCAAGGCCGATGCCGGAGCCGCCGCCCGTGATCCAGGCGACCTTACCGTCGAGCATATTGCTTCGTGCCGAAGAGCACCTCCGCCTGCTCCTTGCTGAAGCCCGGTGTCTGGCGTCGACGATCGGCCAGCACCTCGACGGCCTTCTTCACCGCCGGGCGCTCGGCGATGCGATCACGCCAGCGCTTCACGTGCGGGTAGTCGTCGATGTTTACTCCCTGCCTTTCCGGCGCGCGCAGCCAGGGCATCGTCGCCATGTCCGCAATCGTGTACTCGTTGCAGGCGAGCCACTCGCTCTTCGCAAGCTGCCGGTCGAGAACGCCGTAGAGCCGGTTCGCCTCGTTCTTGTAGCGGTTCATCGCGTACTCGATCTTCTCCGGCGCGTAGCCGAGAAAGTGATGCGCCTGGCCGAGCATCGGCCCGACATGGCCCATCTGCGTCATCACCCATTGCATGACCTGCCAGCGCTTGCGAATGTCCTTGGGCAGGAACTTGCCGGTCTTGGACGCCAGGTAGAAGAGCATGGCGCCCGACTCGGCGAGCGCCAAGGGTTTTCCGTCCGGGCCGTCCTGGTCGACCATCGCCGGGATCTTGTTGTTCGGCGAGATGGCGAGGAAGTCGGGCCTGAACTGTTCGCCCGCGCCGATATCGATGGGATGCACGCGGTACTCGAGGCCGGTTTCCTCGAGCATGATGTGGATCTTGTGCCCGTTGGGCGTGGGCCAGGTATACAGGTCGATCATAGTTTCACCAGTTGTTTTCCGAAGTTTTTGCCGTTGAGAAGATCCATCAGGCCGCGCGGCGCGTTCTCCAGCCCGTGCACCACCGATTCGCGGTAATTGAGCTTTCCCTCGGCGAAATAGCCGCCGAGCGCCTTCAGCGCTTCGCCGTAGCGATCCTTCCAGTCGAAGACGATCATGCCCTGCACGCGCAGCCGGTTGACGAGGATCGCGCGCCAGTTGCGCACCCGATACGGGTCGGTCGCGTTGTAGTCGGCGATCATGCCGCAGACGACGATGCGGCCGAAGAGATTCATGCGCGGCAGCACGGTGTCGAGGATCTCCGCGCCGACGTTATCGAAGTAGACGTCGACGCCCTTCGGGCATGCCGCCGCCAAGTCCTCGCGCAGGCGCCCGGCTTTGTAGTCCACGCACGCTTCGAAGCCGAGCTCGCCTTTCACGTATTCGCATTTTTCCCGTCCGCCGGCGATGCCGACGGCGCGTGCGCCCCAGAGCTTCGCAAGCTGCCCGACGACGCTGCCGACGGCGCCCGAGGCCGCCGATACGAGGACGGTTTCACCCGCCTTCGGCTGACCCAACTCCTTCAGCCCGAAATACGCCGTCATGCCCGGCATGCCGATGAGGCCGAGGTAATAGCTCGCCGGCGCGCGCCCCGGATCGACCTTCGTCGCCTCGCACGTGCAGCCGTAGAGCTGCCAGCCGAGCTGCGTCAGCACCTGGTCGCCCACGTTCAATTCGGGATGGCGCGACTCGACCACTTCGCCCACCGTCTGCCCGACCATCACTTCGCCGATGTCGACGCCCTTGACGTAGCTGCGCGCATCGCTCATGCGCCCGCGCATGTACGGATCGAGCGAGAGCCAGAGATTGCGCACCAGCACCTCGCCGTCGGCGGGCCGCGGGACCGGCGCTTCCTCCATCCGGAAATTCGCCTCGCTTAGCGCCCCGACCGGCCGGCTCGCGAGCACCACGCGCTTGTTCGTCATAGCGCGGCGTAGCGCGCCAAGTGATGATCCGCGTCGCCGAATTCGCGCGCCAGCACGGTGAGCCGGCGAAAGGCGTGGCTCACTTTCAGCTCCTCGCTCATGCCCATGCCGCCATGGAGCTGCACCGCCTCCTGGCTGACGTGACGCGCGGCATCCGCGATCTTGATCTTCGCCGCCGAAATCGCGCGCGCGTCGCCGCCGGCGTCCGCCCTGCTCGCCGCGAGGCAGGCCATCGAGCGCGCCTGCTCGAGCGAGATGTACATGTCGACGATGCGGTGCTGGAGCGCCTGGAAGGTGCCGATCGGCACGCCGAACTGCTTGCGCGTCTTCAGGTATTCGAGCGTCGTGTCGCAGGCGAACTTCATCGCGCCGACCGCCTCGGCGCAGACGAGGGCGGTGCCGAAGTCGATCGTCTCCTCGAGGAGCGCACGGCCGCCGCCGATCGGCTCGGCCGGCGCGTCACGCAGGAGCACATCGCCCGAGAGGCGCTCGTCGATCGTGCGATGCGGCTTCACTTCGCACGCCGTGCGCTCGACGAGAAAAAGGCCGATGCCTTCTTCGCTGCACGCGCTCACCACGAGATGATCGGCGAGCGGGGCGCCGATCACGGCGCTCTTTTCGCCGCTCAGCCGGTTCTGCGCCGCGCGCACCTGCAGCGCATCGAGCGCGTAGCGCGCGCCCTTTTCGCTGTGCGCGAAGGCGAGCTTCGCGCGCCCGTCGACAACGGCGGCAAGCACAGCGCTCTTCTGCGCGGCCGAGCCGCCGCGCTCGATCGCGCGCGCGGCGAGCACGAGCGGCAGGTAAGGCTCCACGACGAGCGCTTCGCCGAAGGCTTCCATGATGCCCATGAGGTCGACCGCGCCGCCGCCGAAGCCGCCATGGTCGGCGCCCACCGGAAGGCCCATGAGGCCCATCTGCGCGAGCTGCGCCCAGGCGTCCGCGCTCCAGCCCTCGCCCGCGACGATTCGCTTGCGCGCCTCGAAGTCGTAGCTCTTCGCGAGGTAGCGCCGCACCGAGTCGGCGAGAAGCTGTTGCTCCTCGTTGTAATCGAAATTCATAGCCCCAAGGTCATCTTGGCGATGATGTTGCGCTGGATCTCGTTCGAGCCCGCATAGATCGTCGTCTTGCGCATGCTGAGGTAGCGCTTGCGGATCGCGGTCGCGAGCGGATCGTTCGCCGCCGGGTCGGCGGCGTCCATCATCAGCTCGGTGAGCCCCTGCTGGATTTCCGTGCCCTTGATCTTGAGCATCGAGACGTCCGCGCCCGGCGGCTGGCCCGTGCGCCGCATGCGATCGAGAAAACGCAGGTTGGTGATTTCGAGCGCAGCGAGCTCCACCTCGAGCCGCGACAGCCGGTCGCGCCAGCGCTGGTCATGCATCAGCCCCGCGCCGTACTGCTTCAGGCGCGCGAGCTGCCGCTTCGATTCGCCGATGCGGCCGGTGTTCATGCGCTCGTAGCCAAGGAGGTACTTCGCCACCGTCCAGCCCTGGCCTTCCTCGTGCACGAGGTTCTCCACCGGCACCTTCACGTCATCGAAGAACACCTCATTCACCTCGTGCGCGCCATCCATGAGGATGAGCGGGCGCACCGTGATGCCGGGCGCGCGCATGTCCATCAGCAGGAACGAGATGCCTTCCTGCCGCTTCGCGGTGGAGGGATCGGTGCGCACGAGGCAGAAGATCCAGTCGGCGTAATGCGCGAGCGTCGTCCAGATTTTCTGGCCATTCACCACGTAGTGCTCGCCCTCGCGCACCGCCTTGGTCTTGAGCGATGCGAGGTCGCTGCCCGAGCCGGGCTCCGAATAGCCCTGGCACCAGAAGTCCTCCCCGTTGTAGATGCGCGGCAGGAAGCGCTTCTTCTGCGCCTCGGTGCCGAAGCGCAGCAGCACCGGCCCGCACATCGACAGGCCGAAGGGAATGAGCATCGGGCTGCCGGCGAAGCCGAGCTCTTCCTCGAAGATGTAGCGCTGCACCACGTTCCAGCCGGTGCCGCCCCATTCGCGCGGCCACGCCGGCGCCACCCAGCCCTGGCTTGCGAGGATGCGATGCCAGCGCAGCAGGTCTTCCTTCGAAAGATGCGCGTAGCTCTCGACCTTCTCGCGCAGATCGCCCGGCAGGTTGGCGCGCAGCCAAGCGCGCACCTCGTCGCGAAACGCGAGCTCCTCGGCGGAGTAATTGAGGTCCATGGCGGCTGGGAGGGGCGAAGAGTCTAACGCACCCCGGCGTTTGAAACACCGTTACAGGATGCTGACGCCTCCGTCGGCGACGATGCACTGGCCGGTGATGAACGCGGCCGCATCGGAGGCGAGAAAGACGGCGATGCCGCCGATGTCGCGCGGCTCACCGAGGCGCCGGAGCGGCGTGGCAGCGATGCGCTCGGCGCGGCGCGCCTCGTCCTCCCAAAGCGCACGCGCGAATTGCGTCTTCACGAGCCCCGGCGCGATGGCGTTCACGCGCACGTTCTTCGCGCCCCATTCGGCGGCGAGATTGCGCACGAGATGGTGGCCCGCCGCCTTGGAGATGCCATAGGCGCCGATCACCGTGTTGGCGAGCAGGCCGCCGATCGAGCCCACCAGCGTGAAGCTGCCACCGCCCTTCTCGGCCATCGCCGGGAGCGTCATCGCGGCGAGCCACAACGCGCTCTTCACGTTGTTGGCCATGATCTTGTCGAAGGCCTCGTCCGAGATGCCGGTAAGCGGGCCGAAGTAAGGATTCGCCGCCGCGTTCGCGACGACGATGTCGACGCGGCCCCATTTGGCGCGCGTCGCGTCGACGAGCGCCTGTAAATCCTCCTTGCGCGAAACGTTGCACGGGCGAGCGAGCACCTCATGGCCGGCGCGCTCCAGTTCGGCGCGCGCGCTCTCGCATGCCTCGGCCTTGCGACTGCAAATGGCCACCTTTGCTCCGGCGCGCGCGAGCTCCTCGGCGATCGATTTGCCGATACCGCGTGTCGAGCCGGTGACCAGTGCGACCTTGCCGCTCAGGTCGAAGAGGGCGTGCTTCATTTCGCTTAGTGAAATATGATATGACTAAGTTGACAGCGACCGCCTGCTGGCCAGAATAGCGAAACGCGAAACACCCCGCTTTAACTCCCAAGAAATCAATCAGGAAGGAACTCGAACCCCCATGGGCGCTCCCGAACCCGCGGCACCGCTTGCTCAACCCGTCGGCGCTTTCAGCTACGAGCATGAAGGCGACCGGCAGTTCGCCACCACGCTCGCGCGCGGGCTGGAAGTGCTGCGCTGCTTCACGCCGCTCGAGCCGCTGCTGGGCAACAAGGAAATCTCGGTGCGCACCGGCCTGCCCAAGCCGACGGTCTCGCGCCTGACCTACACGCTCACCAAGCTGGGCTATCTGCGGCACAACATGCGCCTGGGCAAATACCAGCTCGGCTCCGCGGTGCTCTCGATCGGCTATCCACTGCTCGCCTCGATGAACGTACGCCAGGTCGCGCGCCCGCTCATGAAGGAGCTCGCCGACTACTGCAACGGCTCGGTGTCGATGGGCGTGCGCGACCGCCTCAACATGGTGTACGTCGAGTCCTGCCGCAGCGGTAATGGCATCACGACGCTTCCCGATATCGGCACTTCGGTGCCGATCTCGCAGTCGGTGATCGGTCGTGCGTTCCTCGCCGCCTGCACGCCGCCCGAGCGCGAGGCGGTGTTGAACCAGATGAAGGTGAAGGAGCCCGAGTCGCACCGCAAGTTCCGCCCGCAGATCGACAAGTCGCTCGACGACATCCGCGCGCGCGGCTTCTGCGCCTCGAGCGGCGAGCTGCGCCGCGAGGTGCACGCGGTCGGCGTGCCGATGCGCCGCACCGTCGACGGCGAGATCGTCGCGTTCAACTGCATCGTGCCCGCCTTCATGGTGAAGAAGGGCCAGCTCGAGGACGACCTCGGCCCGCGGCTCGTGGCGATGGTGCGCAACATCGAGGCGTCGCTGGGCCTTCACTGAAGGACCTGCTCGCCAACTTCCGCGAGCTCGACGCCGAGGCGCAGGCCGCGGCCCTCACGGCGCTGCGCGTCCTGCTGATCCTGGCACTCGCCTGGATCGTGCAGGCGACGGCCAACCGCCTCATCCGCATCTTCCGGCGCTACATGCAGGGCAAAGCGCCGAGCGTGGATGAGCAGGCGCGCATCCAGACGCTAGCGCGCGTCTTCCGCAACAGCACCGCGGTGATCATCGTCATCGTCGCCGGCACGCTGATCCTGGGCGAGGTCGGCATCTCCGTCGCCCCGATCCTCGCCACGGCCGGGGTCGCCGGCGTCGCGATCGGCTTCGGCGCTCAAAGCCTGATCAAGGACTACTTCAACGGCTTCTTCCTGCTGCTCGAGGACCAGCTGCGCCAGGGCGACGTCGTGGAGGTCTCCGGCAAGAGCGGCCTCGTCGAGGAGGTGACGCTGCGCTACGTGCGCCTGCGCGACTTCGAGGGGCACGTGCACTTCGTGCCGAACGGCGAGATCAAGGTTGTGACCAACCGTACGCGCGGCTTCGCGCAGGCCGCGATCGACGTGGGCGTCGGCTACAGCGTCGACATCGACCAGGCGCTCGCGGTGATGCGCGAAGTCGGCCAGGCGCTGCGCGCCGATGTCGTGTGGCAAGCGAAGATCGCCGGCGATGTCGAAATCATGGGCGTCGAGAAGCTCGACAACTCCGCCGTAGTGCTGCGCTGCCGGGTGAAAGTGGTGCCGGCGATCGAGCAATGGAACGTGAAGCGCGAGTTCCTCAAGCGGCTCAAGAAGGCCTTCGACGAGCGAGGAATCGAAATCCCATTCCCTCAGCTCACCGTGCACATGCCCAGCGCGCAATGATGTGATGCAGGCGGCGCAGGCCGTCGGTCAGCGCGGCCGGCCCGGGCTGCAGAATCTCCGCCGACTTGATCTCGTGCAGCTCACCGTCGCGCACCGCCGGCAGCGCGTCCCAGCCCGGCCGGGAGCGCACGCGCTCCGGCCTGAACTTCTTCCCGCACCACGACGCGATGAGCACATCGGGCGCGCACTCGACGACCGCGCCCGGCTGCACGATGCGCCCGCTCGCCGCCTGCGAGCGCGAGAGCTCGGCAAAGACATCTTCGCCCCCGGCGATTGTGATGAGCTCGCTCACCCAGCGGATGGCGCTGATCATCGGGTCGTCCCACTCCTCGAAGTAGACCTTCGGCCGCCGCGGCAGCCGCGCCGCACCGGCTCTCACTTCGGCAAGATTGGCTTCCAGTTCGCCAACGAGCTTCTTTCCGCCCTCGGCCGCACCGACCATCGAGGCCAGCACGAGCACCATGGAGAGGATCTCGTCCACCGAGCGCTGGTTGAAGAGCACGACGTTCAACCCGGCCTTCGCGAGGTCGCGCGCGATGTCGGCCTGCAGATCCGAGAAACCGAGCACGAGGTCGGGCTTGAGCGCGAGAATCTTGTCCTGCTGCGCGCTGAGGAACGCCGAGACGCGCGGCTTCTCGCGGCGCGCGCGCGGCGGGCGCACGGTGTAGCCCGAGATGCCGACGATGCGGTGCTCTTCGCCGAGGAGATACAGCGTCTCAATCGTCTCTTCGGTGAGGCAGACGATCCGCTCCGGGTAGTGCGCGCTCATTCTGTATTATCGCGAGCATGGGCCCGCTCGCCGGCGTCAAGGTGCTCGAGTTCGAAGCGATCGGCCCGGCGCCGTTCGCCGGCATGCTGCTCGCCGACATGGGCGCCGATGTGCTCATCGTCGACCGTCCGGCGGCGTCCGGCCTCGGCCTCAAGCGCGAGCGCTGGTACGACGTCATGCTGCGCGGCAAGCGCTCGGTGACGCTCGACCTGAAATCGCCGCGCGGTGCCGAGGCCGCGCTCGCGCTCATCGGCAGAGCGGACGCGCTCATCGAAGGCTTCCGGCCGGGCGTGATGGAGCGCCTCGGCCTCGGTCCCGATGTCGTGCTCAAACACAATGCAAAGATCGTCTACGGACGCATGACCGGCTGGGGACAGCAAGGCCCGCTCGCCGCGCGGGCCGGCCACGACATCAACTACATCGCGCTCTCGGGCATCCTGAACGCGATCGGCCGCCGCGGCGAGCCGCCGGTGCCGCCGCTGAACCTCATCGGCGATTTCGGCGGTGGCGGCATGCTCCTCGGTTTCGGCGTCGTCTGCGCGCTTCTCGAGGCCGAGCGCTCCGGTCGCGGGCAGGTGATCGACGCGGCGATGGTCGACGGCGCCGCGCTGCTTGCCGCGATGTTCGCCGGCTTTCTGGCCGGCGGAGGCTGGAGCGAAGAACGCGGCGCCAATATCCTCGACAGCGGCGCACCCTGGTACGACGTTTACGAGACCGCCGATCGCAAGTACGTCGCCATCGGCGCCATCGAGGACAAGTTCTTCACCGAGCTGTGCGCGCGCCTCGAGCTCGTCGACCTGCCTGCCCAGCACGACCGCTCGCGCTGGCCCGAGATGCGCCGGCGCTTCGCCGAGGCGTTCAAGCGCAAAACGCGCGACGAATGGTGCAGCGTCTTCGAAGGCTCGGATGCCTGCTTCGCGCCGGTGCTCGGCTGGCGCGAGGCGCGCGAGCACCCGCACAGCCGCGCGCGCGCCGCGTATGCCGATGTCGCGACGGTGTCGCAGCCGGCGCCGGCGCCGCGCTTCTCGCGCACGGCGCCCGCCATCGGCCGGCCGCCGCCCGAGCGCGGCGAAGGCGGCGGCGATGCGCTGCGTGCATGGGGCTTCGATGCGCGCGAGATCGCACAGATGCGCGCGCTGGGGATGAGTTTTCTTTAGAATCGCGCGCGCCTAAACCGGAGGTCGCATGCTCGGACGGCTGATGCCCCGCGAGGGGAAGTTCTTCGATCTGTTCAACGCCCACGCCGAGCGCATCGTCGAAGGCGCGCGCGAGCTCGCGGCGATGATGGTGCGCTGGGACGAGCTCGAGGCGCATGCGCAGCGCATCGACGGCGCGGAGCGCGCAGCGGACAAGATCACGCATGAGACGATCACGCTGCTGCACAAGACGTTCATCACGCCCTTCGATCGGGAGCAGATCCACGCGCTGATCACCGCCATGGACGACATCCTCGATCTTATCCAGGACGTCGCCGAGTCGATCGCGCTCTACGATCTGCAGGCGGCAACGCCCGAGGCGAAGCAGCTCGCCGCGATCTGCCAGCAATGCTGCGACCGCGTGAAGGCCGCGGTGGCGCTGCTCACGAACCTCAAGGACCCCCAGGCGATCCTGAAGTGCTGCGAGGAGATCGATCGCCTGGAGTCGGACGCCGACCGCGTGATGCGCGGCGCGATGTCGAAGCTCTTCCGCGAGGAGAACGACCTCAAGCAGGTCATGAAGCTGCGGGTGATCTACGACCTGCTCGAATCGATCACCGACCGCTGCGAGGACGTTGCGAACGTCATCGAAGGCATCGTCATCGAGAATTCCTGATGGAGTCGGCCGGGCAGTTGAGCGTCGGCGTGGTCGCCGGGCTCGTCATCGTCGCGCTCGCGTTCGACTTCATGAACGGCTTCCACGACGCGGCGAACGGCATCTCCACGGTGGTGTCGACGCGCGTGCTGAAGCCCTATCAGGCGGTAGTGATCGCGGCCATCATGAACTTCGTCGCGCTCTTCATCTTTCATCTCAGCGTCGCCGCGACGGTGGGCAAGGGCATCATCGACACGGGCATCGTCGATCACTACGTCGTGCTCGGCGCGCTCATCGGCGCAATCTGCTGGAACATCATCACCTGGTTCTACGGCCTGCCTTCCTCCTCCTCGCACGCGCTGATCGGCGGCCTCGTCGGCGCAGGCGTCGCCAAGGCGGGCACGTGGGCGCTCATCCCGGCGGGCATCCTGAAGACCGTGGCGTTCATCTTCATCTCGCCCGCCCTGGGCTTCGTCATTGGCTCGCTCCTCTATCTCGCGATTTCGTGGATCTTCGTGCGCTCGACGCCGAGCCGCGTCGACCGGCTCTTCCGCCGCCTGCAGCTCTTCTCTTCCTCGCTCTACAGCCTGGGGCATGGCGGCAACGACGCGCAGAAGACGATCGGCATCATCTGGATGCTCCTCATCGCCGGCGGCTATACCGGCGTGCAGGCTCCCGCTCCGGCCTGGGTGGTGATCGCCTGCTACGTGACGATCGGGCTCGGCACGATGTTCGGCGGCTGGCGCATCGTCAAGACCATGGGGCAGCGCATCACCAAGATCCGCCCCGCGAGCGGCTTCTGCGCCGAGCTCTCCGGCTCGATCGCGCTCTTCATCGCCACCGGCTTCGGCATTCCCGTGTCCACGACCCACACGATCGCCGGTTCGATCGTCGGCGTCGGCGCCACGCAATCCGTGTCCGCCGTGCGCTGGGGAATCGCCGGCAATATCGTCTGGGCCTGGATCCTTACCATTCCATGCTCGGCATTCATGGCCGGGCTCGCCTGGTGGGTCGCCCGGACGATCCTCGCGAGCTAGTGGCCGTGGTGCATGTCGCCCGTAAGCGGGGCGACGCGGAACTGCACCTTGATCTCGCCTGCCTTGGCGAATTTCAACGTCGCCGGGATCGTCGCGCCTTCCTTGAACGGCGTCTTGATGTTGACGAACATCAGGTGCGCGCCGCCCGGCTTTGCCTCGAACATCCCGTTGGCGGGGATCTCATAGCCTTTCACTTCGCGCATGCGGCTGATGTCGCCTTCGCGCACGGTGATGTGCGTCTCGACGCGCTCGGCGGCGGGCGATGACACGCTAACAAGCCGGTCGGCTGCGGACCCGCTGTTGTGCACGACCAGGTAGCCGGCTGCGATCTTCGCGCCCGGCGGCGTGGCGCGGCTCCACGCATCCTCGACCTTGATCTGCGCCATCGCCGGTGCGGCGACGAGCGCCAATACGAAAAACCAAGCTCTCACTTTGCCCGCTCCTTTTCCTGAAGTTCGCGCCAGAGGATCTTGCCCGTGGCCGTTTTCGGCAGCTGTTCGACGAATTGCACGATGCGCGGCACCTTGAAGGTGGCCATGCGGCTGCGCGCCCATTCGATGATGTCTTGCGCCCGCACTTCGGGACTGCGCGGCACGATGACCGCTTTCACCGTCTCGCCGCGATAGCCGTCGGGCGCGCCGATCACGCACGCCTCCTTGATGCCGGGATGCGCGTAGAGCATCGCCTCGACCTCGGCGGGCCACACCTTGTAGCCCGAGGCGTTGATCATGCGCTTCAGCCGATCGGTGATGAAGAAATAGCCTTCCTCGTCGTAATAGCCGAGATCGCCCGTGCGGAAGAAGCGCTTGCCGTCGTGCTCGATGAACGCTTCGCGGGTCGCCTGCTCCTCGCGCCAGTAACCCTTGAAGACCTGCGGTCCGTGCACGATGATCTCGCCGACCTCGCCGACGCCGAGCTCGGCGCGCGTCTCGAGATCGATCACGCGCGCATCGGTGTTGAAGTACGGGATGCCGCCGCACTGGCGCTTCGGCCGCTGCGGCGGGTTGATGTGGCTCGGCGCCATCGTCTCGGTGAGGCCGTATCCTTCCACGTAAGGCAGGCGGAAGATTTCCTCCAGCTTGCGCGCGAACGCCTCCGGCATCGCGGCGCCACCGCCGCCGAGCTGGCGCAGGGACGACAAGTCGTAGTCGCCGAGCCGCGGATTGGACACGAAATCGACCAGCATGGTCGTGATCGCCGACCAGTTGGTCACGCGCGCTCGCTCGATCTGCATCGCGGCGCAGTCACGGTCCCAGCGTGAGAGGAGCACGATCGTCGCGCCGCGGTGCAGCGGCGAATTCATGCCCGCCTGCATGCCGGTGACATGGAACATCGGCAGCGCGGAAAGCACGACCGAATGGCCATTGTCACCGCGCCAATGGAGGTACGACGTCGCTGTTGCCTGCACGCTCGCATGCGTATGCATGCAGCCCTTCGGCTTTCCCGTGGTGCCGGACGTGTAAGGCATCACCGCGAGATCGTTGCCGACGGCGGTGTGCGGGTCGGGCTCCAAGGCGGCGCCGATCGCATCGCGCCAGGCGACGCCGCCCGTCGGCTCGGGCGCTGCGCGCACGAAGTCGGGAATGGGCAGATCGGAAGGCGTGCGCAGGTAATCCGAATACGTGGCGACGATCACGTGCGGCAGCTCGAGCGGCGCGATGCGCCCGTAAAGCTCCTGGCCGACGATTGCGACCTGCGCCTGCGCGTCCTCGACATAATGGCGCAGCTCTTCCGTGCGGTTCATCGAGTTGACCGGCACGACCACTGCATCGGCGCGCAGGATCGCGTAGAAGCCGATGATGAACTGCGGGCTGTTCTGCAGATAGAGAAGCACGCGATCGCCTTTGGCGACGCCGCAGCGCCGTTGCAAATACCCGGCGAGCGCATTCGCTTCGTCTTTGAGCTGCGCGTAGGTGATGCGCGTGCCGTAGTAGTCGACCGCCACGCTGTCCGGGGACTTGGCCGCGCTGGCAGCCAGGTTGCTGTAGACGCTGTCGCGCGATAGCGGCAGCGTCTTCGGGGCGCCCGGCGGCCAATACGGCAAATGGCGGCTGAACATCACAGCGCGTAGCGCGCGAGCGCCTTCTCGTCCCAGGCGATCCCAACTCCGGGCCGCGACGGGATCAGGATATGGCCATCCTTGAGCTCGACCGGCTCGGCAAGGATCGGGTTCGCCCAATCGACGTACTCGAGCCAATGGCACGTAGGCGTCGCGGCGAGCAGATGGGAGCTGACTTCCGGAAAGAGATGGCTCGACATTTCCATTCCCGCCGCCTGCGCCAGCGCCGCGGCGCGCATCCAGCCCGTGACGCCGCCGATGCGCTCCGCATCCGGCATGGCGTAATCGCAGGCACCGGCGGCGAGCGCCTGCGCCATCTGCTCCGGTCCCATGAAGTTCTCGCCGAGCTGGATCGGCGTCGCGACCTGTCGCGCGATGCGCGCCGCGCCCGCGTAGTCGTCGGCGCGGATCGGTTCCTCGATCCAGTAGACGCCGCCCTCCTCGTCGATCATGCCTCCGCGCCGGATCGCTTCCGCCACGCTGAGCGCCTGGTTGAAGTCCACCATCAGCGTGATGTCCGCACCGATGGCTTGCTTCACCGCGCGCAAGGCGTCGAGATCGTCACGGGCCTCGCGGCGGCCGAGGCGCAGCTTCAGGGCGCGGAAACCTTCATCGACGAGCTCGCGCGCTTCTTTGACAAGCGCCGGGATCGGCATGATGCCGAGCCCCTTCGAGTTGTATGCGGGAATCGGCCGCGGCGTCGCGCCGAGGAGCCGCACGAGCGGCTGGCCGAGCGACTGCGCCAGCGCGTCCCAGGCGGCCATGTCGATGCCCGACATCGCGAAGAGCACGATGTTGTGGATGCCGAGGAGCGTGTAGCGCGCACGCAGCTTGCGCTCGAGATCGAATGGCGCGAGCTCCTCGCCTTTCAGCATCTCGGCCATCGCTTCCACCAGCTTGGCAATTGCGGGCAGCGCGTGCTGTCCCGGGCTGAAGAGGTATGAGCGGCCGACGATGCCGGCGTCGGTCTGCAGATCGACGAGCAGCAAGGCAGACGCCGTCAGCACGCCGGTGCTCGTCGTCAGCGGCCGCTTCATCGGCGCCGCGACCGGGCGTGCGCGAATCGCGGCGATCTTCATTTGCCGGTGAAGCGGGGCTTGCGCTTCTCCATGAAGGCGCGCCGCCCTTCGATGTAGTCGGCGCTGTGCGCGCAGCGCTCGATCGCGGCACGCATGCGCGCGAGATCGGGCTCACCGGCGACCTTGAGATACTCCTCGAGCACGGTCTTGGTGTTGGCGATGGCGAGCGGCGCGTTCTCGCAAAGCGTCTGGATCACGCCGTCGACATAGCGCCCGAGCTCGCCGTCGGGCAGCACGCGTTGCACAAGGCCCATGGCGAGCGCTTCGTCCGCACCGTAGCGCCGACCGAGGAACATGATCTCGCGCGCGCGGGCATGGCCAACGGTTTCCAGCAGGCGCTTGTGTCCCTCGACGTTGTAGCCCAGGCCGAGCCTCGCCGCCGGGACGCCGAACTGTGCGGAGGCGCCGCAATAGCGCAGGTCGCAGGCGAGCGCGATCTCCACGCCGCCGCCGAGGCAGTAGCCATAGATCATGGCCACACTCGGCTTGAGAGAGCCCTGGATCGAGTGCAAGACGCGATCGAGGAGATCGTCGTACTGCGCCACTGCGCCGCGGTCCGAGCGCACGCTCTCGAATTCGGAGATATCCGCGCCGGCCGCGAAGGCCTCGGTGCCCGCGCCGCGAAAAACGATGCAGCGCACTTCCGGATCGCTATCGAACTTCTCCATTGCCGGCGGGATCGCGCGCCACATGGCGTCGCTGATGGCGTTCTTCTTCGCCGGCTGGTCGAAGACGAGCCAGCCGACGGCGCCGCGCTTGTCGACCCGCAGCGTCACGGCTTGCCCGACGGACCGTAGACCGACGGGATGGTCGAGCGCGCATCGCGTGCGCGCCAACCGCCTGCTTCCACCTGATGGAAGAAGTCCTCGAGGAGCTGGTTGAAGAGCGCCGGCTCCTCCAGATTGATGGCGTGCCCGCTGCACGGGAAGACCGCCAGGCCCGCGCGCGGGATGCAGCGCTTGAGGAGTAGGTTCGCCTCGAGGGCCGGTTCCTCTTCGTCGCCCAGCATGATGAGCGTCGGCACGGTCATCTTCTTCAGCGGCTCCACCAGGTCGTAGAACGACGGCCGGCGGCATTGCACGCCAAGGAGCGTATTGGCGGACCCGGCCGCCGAATGCTCGTGGAACTGCGCCAAATATTCGGCGAAGGCGCGCGGGTCTTTGTTCTGCAGCTGCACGCGCGTCGCGCCCACTCCATAAGTAGAGACGAACTTCGCCATGCCCTCGCGCTGGATGCGCTCCGCATTGCCGCGCGAGTCCTGCTGGAATTGGCGGTAATGCGCCGGATGCGAGCCGTACGCGCCTCCCGCCACCGTGAGCGAGAGCGCTCGGTTGAGATACGCGAGGCCGAAATGCAGGGTCGCAAATGCGCCCATCGAAAGGCCGACGATGTGCGCACGCTCCAGCCGCAGGCCGTCGAGCACGCTACGGATGTCATCGCGCGCGCGCTCCTGCGAATAGCGATTGAAGTCCTCCGGCACTTCGGAGGGCGGATAGCCGCGCGCATTGAACGCGATGCAGCGGTACAGACGCGAGAAGTAGCGCACCTGCGGCTCCCAGCTGCGCAGATCGCCGCCGAATTCGTGCACGAACACGATGGGCGTACCGCTGCCGGTCTCCTCGAAATGCAGGCGCACGCCGTCGTCGGTGGTGAGGGTAGGCATATGGCATTCTATGTTCATGAAAGCCGTCGTCTGCAAGCAGTACGGGCCGCCGGAATCGCTCGTCATCGAAGAGCTGCCCTCTCCGCGCCCCGCGGCCGGCGAGGTCGTCGTCTCGGTGAAGGCAGCAAGCGTCAACTTCCCCGATGTGCTCATCATCCAGAACAAATACCAGTTCAAGCCCCCGCTGCCGTTCTCGCCCGGCAGCGAGCTCGCCGGCATGGTGAAGGAAGTGGGTGCGGGCGTGACCGGCTGGCGCGCGGGCGACCGTGTCATCGCTTTCACGACCTACGGCGCGTTCGC
>Ga0075426_10000579_pt1 | contig 25315 bp, 18 predicted proteins | sample SoiMethybrSBSTD5_FD_75304 | JGI IMG/M metagenome (GOLD analysis project Ga0075426, IMG submission 75304) | Bulk soil microbial communities from a Populus tree surrounding site in Tennessee, USA - Soil MetaG P. TD hybrid SBSTD5 | ecosystem: Environmental > Terrestrial > Soil > Tree plantation...
TCGGGCTCGGTGAAGTACTGGATGAACGCGGAGCCGACCAACTGCTTCCGCGAGTGTCCCGTCAGCTTCACCATCTGCTCGTTGACGTCGGTGATGAGCAGGTTCGGGTCGACGATGACCATCGCGTCGACCGACGCCTCGATGAGGCCCCGGTTGTAGTTCTGCGACTCGCGGAGCTGCTCCTCGAGCGTGCGCTGGTCGGTGATGTCGCGCGCCGAGGCGAAGATCCCCTTCACGCGCCCATCGGGGTCCTGGAACACCGACGCGTTCAGCGAGACGACCCGCTGCGCCCCCGACCGCGGCTTGAGCACGAGCTCGTAGTTGGTGAGGTACCCCTGCTCGAACGTCTGGCGGACGCCGGACGTCGCGCGGGCGGCGTCGGTGAAGTAGCCCTTGAAGGGGCTCCCGACCAGCTCCTCGCGCATGTAGCCGGTGATCTTGACCATCTCCTCGTTGACGTCGGTGATGACGAAGTCCGGGTCGACGACGAAGAGGGCATCGGGCGACGCCTCGATCAGGCTGCGGTTGTACCCCTGGGACTCGCGCAGCTGGGCGTCGAGCTTCCGCTGTTCGGTGATGTCGCGCGCCGAGGCGAAGATGCCCCGGACGCGGCTCTCGACATCGCGGAAGACCGACGCGTTGAACGAGACGACCTGCTCCGCGCCGACGCGCGTCTTCAGCACGAGGTCGTAGTTCGTGACGAACCCCTTCTCGAGGGTCTCGCGCAGCCCCGCGGTCGCGCGCTCCGGCTCCGTGAAGTAGTCCGCGAACCGGCTGCCGACGAGCTCCTCGCGGGGGAACCCCGTCGCGGTCTCCATCTGCCGGTTAAGGTCGGTGATGATCCCGTCGCGGTCGACGGTGATCATCGCGTCGAGGGACGCCTCGATCAGGCCCCGCGTGTAGTTCTGGGACTCCGTGAGCTGGGTCTCGAGCGCCTTCTGCTCCGTGACGTCCCGCGCCGCCGCGAACACGCCGCGGAGCTTCCCGTCGCGCCCGCGGAAGGTCGTCGCGTTGAACGCGACGACCGTCTTCGTCCCGTCGCTCGAGAGCAGGGTCAGTTCGAAGTTCGTGACGCGGTCCTCCGCCAGCACGCGGCGGACCCCGTCCTCGGCTCGCGCGGGGTCCGTGAAGTACGACTTGAGCGGCGTCCCAATGAGCTTCTCCCTCGGATGGCCGGTCAGCTCCTCGACGCGCTTGTTGACGTCGGTGATGTTCCCGAGGGTGTCGGTGATCATCAGCGCGTCGATGTTGGACTCGATGAGCCCGCGGTTGTACTCTTCCGAGTCGATGAGCTTGCTGTGGAGCCGGTTCTCGTCGGTGATGTCCTTCGAGACCGTCAGGAACCCGAGGGGCTGGCCGACCTTGTCCCGCAGGACCGTGAGCACGACGCGGGCCGCGAACTGCTCGCCGCTCTTCCGGCGGCGGGAGATGACCCCCTCCCACTTCCCCTCCTTGAGGGCCGTTTGGAACATGTCGTCGACCCGGCCGGCGTCGACGTCCTCCTGGGAGTGGAGCATCGCCTCCCCACGCCCGATGACCTCCTCGGCGGTGTAGCCGTAGATCCGGTGGGCGCCCTCGTTCCATAGGAGGATCTCACCCTCGGTGTTCGCGGCGATGATCGAGTACTCCGTAGAGGACTCGAGAACGTTCTGCAGGAACGTCCGGTAGTCGCCGAACGGCATCGCGCGCTGGGCCGCCGGTTCGGTCGCCGTCTTCGCCATTCAACGAATCCGGAAGTCGCTGAAGGCGAAGTCGGGAAGGCCGTATAAGGTCGTACCGTGATGGTCCGGGAAGGCCGTATCGAATGGGATACGGCCACGTCGGCTGGAAGGGTGGACCGGGCCGTCGCGATCCTACCCGGGCCCGAACGTGGTGCGTCGGAATCCCGCGAGAGGTCGCGGTTGGCCCGAGCTCGGGAGGACCCAGTCGGTGGGGAGCTCGGCGGGCCGGTCGGTCGCGTCGGGGACCGCCGGTCGGACGACCTCAGCGCCCCGCAGTATCTCGGCGACCTCCGGGCGCAGGATCTCCGTCGGAAGAGGCCGCCGCTCGGCGATCGCGGTCCGGACGCGCGTCTGGCTCGCCGTCGCCCGCTGCTCGGGAGGGTGCCCGCACGTTTTCTCGGAGACCATCCCGCCACAGCGAGGGCAGTAGGCGAACTCGCGGAAGCGTAGGGGCGTGATCTCGAGCGGGAACTGGTCGAAGATCCGGTGGCAGTCGTACGGGTCGTAGAACTTCCCGACGCCCGCCTGGTCGCGGCCGACGATGTAGTGGCTGCAGCCGAAGTTCTGCCGGACGATCGCCAGGAAAAGGGCCGCGCGCGGCCCGGCGTAGCGCATCGCGATGCTGAGGGTCGCGAGCGCGACCCGGTCGCGGACGTAGTAGTGGTCGATCAGGCTCTCGTACGCCGCGAGGACGATCTCCGGCCGGTAGTCGCCCGACTTGAGGGGCCCGACGACCGGGTGGAGGAGGAGCCCGTCGATGTCCTCCCGGTCGAGCGCCTGCCGTTGCAGGTGCTCGTGGCCGAGGTGCGGCACGTTGCGCGTCTGGAACGCCGCGACGCCGTGCCAGCCCTTCCGACGAAACAGCTCCCGCATCGTCGCCGGCGTGAGCTCGTACTGAGGCAGCGGGACCGCCGGCGGCCTCAGCATCTCGATCGGCCCGCCCAGGGCGACCGCGCCGGTCGACGCGAGCGCCGCGATATCGGGGTGTTGGGGGTCGGACGTCCCGTAGACGCCGAGGCCGATCTCGCGCGCGGGGAGCGGGTAGCGCTCGCGCAGGTAGAGGACCGCGATGAACCGTCCCGTCGGGTCCAGAAGGGCGACCTCGTCGCCGAGGCTCAGTTCGGCGATCGTGAGGGCGTTCTCCGCGCCGGCGGGCGCGAGGTAGATCGGGATCGGCCAGGGCAGGCCGTTGAGGAGCCGGCCCGAATCGACGACGCTCTCGAGCGCCATCCGGCCCATGAACCCGTCGAGCGGGCTGTACGCGCCCGTCGCGATCTTCGCGACGTCGAACGACTGCCCGAGGTCCAGCGTCACGCGCGGGAGCGCGCGGAGCTCCGCGTCGCGCCGGGCGACCTCGGACGGTGCGAGCTGGCGGTCGATGAGCGTCCCGCCGTGAGGACGGGGGATCATCGGACCGACCTCTCCCTTGGGCACCGGCAGCGTGGCATGAGGAACCGACCTAGCCCTCGAGGAGGGCGCCGAGGGGGCGGGGCGAGAGCCATCGTCGGGCCCGGACCGCGAACGACGGCGACGACCTCCACGTCGCCGCGTCGTCGTCGGTCGTGGTCGGCCGATCCGCCTCGGAGTTCGTCGGACGGTACCCGGTGCCGTGGGGCGCTGCGCGATCGGGGGTGTCCACCGCCGAGCCGATCGGGCTGCCTCCGGGGTGCGCGCGGCGCTCCCGACCGGCCTCAGGGTCGGGGAGCGCGTCGCGCCCCAGGGGGCTCACGGGGGAGGGGTCCCCCCGATCTACCCGTGCAGTGCGTGCTCGGCGGTAGGACACGGTGGGTACGACCGGTCCGCGCGATAAATACCGGCCGTTCTCGGCAGGAAAGGGCGTATCCGAACGGCCCGCTAGCGGTCCGAGGGATCGTCGACCGGCGACGCGACCGGCGGGACGCGCCGGGTCGTACGGACGGTGTGGCGCAGGTAGAGGAGCACCGGCTGCGCGAGCCAAGCGACCGTCCAACCGCGGTCGGTGAGGGCGTAGCGGACCCGCGGAGGGCGGCTGTCGATGATCTCGCGGTGGACCATCCCGTTCTGCTCGAGCTCCTTCAGCTTGAGCGACAGCACCCGCGGGCTGATCCCGGCCAGGTTGCGGCGCAGCTCCTCGAACCCGATCGACGGGACCGCGTGGAGCGCGACGAGGACGTCGGGGGACCACTTGCCGAAGATGGACCGGAGGATCTGCAGGTCGCTGCGCGCGGCCGCGATCGGGTCGGGTTCGACCTCGCGCAGGTCGTTCACGCGCTCGGCGAGGCGGACGGCCGCCTCGCGGAACTCGCGGAACGCGCGCTCGATCTCTTCCTCGCTCCCGGCCCGCCGCCCCACCGTCGCGACGGGTCGAGACGCCGGCGTTGAGGTCATCTTCGGCACCATCGCGCTCATCGTGCCCAAATGCCGTAATGTGCGATATAAGTAGTGGGTAACGAACCGGTGACGGACGCACTAGAGCGGTAGCGGACCGACCGTTTGTCGCCGGTCGGACGGCCCGGGGCGGTCGGCGGGGTCGAGGTCGGGTAGGTCGTCACCGAGTGCGCCGGACGGGACCGAAAAGTCACTTCGGGAATTAATAGACGGACCCCGGTCCCCTCCTCGTGACGCCCTCCGGGGAGGCGGAGCGGCCGCGGTTGCTCGTCATCGGCTTGGACGGGGTTCCGCCGAGCCTCCTGTTCGAACGGTTCCTGCCGAATCTACCGAACCTCCGTCAGCTCATCGCCGACGGCGCCCACGGGCCCCTGCGGACGACCGATCCGCCGCTCTCGGTCCCCGCGTGGCCGGTGATGTTCTCGGGCGTCGACCCCGGGACCCTCGGCCTCTACGGGTTCCGCCACCGCCGCGCCGGCAGCTACACGGAGATGCACATCCCGACCTCGAACGAGGTCGCGACGCCGATGCTCTGGCACATCCTCTCGGAGCGGGGCCGTCGCGTGGCCGTCCTCGGCGTGCCGCCGGGGTACCCGCCGCCGTCGGTGAACGGGGTCTTCATCTCGGACTTCCTCACGCCGAACGACAGCCCGGTGACGACCCACCCGATCGCGCTGCGCGCGGAGATCGAGCGGCGGTTCGGGCCGTACGTCTTCGACGTCACCTTCCGCTCCGACGAGCGCGAGCAGCTCGCGAAGGACATCTTCGCGATGACGCGCCGCCGGTTCGAGGTCGCCGAGTGGCTGTACGGGCAGGAACCGTGGGACCTCTTCGCCGTCCACGAGATCGGGACCGACCGGCTCCACCACGCCTACTGGAAGCACTTCGACCCCGGCCACCCCGGCTTCCAGCCGGGCGGTCCGTTCGAGCACATCGCCGAGGAGTACTACACGCTCGTCGACGGGCTGATCGGCCGCCTCCTCGACCGCATCGACGACCGCACCTACGTCGTCCTCGCCTCCGACCACGGCAGCATGGCGATGCGGGGCCTCTTCTGCATCAACCAGTGGCTCGCGTCGGCCGGGTACCTCGCGCTGAAGGCCCCGTCGCCGCCCGGGACCCCGATCGAGCGCGCACCGGTCGACTGGAAGAAGACGAGGGCGTGGGGCGCGGGCGGGTACTACGCCCGCATCTTCTTCAACCTCCGCGGGCGCGAGCCCGAGGGGATCGTCCCGCTCTCCGACGCGTCGCGGGTCCGCGCCGAGCTCATCGCCGACCTCGGTCGGATCGTCGGGCCGGACGGCGCGAAGCTGCCGGTCCGGGTCCTCGACCCGCGCGAGATCTACGCGGCCGTGAACGGCGAGGCGCCGGACCTCATCGTCTACTTCGACGAGCTGCGATTCCGCGCGGCGGGTACGATCGGCCATCCGACCGACTTCTTGGATTCGAACGACACGGGCCCGGACGACGCGGTCCACAGCTTCGACGGCGTGCTCGTCGCCGCCGGGCCCGGGATCCCGGCGGGTCGGACGTTGGGGGAGCGGCAGATCCGTGACGTGTTGCCGACCCTGCTCGAGCTGCTGGGCGAGCCGGTCCCCTCCCACGTCCAGGGGCGCCCGATCCCCGAGATCACGTCGGACCGGGTCGCGGCCGCGCCGGGCGAGGCCGTCGCGGGCACGGTCCCCTGACCCTGCGGATGGGCTAGTCGTAGCCCCAGGAACGAAGGCGCGCGTCGAGCGTCGCCGGCGCTGCCGGGGTGGGCGTCCCGCCGGCGAGCCGACGTCCTTCGGTCGCCTCGTAGTCGCCGAACACGAGGGCACGGACCCGCTTCGCCTCCGCGGCGTCGAGCGCCTCGGGCGCGACGACGTCGGGATCGGGGATCTGCGGGTTCCAGTAGAGCACGCCCCCCGTTTCGAGGTCGAGGACGTACTTGCCGTCGGAGCGGTACGCGGCGAGGAGGCGGTGGTTCCACGACGAGTCGGCCCGGATCCCGGCCAGCGACCGGTTCGGGTCCGACGCGGGCGCGCCCTCGCAGAACACCGTTGCGTTCGCGCCCGCCCCCTCGAGGGCCGCGCCGGAGGCGCGTCCGTCCTCGCCGTACGGGGCCTGGCCGAGCGCGGCCGAGCGGACCCATGAGAAGACGTCGGTAAGGCTCGTCCACCGGTCGACGGTGCGTGGCAGCGACCACTCCGAGGGGACGGAGACGATCAACGGGACGCGCGTGATCGAGTCGGTCGCGCCGCAGCCGTGGTAGACGTTGCCGCCCTCCCCGAACGACTGCCCGTGGTCCGAGGTCACGATCACGACGGTCCGGTCGCGCTCCCCGACGCGCTCGAGGGCCGCGAGGATCTGACCCACCTTCGCATCGGCCTGCTGGACCGACCAGTGGTACCCGGCGAGGAGCTCCGGCCAGGGGACGAGCTCCTGGAGGCCCGGGACGGCGAGGAGGTAGTAGCGCGGCGTGCGGGCGTACCACTTCGCGAGCGGGCCGACACGGTGGCCGTTGGGGATGATCGGGTACGGTTCGTGGGTATCGACGAGGTTGAAGAACGCGTGGAACGGCCGATCGCGCTCCCGCCGGTCGAGCCAGCCGTCGAACGCCTCGACGACGAACTGCCCGCAGACCTCCCGCTTGAAGGCGACCTCTTGCGGGTGGTTGATGACGTTGAGCGGGACGATCGAGGGCGGGAGCCGCTCGATGAGCCGGCGCATCGACGGCGAGTAGAGCATCGACGCGCGGGCGGCCAATCGGTTCGTCGTCGTCCGCTCGGCGTCGGAGATCCCCGACTTCGGCGAGGACCGGACCGCGTAGCCGCTCTCGAGGCCGTAGCCGCCGACGAGGTGGACCATCTCGGTGAACAGCGCCGTTTCGTACCCGCGCCCCTGGAGGTGGGCCGCGATCGTCGCCCGCGGCGCCTCCCCCTGCTGGAACGTTCTCACCCCGTGGACGTTCGGGTAGCAGCCCGTGAAGATCGACATGTGCGACGGGATCGTCCAGTTGGCCGGCGCGACCGCCCGCGAGAACACCGTTCCGTCCCGTCCCAGCCGGTCGAGGACCGGGGTCGTGGCCCTTGGCCCGTTGGTGGCCGGGCCGAAGCTCTTCGCCCGCGCGCAGTCCATCACGACGACGACGATATTGGGGGGCCGGGGCGACGAGCCGAAGCCCGATCGGGTGGGAGGGATATGTGGTACCTCCCTCGACCCTGGGGTATCGGAGAGGTCTCGATCGCCACCGGCCACACCGGTTCCGACCCTCGACCCCGCCTTAAGGCGGCCGGGAAACTCCTCCCCGGACGCTAACGCCGTATCCGGTCGGTCCGTGCTCGCTCGGCCCGTCATCGCTCGAGCACCTCCCACTCGGAGTTCTGGAAGACGGGCTTGAACCCGAACGTCGCGGTGTAGTAGGCGATCTCGACCGGGCCGTGGCCGGTCACCGGCCAGAGGAGGAACCGGAGGTTGTAGGCGTCGAAGAAGTCGGTCGCCACGAGCGCCGACGGGAGCGATCCCGTCGGGTTCGACGCGCCGCTCGACACGAGCCGGATCGAGACCCCGAACCGGCCCGACCCGTTCGCGTCGGAGAAGACGAGCGGGACCGAGTCCGCGCCCACCGATACGGCCGTGCCGGCGACCGGCGGTTCCGAGAACGTCGCGACGGTCGGGATCGACACCTGCGTCGGGTACTGGCCGAGCTTGCCGGTGACGGTCCAGCTCAGCGTGTTGCCCGAGAGCGAGAGGCCAGTGACGGTGTCGGTTGCCAGGGTCGTCGAGTCCGACGGCGGCGGCGCCAGCGTGACCCCGAGGGAGTGGACGGTGACGCCGGCGTTCGGCGTCACGACGAACGCGACCATCGCCGACCCGTCGGCGAGCACGCGGCCGGTCTCGACGACCGTCGCGACGACGTTCTGGTAGGTGACCGTGACCGACGTCCCGTTCGGGACCGGGGCGGCGAGGCTCGGTGGGGTCGTCCCGACCACCGGGTAGTTCTGGGTCCCCTGGGGTCCGGTCGCGTTGAGGTAGAGGTTCCCCGGGAGGACGCGGAGGACCGGGAACGGGACGCCCTCGTAGTAGGCGGTGTACATCGGGGCCTGGCTCATCACCGGGGTCGCGAACCCCGAGTACGACAGGGCGACCTGATTGTTCGTGACCGCGTACTGCGAGACGAGCGCCCAGTACGTCTCTTGCGTGTCGGCGATCTGGAACGGGTCGAAGAGCAGCCAGACCGGACCGACCGTCATCGCATCGCGGAGGGCGAGCGCCTCGGTCCATCGGGCCGTCGGCTGGACCGTGATCACGCCGCCGGGGTGGGGGTTCGTCCTAAGCCAGTCGACGACGTCGAGGAACGCCTGGTCGTGGGCCGTCCCGGTGCTCGAGACCTCGTTGCGGACGACGACGGGCACCGTCACGAGGACGAAGACCATCGTCAGCGAGACCGCGACGAGCCCGCGCGCCACCATCGGGCCGCGCGACTCGGGCCGCCGCCGTCGCACGCCCGGAGCGGCCGCACCGACCACCGCCGGGACCGCGACCGGGGCCGGGCCCGCCGCGGCCAGGTCGGCGAGCCGCGGGGCGAGCTGCGGGAGCGCGGCGCGCTCGAGCACCGCGAGGAGCAGGAGGACGAACGGGAGGGGGATGAAGTAGAGGAACCGGGCGTAGTCGGTGTCGATGTGCACGAGGTACCCCGCCCCGGGGACCGCGAGCGTAGCCCCGAACCAGGCGGCCGCGATGGCGAGGCGCGTGTCGATGCGGCTGGGGGCGTAGCGCTGGACCGCGCGAAGGCCCCCCAAGAGCAGGAGCGGCGACGCGGCCAGCAGCGCGGCCAGGGGGAGCGGGGGCAGGTAGACCGGTGGCCCCGGCGGGAGGAACGCGGGGGCGTGGGCGAGGGGGGCGAACAGCTCGCCCACCTCGTCGATGAAGTACGCCGCGGGGTTCGAGGCGAAGTAGCTCGGGTGGTGGATCCCGAGCTGCGCCGTCACCGTCGAGTAGGTGACGATCACGACCCCGAGGGCCACGAGGCCGAGGACGGTCGCGCGCTGGTAGAGGAACGATAGGGGCACCTTCCGCAGGAGCAGGAGGAAGAGGGCCGAGGTCCCGAGGACCGCGACGAGGACGGCGAAGGAGAGGTCGTGGCCGAAGTAGGTGAGCCCGACGACCCCGACCAAGAGCGCGCCGTCGCGGTTCGATCGACTGCGGGCGTAGCGGAGCAGTTGGACCATGGCGACGTTGATGAGGACGAAGCCGAGGAGGTTCGGATAGCCCCCCCAGAACAGCATCTGCATCGTCGACCCGGAGAAGACGGCGAGGCCGACCAACGCGACCTGGAGCGGCCCCGAGGCGAGGTAGCGGCGGGCGAGGAGGATCGTGGTGAGCCCGTAGCCGGCGAGCAACCCGATCGCGAGGATGTCGACGGCGACCGGCGGCGAGCCGGTGAGCAGGACGAGGCCGCCGAGGAACGGGAACATCAGCGGGGCGTAGAAGAAGACGCGGTCCGTCGGGTCGGGGGCGGTCGGCAGCCCGACGTAGGTGTAGGAGATCGCGAGCCAGTGGCCGGGGTCGACGCCCGGTGGCAGCGCCGCGCGCGTGAACGCGTACGCGACGAGGCCGGTCGACAGGAGCACCAGGAAGAACATCGAGAGGAGGTAGCCCCGGGACGCGAGCGAGCGGCTCCGCCGGAAGAACGGCAACCACGACGAGGGGAGGCGCCCCGACTCGGGTCGGCGGGCGAACGCGTCCCTCGGCGCGCCGACGCCGGTGCCGCTCATCGGCCGCCCTCCCTAGGGGAACCGACGGTCGCGGCGCGGTCGCGATGGAGCCGCGTCATCCCGCCCCTCCGAGGACGGTCGAGGTCCCGGTCGCGGCCGGGACCACGAGCACGCTCCACTCCGAGTTCTCGAAGACGAGGGGGAGGCCGTACTCCTGCTCTAGGTACGGCACCTCGCCCGCGAAGCTCAGGTACGGGTTGGGCCCGATCGACTCGTTCCGCATCAGGACGAACCGGATCCCGAGGGACTGCCAGATCGCCGGGGCGGAGAGGACGCCCGGAAGTCCCTGCATGTACGAGACCGCGGCCGGCGTCGTGAGGGCGAGCTGGCCGGACACCGCCGCGCTCCCGTTCGTCGTAGGGGCCCGGAACGCGAGCAGGGCCGCCGGGCCGCCCGTCGACGCATCGTAGTCCGTCGCGCCGTTCAAGGCGGTCACCGGCGTGACGTTGCCGTAGGTCACCGGCCGTCGCAGGGCGCCGACGACGGTCCAGAAGAACGTCCCCGGCACGCTGCTCGACCAGGCCAAGGCCGAGCTGCCGGTCGGCGGCGTGACCGCCGCGTCGATCTCGACGACCGAGTGGGGGGCCGACGCCCCGGCGGAGAGGTCGATCGTGACCTCGGGGGTGTACCCGACGACCGCCACCGCGATCGTCAGCCAGAACGACGGCTCGACGAAGCGGATCTCCATCGGGCCCTCCAGGGTCGTCGGGAGGACGACCGTCGGTTCGGTCGTGAGCCCCACTACGTACGTCGAGCCGTTCGAGGTGCTGTGGAGCACGACGTGGAGGTCGCTCGGTGCGATCCGCAGGGTCTCGCGGGGGGTCCCGAGGACGTAGACGGAGTAGACCGGGACCCCGTCCGATTGGGTTGGGTCAAGGGCCCGCACCGCCCCCGCGACGAGCCCGTTCGTGAGGGCGTAATGTGACCGGAGCGCGTAGTAGGCGAGCTGCGAATCCACCTGCTGGGACGGATAGAACAGGTAGGCGTCGGTCGAGTACGGGGCGTAGGTGTTCTCCCCCGTGAGCCCGCGCGCCCACTTGTCGGCTCCCGCGACGGTGAGGATCCCGCCGTGGGTCCCCGACGACCGGATCGCGCCGACCGCGTCCAGGAACGCCTGGTCGTGGCCGAGCCGCGTGAAGCTCGCCTCGTCGCGCGCGAGCGCGGGCACGGTGGCCGTGTCGACGACGACGAGGAGGATCGCGACGCTGACCACGCCGAAGGCGAGCGGGCGGGCCTTCGCGGGGTCGAGCGCGAACCGACCGCGAGGGTCCGGCCAGGCGCGGGGGCTCGGTATCGAGGGCGCGGTGGGCGGCGCGTCGACCCTCCCCGGGCTCATCGCGGTGCTCGTCGCACGGGGTCGGAGCACCCACGCACGCTCGACGACGTAGGCGAGGATGAGCGCCGCGGGAAGGATGTAGAAGAAACCGAACCGGTGGTAGTCCGTCACGATCTGCGCGAGGTCGCCGCCGATGAACATCAGCGACACCGCGAGCGGCCAGACCAGGAGCAGGAGCACGGGGCTCGTGAGCCATGCGGGGTGCCGGTCGCGCACCAGGGCGAACAGCGCGAGCGCGGCGAGGACGCCGACGATCAGCGTGCCGAGGACGAGCGACGGCTGGACCACGACGTTCGGCAGGAGCGCCTGGAAGGCGCCGGCGAGGGAGATCAGCCGGAAACCGACCGGGTTCGAGGCGAGGTAGTACGGGTGGGGGATCCCCGCGGCGTACGTGAAGCCGTAGTAGCCGCCGACGAGGAGCAGGAAGACGACGAGGCCGCCGCGCCCTCCTCGGGAGGCGAACAGCGCCCGGATTGCCACGCCGGGCGCCTCGAGCGTCCCCTTCCGGGCCTGGTCGACGATCGCGCCCCGGTCCTGCAGGGGGACGAAGAGGCCGAACGTGAGGAACAGCGCCGCGGTTAGCGCAAGCGTGAGCCCGACGAGGGAATGGGAGAGCGTCGCGAGGGCGAAGAACCCCCAGAACTGCGCGCCCCCGGTCGACGTGTGGCCCCGGCCCGCGCGGAGCAGTCCGACGAAGGCGAGGTGCATGAACACGAAGCCGAGGAGGTTCGGGTACGCCCCCCAGAAGAACATCGCGAGGACGGCCGGGTCGAGGAGGACGAACGCGACGACGGCGAGCGCGACGACCCGGCTGCGCAGGAGGGTCGCGGCGAGCGCGCCGACGGAGAGCCCGAAGGCGACCATGAGCGCCCCGGCGAACAGGTCGACCCCCGCGAGGGGGCCACCGGCGATGAGGGTCGCCGCGCCGAGGAGCGGGAAGACGACCGGCGGGTAGGCGAGCGGGTACAGTTGGCTCGGGTACGGGGCCCCAAGGTACGCGAGGCTGGTGGCGATCCAGTTCCCCGGATCGCCGCCGGGCGGGACCGGGGACTCGCGGAAGACGAGGACCAGCGCGATCGCGGCGAGGAAGGAGACGAACCCGACCCCGAGCCAGTAGGCACGGACCTCGGTGAGGCCCGGGAGCTTCGGGTACGCGCTCGCGTTGACGCCGTCGCGGAACCTCGACGGCGCTCCGTGCACCCCCTCCATCGGGACGTCCCTGTCTCCGCCCGGCGCTCCGGGCGGTCGGCGAAGAATTCGGCGTTCGATTCAAAGGCACTCCGTAAAATTCGTGGCACGGGATTCCCGAACCGTTACGACCGTACGGGGAGGAACTATCCGGAACGTTCGGTCCGAACGCGCGGCGAGATAACTCGGGTCGCGTCCTTTCTGCCCGAGGACGCCATGAGAACGCGACCGACCCGGAACCTCTTGATCGCTCTCGGTGGGACGCTGCTCGTCGTGTTCGCGGGGCTCGGTCCCACCCACGCGGGTCCGTTCGTTCCGAAAGGGTCCGACCTATCCGCCCCGGGCCCGACGGCCGCCTGGGTCCAGCCGTTCGTCTCCCTCACCTCGCACTCGAACCTCTACGTGAACGCGTCCGCCCCGTCGGCGGCGCTGCCCCCCGGCGAGGAGTTCGCCGCGGCCTACGCCGTCCAAGTGCCGGGGTACACTCCGGCGCTCGGGCCCGCGACGGTCCGAATCCCGAACGCGGTGGTCCAGATCCCGACGACGACGGGCGCGATGCACCTCTACCTCACGCAGGTCAACCTCAGCGTCACGAGCACGGCGGTCGTCACCGGCGCGGCGGGCCCGCTCACCCGGTTCGGCTCGCCGCTCGCGTTCAACGCGAGCGCCATCGCGTTCCTCTCGACGCAGGGGATCGCGGTCACCGCGTCGTGGCCGTACGCGGGTCCGGCCGTGCAGTTCCGCTGGCACTGGACGATGACCGCGCCGGACGGCAACACGAGCTCGGGCCCGTGGTCCGCGTGGACGAGCGTCGTCCCCGGCCAGCTCGCCGACATCGCCATCCCCATCTCCCACGTCTGGACGATCGGGCAGGCGTACGAGATGTGCTTCTCGGGGCCGGTCGGCGGCCGGACGTTCTCGATCCACCTCGCGACATCCACCCCCGTGCAACAGCTCGACGGCGGGGCCGCGACGGTCCCGGTCGGGGGTCCGACCCCCTACTGCTGGAACAGCACGCTCCCGACGCAGGTCGCGCCCCAGTCGGCGTTCATCCACCTGTGGGAGTACGGCAACGTCACCTTCCTGATCTACGTCATCCAGGTGAACCTCGTCACCGAATCCTCGGGTGGCGGCGCCGGTGGGGCCGGCGACGACGCGGGGGCGATCCCGCCCGTCACCTGGCTGATCGTCGCCGTCGGCAGCGTCATCGTCGTGATCATCGCCATCGAGGGCCTGCTCCTCGCGCGATCGGCCCGCCGCCGGCGGGACGCGGCGTCGCGCGGCCCGCCCGAAGCGATGGGCTCGCTCCCTCCGCCGGTGTTGCCGGAGGAGGCCGCTCGTCCCCTACCGAGGGACGACGCCGATCGGGCGGGATTCTCGCGCGGGTGAAGGATCCCGATCGGCCGAACCCTGCGCCGGTGGGCGCCATGGCCCGGTCCGTAAGGACAACCCGTCGATGATCCATTACCGGCGCGCGGCGCGGAGCTCGTTCGCGTCGGGAGACCGTCCTCCCGACCCCGTGAAAGGGCTCACGAAACGAGTACCAGCCTCTCGCTCCGTTACCGATTCATGCTGTAATGTCGGCCGAATTACGGTTCGACTTTATATCGAGCGGCCGTCGAAATACCCGTGGGCGAACCCCTCGAACTCCGCCGAGAATCGACGGGCCCGACGGTCGCGATGGCCGTCGCCGCGGCGACCGGAGCCACCCCATCGTCGCTGATCCTCCTGCCGACGCTCGACGAAGAGGCCGGCCTCGACCTCACGCTCGGCGAGCTCGAGCGCGTGGGTCGGTTCCCCGGTCGGACGCCCCCCAAGCTGCTCGTCGTCGACGGGGGCTCGACCGATGGTACCCGCGACGTGGCAGCCCACCATGGCGTCGAGGTCCTCCTCCAGACCGGGCGCGGCAAGGGCGCCGCGGTCCGCGACGGTCTCGACTGGGCACGGCGCCACGGCTACGCGACCGTCGGCGTCCTCGACGCCGATGGCACGTATCCCTGCGACCGGCTGCCGGCGCTGTTCGGGCTCCTCGACGGTGGCGCCGACGTCGTGATCGGCGTCCGGCGCCCGAACCGCCCCGCCGATTCGACCGCGCGCGACCTGGTCCACCGGATCGGCAACGTCGCCCTGAACCTCTCGGCCGCGACGCTGAGCCGGGGCCCGCTCCTCGACGTCTGCAGCGGCTTTTGGGGCGTGCGCACCGCGATCGTGCCGGGGCTCCGGCTGGAGTCGGACGGTTTCGAGATCGAGTCGGAGCTGTTCGTCAAGGCCGCGCGCCACCGGCTGCAGATCGTCCAGATCCCGATCGAGTACCGCGACCGCGTCGGCACCGCGAAGCTCCACGCCGTCCGCGACGGACTCCGCATCTTCCTCTCCATCGTTCGCCACTCGTTCCGGGGTCGCTCGCGCCCGGCGAGCGACGGGCGATCCCTGTCGGGTCCGGGCGCGGTGGGCGCGGTCCCGGCGCCGACGCCGCTCCAGGACGTGCGGACGCTGCTCCTCGCCCTCGGCCCTCCCCCCGTCGTGGTCGTGAGCCCGTTGCAACGGTATCCCGATGCAGCCGACCTCGCTCGCACGCTCCGACCGTTCGGCCGCGGCGTCGAGGTCGTCAGCGACGACTCCGTCGGGCCATCGCCCCGGTCGGCGGCGACGATGCCCCCCGAGCTCGGGGCTCTCGCCTCGCTCGACGACGGTCGCGGGGCCGTCGTGACGCTCCCCTGGGAGGCCGATGCGACGACGTGGAGCGCCCCGATCGCCGTCGACCTTCCGCGCCAGCGCCGCCGGCTGCTCGTCCCGCGTCCGGTCCGGCACCGCCGGTCCATCCGGTCGACCGTCGCGGCATCGCTCCTCGGGCCGAGGTCCCGGCGGCACCGCCTCGGCACGCTCACGCTCCTCTCTGCGTCCCTCGAGCGGTCGGGGGTCCGCAAGCTCGAGGCGCTCATCGCCGCGAACCTGTTCGCGACGACCCTCGCCGCCGACCCGACGACGCGCGCACCGGCCTCGATGCGGGCCCGCTCGTCCGGTCGCCGGCCGTTCACGCTCGACCCGGGCTTCCGAGCGGGTCAGAGGTGGTAGCAACCATGTCCGCAGTAGAGCTGAAACCGACCCTGGACGACGTGACGCCGACCGCCCCGCGCCTCTTCGGCACCGACGGGATCCGTCTGGTCGTCGGGCAGGAGATGACCCCGGTCTTCGTGGCCGAGGTCGCCTCCGCGCTCGGAACGTACCTGCACGGCTCCGGCGAGGTCCTCGTGGCGCGCGACTTCCGCACGTCGAGCGAGGCGATGGCGCGCATCGTCGCCGGCTCGCTCCTGATGCACGGGGTCTCGGTCCGCGAGATGGGCCCGATGCCGACGCCCTGCCTCCAGTTCAACATCCGGGCGCTCCGCGCGTCGATGGGGGTCACCGTGACCGCCTCCCACAACCCGACGGAGTTCAACGGGATCAAGTTCACCGGACCCGAGGGGATCGAGATCCCCCGCGACGCTGAGCGGTCGATCGAGCGCTCGATCTACGAGCACCAGTTCGCGCCCAGCCAGTGGGACCACGTCGGCGCGCTGCACACCGACGCCGAGGGCGTGCGACGGTACCTCGACTCGATCCTCCACCACACCGACGTCGCGGCGATCCGAGCGGCGAGCCCGCTCGTCGTCCTCGACCCGGGGAACGGCACGAGCGCCGTGACGAGCCCGACGCTACTGCGCGAGCTCGGGTGCCGCCTCATCACCCTCAACGCGAACCCGGACGGGTACTTCCCCGGGCGGCCGTCGGAGCCGACGGAGGAGAACCTTTGGGCCCTCCGGAAGTCGGTGGTCGACCTCGGAGCCCAGGTCGGGATCGCCCACGACGGCGACTCGGATCGCGTCGCGTTCGTCGACGAGAAAGGACGCTACCTGCCCGGTGACGTCACGCTCGCTCTCTTCGCGAAATCCCGGCTCGAGGACCACCCGGACGCGACGATCGTGACGAGCATCACCTCGTCGACGCTCGTCGAGGACGTCGTCAAGTCGGCCGGCGGCCGGGTCGAGATCACGCGCTCTGGCTCGCTGCCCGTCGCCACGGGGGTCCTCCAGACGGGCGCGATCTTCGGGGGCGAGGAGAACGGCGGCTACTACTGGCCCGAGCACCAGGTCGCGCGCGACGGTCCGATGAGCTCGGCGAAGATGATCGAGCTCCTGGTCCGCTCGGGACGACCGCTCTCCCAGCTCGTCGACGAGCTCCCGAAGTACCACGTCGCGAAGACGAAGACGCCGCTCCCGCGCCTCCTGCGCAGCGGCGTCGTCGAGCGGACGCGCCACGCCCTCGAGGGCGAGGCCGATCGATTGGTCACGATCGACGGCGTGAAGGCGTTCTATCCGGACGGCTGGTTGCTCGTGCGGCCCTCGGGCACCGAGCCGATCTGCCGCGTCTACGCCGAAGGTCGCGACGCGGCCCGGGCGAAGGGGCTGATGGACCACGGGGTCGAGCTGGTCCGCACGTTCGTCGACGAGCTCGGCGACGAGCTCCGCGAGCTGAGCTAGGCCGGAACCGCGTTCGGTGCGGCCATGTCGTCGAACCCACCGCCCCACCGGAGACCGGGTGCCGGGGAGGGCTCCCGCCGGTAGCGCCCGCCCGGACTGGCGCGCGGAGGGGAGGAGGTTCCCATGGAGGCCCGATCGGAGCCGGCCGCCTCGGAGGCGGACCTCGCGGCGTTCACCTCGGTCGGTCGGGGCACCGTCGTCCTGATCCTCGGGACGCTGGTCCTCTTCGGCGCGAGCTTCGTCTCGCGGGTCCTCATCGCGCAGTCGTTCTCCCTCGCCGACTGGGGGATGTTCAACCTCGCCCTCGCCGTCACCGGGTTGCTCTCCCTCGCGTCGTTGCTCGGGCTCGACCAGGCCGCCGCTCGGTCCCTCTCGTACGAGCGCGACCCGGCGGTGCGGCGGTCGATCGTCCGGTACTCGGTGGGGGTGGCGGCCGCCGCGGCCATCGTCACGTCGACCGTGCTCTACCTGCTCGCCGGCACCCTGGCCGCGCTGTTCCGCGCGCCGGAGCTCACCGGGATCTTCCAGCTACTCTCGGTAACGGTCGGGTTCGGGCTCCTGAGCCTGATGCTCGCGGCGCTCTTCCAGGGATGCGAGGACGCGGCGCCGAACGCCCTCTTCAACCAGGTCCTCAACCCGCTGCTGTTCGTCGCGTTCGTCGCCCTCGCGCTCCTCTTCCACCTCGGGTTCCCGGGGGTCCTCGTCGGCTACGTGATCGCCTCGGGCGCGAGCGTCACGGCCCTGCTCGGGTTCGCGCTGCTGCGGCTTCCCGAGCGCCTCCCGAAGGTCGACGGGCCGCTCCCTCGGACGCCCCAGTTGTGGCCCCTGGCCCTCTCGTTCTGGGGGGTCGGCAGCCTCGCGTTCGTCACGGCGTTCGTCGACACCCTCGTCCTCGGGGTCTTCTGGCCGGCGTCGACGGTGGGCGTCTACGCGGCCGCGATGACGATCGCCCGCGTCCTGCTCGTCGGGAACGGCGCGCTCACGTACATCTACCTCCCCGTCGCCGCGCGGTTCGCGCGCGACCACGACCTCGAGCGGCTCCGCGCCACCTACGTCGCGGGGACCCGCTGGAGCCTCCTGATCGTCACGCCGTTGTTCCTCCTCTTCACCTTCCTGCCCGCGCTCTCCCTCGCGGCGGTCTTCGGACCCGGGTTCGAGAGCGGCGGCGTCACGCTCCAGGTCCTCGCCGCCGCCGCGTTCCTCTCGGTCGTCGTCGGTCCGTCGAACGCGGCGCTCGCCGGGCTCGGGGAGGCGCGCAGCCTCCTCGGCACGACGGCCGTCGCCGCCGGGGCGAACCTCGCCCTCAGCTTCGCGCTGATCCCGTTCCTCGGGGCGGTCGGCGCCGCGATCGCGTGGGGCGTCGCCCGCGGCCTCTATCCGGGGCTCGGGGTCGGGGTCCTCCACCGCAAGTACGGGGTAACGTTCCTTCACCCGGCCCTCGTCCGGCCGCTCGCGCTCACCCTCGCGGTCGCCATCCCCGTCGTCCTCGTGCTCTCGGCGTTCGCCCTCCCCGTCTGGGCCGTCGTGCCGATCGGGCTCGGGGCGTTCGGCCTCTCCGTCGCCTCGCTCGTCGCGACGCGCAGCGTTCTCCCGGGCGACTTCGCGGTCGCCCACGGGATCGAGAGCGTGCTCCACCGGCCGCTCCCGCGCCTCCACCGGCTCCTCGCCACGTCGCTCTACGCCGCGCCCAGGCCGGAGGGGGCGCCCTAGCGGTGGGACGATGCTCGGCACTCCCCCCGGCCCGCCGGTCTCGATCGTCGTCCCGCTGCCCCCGTCGTACCGGGGCGGGACCGAGGAGTACGCCTACCGGCTGGCCGGCGTCTACGCGCGGTCCCACCCCGTGTCGGTCCTGACGACGACGGTCCGGTGGCGCCCCGACGCCCCGCTCCTCGACGTCGGCCGGGCGAACGTCGAGCGCCTCCCGGCGCCGGAGGTGTTCGAGCGGCCGCTGCTCCTCTCGCCGCGGTCGCGCGCCCGGCTCTGGCGGACGATCCACCGGACCCGGGTCCTGCAGCTCCACATGCCGTTCCCGCTCGTCGAGGCACCGGCGGTGCGCCTCGCCCGTCGGGCGGGCGCGGCCACCGTCCTCACGTACCACATGGACGCCGACCTCTCCGGGGCGCGCCGCGTCCCGGGCTCCGGCGTCGTGACCGCGCTCTACCGGAGGCTCTCGGCGCACCCGGCCCTCGACGCGTGCGACGTCGTCGTCGCCAACAGCTGGGGGTACGCCCGCGCCTCCCCCGTGCTCTCGAAGCACCTCGCCAAGGTGCGGGTGATCCACAAGGGCGTCGACCGGGCGCGGCTCGGGTTCGACCGGCGGGCCGGTCGGTCGCGGCCCCGACCCGCCAGCGTGCCGAGCGAGGCGGTCCCGGAAGGGCGCGATCGGTTGCTGTTCATCGGCCGCCTGGTCCCGTACAAGGGCGTGCCGGTGCTGCTCGACGCGCTCCACCGGCTCCTGGACGGCGGCCGCGACGCGATGCTGATGGTCGCGGGACGGGGCCCGCTCGACGCCGAGCTGCGGGCGCAGGCCCGGTCGATGGGTCTCGCGGACCGGGTCGCGTTCCTCGGGTTCGTCCCCGACGAGGAGGTCGGGCCGCTCTACCGGTTCGCCGACGTCGTCGTCGCCCCCTCGGTCAACACCCTCGAGGCGACGGCGACCGCCCTCGAGGAGGCGGCGATGTGCGGGACGCCGGTCGTCGGCACCACGCTGCCCGGCACGGAGGAGACGGTCCCCCACGACGGTCGCGGAGGTCTGCTCGTCGCCCCGGGCGACGCCGACGCCCTCGCGCGGGCGATCGACCGGATGCTCGAGGTAGGGCGCCCGAGGGCGCCGATGCCGTTGCGCACGTGGGAGGACACCGCGCGCGAGTACCTCGGCCTCTTCGACGAGCTCGGGGCGAACCTGCCGCGGGCCGCGCGCCCGAGCCCGTTCGTGCCGAGGACGCCGAAGGGATTCCGCCACCCGTCGGGCATCTCCGCGAGCCTGGGGATCGGCAGCGGGCGGTCCCACCGCCGCTCGCGAACGTAGCGACGGCCCGGCGGGGCTACCGGTCGCCCTTCGCGAGCAATCCCTGGGTCTGGTCCTTCGCGACCTGGAGGACCCAATAGGCGCGTCGCACGAAGAGGCCGCGGAGGTTGTCCCGGGTCTCCGGGGCCGCGGCCAGCGCGAGCAGGGCCGCCGCGCCCTCGATGAGGGACGAGGCCGCGGCGAGCTCGACGCTCCGCTCCCAGACGTACTCGTCGGCGCGGTCCGCCGACGGGTCCTGGGTGAGCGCCTGGAGCGTCCGCGACGCCGACTCGACCGTCGCGAGGGCCCCACGGATCGAGTCGGAGTCGTAGCGCGTGGCCCGCGCGGCCCGGACGAGCTCGATGGAGATCGGACCGAGCGTCGGCTGGAGCTGTTCGAGCGTCGGAGCGGGCACCGCCGACGTCGAGGTCGCCTCCCCCGGGGAGCGCGGTAGCAGGCGGCCGCACCCCTGGCAGAACAGGAAGTTGGGAGGGTTGTCGGTCAGACAAGCGGGGCACGTCCGGACGCCCGCGCCGCGACTCGGTCCGACGGCGGCCGGGCCCTCGGGCTGGTCCATCAATTCCTGGGGCGGGGGATCTCCGGCCATCCCGGTGATTGCGACGGCCGAGCTCGAGATTAGTAGGGCTCGTTACAATCGGGTAAGGCCCTAACCATCTGCCCACCGGGAGCCGCCGGGGCGCGCGTTCGTCGGGCGACGCAGTGCCCGTCGGCGCGAACGCGTGAGGTCGGGCGGTCCCTCAGGCCCGAGGGGGGTTGCTCCGGACGGTCGGCGCCGCGATCGTCGGCCGGGCCGACCGACCGGTCTCCTCGACCCCCGTCGCGAACTCGCCGGCGAACGCGGCCTGCGCCGCCGACGTCGAGCGGAACGCCGGGAACGCTCGCACGGCGAGGGCCGAGCCGAGGGCGAGGACGACGACGACGGAGATCAGGACCGAGTACCACTCGAGCGGGATCAGCCCGAGCGTGAGGGTGAGGAGGAGGATCACCGTCGCGCTCGTCAGGCGGGCGTTCATCAGCGTCGCGACCGGTGCCGCGCGCTGGGGCCCGAAGACGTGCCGCGCCGTCGGGTAGATCGCGGCGAGCTTGAGCGCGGTCGCCCCGGCCGCGAGGGCGAGGACCAGCGGGAGGTTCGCGGCCACGAACCCGAGGTCGACCCGGAGCCCGACCGCCACGAAGTAGAACGGCACGAAGATCGCGAACGCGACCTTCTGCAGGTCGCGGACGAACAGCCGGTCGGCGTACTGGGAGAAGATCAATCCCATCAGGAAGACGAAGAGGATGCCGGGGACCCCCACCATCGCCGAGAGCGTCGCGAGGACCGCGAGCGAGAACAATAGCGAGCGCGTCGTGACGTTCGAGAACCCGTCGGAGCCGCGCTTCGCGAGCGCCCTCGTCAGCTGCGGCAGGCAGAACGCGGCGACCAGGAGGGCGCCGAGCACGGCGAGCGTGAACACGATCCCCGGGGTCGTCAGGAACGAGGTCGTCGTGATCGAGAAGTCCTCGGCGAGGTTCACCGCGAGCGTCGAGGCGAGGACGAGGCGTCCGAACGGCAGGTCGGTGAGGTCGTACTGCCGCAGGGTCGTGTAGGTGATCGAGATCGAGGTGTCCGCGAGCGCCGTCGCCCCGATGATCGCGACGAGCAGGGGGGCGTGGAGGCCGTAGTAGAGCACGGCGAAGAGCCCGGCGAACGGGACGAGGAACCCGGGGAGCCCGACGGTGAGCGCCCGGCCGAGGTTCCCGCGGAGGAAGGCGAGGTTCGTCTCGAACCCCGCCAGGAAGACGATGAGCAGGCTCCCGAGGACGACGAGGGCGTTGAGGTCGTCGGGGAACGCGAAACCGAGTAGGCCGACCAGGCACAACCCCGCGACGATCTCGAGCGCGGTGATCGGAAGCCGAGTGAACCGCGCGACGAGCGCCGTGGCGACGATCGTCCCGAAGACGATCACCAGGTCGAGGTCTACCGACACCGTCGCACCGTCCTCGGCGGCGTCGCCCGATCGAGGGGCTGGGAGTCTCCGAGCGGCCTCCCACCTTCCGGCCGCGCGGGGGTTTGGTGCGAGAGTTCCGTCACGAGGCCCACGACCCTCAGACGAAGTTCGCGGTGAGCGTACCCGAGGCGCTCACGACCACCGTCGAGGGGTTCGAGGTCGTGGCGTTCGAGTAGACGCCCTCCGTGAACCCCCAGGTCGAGAAGGTGTGGCCCGCGCACGGGCCCACGCTCACCGCCACCGCGCTCGACGAGGGGACCACGGTCGCCTGAGCCCCGTTCGCGTAGGGCGTGCCGTTGAACGTAACCGACCCGCACGACGACGGCGCCGTCGCGAAGGTCACCGTCGCCGACGCGGCGTACACGGCGTGGACGGTGATGCTGTAGAGCAGCGCGCCGCAGACGTTGCGGAGATGGTCCAAGAGCGTGGCCGGAGCGAGGGACCCGCTCTTCGGTAGGATCTTCACGCCGACCGCGTCCTGCGTCGCGTTGCCGCTCGGCGTGACCGTCACCTGGTTGCGGAGCGTGTTCCCCGTCGAGGCGTACTCGAGGACGCTGTAGAACGTCGTCTGGGAGATCGCGCCGAGCACGTAGGCGGTGAACGTCGAGCCGATCGCGGTGGTCGAGTTGCTGGTCGACGCGAGCTGGACGTACGGCGGCGGGTAGAACGTGGTCGGGTTGGTGCCGGTGGTCTTGACGACGCTCCAGGGGCTCGTCACGACGGTCCCGTTCGAGGCGAACTGCACGCTCCACTGCCATCGGAACGCGAGGGTCAGGGAGCCGTACGGCGCCGTCGCCATGATGCTCAGGAGCTCGGAGGTCATGACGGCCTTCGCCGACGTGAACGACGTCGGGGCCGTCATCGTCTTCGACTTCGTGGCGAGCGACGCGCTGCTCCACGAGCTGTTCGTCAGGACGATCGTCCGCAGGGGCAGGTAGAGCTGGAGGGTCGTCCCGTTGGCGAGGGGGAACTTCGCGAAGAAGCTCGGGACGTTTAACCGGACGTTGAGGGGCGAGAGCGTCGTGTTCGTCGCGCGCAGCTCGAAGACCGCGGTGAGGGAGTCCCCCGTCGAAAGGCCGAAGGAAGGGCTGTTGAGCGCGACGCGCCGCGATGCGGCGTCCGGGGTCGTCGTCACGGGACACGCCGAGCTGTTCGCCTGCGCGCTGGTCCCGGCGTCCGTCGCGCCGGCCCCGTGGGTGACCGTTCCGAGCGAGGGAAGCAGGAGGATCAATAGGGCGACCGCCGCGAGGCAGGCGGACCGATGGGACGTCCCGAGTAGGAACGACAGCCCGGTCGACCTCATCGGAGCGAAGTCAGGATACCGCCGTTTCTGCCCATGCGATAGCGTCTAACCGAACGGTGACCGCCGTCCGGCGTCGGACCGCGGGTGGAGGCCGCCCCACCCCTCCCCCTCGCCCGAGTGGGATCGACCCCCGGGCCCCGATCCGGCTGGGGTCCCGGCCCGATCGGGGGCCCGACGGCTCCGCGTCGAACGGGGCGGCGGATGCCTACGACGACCCGGCCGACGGGGTGAGGACCTCGCGCTCGACGAACTCCCGGAACTCCGGGTCGACCCACGCCTGCATCCCCGCCTCCTTCCAGTACGTTCCCATCCGACCGTTCCGGAACGCGTTGCGCGTCCACTGCAGCCAGCCGGCCCAGTCGTTGTCGCTCAGGATCCCGCGCTGGCGCATGTGGAAGGCGTGGGAGCAGAAGAACAGCACGTAGTAGGCGAACGCGATCTCGGGCCGGCCCTGCTCGGGAACGTCCTCGCTGATCACGCGTACGTACGCCGGGTTCTCCATGAAGATCTCGCCCATCCGGTGCAGCTTCTCGTCGAGATCGTTGAGCACCCGCGCCTCGATGTCCAGGTGCAGCGCCTCGATCTGGCGCCGCGAGAAGTAGACGGCGATGACGATGGCGACGATGATCGCCACCGTCTGCACGACGGTCAGGACGACGGTGAAATCGAGCTCGGCCACGACGCGCCACAGCCGGCGGGGTTCATCAGCGTTGAGCCCGGCGGGGCCGATCGCGTCCTCCGGGGGGAGCGGCGGTACGGTCGCCGAGCGCGGGAGGGCGCGGGCCGACGTACTGCTTGAGCCCATAGTTCAGGAACGCCAGCAGGATCAGCGCGGCGTCCTCGCCCCGGGGGGTCAGGCGGTACCGGACCGTGCCCGCCTCCGCCGCCCGGACGACGAGCCCTTCCTGCTCCATCTCCCGAAGCCGTCGCGACAGCACGCGCGCGGAGAGACCGGGGTTGTTGCGCCGGAACTCGCCGAACCGGGTCAGCCTGAGGAACGCGAGGTCGCGCACGAGCAACAGCGTCCACTTCCGCCCGAGGTGCTGGACGCTCTGCCGGATCGGGTCGAGCTGGTACAAGAGCGCCGGGAGGTGGCGCCCGGGCGTCCGGCTCGGTCGCACGGGTAGGACCATCGGTATCCCCACGGACCCTAGCCGAGATAAGTAGTATCCAATAGTTACCTCCTCCAACGGCGGGACGATGGCGGAGCACGAGCGGGAGTCGGGGGAGCCGCTCGAGACCTCCTTCGCCTTCACGGAGCTCGCCAGCACCGACCCCGCCGCGACCCGGCGGTTCCTCCAGCGCGCATTCCGCTGGACGTTCCGTTCGGTCCCGATGCCGCAGGGCGAGTATCTGTCCTTCGACATTCCGGGGGGAGGCCGCGGCGGCATCCGGCCAACGCAACCGACCGAGGCGCCGTCGAGCCTGAGCTACGTGCGCGTCCCTGAGCTCCGTCGGGCGCTCGAGCGCGTCGAGCGGGCCGGAGGGACGATCGTCCTGTCCCCCGTGGACGTGCCCGGGATGGGGAGCTTCTTCTGGTTCAAGATCCCGGGCGGGCCGATCCTCGCCTGCTGGCAGGACGCGGTTCCCGGGACGGACACAGAGCGATGAAGCAGATGCAGGGAGCGAAAGAGACCGTGATGGGGTTCCAGGCGGCGATGGGTCGGGGCGATTGGGCCGGCGCGAGGGCGTCGTTCGCCGACCGGATCGAGTTCGTCGGGCCGTTCGAGTCGCTCTCGACGCCCGAGGAGTACCTCGCCGCGCTCCAGAAGCTCCACCCCATCGTCGACCGGGTGGACCTGCACAAGGTGTTCGTCGACGGCGACGACGTTTGCCTGATCTACGACCTCGTCACGAAGACGCCCGCCGGGACCGCGTTCATCGCCGAGTGGTACCACACGGCGCACGGGAAGATCGACCGCGTCCGGGTCGTCTTCGACCCGCGCCCGTTCGCGCCGATGATGGGGCACTAGGCCGTAGCGTCGAGCGCGGGCGGCAGGGCCGGCCGCGCCGGGGGCGCCCTCGTGAGCCCCGGTCGGCGGCCGCCCCGCTCACGCGTACTCGTGGTTCGCCTCCGGACCCATCAGGCCGTACGCCTCGAAGCG
>Ga0075426_10000582_pt1 | contig 25193 bp, 23 predicted proteins | sample SoiMethybrSBSTD5_FD_75304 | JGI IMG/M metagenome (GOLD analysis project Ga0075426, IMG submission 75304) | Bulk soil microbial communities from a Populus tree surrounding site in Tennessee, USA - Soil MetaG P. TD hybrid SBSTD5 | ecosystem: Environmental > Terrestrial > Soil > Tree plantation...
TTGCTCATTGTTCTACCCCTTTTGTCTTCGGGTTTCCCGGTCTGCGCCGGGCCGTCGCCGGATGGATGCCGCAAAGCAGCAATTATACCCATCCGTCCAAAGGGACACCCGGGGCCACCCCGGGTTCCTTATCCATAGCGCCGTTTCGAGATGATCTTGCGCCGCCTGCGCTGCGCATCCTGCTTTTCCGTCAAGGGCTTGCGACGCCCCTCGAAAGGGTTCTCGCCGGCGCGCATCTCGATGCGCAAGGGCGTGCCCTTGAGCTTGAAAGCCTTGCGCAAGGAATTCTCGAGATAGCGCCGGTACGGCCGCTTGATCTCGTCCAAGCCCCTGCCGTGGATCACGATGATCGGCGGATTGGAGCCGCCCTGGTGCGCGTAGCGCAATTTCGGGCGGAAGCGTCCCGCGAGCGGCGGCTGCTGCTGCTCGACCGCGGCCTGCACGGCGCGCGTGAGCTTCGGGGTGGAGAGCTTCGCCATCGCCGCGGCGAAGGCGCCGTCGACCGACTTCAGCAGCGCCGGAATGCCGCTGCCATGGCGGGCGGAGATCGTATGGAACTCGGCGAACTCGAGGAACTGCAGCTTCCTCTCGAGATCGCTTTTCACGTCCTTGCGCTTGTCGGCGTCGATCGCGTCCCATTTGTTCACCGCGACGACGAGCGCGCGGCCCGCTTCCAGGATGTAGCCGCCGATGTGCGCGTCCTGCTCGGCGATGTCGGCCTCGGCATCGACGACGAGGACGACCACGTTGGCGCGCTCGATCGCCTGCAGCGTCTTCACGACCGAGAACTTCTCCACCGACTCGAACACCTTGCCCTTGCGGCGTATTCCCGCCGTGTCGACGAGCGTGTAGCGCCGGCCCTGCCATGTGAGCTCGGCTTCGATCGCGTCGCGCGTCGTGCCGGGCTCGCCGAAGGCGATCACGCGCTCCTCGCCGAGGAGGCGATTCACGAGCGTCGACTTGCCGACGTTGGGCCGGCCCACGATCGCCACGCGCGGGTGGTCGGGCGGCGCTTCCTCTTCGGCCTGCGCGGGGAATTTCGCGAGCGCCATGTCGATGAGATCGCGCACGCCCTCGCCGTGCTCGGCCGAGATCGCGAGCGGCTGGCCGAGCGCGAGCTCGTGGAATTCCGCCGTCACGATCGCGCGATCCATGCCTTCGGTCTTGTTGACGACGAGGTGCACGGCGCTGCCCGCCTCGCGCAGCTGCTGCGCGATGCGCCGGTCCTGCGCCGCGAGGCCCGCGCGGCCGTCGACGATGAAGAAGACGACATCGGCCTCGGCGATCGCCTCGCGCGCCTGGCGCGCCATCTCCGAAAGGATGCCCTCCTTCGCGACCGGCTCGAAGCCGCCGGTGTCGACGACGATGAAGGCTTTGTCGCCGAGGCGTCCCTGCCCGTAATGCCGGTCGCGCGTGAGGCCCGGCAGGTCCGCGACCAGCGCGTCGCGCGAGCGCGTCAGCCGGTTGAAGAGCGTCGACTTGCCGACATTGGGCCTGCCGACGAGGACGACCGTGGGTTTCAGAATCTCACCGAGACGACGCTGCCCTTCGCGGTTTGCGCGATGACGCCGCGCCCCGCGGGGATGAGCGAGCTCACGGCGCTGCCGTCGGTCGCGAGGCGCCCGACGATCTCGCCGTTGTCGGCGGCGAGGACGTGGATGTAGCCGAAGCCGTCGCCCACGACGATGTAGGAGCCCGCCACGACCGGCGCGGTGAGCTTGCGGTACATGAGCTTGTCCTGCGCCCACACGCTCGCGCCCGACGCCTTGTCGAGCGCGTGCACCTTGTTGTCGTCGTCGACGAGGTAGAAGTTCTTCGCGTCGACGCCGAAGTCGAGCGCGGTCGAGAGGTCCTTCGACCAGACGAGGTTGCGCGTCTGGATGTCGAAGCACGCGACCTTGCCCTGGAAGGCGGCGGCGCACACGTTCGACCCGTCGATCACCGGCAGGCCCGCGACATCGGCGATGCGCTCGAGCTCGGTGCTGCCGCGCGGCAGCGACACCGACGCTTCCCACGTGAGCTTGCCGTCCTCGAGGTCGAGCGCGATGAGCTTGCCGTTCGGATAACCGGCGACGACGTCGCCGCCCATCGCGAGCACGCCCGCCTCGCTCCTCAGGAGCAGCGACGGCGTGGGCCGCTGGAACACCCACACGCGCTTCCCGTCGTCGGCATTGAGCCCGAAGATCCGCCCGTCGGAAGTGCGCGCGACGACGATGTTCTTCGAGACCGCGGGCGGCGCGATCACCTCGCCCGCGACCGCCCCGGCCCAGAGGACTTTCCCCGACGCATCGAGCGCGAGCACTTCGCCCTTCGCGGTGCCCGCGAGGATCTTCTCGCCGGCGACCGTGAGGCCGCCCGAGAGCTTCTTCTTCGTCTCGATGCGCGAGGCGACGCGCCCCGTCGCTTCCTCGAGCGCCACGATGGTGCCGTCGCCCGCGGCGGCGTAGATCCTGCCGCGATCGAGCGCGGGACGGAACACGTAGCCCTGCGACTTGCCGGCGCTCGCCGTCCACACGGCGATCGGTTTCACGCTCTCCTTGATCGGGGCGAGCGGCGTGGGCTTGTGGATGGGCTCGGTCTTGAGGCCAAGCGCGACCAGCGGGTTCCACGAGCTGCAGCCCGCGACGGCGAGCGCGGCGGCGATGAGCGCGGCGGCACGCTTCATTGGGCACCTCCGAGGGCGTTGAGCTTGGTCTCCGCGAGCGACTTCACCGGGTGGCGCGGGCCGGCCTTGTCGACCGCGAGCTTGTAGGCCGCGCGCGCTTCGTCGAGCCGCCCCTGCGCGAGCATGATGTCGCCGCGCAGGTCGGCCGCGAGCGCGGTGAAGCCCTCGTCCTTGTTCGCGTCGAGCACCTTCAGCGCCTCGTCGTACTTCTTCTGGTCGAGCAACACCGCGGCAAGCCGGATCCGCGCCACACCTTTGTGCTCGTCGGGCCCGTGCTCGATCACCCACTCGAGGCGCTTGCGCGCCTCATCGGTGTTGCCGGCGTCGAACGCGGCCTTCGCCGCGACGAGCGCGGCTTCGGAAGCGTAGAACGAGCCCGGGTGCTTGGCGATGAGCGCGTCGGCCGCCGAGACGAGCTTCTTCGCGTCGTTCGCCTTCGACGCGTCGGCCACGGGCTGGTACATCGCCGCGGCGTCCTCCGACTGGCGCAGCGTCGTTTCCTTCCAAGCGCGCCATCCGACGAACCCGAGCACGGCGGCGACGATCGCCCCGACCACGTACCAGCGGTTGTCTTCCCACCAGGCCTTCAGCTCGGCGATGCGTTCCTGCTCTTCGAAATCGTACGATCCGGACATCTCAGCTCTTTCCCAGGTTGACCAGCGCTTCCTTGCTCATCTTCGCTTGCGTTCCGTCCTCGAGGTTCTTCACCGTGAAGGCATTGGACGCGAGCTCGTCTTCTCCGATGATGACCGCGTACCTCGCGCCGCTCGCATCCGCTTTCTTCATCTGCGACTTGAAGCTGCCGCCGGCGCCCAGCACGACGTTGAGTCCCGCGTCGCGCATGCGCTCCGACAGCTTCCACGCCTCGAGCTCGGCCGCCTCTCCCGCGTGCACGACGAAGGCGTCGAGGCCCGCGGCGGCGGCGACACTCGCCGCCTGCAGCGCGAGGAGCGAGCGTTCGATGCCCATGCCGAAGCCGCACGCGGGTGTCGCCTTGCCGCCGAGCTGCTCGAAGAGGCCGTCGTAGCGCCCGCCGCCCGCGATGGTCGACTGCGCGCCGACATCGGGCGAGACGAATTCGAACACGGTGCGGTTGTAGTAGTCGAGGCCGCGCACGAGCCGCGCGTTCACGGTGAAAGCGACACCCGCGCGCTCGAGCAGCACCTTGAGGCCCGCGAAGTGCTCCGCGGCCGCGTCGCCCAGCTGGTCGAGGAGCTTGGGCGCGCCCTCGATCATGTCCTGCATCGCGGGATTCTTGGAATCGAGGATGCGCAACGGATTGGTCGCCAGCCGCCGCTCAGAATCCTCGTCGAGGAGCTTCGCGTTTTTCTCGAAGTAGCGCACGAGCTTCTCGCGGTGCGCCTTGCGGTCGGCGGCATCGCCGATGGAATTCACGTGGAGCTCGACGTTGGCGAGGCCGAGCGCCTTCCACAGGCGCGCGAGCATCACGATCTGCTCGGCATCGACGTCCGGCCCCTCGAAGCCCAGCGCCTCGACGTCGAACTGGTGGAACTGGCGGCTGCGGCCCTTCTGCGGGCGCTCGTAGCGGAACATCGGGCCCATGGTCCAAACGCGCATCGGGCCGTTGTAGAGGAAGTTGTGCTCGATCGCCGCGCGCACGATGCCGGCGGTCGCCTCGGGACGCAGGGCGAGGCTGTCGCCGTTGCGGTCCTCGAAGACGTACATCTCCTTCTCGACGATGTCGGTGACCTCGCCCAGCCCGCGCACGAAAAGCGCCGTGGGCTCGACGATGGGCGTGCGCATGTTGCGATAACCGTAGCGCTCGAACACCGCGCGCGCCGCGTCCTCGAGCTTCTGCCACAACGGGCTCGCATCGGGCAGCACGTCCACCATCCCGCGGATCGCCTGGAGCTTCTGGCTCATTTCTGAACCGCCCGGATCGGGATCGACTTGCCCGGCTTCGCAGCCGCACCGGCGCCGTAACGCGTGCGCACGTACTCCTCGACGATCGCCTGGAATTCCTCCGCGATGCGCTCGCCCTTGAGCGTCACCGTCTTCTCGCCATCGACGAACACGGGCGCCACGGGTTTCTCGCCCGAGCCGGGAAGCGAGATACCGATGTTCGCGAGCTTCGACTCGCCCGGGCCGTTCACCACGCACCCCATGACCGCGACGTGCATCTCCTCGACGCCGGGATACTGCGCGCGCCACACGGGCATCTGGCTTCGCAGGTACGACTGGATCTTGTCGGCGAGCTCCTGGAAGAACGTGCTCGTCGTGCGGCCGCAGCCGGGACACGCGGAGACCATCGGCGTGAACGAGCGTAGCCCCATCGTCTGCAGGATCTCCTGCGCGACGATGACTTCCCGCGTGCGGTCCCCGCCCGGCTCGGGCGTGAGCGAGACGCGGATCGTGTCGCCGATGCCCTCCTGCAGCAGGACGCCCATCGCCGCGGTGGAAGCGACGATACCCTTCGATCCCATGCCGGCTTCGGTGAGCCCCAGGTGCAGCGCGTAGTCGCAACGGCGAGCCAGATCCCGATAGACGCGGATCAGGTCCTGCACCGCCGAGACCTTGCACGAGATGACGATCCGGTCGCCGGGCAATCCGATCGACTCGGCGAACGTCGCGCTCTCGAGCGCGGAGACCACCAGCGCCTCGCGCATCACCTCGTCGGCCTCTTTCGGCTGCGCGAGCTTGTGGTTCTCGTCCATCATGCGCGCGAGCAGCTCCGGATCGAGCGAGCCCCAGTTGACGCCGATGCGCACGGGCTTCGCGTGCTCGATCGCCTTCTCGACCATGGTGGAGAACTGCTCGTCGCGCTTCGAGCCGTGGCCGACGTTGCCCGGATTGATGCGGTACTTGTCGAGGACGACAGCGCACTCCGGAACCTGCGTGAGGAGCTTGTGGCCGTTGAAGTGGAAGTCACCGACGAGGGGGACTTCGACGCCCATCTTCTCGAGCCGGTTGCGGATCTCCGGGACCTGGCGCGCGGCTTCCAGCGTGTTCACCGTGATGCGCACGATCTCGGAGCCGGCGCGCGCGAGCGCGGCGACCTGCGCGGCGGTCGCGGCGGCGTCCTCGGTGTCGGTGTTGGTCATCGACTGGACGAGGATCGGCGCGTCGCCGCCGATCACCTTGTCGGCGACCCGGACGGGACGCGATTTGCGGCGGGATTGCATGCGGATTACTCGACGGTGAAGCGTGCGACCGCCACCTTGGTGTGCGGCTCGAGATCGAATTCCTGGTTGTTGTAGAAGAGCTCGACCTCGGGCGCGTTGCCGACGATGACGGCGAACGGCGGCTTGCCGCTCACTTCGGCCTCGCTTCCCGCGGGATTGAGCTTCGAAAGGATCACCTTGCCGCGTCCGTCGCGAATCTCGACCCACGAGTCGGCGTGGAAGCGGAATTTCAATGTCCCGCCGCTGCCCGCGGCGATGACGGTCTTCTCGGGCGCGGTCGGTAATTGGGCCGCGGCCTTCGCCGGGGTGGCGGCGGCTGCGTCGGTCGCCACCTTCGCCGGCGGCAATTGGGCCCCCACTTTTGCCGGGGCGGCGACGGCCGCGTCCGCCGCCGGCTTCGGCTGCTCGGGCGGCGGCGGCACGATGAGCGGCGGTGGATTGGCGACGGCGGGCGCTTGCTGCGGCGGCGAAGCGGGCTCGGCGGCCGGCTGGCGGGACACGGCGCCCGGCGGCGTGGGCCGGATGAAGAGCCACCAGTACATGGCGGCGAAGCCCACGGCGATGGCGACGAATGCGAGCGCTCCGGCCTTCACGTAGGGATTGGCGAGACGCTCGCCGAGCGGATCGAAGCGGATGTTCTGTGTGGGCACGACGATGCCGGGGCGCTTGCCGTCGGGCGCGCTCTCGGCGAGCAGCGGCAGCACCGCGTCGGCCGGCATGCCGAGGATCTTCGCGTAGTTGCGCACGAAGCCGCGCAGGAACGTGCCCTTCGGCAGCCGCTGGTAGTCGCCCGATTCGAGCGCCTCGACCTGGTAGGCGCTCATGTGCAGGCGCTGCGCCACGTCGAGGCGCGACAGGCCCTGGCGCTCGCGCTCGTCGGCGAGCATCCGGCCGAGTGGCTTCGTCGCCGCCGCGTTGTTCTCGTTCGCGCCCATTGCCGCTACTGCTGCTTCGGGTCGAGGAGCTCGCGTGTCTGCGGCGCCTCGGGGTAACGGCGCTTCAGCTGCTGCAGGTAGCTGTCCTCGGCGGCCTTGTCGGATTTCGCGCGCGCGATCCTCACGCCGAGGGCGAGCGCGTCGAGGGCCGGCGCCTGGTTGAGCTGCATGTAACGCAGCAGATAGGTCTCCGCCTCGTTCAGTGCGCCGCGCTCGTAGGTGAGGACCGCGAGGTTGTAGAGCGCGCCGATGAGGTCGGGGCGGATGAGGACCGCGCGGTGCATGTCCTCTTCGGCCTCGGCGTTGCGGCCCAGCCGCCGCAGGCACAGTCCCGCCGAGAGCCACGCCTTCTCCGGCGTCGCGTACTGCGTGTCGCTCGCCGCGCGCTGCAGCAGCTCGAGGCCCCGCTTCGAATCGTCGCGCAGGCACAGGAACCAGCCGTAGTTGTTGAGGATCTCCGGGTCGTTCGGCTGCAGGCCGAGGGCGCGGTCGAAGGAATCGCGGGCGTTGCGGTCCTCGCGAATCTCCATGTACACCAGCGCCTGCATGTTGTAGGCGGCCGCGTAGCTCGAGTCGTCCTTGATCGCCGCGCGCGTCTCCGCGAGCGCCACGGGGAAATTGCCGCGGGCGTAGTACTCGCCCGCGAGCGCCGTATGCAGCTCCGCGCGCCGGCGCTTGTCGGCGCCGCCCTGGCTGTCGGTGACGGGCTCGCTCCTCACCGAGCTTTGCGAGACGCAACCCGCGAGGACGAGCAGGATCGAGATTGCGGCGAGGGCGAGGCGCATCAGCGCCCCGGCTGCGAGTGGATGCGCACGGTCTTCCTTTTCATGCGGTTCACGACCTGGCCGGCGAGCTGGCCGCAGGCGGCGTCGATGTCGCCGCCGCGCGTCTTGCGGATCGTCGCGACGAACCCGGCGTCCAGCAGGATTCTCTGGAAGCGCTTGATGCGCGCGGGCTCGGAGCGCTCGAAGCCGGAGTCCTCGAACGGGTTGAAGGGGATCAGGTTCACCTTGCTCGGCACGGTCGCGAGCAGCTTCACGAGCTCGCGCGCGTGCTCGGGCGAATCGTTCACGCCCTCGAGCATCACGTACTCGAAGGTGATGAAGTCGCGCGGGGCCACCTCGAGGTAATCGCGGCAGGCCTCGAGCAGTGTTGCGATCGGGTAGGCGTCGTTGATCGGCATGATGCGGCTGCGCAGGGCGTCGTTGGGCGCGTGCAGGCTCACGGCGAGCGCGACCGGCAACGCCTCCTTCAGCTTGCGGATGTTCGGCACGACGCCGGAGGTCGACAGCGTCACGCGCCGGCGCGAGAGCCCGTAGGCGAGATCGTCGAGCATGATCGACATCGCATCCACGACCGGCTCGAAATTGTTGAGCGGCTCGCCCATTCCCATCATGACGACGTTGGTGATCGGGCGCTGCAGCTCTCCCTCGCCCTGCGGAGAGGGTCGCAGCCTCTGGTTCGCGACCCACACCTGCCCGATGATCTCCGCCACCGTGAGGTCGCGGTTGAAGCCCTGGCGGCCGGTCGAGCAAAACTTGCAGTCGAGGGCGCAGCCGACCTGCGAGGAGACGCAAAGCGTGCCGCGGTCTTCCTCGGGAATGAAGACGGTCTCGATGCCGTTTCCGACGCCGACGTCGAACAGCCACTTCACCGTGCCGTCGGCGGAGCGATGCTCGGAGAGGATCGCCGGCGCGCGCACTTCCGCGCTCTGCCTGAGCATCTCGCGCAGCGACTTCGCGAGATTCGTCATCGCGTCGAAGTCCGCCACGCCGCGCTGGTGCACCCACTGGAACACCTGCTTCGCGCGGAACGGCTTCTCGCCCTGCGCGGCGAACCACTGCGTCAGCTGGGGAAGCGTGAAATCGAGGAGGTTGGTCTTCGTCACCGGCCGTGGATCTCGCTCGCGGGGAAGAAATACGCGATCTCGGTGGCGGCGGTCTCGGGTGCATCCGATCCGTGCACGGCATTCGCGTCGATCGATTTTGCGAAATCGGCGCGGATCGTTCCCTTCGCGGCTTTCTTCGGGTCGGTCGCGCCCATGATGTCGCGGTTCCTGAGGATCGCGTTGTCGCCCTCGAGCACCTGGATCATCACCGGACCCGAGCTCATGAATTCGACGAGGTCGTTGAAGAAGGGACGTCCCTTGTGCACGGCGTAGAAGCCTTCGGCCTGGGTGCGCGAGAGGAAATGCATCTTCGCCGCGACGATTTTGAGGCCCGCCTTCTCGAACCGGTCGTAAATCTGCCCGATGACGTTCCTTGCGACGGCGTCGGGCTTGATGATCGAGAGGGTGCGCTCCACCGCCATGAAAATCTCCGCTAAATCAATGAAAAGGTTAGCTTTTCATTTTAGCACACGGGCGGTTTCCCCGCCACCCTCCAGGTCGGCCGAAGCCCCGGCTGGCCCTCGGCGCAGGCATAGTCGGCCGAGATTCCGACCCCCGGGGCCCACACCAGGCGCTCGCCGCGGAAAAGCAGCGGGAAATCGCGCTGCCACACCGGGATGTCGCGCTCCTGCAGGAGGTTCTTGAGGGTGCGCGTCGGACGATCCGCGCCGCCGACACGCATCGTCTCGCCGCCGCTACGCGGCGCGAAGTACCACTGGCCTTCGGAAATCGCGGTCTGCGCGATGCCCTCGCCGACGACCGGATCGAAGCATACGACGCCGCGCGTTTCGCCGAGATTCACCTCGTTCTCGCGATTCCACGCGACACGCCACGGGCCACCGCGCTCCTCGCGATGCACGGGCGGCTCGAGGTGGCGGTCGACCAGCGCCTCGCCGCGATGGCGCACGATCGAGACGCCGCCGTGGTCGATGCGCACGCGCGCGTCGTCGCGCGCCTCGTAGAGCTGGCGCACCATCTCGTCGAGGCGCGCCTCGGTCGGCATGGCGATGGCGTTTCGCGCGAGGAACGCGCGCAACGCGTTGGCGCGCCGCTCGGTGGAGAGCGCGGCGTTGAGCGGCAGGCTCGCGCCCGGCTGCGTGGGGACGCCGTCGACGGTGGCGAGCGCATCGAGCAGATCGCCCGCGGCGCCGGCGTGGCGCGCGAAACGCGCGAGCGCCTCGCGCCAGCCCGGATAGCGCGCGTCGAAGAGCGGCGCCACGTCGTGACGCAGGAAGTTGCGGTCGGGACCGGTGCTCGCGTTCGACTCGTCGTCGACCCAGCGCAGGCCCTCGTCCTGCGCGTAGGCCTTGAGCGCGGCGCGCGAATGCGCGAGCAGCGGCCGGAAGATGTGCACGCCGGTTCCCTTCAGCGGCCGCAGCTCCGGCATCGCCGCGATGCCCTTGATGCCCGTGCCGCGCAGGAGCTGGATGAGCACGGTCTCGGCCTGGTCGTCGAGATGGTGCGCAAGCGCGATGAAGGGCTCGGGGCGCGCGGCATAAACGGAGTAGCGGGCGACACGCGCCGCGCCCTCGAGCCCCAGCGGCGAATTCGGATCGACGCGCACGTGCTCGACCGCGAGCGGCACGCCTTCGTTGGCGCACAGGCGCTCGCAGAACTTCACCCACTGGTCGGCATTCGGGCTGATGCCGTGGTGCACGTGCAGCGCCGTCACGCGCCCGGCGTCGGCGAGATGCCGCGCGAGCACGTCGAGGAGCACGGTCGAGTCGAGCCCGCCCGACAGCCCGACGCAGATCCTGGCGTCGGGTGGAATCAATTCCGCGATGCGCGCACCGACATCGCTCGCGATGGAGCTTGGCTCCATGGCGTCCCCTTCCTATTCGGCGACTTCTTTGAACTTCCCGTAGTTGACCCAGCGCTCCTGTCGCCTTTCGAGCAGCTGGTCGGGTGACAGGTCCTGCAGGCCACGCAACGCTTCCTGGATCCCCTTCTTCAGGCTCTTCGCCGCTTCCGCATGATCGCGATGCGCCCCGCCCAACGGTTCGGTGACCACCTTGTCGATGACGCCGAGCGCCTTGAGCCGCGTCGACGTGATCGCCAGGCTCTCGGCCGCCTCGCCGGCGTTCTCCGCGCTCTTCCAGAGGATCGCCGCGCACCCCTCTGGCGAGATCACGGAATAGGTCGAATACTGCATCATCAGCGTCACGTCGCCAACCGCGATCGCGAGCGCGCCCCCGGAGCCCCCCTCGCCGATGATGGAGACCACGATCGGCACCCGCAAGCCCGCCATCGCGTAGAGATTGCGCCCGATCGCCTCCGACTGGCCGCGTTCCTCGGCGCCGATGCCCGGGTAGGCACCGGGCGTATCGACGAAGGTGAGGATCGGGATGCCGAATTTTTCCGCGAGCCGCATCATGCGCAGCGCCTTGCGATAGCCCTCGGGGCGCGGCATGCCGAAGTTGCGGAAGATCTTGTCGTTGGTGTCGCGGCCCTTCTGGTGGCCGATCACCATCACGCTCTGGCCGTTGAAGCGGGCGAGCCCGCAGACGATCGCGGGATCGTCGGCGAAGGCGCGGTCGCCGTGCATCTCCTCGAAGTCGGTGCAGATCGCGTTCGCGTAATCGAGGGTGTACGGGCGCTGCGGGTGGCGCGCGACCTTGGAGATCTGCCAGGCGGTGAGCTTGCCGTAGATCTCCTTCGTGAGCTCGCGGCTCTTCTTCGACAGGCGCTCGATCTCCGCGGAAATGTCCACGGCGGAGTCGTCCTGCACGAAGCGCAGCTCCTCGATCTTCTGCTCGAGCTCGGCGATCGGCTGCTCGAAGTCAAGAAAGCTCGTCTTCACGACGCGAATGATAACCTGCCGGCTTATGGCCAATCGCCTCACGAAGATCGTCACGCGAACCGGGGACAAGGGCACCACCGGGCTGGGCGATGGGACGCGGGTGCCGAAGGATGCGCAGCGCGTGGCGGCGATGGGCGACATCGACGAGCTCAATAGCGCGATCGGCTGCGTGCTCGCCGAGAAGGTTCCCGCCGAAATGCGCGACCTCCTGCGCGCGGTGCAGAACGACCTCTTCGATCTCGGCGGCGAAGTGTGCATCCCGGGACGCGTCGCCCTCACGAAAGAGCACGTGACGCGCCTCGACAAGCGGCTCGAGGGGCTGCGCGAGAAGCTCCCGCCGCTCAAGGACTTTGTCCTCCCCGGCGGCACGCGCGCCGCGGCCGCCTGCCACCTCGCCCGCGCCATCTGCCGCCGCGCCGAGCGCTCGCTCGTGGCGCTCGATCACGCCGAGCCCGTCTCCGCCATCGCGCTGCAGTACGTGAATCGCCTCTCGGATCTGCTCTTCCTCGCCGCGCGTACGCTCAACAGGGAAGCCGGCGGCAAGGAGACGATCTGGACGCCCGGAGGCAAGGAGAGGTGACGGCGGACGCGGGGCACGAGCGGCTCGCGGCCCTCATCGCGCGCGCGGCGCTTCGGGATCGCTTCGCCTTCGCCGAGCTCTATCGCGCGACGTGCGCGAAACTGTTTGGCGTCTCGCTGCGTATCGTCAGGGAACGGGGTCTCGCGGAGGAGGCGTTGCAGGACAGCTTCGTGAACATCTGGAACCACGCCGCGGACTACGCGCGGGAAAAGAGCGCGCCGCTCACCTGGATGGCGGCGATCGTGCGCAACCGCAGCCTCGACATCGCGCGCCGCGCGCGCGAGGAGCCGGACATCGACGATGCGCTTACGCAGAATCTCGCCGACGAATCCGCCTCGCCCGAGCGCGAAGCGGTCGAGCGCGCGCAGGCGCACACGCTGCGCGGCTGCCTCGGCGAGCTCGACGCCGAGCAGCGCCAGACGATCGCGCTCGCGTTCTTCCACGGCCTCACGCATTCGGAGCTCGCCGACCACCTGCGCCGGCCCCTCGGGACAGTGAAGACGCACATCCGCCGCGGGCTCCTCAAGCTCAAGGATTGCCTCATGCGCGGGGAAGCCTAAATGGGAAAAGCTTGCTGCGAGGCGAATCTTTAATGGGAAAAGCTTGCTGCGAGGCGAATCTTTAAATGAAGCTCTCGCGCGACGCCATTCACGCGCTGGCGGGCGAATACGTGCTCGGGACGCTGCGCGGCGGCGCGCGCCGCCGCTTCGAGCGGATCGCACGCGACGACCGCGATGCGGGCGCGATCCTCGGCCGCTGGCAGGAGGCGCTCATGCCGCTCGCCGATCGCGTCGCGCCGGTCGATGCGCCCGCGCGCGTGTGGCGCGCGATCGAGGCGCGCATCGCCGCCGGCGAACGTCCCGGCGGACTCTGGTCGAGCCTCGCCTTCTGGCGCGGCTTCGGCGTCATGGCGGGCGGCGCGGCGGCCATCCTCTTCGCCGCGTTCCTCTGGCTCGTGCCGCAACGCGCGCCGCAGGAGGCCGCCTTCGTCGCCGTGCTCACGTCCTCGGATGCGGCGCCTCGCGTCGTGGTGTCGATGCCGACGCGGGAGCTGCTGCAGGTGCGCGTCGTGCAGCCGTGGAGCGGCGTCGAAGGCAAGTCGCTCGAGCTCTGGGCGTTGCCGAAAGACGGCAAGCCGCGCTCGCTCGGCGTTTTCCGCAACGCCGGCGATACGCGCCTCGTGCTCGTGCCCGGCGACCAGCGCCTCGCCGGCATGACGGCGCTCGCGGTGAGCCTCGAGCCCGGCGGCGGCTCGCCGACGGGGCAACCGACCGGCCCGGTGCTGTGCTCGGGCGCGGTGGCGGTGCTCCGGAAGACCTAGCGGGCGGCGCCGCCCCGGCGTCGCGGCAGCATCGCGAGCAGCACGTCGTCGCGCAGCGCGAAGTGATGCAGCAGCGCCGCGGCGGCATGCAATCCTGCGACCCAGAGGATGGTGTCGCCGAGGAGCGTATGGATCTTCGCGACGGTCGCGCCCAGCGCATGGTCCTTCGCGATCGGCGGCGCAACGTTTCCCAGGATGCCGAGCGTGAGGGGATGGCCCTCGAGCCACGCGCCGGCGACGGCGGTGAGCGGAACGGCGACGAGCAGCAGGTAGAGGATCAGCTGCACGAGCCGCGACGCGAGATTCATCCAGCGCGGCGCCGAAGGCGGCGCGCCGCGGGAGGCGAGCCGCCACCACGCCAGGCGCACGACGGTCAGCGCGAGCACCGACAATCCCAGCACTTCGTGTACCTGCCGATCGAAATCTTTCGCGCTCGAATACACGCGTTGCTCCGCGCCGCCGGGCCCGAGCGTGAACGCGGCCACTACCAGTACGGCGGTGAGCCAATGGACCGCGATCAGCGCCCGCGGATACGGCTTCATGAAGCCCGTCGGCGCTTCTCGTAGGCCTCGCGCGCGATCGCGCAGTCCTCGAGGAACGCGGGCAATTCCTCCAGCGCCAACGCCTGTCCCGCATCGACCAGCGCCTTGTGCGGCTCGGGATGGATGTCGGTGAGGACGAGGTTCGCGCCGGCGATGATGCCCTGCGCGGCGGCGTGGAAGATGTCCTGGAGCCCGTCGGGCGCCTCGGCGCGCAATCCCACCGAGTGCGACGGATCGACGCACACGGGCATGCGCGTGAGCCGCTTCACCACCGGCACGTGCGCGAAATCGACGAGGTTGCGGTGCGGGTCGCCGAAATGCGTCTTCATGCCGCGCAGGCAAAAGACGATGTCGCGGTTGCCGGCGGCGGCGACGTATTCCGCGGCGAGCAGCGACTCGTGCAGCGTGATGCCGAAGCCGCGCTTGAGGAGAATGGGAAAGTCGCGCTGGCTGCCGACCGCCTTCAGCAGCTCGAAATTCTGCGTGTTGCGCGTGCCGATCTGCAGCATCACGCCCGTCGCATCGCCCGTCTGGCGCAGGGCCTCGCGAATCTCGTCCAGGTGCTCGTCGCGCGTCACTTCCATCGAGATCACGCGCACGCCGTACTTGCCCGCGAGCTCGAAGACATAAGGCAGGCACTGCTTGCCGTAGCCCTGGAACGAATACGGGCTCGTGCGCGGCTTGTACGCGCCCATGCGCGCGCACACCTGTCCCGCCTCGCGCAGCGCCTGGAAGGTCTGCTCGGTGTACTCGCGCGTGTCGACCGCGTTGAGTCCCGCGACGACGTGGAAGCATTCCTGGTCGAACGCGACACCCTTGTACTCGAAGCGGATCGACTCCTCGTTGCCCTTCCTGCGGCCGAGGATGCGGAATTCGTCGGGAGCTTTCATTTCCGTTGACGGCGCTTCGCGACCACGGGTCATTCGGGTTGCGCCAGTCGCCGCTTGCGCACGCCCTCGGCGAGCATGTCGAGGAGCTTCGCGGTCTCGTCCCAGCCCAGGCACGGATCGGTGATGGAGACGCCGTAGGCGAGGGGCTTGCCGGGCACGAGGTCCTGGCGTCCGGCATTGAGGTGGCTCTCGGCCATGACGCCCACGATGCGCTCGTCGCCCGCGGCGAGCTGGCGCGCGACGTCGGCGCCGACCTCCATCTGCTTCTGGTATTGCTTCGAGGCGTTGGCGTGCGAGAAATCGATCATGAGGTGCGGCGCGAGGCCGGCGTGCGCGAGCTCTTTCGCGGCGCCGTCGACGCTCGCCGCATCGTAGTTGGGGTGCTTGCCGCCGCGCAGGATCACGTGGCAGTCCTCGTTGCCGACGGTCTCGAAGATCGCGGCCTGGCCGGTCTTGGTCATCCCCATGAACGCATGCGGCGCGGCGGCGGCGCGCAGCGCGTCCACCGCGACCCTGATCGAGCCGTCGGTGCCGTTCTTGAAACCGACCGGGCACGACAACCCGGAGGCGAGCTGGCGGTGCGTCTGCGATTCGGTGGTGCGCGCGCCGATCGCGCCCCACGCGATCAGGTCCGAGATGTACTGCGGCGACAGCAGATCGAGGAACTCGGTGCCCGCGGGCAATCCCATGCGGTTGATCTCGAGGAGGAGCTTCCTCGCCTGGCGCAGGCCCTCGTTGATGGCGAAGCTGCCGTCGAGGCGCGGGTCGTTGATGAAGCCTTTCCATCCCACGGTCGTGCGCGGCTTCTCGAAGTACACGCGCATCACGAGGAAGAGATCGGCGGCGTGGCGCGCGGCTGCATCTTGCAGGCGCTTCGCGTATTCCATCGCGGCGTTGGCGTCGTGGATCGAGCAGGGGCCCACGACCGCGAGCAGGCGATCGTCGCCGCCGTGCAGGATGCGGTGAATCGCCTGGCGCGCGTTGGTGACGGTCGCGAGCGAAGACGCGTCCATCGGCAATTCCTCGAGCAGCAGCTGCGGCGCGATCAGCGCCCGGATGGCGGCGATCCGAAGATCGTCCGTCCTTCCGACCACTTTCACCGCTTCGATTCGTTCGGCTTTCGTCATCATTCCTCCGCTGCCACGCGGCGCTTGCGCACCGCTTCGGCGAGTCCTTCGAGAACTTTCATGGTGTCGTCCCACCCGAGGCAGGCGTCGGTGATCGAGACGCCGTAGTCGAGCGGCTTTCCGGGAAGCATGTCCTGGCGCCCGGCGTTGATGTGGCTTTCCAGCATCGCGCCGACGATGCGCACCTCGCCCTTCGCGAGCTGCGCGCCGACTTCCTTCGCGACCTCGCCCTGGCGGCGATAGTCCTTGGCGCAATTCGCGTGCGAGAAATCGATCATCAGGCGCTGCGCGAGCCCGGCGGCGGCCAGATCGCCGCACGCGGCCCCGACGCTCGCCGCATCGTAGTTCGGGCGCGTGCCGCCGCGCAGGATGATGTGGCAATCCTCGTTGCCCGCGGTCTTGAAGACGGCGACGTGTCCCGACTTGGTGACGGAAATGAAGTGGTGGCGCGCGGCGGCCGCCTTGATCGCGTCCACGGCGATGCGGATGTTGCCGTCGGTGCCGTTCTTGAAGCCGACGGGACACGACAGGCCCGAGGCGAGCTGGCGATGCGATTGCGATTCGGTGGTGCGCGCGCCGATCGCGCCCCAGGCGATGAGATCGGCGATGTATTGCGGGGAAATCAGATCCAGGAACTCGGTGCCGCACGGCACGCCGAGCTCGTTGATCGCGAGGAGGAGCTTTCGCGCGAGCCGCAGGCCCTCGTTCATGTCGAAGGTCTCGTCCATGTGCGGATCGTTGATGAAGCCCTTCCAGCCCACGGTCGTGCGCGGCTTCTCGAAGTAGACGCGCATCACGACCGCGAGGTCGTGCCGGAGATGCTCGCGCGCCCCGGCGAGCCGCTTCGCGTAATCCAGCGCCGATTTCTCCTCGTGGATCGAGCATGGTCCCACGACGACGAGGAGCCGGTCGTCGGCGCCGCGCAGGATGTCGTGCACGGCCTTGCGCCCGGCGAAGGTCGTCTCCGAGGCCCGGTCCGAGAGCGGCAGCTCGCGCATGACCTGCATGGGCGCGAGAAGCTCGTCGCCCTGCTCGATCCTTACGTCGTCGGTCCGGTAATGAGTCATGGAATAAAAAAACCGCCAGGTGCGCTGGCGGTTTTCGTGGATTCGTTGGTTGCTTCCCGGCTCAAATCCTCTCGACCGCCCGCGGCGTGAGATGGAAGTACCAGAAAAAGTACGCGGGCGAGCGATGCATGGATGGAATGTTAGCATGGCGCGCCATGAGACGCCTCCCCGCCGCGGTCCTCGCCCTGGGCGCATTGCTCGCCCTTCCCGCCATCGCCGCCGAGGAATGGCGGCCCATCGATGCGAAGCTCGAGCCCGGCAAGATGCAGGAGAGCTGCATGTCGATCGACGCCGGCGACAAGCGCCGCTACAACTGGAAGTCGGATGCGCCGGTGGATTTCAACATCCACTTCCACAAGGGCGCGGAGATCGTCTACGTGGTCAAGAGCAACGGCATGCGCGGCGACGGCGGCACGTTCACCGCCAAGGACGGCGGCGGCTACTGCTGGATGTGGACCGCGCGCGACAAGGCCGCGAAGCTCGAAGGCCGCGTCGAGACGAAGTAAGTTACGCCGGGACGAACTTCAGCGCGGCGCCGTTGTTGCAATAGCGCTTGCCCGTCGGCGGCGGACCGTCGTCGAACACGTGCCCCTGGTGGCCCTCGCAACGCGCGCAGTGGTATTCGGTGCGCGGCAGGATCAGCTTGAAATCGGTCTTCGTCTCGAGCCGCCCCGCGATCGGCGCCCAGAAGCTCGGCCATCCCGTGCCGCTTTCGAATTTCTTGTCGGAGGTGAAGAGCGGCAGGTCGCAGCCGGCGCAGGCGAAATAGCCCTTGCGCTTCTCGTTGTTGAGCGGGCTCGTGCCGGAGCGCTCGGTCGCTTCGTGGCGAAGCACCTGGTAAGCCTCCGGATCGAGGCGCTTCTTCCACTCGGCGTCCGAAAGCTTCAGCTTTTCGATCTTGATCGGATCTTCAGGCTTGGCGGCGGCGTCGAGGCGTTGGGTCATGGCGGCAAAGAGCGCTGCGAGGGAAGTGACGAAGGTTCTGCGGTTCATGGTCATGGGTCGGTCGAACGAACGAAGCCTTACGCGGTGCCGCCGACGGTCAGCCCCTCGATGCGCAGGGTCGGCTGGCCGACGCCCACGGGAACGCTCTGGCCGTCCTTGCCGCACATGCCCACACCCGGATCGAGGCACATGTCGTTGCCGATGAGTGTCACGCGCGTGAGCGCGTCGGGGCCGTTGCCGATGAGGGTCGCGCCCTTCACCGGATACTGGATCACGCCGTTCTCGATCCAGTACGCCTCGGAGGCGGAGAAGACGAACTTGCCGTTGGTGATGTCGACTTCGCCGCCGCCGAAGTTCACGGCGTAGAGGCCGCGATCGACGGAGGCGATGATCTCGTTCGGGTCCTTGTCGCCTCCCAGCATGAACGTGTTGGTCATGCGCGGCATGGGAATGCTCGCGTACGACTCGCGCCGCCCGTTGCCCGTGACGGGCACGCCCATCAGTCGCGCATTCAGCCGGTCCTGCAGGTAGCCGCGCAGGATCCCGTCCTCGATGAGGACGCTGCGCGACGTCCGATTGCCTTCGTCGTCGACCGACAGCGAGCCGCGGCGATCGGGAATCGTGCCGTCGTCGATGACGGTCACCCCGGGCGCGGCGACGCGCTCGCCGATGCGGCCGCTGAACGCCGACGTGCCCTTGCGATTGAAGTCGCCCTCGAGCCCGTGCCCGATCGCCTCGTGCAGGAGCACGCCGGGCCAGCCCGGTCCGAGAACCACGGTCATCACGCCCGCGCGTGCCGGACGCGACTCGAGGTTGACGACCGCCTGGCGGACGGCGTCGCGCGCGAGCTTCTCGAGCACCTCGTCGGTGTAGAACGCGTAACCGAAGCGCCCGCCCGCGCCCTGGTGACCCTGCTCGCGCCGTCCGTTCTGCTCGGCGATGACGGTGACCGACAAGTGCACCAGCGGACGCACGTCGGCGGCGAGCCCGCCGTCGGCGCGCGCGATGAGCACGACGTCGTACTCGCCCGAGAGCCGCCCGATCACCTGCTTCACGCGCGGATCGGCGGCGCGCGCGAATTTCTCCAGCGTCTCGAGGATGCGCACCTTGTCCGCGTCGCCGAACTGCGCCACCGGGTCGATGGGCGCGTAGAGCGCATGGCCGGCGCGCACGACGGCATCCACGGGCGCGGCGCTGCCGCCGCTCGCCGCGATCGCGCGCGTCACCTTGGCCGCCTGCTCGAGCGCCTGCGGGTTGATGTCGTCGGCATAGGCGAAGGCGGTCTTCTCGCCCGCGACCACGCGCACGCCCACGCCCTGGTCGATGGAGAAGCTGCCCGACTTAACCTCCCCCTCTTCCAGCGTCCAGCCCTCGGAGCGGTTGTACTGGAAGTAGAGGTCGGCGTCGTCGGCGCGGTGCGCGAGGATCGTGCCGAAGACGCGGCTCGTCGCCATCTCATCGACGCCGAACGGCGCGAGCAGCGTCGCCTTGGCGATCTCGAGCGTGGTCGGTCCGGCGTCGGTCATGTTCCGACCTTCACGTCTGCTTTCATCGGCGTCGCTTTCTCGGTCGTGACTTGCGTTTCCAGTGCCCGGGTGAGAGCGGTCTTGTGGGTGAGGGCGGGGAGGCTGCGGCGAATCTTGGCCTGGTAGGTGGGATTCACCCCGGCGACCACGACTCCCGAGCCGCGCGGCAACCGGTCCAGCACCACGCCCCACGGGTCCACGATCATCGTATGACCGTGGGTTTCGCGTCCGTTCACGTGATAGCCCCCCTGGGCCGGGGCGACCACGTAGGCGAGGTTCTCGATCGCGCGGGCGCGGATGAGCGTGTCCCAGTGCGCCTTTCCCGTGGTCTCGGTGAAGGCCGACGGCACGAGGATCACGTCGACGTCGCCCATGGCGCGGTAGAGCTCCGGGAAGCGCAGGTCGTAGCAGATCGAGATGCCGAGCCGGCCGTAGGGCGAATCGACGACGCAAACCTTGCTTCCGGGCTCGATGGTGCGTTCCTCGCTGTAGCGCTCCTGCCCCATCTCGAAGCCGAAGAGGTGGATCTTGTCGTAGCGCGCGACGCGGATGCCTTCCTGGTTGTAGACGAGGCAGGAGTTGCGCACCTTGTCGGGCGTGCTCGCCTCGAGCGGCACCGAGCCGCCGACGATCCAGATGCGGTGGCGCTTCGCCTGTTCCGAGAGGAACTGCTGGATCGGGCCGGCGCCGTCGCGCTCGCGCGCGGCGACCTTGTCGGTGTCCTTCATCCCCATGATGGGGAAGTACTCGGGGAGCGAAACGATGCGCGCGCCCGTGGCCGCCGCGAGCTCGATCAGGCGGCCGGCTTCCTGGAGGTTGGCCGCGACGTTGGGCCCGGAGGCCATCTGGATCGCCGCCACGCGGAACATCGACTGCGTGATCGACATCGTCTCGCGAAGGGCCGCCGGCGTGGTCGAGTTCTTGGTGATGATCATGGTGTGGCCTCGCTCATGGCGTCGCGCCGGTGGTGGCGGCGGACTCGCGCGAGCTGGCGGCGGTCTTCGGCGGTGGCGACGAGAGGCGGGTGACTTCTGGATTATCCCATGTCCCCGTCACCTGGTACTCGTACGCGACGACTTTTCCGAGGGGGTTCTTGAGGAGCTTGGAGACGAGCAGCGTGGACAACCCGAGCACGGGGGTGCCGATGAGGCTCGCGGCGAGCGCCACCCCCTCGCCCACCTCGGGCACCACGTGCATCGTGAGCGTCTGCGTCTCCTGGGGCAGCGACACCTCGCCCGCGAGGCTCACGAAGGCCGACGGGCCGCTGATCTCGAAGTCGTCGGTGATGAGGATGCCGCGCGCGACCTTGACGTCGCCCGAGATGCGCTCGAAGGCGAAGCCGGCGCTGAAGACGTCGCGGAAGTCGAACAGCGCCCGTCGCGGCAGCGACTGCAGCGACAGCAGCCCCAGCAGCTTGCCCGCTCCCGGCTCGATCTTCGCGAACTGGCCCTGGCGCGCGTCGACCTTGAAGCTGCCGGCGAGGTTCGCGAGCGCGAAATCGTACGGATAGCCGGGCCACACGAGCGTGCCTTCGAACTGCCCGGTGCCGCGCTTGATGTAATCGCCGTAGCCGAACTGGTTCATCAGCGCGTTCAGGTTCTCGGTGTCGAACTTGATCTGCAGCGTCGTGAGCGGCCCGCCCGCGGTGCGCCGCCACACGCCGCTCGAGTTGAATTTCGCGTGGCCGTTGGTGATGTCGAGCCTGGCGATACGCCACTCGTCGGCGGCGTTGTCGGCGTCGAGCTCGAGCTTGCCGAGCCACTTGCCGCGGAAGTCGAACTTCTCGGCGACGACGTCGAGCGCCGGAAGGTCGCGCTGCGTGGCTTGCTGCTTCGCGTCGGCGGCGGCGGTGGATTCCCCGATCGCGAGCCGCTCGAGCCGCGCCTGCACGCGTCCCTTGCCTTCGGGATTCCAGCGCACGTCGCCCGCGATCGGCGGACCGTCGAGCCGGCCGCTCCATTCCGGTCCGTTGCGCGTGAGGACGGCGCGCATGTCCTTGAACTCGCGGCCCCAGTAGCGCACGGTGCCGATGCGCATGTCGATGCCGCGAAGCTCGATGCGCGGCGAGGCGGTGGTCGGCGCCGGCGTCTCGCCGGGCGCGGCGAAGACCGCGAGCCACGCGTCCACGTCGCCGTCCTCGAGCGTTCCGTAGAGCCACAGGCCGTCGCGAATCGGCTCCTGGCCGAAGGGCGCGCCGAACTTGAACGCCGCGCTCCACCGTTCGCTCCCGGGCGCGACGCGTGCGAAGCGCGCGTGCGTCGCGTTGCCGAGCGCGGCGTGCGTGACCTCGTTGTCGGCGCCGAGGTTGGACACGGTGACGCTCAACGGCCGCGCGTCTCCCGGCGCTTTCGCGAGCGGCGCGGGCAGGGTCGATCCGAGACCCTTCAGATCGGACGTGATCGTGAGCTCGGTGCCCAGGCGTCCCGACACGACGCGCGCGCGCCAGTCCGCGGAGCCCGTGAGGCGGGCGGCGATCGCCTCGTGCACGTGCGGCGCGATGCCCGGCGGATCGATGCGGCCCTCGATCGCGGTGAGCACCTGGCCGTCCGGAAGCATGCTCATCGCGAGGTGCGCAGGCTTGCCGAAGAGGGTGCCGGTGATGTCGGGCGCGCGGACGCCCTTCTCCGTGAACGCGAGCTGGCCGCGCACGTCGCGCATCGCGAGCGTGCGGCCCACGCTCGCGGTCGCGCCCGAGAACGTGTATTCGCCCTGCACCTGCACGACCCTCGGACCCCAGAGCGGGAACTGGAACGCGAGCTTGAGGCGACCCGGTCCCTCGACCGAGATCGTGCGCGCGAAGGCGCCGGGGCCGTTCACGAGCGGCGACTGGCGCAGGAACCGCACGCCGTCGGCGCCGGCGGTGTCCACGTCGCCGTTGATCTCGAGCATGGGCGGCTTCGCGCCGAGGTCCGCGACGACCGCGCGCACGTTCGTCGCCCTGCTCGCGAAGATCGCGGCGCGTTGCGCGTCGATCTCCATGCGGCGGTTCTCGAACTTGAAGCTGCCCTGGATCGCGTCCACGGACGGCCAGTCGGGGTGGTACTGCAGGCGCCCGTCCTTGATCTCGCCCTCGACGAGGAAATGGCCGTCGCCGCGTCCCTCGCCCCACGGGAACTCGAACAGATCGCCCTTGAGCTCGAAATTCACGCGCGAGCTCGTGCCCGCCTGGATCGAGCGCTCGAGCCAGTCGCGCGTTTGCGCGATTCTGTTGGGAACGTAGTTCGCGATGCGCGAGGCGAGCGCGCGCGTGAGGTTGCCCTTCAGGTCGATGAAGCCGGGCGAGCGCTCGCGCGCGCCGGGAGTCGAGCTCCACTTGCCCGCAACCGTGCCTTCGGCGTCCGCGTTGGCGAAGCGCGCTTCCGACACGGCGACCTCCAGCGCGCGCCCGGCGTGGCGCCACGCGGCGCGCGCCTGCAGCGTGTCGAACGGGATCGGCGCGCGAAAGATGCGCTCCAGCACGAGCGTGCCGTTCTTCGAGTCGATCTCGACGTTGCCGCCGGCCTCGCTGCCCTCGATGCGCCCGGTGATGCCGGTCACGCCGGGAAGCGCATCCACGGCGTTGATCGCCAGGTCCTCGAAGCGCCCCTTCACCGCGTACTGGCCCATCGTCTCGCGCGTGTCGCCGGTCCAGCTGAGCGCGGCGTCGGTGATGCGCCCGCGCGGCGCGAAGCGCCCCACCCGCTCCCTCAGGTCGCGCGGCACGGGGAAATATTCGAGCAGCGTGGCGGCGATCTTGAGGTCGATGCCGTCGGCCCTGAGCTCGGTATGCGGCGGCTTGCCCTGTGCCTGCGCGCGCGTGACCGAAAAGTTTCCAGGCCTCGCCTCGGCGCCGTTGGCGAGGCGAAACCGCAGTCCCTGCGTGGCGAGCGAGAAGCCGTCCTGCTGCGCGGTGTACGTCGCGCGCCCCGCGATGGTCGCCAGCTCGAGCGGCAAGACGTCGGAGGCGAGCCGCACGTTCGCGTCGCGCATGTTGAGGTCGGCCACGACCTCGCGCACGCCGTCGGTCGTGAAGCTCGCCCAAACGCGCAGGTTGCCCGCGCCGCTGCGCAGCGCCTCCGGCAGCGGCAGGTGCGCGCGCAACGCGCCGAGGTCGGCGTCCTGAGCGTCGACGAAGATTTCGCCGCCCGCCTTCCAGCGCTTGTCGTCGCGCGAGAGCCGCACGTTGGCGCGCAGCTCCAGGCGCTTCGCGAGGCCGCGCGGCGGCACGGCGGTGAGCACCGCGTGGTGATGGCCCAGGTGCTTGCGCATCTCGATCTCGACGCGATCGAGGCGCACCTCCGGCACGCTCGCCTTCTCGTCGCGCCAGACCAGCGTCGCCTCGTGGATGCCGAGGCTCGGCTGCGCGAGCAGCCATTCGGTGAAGGCGCCCTCGCCGGGACCGGCCTCGTTGAGCGGCTTGTCGCCGAGATAGATGAGCCCGTCGGCGCCGCGGCGAAGCGCGAGCTGCGGATGGTAGAAGTCGACGTCCTGGAAGATGGGCTTCATGGCGAGGAGCGTCCACCACGAGAGCGACACCTCGGCGCGCTCGAGCGCGAGCGCGACCTTGCCGTCGCGGTCGGCGATCTGGAAGCCCTCGAGCGAAATGCGCGGCCGCACGCCCTGCCACGCGCCCGTGAGGCGGCGCGCCGAGATGTTCATCCCGGAGGCCTTCGCGATCGAGGCGACGATGTCCTCGCGGTACTGGTCGATGTTGGGCAGCGCCACGTGGCGAAGCCAAAGCGTCACCACGGCGAGGGCGACGAGGAGGAACGCCGCGATGCCCGAAGCCAGGCGAAAGACGATGCGCGGTAGTGCCAAGTTGCGGCGATCCTCGGTATTTTCTGGTTTATTGTAGCGCCTCACCATGGCTCGCCGCGCACCGCAGCCGTTCCGCTCCGCGCTCGAACGCACCGTCCGCCTCTCGCAATACGCCGCACGCGTGCTCAACGCGCGACCGGGGCTTGCCGCCGACCTCGAAGAGCACGCCGAACGCGGCTTTGCGCGCGACGAGATGCGCGCCGCGCTCGCCGGCGGGGCGGCGGATGCCCTGCTCTCCACACGGCTCAGGCGCCTGCGCGAGCGCGTGATGGTGACGCTCGCTCACCGCGACTTGAACGGCCTCGCCGCGCTCGACGAAGTCTTCGCGACGATGACCGCGCTCGCCGAGGAAAGCGTGCGCGCCGCGGTGGCCGACGCCCACTCCCGCCTTGAAGGCGACGCGCTCATCGTCGCCGCGCTGGGCAAGCTCGGCGGCTGCGAGCTCAACGTCTCTTCCGACATCGACCTCGTGTTCCTGCACGCCGGAGGCGATGGCGAACGCGAGGCGCGCATCGGGCGCGAGGTGATCGCGCTGCTGTCGGAGGCCACCGCGGACGGCCAGGCGTTCCGCGTCGACATGCGGCTTCGTCCCTTCGGCGACTCGGGCCCGCTGGTCACGTCGCTCGCGGCCCTCGAGGAGTATTTCATCGCCCATGCGCGTGCGTGGGAACGCTATGCGTGGGTGAAGGCGCGCGTCGTCGCGGGACCCGGCGCGGGCTTCGAGGAGCGCGTGACGCCCTTCGTCTATCGCCGCTATCTCGATTTCGGCCTGCTCGAGGCGCTGCGCGACCTGCACGGGCGCATCTTCGAAGCGGCGAGCCGGCGCGGAAAGAGCGACGACATCAAGGTCGGCGCGGGCGGCATCCGCGAGATCGAGTTCTGCGTGCAGCTCTTCCAGCTCGTGCGCGGCGGGCGCGACGCGTCGCTGCGGACGACTTCGACACGCGCCGCCCTCGCCGCCGCGACC
>Ga0075426_10000584_pt1 | contig 25156 bp, 19 predicted proteins | sample SoiMethybrSBSTD5_FD_75304 | JGI IMG/M metagenome (GOLD analysis project Ga0075426, IMG submission 75304) | Bulk soil microbial communities from a Populus tree surrounding site in Tennessee, USA - Soil MetaG P. TD hybrid SBSTD5 | ecosystem: Environmental > Terrestrial > Soil > Tree plantation...
GCGCGAGGCGACGTCGCGCGCGACCACCAGGAGCGAGCGGCTCGTGCCCAGGCGCACGCGCGCGATCGTGACCAGGTGCGGCCGGCGCTCGCCCGTGGCCTCGGCGATCTCGCACTCGATCGCGGTCTCGCGTCCCTGGAGCGCCGCATCGCGCATCGCCGCGGCGGCGGCCTCGCGCGCCGCGGGGGCGAAGAGGTCGAGGGCCTGCATGCGCGCGATCTCGGCGTGGCTGCGCCCCACGAGGCGCGTCAACGCCGCGTTCCAGCGCGCGAGCGTGCCGTCGTCGGCCACGAGCGCGACGGCGCCGTCGACCGCCTCGAGGAGCGCCTCGGCGAACCGGCGCTCGCGCTTGAGCGCTTCGTCGCGCGGCTCGGCTTCCTGCGCCGCCGCGCTCTCGCGGCGTGCATCGAGGTGCGCCATCGCGAGCGCGGCGATGTTCTCGAGCGCGCGGCGCGCGCGCGATTCCAGCCGGCGCTCCACGCGATCGATCACGCTGAGAGTGCCGACGACGGGCCCCGCTCCCGAGACGAGCGGCACGATCGCGAGGAAACGCGCCGCCACCGCACCTCCCGCGAGCCAATGGTCGGCGTAGCCGGCGGCGCGCAGATCCTCGACGAAGAGCGGCGCGCGCAGGCTCGCGGCGGCGAGCGCCACCGACCGGCCCAAGGGGAGCGTGTCGAAGGGAACGCCGCTCGCGGCGATGAGGCGCTCCACGCCGCGATCGAAGACGGAGATCCACGCGCCCGCGAACCCGCCGACGTCGCGCGCCCGCGCGAGCAGCCGCTCGAGCGCCGCGACGGGAAGCGCGGCAGCGGAAACGCCGAGGACGCCGTCGGGCGCCTCGGAGGCGAGATTCATCGGGCTGGCGGCTATTTTGGAGCTTCGGCCGCCGGCGGCGTCGGCGGTGCGGGCGGAGCTGGCGGACGCGGCGCAACCTGCCCGGGCAGGAGCGTGCGCGGATAGCCGGCGCTGTCGAGCGCGGCATTCCACAGGTCGTCGTTGTAGCCCTTGAGCGTGGTCGCTCCGACGACGAGCACCGGCACTTCGAGCGCGCCGATCAGCTTCTTCAGCGCCTCGGCGTCCGCGGGGCTCGCTTCGGGGCTGCGCTCCGCGTACGGGATGCCGCGGCTCGCGAGAAGGTCGCGGCCGCTCGTGCACAGATCGCCGCAATTCTTGCTCGAGAAGAGCGTCACGGGACTGCGCTTCATCGCCATCTGCGTCGCGTAGGGGAGCTGCGTCTCGTCCGCCGACCCGCCGCCGCCCATGCGCTTCTCCGTGACCTTCGCGTCCTCGAGCGGCGGGGTGTCGGAGAAATGCACGTTGCCGTCCTTGTCCACCCAGCGATAGACGCTCGTCTGCGCGGCGGCATCGGCCGTCGCGAGCGCCGCGACGACCGCGAGGAGCGAAGCAATGGAGCGCATGTGGCCTCCTATGTCTGTCGAGAACTTCCCTTTGCAGCGAGCTATGCCCATTCGGTCGTATCCATTATGCAGACGCGCGGCGGTTCGCGCACCTACGCGCCGTGCACCGTGCGCCCGCCGACGATCGTGCGCACGACGCGTCCCGTCATCTCCAGGCCCTGGAAGGGCGTGTTCTTGCCCTGGCTCGCGAGCGCCTCGGGCCGCACGATCCACGGCGCGCGCTCGTCGAAGAGGCAGATGTCGGCCGGCGCACCGTCGGCGAGCGTGCCGGCGCGCACGCCGAGGATCGCCGCGGCGCGCGCGGTCACCGTCGCGAGGGTGGCCTTGAGGTCGAGCCCCGATTCGCGCCCCCACTGGAGCGTGAGCGGCAGCAGCAGCTCGAGCGCGCTCGCTCCCGCTTCGGCCTCGGCGAAAGGCACCTGCTTCGCGTCGTCGTCCACCGGCGTGTGGTCGGAGCACACCGCGTCGATCGTGCCGGAGGCGACCGCGCGGCGCAGCGCGTCGCGGTCCGACGGATCGCGTAGCGGCGGCCTAAGGTTGCACTGCGCGTCGAAATCCGCGAGGTCGCGGTCGCTCAGGTGCAGGTGATGGATGCCGACGTCGCACGTGATGCGTGCCCCGCGCGCCTTCGCCTCGGCGACGAGCGCCGCGCCCGCCGCCGACGACAGGCGCGCGAGATGCACGCGTGCTCCGGTCACCGCCGCGATCTCGAGGATCGTGCGCAGCGCGATCGTCTCCGCGATCACCGGAATCGCCGCAAGTCCCAGGCGCGTGGCGACTTCGCCGTCGTGCGCCACCCCGCCGCGGGCGAGATGCGCATCCTCGGGCCGCAGCCACACCGTGAAGCCGAACGTCGCCGCGTAGCTCATCGCGTGCCGCAGCATGCCGGCGTCCGGCAGCGGCGCATTGCCCTGGAAGAAGCCGACGCAGCCGGCCTCGGCGAGCTCCGCCATCTCGGCGAGACGCTCGCCGTGCAGCCCCACGGTGAGCGCTCCGAGCGGATGCACCTTCGCGCATTCGAGCCCCGCCGCGCGCCGCGTGAGCATCTCCACGAGGCCCGGCTCGTCGAGCGGCGGATCGGTGTCGGGCGGGCACGCGAGCGTGGTGACGCCGCCCGCGACGGCGGCCCGCATCTCCGATTCGAGCGTGGCCTTGTACTCGAAGCCGGGCTCGCGCAGCCGCGCGGAAAGGTCGACCAGTCCCGGGCAGGCGACGAGGCCCTTCGCCTCGATCGTCTCGTCGGCGCGGAATCCCTTCGGAGCGGCGCCGATCGCCGCGATCGCGCCTTCGGCGATGAAGATCGAAGCGACGCCGTCGCGCCCCGAGGCCGGATCGACGACGCGCGCGCCGCGAATTTCCGTCTTCATGCCGACCCCAGCATCGACATCACGGCCATGCGCACGGCGATGCCGAAGGTGACTTGCGGCATGATCACGCTCTGCCTGCCGTCGGCGACCGCCGAATCGATCTCCACGCCGCGGTTCATCGGGCCCGGATGCATCACGATCGCGTCCGGCTTCGCGCGCGCGAGCTTCTCGAGCGTGAGCCCGTAGCACTTGAAGAATTCCGCCGCCGAGGGCAGGAGCGCCCCGCTCATGCGCTCGTTCTGCAGCCGCAGCATGATCACGACGTCGCAGCCGCGGATGCCCTCGGCCATGTCGTGGAAGACGCGTACGCCGAGCCGCTCGACCGCGCTCGGGATGAGGGTCTTCGGGCCGATCACGCGCAGGTCCGGCACGCCGAGGGTTTTCAGCGCGTGGATCTGCGAGCGCGCGACGCGCGAATGCAGTACGTCGCCCACGATCGCCACGCTCAACGCGGAGAAATCCTTCTTGTAGTGGCGGATCGTGTACATGTCGAGCAGGCCCTGCGTCGGGTGCGCGTGCCGCCCGTCGCCCGCGTTGATGACGGCGACCCCCGGCTTCACGTGCCGCGCGATGAGGTGCGGCGCCCCGGACTGCGCGTGGCGCACGACGAACATGTCGGCGTCCATCGCCTGCAGGTTGTAGACCGTGTCGAGGAGCGTCTCGCCCTTGGAGGTCGACGAGACCGCCACGTTGAGGTTGATCACGTCGGCCGAGAGGCGCTTCGCGGCGATCTCGAAGGTCGTGCGCGTGCGTGTCGATCCCTCGAAGAACACGTTGAAGACCGACTTGCCGCGCAGCAGCGGCACCTTCTTCACGTCGCGCTCGGAGACGCCCACGAACTGGTCGGCCGTATCGAGGATGCGCCGGATCATCTCGGCCGAGAGCCCCTCGGTGCTGAGCAGGTGGCGCAGCTTCCCGTCGGCCCCGACCTGGAGGTTCGCGTTCATGGCCGCGTCACCATGGCGAGCCGCAGCCGTCCGCTCTCGTTCGAGAGCACGAGGTCCTCGGAGGCGGCGACCTCGATCTTCGCGCCGAGCCAGTCGGGCGCGATCGGCAGCTCCCGCGTGCCGCGCTCGGCGAGCATCGCGAGGCGCACGGCCTTGGGACGGCCGAAGTCGAAGAGCTCGTTCAGCGCCGCGCGGATGGTGCGTCCGGTGTGCAGCACGTCGTCCACGAGCACGATCTCGCGGCCGTCGACGGAGAACGGAATGAGGCTGCGGCGCGATTCGCGGTGCAGCCCGATGCGGCCGAAGTCGTCGCGATGCAGCGTGACGGCGAGGAAACCCAGGGGTGTGGCGAGCCCGAGCGCGCGATGCAGGCGCTCGGCGACCCATGCGCCGCCGGTGTAGATGCCGACCATGCCGGCGTCGGCGGAGATGCGTCCGCGCATCTGCTCGGCGAGCGAGCGCACCAGCTGCTCCGGATCAGGGAGCGACATGGACGCGGCCCTCCGGATGATCGAGGTAGCTTTGCAGGATGATGGCGGCCGCGACCGCGTCGACCTCGGCGGTGCGCGCCGGGCGGTTCACGGCTTCGCGAATCTGCGACTCGGCTTCGGCGGAGGTGAGCGTCTCGTCGACCATCACCACCGGGCGCTTGTAGCGCGCCGACAGGCGCCGCGCGAACTTCCCGGCGAGGCGCGCGATCTCGTGCGGCGAGCCGTCGGAGTGGTGCGGCTCGCCGACGACGAAGGCGACGGGCCGCCATTCGGCCTCGAGCCTGTCGATCGCCTCGAAGCGCCGCTCGTTGCTCTCTTCCCGGATGACGGTGAGGGCGCGTGCGAACGGAAAGACGGTGTCGACGACGGCGACGCCAATGCGACGCTCACCGTAGTCGAAGCCGATGAGCGTCCCCGCGAACGTCACGCGTGTCCCGCCTCCTCGGAAAGGTTGGCGGCGTTCACGCCGAGCGCGCTCATGGCCGCCCCGTAGCGCTCCTCGGGGGGCACGTCGAAGATCACGTCGAAGTCGGCGCGCACGGTGAGCCAGCCGTTCTTCTGGATTTCGTCCTCAAGCTGTCCGGGCGCCCAACCCGCGTAGCCGAGCGCGACCAGCTGCTGGCGCGGGCCGTGCCCGTGCGCCATCGCCTCCAGGATGTCGCGCGACGTGGTGAGGCCGACGTCTCCGACCGGCAGCGTCGACTTCCACGCGCCGACGGGGCGGTGCAGCACGAAACCATGGTCGAACTGCACCGGGCCGCCGAAGAACACGGGTTGCGAGGCGAGGTCGGTGTCGGGGAGCGCGATCTCGACCTGCTTGAAAAGCGCGGCGAGCGTCACTTCGATCGGGCGGTTGACGACGATGCCGAGCGCGCCGCGTTCGTTGTGCTCGCAGACGAAGGTGAGGGTCCGGGAAAAATTCGGGTCCGACATCGCCGGCATGGCGATGAGGAAGTGGCTGGTCAGGTTGATCGTCTGCATTGGCCGCCAGTCCGCCTATTTTACCGCACCGCAACGCGCCGCGCGCGACGAAGGCGATTGGATGCGGCGTTCCCGCGCGGCGTTCCGCGCCTTTTCTATTCCTTCGCCGGACTATTTTTTCGCGCGCGGAATGCGGTATCGCGCGTTCGCATCCAATGCGCGCAAGAACCCCGGAACGATAGGAGACGGCTCATGGACACGCGCGCAACTGCGGCGCGCCGCGGAAACTCTTACCGCGCGGCGACGATCGCTGCATTCCTCACCCTGGCGCTCGCCGGTTGCCACAACGGCGGCGACAATTCGAATCCGGCCGACAATCCGCCCGATCCGGCGCTCGTCTCGCGCGGCAAGGACATCTTCCGCTTCGAGACATTCGGCGACGAGACCAAGTGGACCGATACGCTGCACATGGACCAGGTGATCGGCACCGCCGTGGATCCGACCACCGCGCTCGCGGTGGGCCTCAAGGTCGATTCCGAAGCGCTGCCGGCGGCCGTCGTGCAGGGCATCCAGAACGGCTCGATCAGCCTCACCAGCCCCGCGACCACCGTCGCGCTCATCAAGCTGAACGCGGTCGTCGGCGTGAAGGGCACCGTCACGAACGTGAACGGCGTCGACACGCTCACGCGCGTCGGCATCACGTGCGCGCTGTGCCATTCGACCGTCGACGACTCCTTTGCGCCCGGCATCGGCAAGCGGCTCGACGCGTGGCCCAATCGCGACCTCAATCCGGGCGCCATCATCGCGCTCTCGCCCGCGCTCACGCCCGAGCAGAAGGCGGTGTTCAACTCGTGGGGGAAGGGCAAGTACGACCCGCGCTTCAATCTCGACGGCAAGAACGGTCCCGCGGTCATTCCTCCCGCGTTCGGCCTCTTCGGCGTGCACAAGGTCACGTTCACCGGCGACGGCGATCGCATCGCGTACTGGAACCGCTACGTCGCGGTCACGCAGATGGGCGGCCACGGAACGTTCTCCGACGCGCGTACCGGCGTGAACGTCACCAACGGCACAGACGACCAGGTGAGCGACAAGCTCGACGCGCTCGAGGCCTACCAGCTCTCGATCGCCGCGCCCATGCCGCCGGCCGGAAGCTTCGACCAGGCCGCCGCCGATCGCGGACGCCAGGTGTTCGAAGGCGTGGGGCGTTGCTCGACCTGCCACAGCGGCGCGAAGCTCACCGACGCGAACGATCGCCTGCACCCGGTCAGCGACTCCGTCGCCGAGCCCGAGCCCAACGGCGCGCCGAGCTATGTCGCGCGCAGCGCCACGAAGCAATACCGCACGAGCCCGCTGCACGGCCTGTGGCAGCACCCGCCGTATTTCCACAACGGAAGCGCGGCGACGCTGGATGCGGCGGTGCAGATGTACAACACGCGCATGGGGCTCGGCCTGAGCGCCTCGCAGATGGCCGACCTGGTGCAGTACCTCAAGTCGTTGTAGCGGTCACTCGGCGAACACCTGGTCGGCGCGGGTGAAGGTCCAGGTGCGCGTGATATAGAGAATGTCGGTGTCGACCTTGATGTTGTCGGGGAAGCGGTCGAACGGGGCGGCGAGGCGCACGATGCGCAGCGCCGCCTGGTCGAGCACGCGCTGCCCCGACGAGCGGTTGATCTCGACCGACTCTATTTCACCGTCCGTCTTGATGCCGACGGTGACCTGAAGGGATCCGTAAATCCTTCGCGTCTTGGCTTCCTCGGGATAGTTGAGGTTGCCGATGCGCTCGATCTTCTGGCGCCAGCTGTCGACATACTGGGCGAAGCGGTATTCCTGCGCGCGCGCGCCGACGAATTTCTTCTTCGGCCGCTCCTGGTAGGCCTGGTAGTCGCGGCGGATCTGCGCCTCCAGCCGCGCGATCTCGAGGCTCTTCTCGACCAGGTCGCGCGCTTCGGCGTCGGGCTTCTTCGCCTCGGGCGCGGGCTCCACGCTCGCCACCATCGTCTTCGACTTCATGCGCGTCATGAGCTCCTGCGCCTCGGTCTCGAGCTGCTTCACGCGCGTCTCGGCGGCCTTGAGCTCGCGGCTCGGCTCGTTCTTGGTCTCGACGCTGGGAAAGGGGCTGCGGGCGCGCAGCTTCTGGTCGGTGTTGCCTCCGCCGTCGAGGTTCGCCTGCGCGAGGGCGTCGGCCTTCTGCGGCTTCGTGGCGCTCTTCGCGTTCACGAGCACCACGTCCATCACGTTGTGCGGCGCGTCGATGCGGATCGCGGGCGGGCTGATGGCCACGCCGACGATGACGAGCGCGTGCACCGCGACGGAGGCGAGCAGCGACACCTGCATCGAGGCGACCAGCCCGAAGCGGTCCAGCAGAAAATCCGAGAAGGAGACGAGCGCGTCGGGGGACGGAGAAGGCTGCCTCAACTGCATCTGCATCGGCAGTGTGACGAGGGGCGGCCCGGGCGCATGGTGGAATTGTAGTTCTATTTCCCCGCGTAGCGGCAGGGGACGTTGAGCTCCCAGAGGTCGATCTCGCCGAAGGCGACGCGCACGCGCTCGCCCGGGGAGAGCGGCGGCAGACCGATCGTGCGGCAGACGAGCGGAAGCCCTTCGATGCGCACGAGCTCTTCGCGCAGGACCACGCCGTCTGAGGACGTGATGCCTTCCTGCAGCAGGTACTTGAGCGTCCAGTAGCGCTCCAGCAGCCTCTGGTGCTCCGCGTAGGCGTCATAGGCGGCCTCGAAGTCGCGCGCCGCGGCGACGAGCTCGTCGCGCGAGTAGGCCGGCTCCTCGCCGCGGATGCACGCGATGAGCTGCCGCTGGTTCGCGAGGTCGCTGTAGCGCCTCAACGGCGAGCTCGCCCACGCGTAGTGCGTGACGCCGAGCCACTGGTGCGCCTCGGGCTCGACCTCCATGCGCGTGCGCGTGCCGCGCTGGTTGCGGTAGATCGCGTCCATGCCGCGATCGGCCAGCAGTCTTCCCCACGTCGCGTTCACGTGGATCATGAGCTCGGCGACGACGAGATCGACGGGGGTTCCGCGCGGGCGCGGCACGATCGCCACCCTTCCATCGGCGATGCGGAAGCTGTAGTCGAGGCGGTCGGTCCGCTCGTCGGCGGCGCCGCGCAGCGCCCGCAACGCCCGCGCGAGGCGCCAGAGCGCCGCGAGGCTCGCGCCGTGCGCGCCTTCGATCGCGCCGGAGGCCGCGGCCTCCCCGGTCATGCGCCGGTCGAGCTCGGCGAGGCGCAGGTTCGCCGCGACGCGAATCCACTCGGCGCGGGTTTCGGTGGCGATCACCTCCATCCCCGGGTTTGCGACCGTGAGATAGAGCGAGAGCGCGGGCACGCGCGTGCCCTGCGCGAGCGTGGCGCCCTCGACAGCGGCGGCCGGGAGCATCGTGATCTTGCCCCCCGGGAAATACACCGTCGACAGCCGCTCGCGCGCGACCGCTTCGAGCCGATGATGTTTGCCGAAGAGCAGCGCCGGCGCCGCGATGTGGATGCCGACGCGAAGCCTGCCGCCGCCGGCGTCCTCGACCGAGAACGCGTCGTCGATCTCGGTCGTCTCCTCGTCGTCGATGGAGAACGCGCTCGCGCCGGATTCCTCGAGTCCTGCCGGTGGCTCGAGCGGCGGCGCCTCGGAAAAGCCGGTGCCGCGCGGAAAGAATTCGAACGCGAAGCGGCGCAGGAAATAATCCTCGGGCCCGGCGAGCGCGCCGGCGCGCGCCAGGAGCTGCGGCGGCGTCGTGCCCTGCGCGTGCGCCGCGTGGTCGAGCGCGCGCCACTCAAGCGATGTCTTGTCGGGCTTGAAGAGGAGCGTATCGAGGCGCGCGCCGATCGGCTGCGGCACGCGGCCGGCGCGAAGCTCGGCCGCCCATGCGTCGATCGAGGCCTGGTCGCGCCGCCTTCGCTCGAGCCCAGCGAGCGCGGCCTTCACGTTTTCCGCCGGCGCCGCCTGGTAGCGCCCGCGTCCGCGGCGGTAGAAGTACATCGGATGCGCGTGCAGCGTGAGCACGACCGCCGCGGCCTCCTGCGGCGTCGGCGCGCGGCCGTAGTAGTCGGCGGCGAGCTTGTCGAAGGAGAACTCGTCGCCGCCGCTCACCTCCCACAGGAATTGCGGATCCATCGGCTCGGCGAGCTTCTGCGCCTGCGGCATGAAGGCGGCGAGCGGCTGGCCGTCGAAGCGCATGAGGATCGAGGCGGCTTTCACCTTCGAGCGCTTGCCGTGCGCGGCTTCGACCTGGAAGGACGCCCCCGCCTCGTCGAGGATCGTGCCGACGCGAAACGCGCCGTCTTCCTCGAACAGGACCTGTTTCACGAGGCCGCCCACGCGACGAGATCCGGGACGTGCTCGGGAAAGGAGGCGAGCGAGTGGTCGCCGCCGCGCACGATCGTCTGGCACGCGCCCTCGTAGAACGCGATCGCCTCGCGATAATCGAGCACCTCGTCGCCGGTCTCGACGAAGAGCCAATAGCGTTCGCGGCGCGTGATGCGCGGCAGGTCGAGCGCGGCGAGCTCCCCGACATGCTCGTCGGTGAGCACGAAGGCTTCGCCGGTATAAAGATTGCGCTGCGGCCCGAGGTAGCGGTGGAAATGCGATGCGGGATGCACCGCCGGATTGAGGAGCGCGGCGCGGCTTCCCATGCGCTCGGCCATCACGGTCGCATAGAAGCCGCCGAGCGAGCTGCCGACGAAGGTCACGTCCGCGGGCGCGAGGCCGCGGCACGCCGCCTCGATCTCGCCGATCGCGCGCGCCGGACGATGGTGCAACTGCGGCACGACATAGCCGAGGCCTTCGACGCAATTGCGCACGTAGTCGCCGAGCATCGTCGCCTTGCGCGATTGCGGCGAGCTGATGAACCCGTGGAGATACACGATCGTCTTCACGCCGCGATGCCGCGCCCTACAGCGTGACCTGGCCGCGCCCGAGCTCGATCACGTCGCCGCCGACGCGAATGGCGCCGTCGGCCACCGACAGGTACAGCGTCGAGGGACGCGCCACGGCCTCGCCCTGTGCGATGACCCGCCTCACCGCCTGCCCGGGGCGCGTCGACTGGAACCACCCGCCGAGGTTGGCGCACGCCGAGCCCGTCGCCGGATCCTCGAGGATCGCGCCGTTGGCGGGAAAGAAAAAGCGGGCCAGCGCGGTCGCCTGCGCATCGCCGTCGTCGGCGAAGACGAGCATCTTCCCGGGACGGTCCTCGCTCTCGAGCCCGAGGAACTTTTCGGACACGGGGCGAGCGCGCTCGACGGCCGCGCGGCTCGCGAGCGGGACGATGAGCTGTTCGGTGCCGGCGTTGACCCAGAGGCGCGGGCCGAGCACGTCGGCGGCCTCGAGCCCGAGCATCGCGGCGATCTCGGCCGCGCTCTCGCGCGCCTCGCGCCAGCGCGCCGGCCGCGCCTCGAGCGTCCAGCGGTCGCCCTTGGCGCTCACGGGGATGATCCCGGCGCGCATCTCGAGCCTCACGGCGTCGCCCGCCGAGGCGAGCGACCGCACGACGTGCGCCGTGCCGAGCGTAGGATGCCCCGCGAAGGGCAACTCATAGGCCGGGGTGAAGATGCGCACGCGCGCGGTCGCGCTCTGCGACGGCAGGATGAACGTCGTCTCCGAAAGATTGAATTGACGCGCGAGCGCCTGCATCGCTCGATCGTCGAGCCCACGGCCGTCCTCGACCACGGCGAGCGGATTGCCGCTCAGGCGCGCGGCGCGCGCGAACACGTTGACGATGCGAAAAGCGAGGCCGGCCATGCGCGGCTCAGTCGGCGGCCGCGGCCGAGCGGCGCGCGAGCGCTTCGAGGAGCTTTTCGTGGATTGCGCCGAACGCGCCGTTCGACATCATCAATACGTGGTCGCCGGGAACGAGCGTGGCCGCGAGCTCGCGCACGAGCGCGTCGACATCGTCGTGCACGCGGGCACGCGCGCCCAGCGGCGCGAGCGCCTCCTCGGGATCCCAGCCGAGATCGCGCGCGTAGCAGTGCACGAGGTCGGCGCCCTCGAGGCTCGCGGCGAGCCGCTCCTGCATGCGCCCGAGCTTCATCGTGTTGGAACGCGGCTCGAAGACGGCGACGATGCGGCCGCGGCCCACACGCGCGCGCAATCCCTCGATGGTCGCCGCGAACGCGGTCGGATGGTGCGCGAAATCGTCGTAGATCGCGATGCCGTCCGCCACGCCGCGCAGCTCCATGCGCCGCTTCACGCCCTCGAAGCGCGCGAGGGCCTGGATGGCTTGCGCGGGAGCCACGCCCGCATGCCGCGCCGCGGCGATCGCGGCGAGCGCGTTCATGCGGTTGTGCGCGCCCATGAGCTCCCAGCGCACCACGCCCTGTCGCGCGCCGTCGAGCAGCACCTCGAACGAATCGCCGGGGCCGATCGCGCCGATCGACCACTGGCCGCGCGCGCCGAAGCGCTCCACCGGCGTCCAGCAGCCGCGGGCGAGCACGCGAGCGAGCGCCGCGTCGCCTCCGTTGGCGACGATGAGCCCCTGCGACGGCACGATGCGCACGAGATGATGGAACTGGGTCTCGATCGCGGCGAGGTCGGGAAAGATGTCGGCATGGTCGTACTCGAGGTTGCCGAGCACGACGGTATGCGGCCGGTACCACACGAACTTCGAGCGCTTGTCGAAGAAGGCGGTGTCGTATTCGTCGGCCTCGACCACGAAGAAGGGCGACGCGGTGGCGCGCGCGGAGACCCCGAAATTGCGCGGCACGCCGCCGATGAGGAATCCCGGCTCGAGCCCGGCGGCCTCCAGGATCCACGCGAGCATCGACGCCGTGGTGCTCTTGCCGTGGGTCCCGGCGACCGCGAGCACCCACTTGTCGCGCAACGTATTCTCCGCGAGCCACTGCGGCCCGGAGACGTAAGGCAGCCCCCGGTCGAGGATCGCCTCGATCACGGGCTTGCCCCGCGTCATCGCGTTGCCGACCACATAGAGGTCGGCGGGATGGCGCGCGAGCTGCTGCGCGTCGTAGCCCTCATGCAGCGCGATCCCGAGCGCGCGCAGCTGGTCGCTCATCGGGGGATAGACCTGGGCGTCGCAGCCGGTCACGGCGTGGCCGCTCTCGCGCGCGATCTTGGCGAGGCCGCCCATGAAAGTGCCGCAGATGCCGAGGACGTGGAGGTGCAAGGCTTGAGCCGTGGATCGAGGGGTCGAGGGACGGGCCGGTGACGGACATCACCCCCGCGGGAATGGGAAATCTTAGCATCCCGGGCGTGTCACACAGCGCGTGTAAACTCACTCTCCCGCGCTCCGATGAGGGCTCTTCCGCAGCTCGACGCCATGGTCCCGCATCTCACGACGCACCTCACAGGCCCGCTGCAGGAGCTCGAACGCGTGGTGCTCGCCAAGCGCCCCGAGATCGAGCGCTGGTTCCGGGGCCAGTGGAGCGCGCACGAGGTTGCGTTCTACTGCTCGGTGGACCTGCGCAACAGCGGCTTCAAGCTCGCGCCGGTCGACACCAACCTCTTCCCGGGCGGATTCAACAACCTCAATCCGGAGTTCCTGCCGCTGTGCGTGCACGCGGCGATGTCGGCGGTGGAACACCTGTGCAGCGACGCGCAGGGATTCCTGCTCGTCCCCGAGAACCACACGCGCAACCTGAATTACCTGCAGAACGTCGCGGTGCTGCGCCGCATCCTGCAGGGCGCGGGGCTCACGGTGCGCGTGGCGAGCCTCATTCCGGAGCTCAGGGAACCGACCGAGATCGTCACCTCCGCGGGCGAGAAGCTCCTTCTCGAACCGCTCGAGCGGCGCGGCAACCGGATCGGCGTCGCGGGCTTCGATCCGTGCGCGGTGTTGCTCAACAATGATTTGTCCGCGGGCGTGCCCGCGATCCTCGAAGGCATCGAGCAGCCCGTCGTGCCGCCGCTCGTGGCCGGATGGACGACGCGGCGCAAGTCCCATCACTTCCACGCCTACGACCGCGTGGCCGAGGAGTTCGCGCGGCTCATCGGCATCGACCCCTGGGTCGTGAACCCGATCTTCAGCCAGTGCGGCAAGGTGAACTTCACGCAGAAGGAGGGCGAGGACTGCCTCGCGGCGAACGTCGAGTTCGTTCTCGCCGAGGTGCGCGAGAAGTACAGGCAGTACGGCATCACCGAGCCGCCCTTCGCCATCGTCAAGGCCGACGCCGGCACCTACGGCATGGGCATCATGACCGTGAAGAGCGTCGACGACGTGCGCAACCTCAATCGCAAGACGCGCAACAAGATGGCCGTCATCAAGGAAGGCCAACCCGTGCACGAGGTCATCATCCAGGAGGGCGTGTACACCTTCGAGAGCGTGGAAGGCGCGGTCGCCGAGCCCGTCGTGTACATGATCGACCAGTTCGTCGTGGGCGGCTTCTACCGCGTGCACCAGGGACGCGGCATCGACGAGAACCTCAACTCCCCGGGCGCCCAGTACGCCCACCTCGCCTTCGAGACCGACTGCCACACGCCCGATTGCGGCGGCAAGCCCGGCGATCCGCCCAACCGCTTCTACACCTACGGCGTCATCGCGCGGCTCGCCAACCTCGCCGCCGCGGTCGAGGTCGAGGAGCTCGCCGCCCGCGGCTCGACCCTGGAGGCCAGGGCGGCGAACGCATGAAGCTGGCGTTCGTCGTCGACCCGCTCGAACGCCTCAAGCCCTACAAGGATTCCTCGGTCGCGATGATGCGCGAGGCCGCGCGCCGCGGCCATGAGGTGCACGCCCTCGAAGCGGCCTCGATGACGCTCAGCGAGGGCTCGGTGCGCGCGCGCACGATGAAGCTCGCGCTGAGCGACGACGACCACGCGTGGTATTCCGCCGCCGCGGCCGAGGAGCGGGCGCTCGCTTCCTTCGACGTGGTCATGATGCGCAAGGACCCGCCGTTCGACCAGGAGTACTACTACAACACGCTCGTCCTGGAGCATGCGCAGCGCGAGGGCGCGCGCGTCGTGAACGATCCGCGGGCGCTGCGCGACTGGAACGAGAAGGCCGCGATCCTGCGCTTCCCGCGGCTGATTCCACCGACCCTGGTCACATCGCGCATGGACGAGGTGCACGCGTTCATCGACGCGCACGCCGATGTGGTGGTGAAGAAGCTCGACGGCATGGGCGGCACCATGATCTTCCGCGTGCGCGCCGACGACGTGAACCGCAACGTGATCGTGGAGACGATCACCGATGGCGGCGTGCGCACCGTGATGGCGCAGCGCTTCATTGCCGAGATCGCGCGCGGCGACAAGCGCGTGCTCGTGATCGGCGGGAAGGTGTTCAGCCATTGCCTCGCGCGCATTCCCAAGCCGGGCGAGACGCGCGGCAACCTCGCCGCCGGCGGCAAGGGCGTGGCGCAGCCGGTGAGCGCGCGCGACCGCGAGATCGGCGAAGCGGTGGGGGCCGAGCTGGTGAAGGCCGGGATCGTCTTCGCCGGCCTCGACGTGATCGGCGATTTCCTCACCGAGATCAACGTCACGAGCCCGACCTGCATCGTCGAGATCGCGGAGCAGACGGGAAAGAACGCCGCGCGCGACGTGCTCGACTGCCTGGAGCGCTAGGCGGCGATCACGCGGTCGAAATCGACGCCGCGCGTGAGGAGCGTGCGAACCGTGAGCGGCGCCGCGGCGTTCGTCCACACCTCGAGCGCGCGGCCGCGCGCGCCGAGTGTGGCGGGCACCACGAGCGACGCCTCGACCTTGAGCTTCTCCAGCGCGGGCAGCGCGAGCGCCGGCTGCCATGCGTCGGGCTTGCGCGCCGGGCGCACCGCGATCGGCTGGGGCTTCCCGGGAAAGATCGTGACCCCGACGAGAATGCGGCCGTCGTCCTCCTGCGAGACCTCGCTCACGAAGCCGGCGTAGAAATCGCCCGTGTCGCCGAGGCGCACGCCGACGATCCGGCCCACGCCGATGGGCTTCGCGGCGTTCGCCGGGCGCTCGAGACGCACGCTGCCCATGGCTTCGTCGACGACCTGCCACGCCTCGGCGGTGACGACGCGTTGCGTGCCGCCGACCATCATCTTGCTTTGCGTGCGCTCGGTAATGCGGCCGAAGACCTCGATGTCCTGCTTCTCCTGCGACGTGAGCTCGCGCGTCTTGCCGGGTTGCTCGAAGGCCTTGCCGCCCGAAGCGAAGAAATGCAGGTCGGCGATGCCGTACACGATCGAGGCACGCGCGACTTGCGAAGCGTGGGGAGCGCTCTTCGAGGCGCCCGCCTCGCACCACCATCGATGCAGGCGCTGCAATTCCACGAGCGCGTCGACGCCCCCCGCCTGCGCCGGAAGCCCGAGGCTCGCCGCGTCCTCGCCCTTCTGCAAGCCGTGGATGCGCTTGCGAAGGCTCATCGAGACGCCGCTCGTGTCCACGTAACGCGTCGCCACGCCCGCGAGCTCTCCCGGGACGTGCCTTGGGCCCGCGCCCTCCGCGAGATCGACGACGAGCGGGCGTGCGGTGAGGTCCGTCGGCGGATTCGCAGTCACGCTGAGCTTTCGGCCCCAGGCACGCACCAGCGCGTCGGCGAATTCCATCTCCCCCGCGCTCATCTGCGAGAGCATCGCGGCGTGCACCAGCACCGACTGCGCATAGGCCTCGGCGACGCTGGAAGCCCCGCTCTCCGAATCGAGCGAATCCTTCACCGGCGCCGTCGCGTAGCCCGCGTCCTCCGCCTGGCGATACTGCGCGTGCAGGCGCGACCAGAGCTCGGCCGGAACGTGCCGGTGCACGAGCGCATGCCACAGCATCTGCGCGGCGATGTAGCGGATCGTGCGCTGCGCAAGCAGCGCGGCGTGCGGCGCGAGCTCCGCGTCGCCCGCCGCTTCCTCGACGCAACGCCGGTAACCGGCCTCGAGCGCTTCGAGCAGGCTCGCGGCTCCGGCCCAGGCGTGCTGGTCGGCGGCGCTCAGCGGAAGCGCCGCGCCCGGATGGCGCGCGCGCTGCTCGCCCACCATGAAGCCCACCTTGTCGCGCATGAGCTCGAGACACTTGATCCGCTCGATTCCCGGCATCGCGGCGGCATTCAGCGCGCGCAACTGCTCGAGCGCGAGCGGCTGGGCCTGCGCGAGGTTGGTGAGCGGAAGGGCGTTCAGCCAGTCCTTGCAGCCGCGCGCGTCCGCGAACTTGAGCGCGCCTTCGCCGACGCTCGGCGTGGCGGTGGTCACGATGCAAGCCTCGCCGCGATCGCCGGGCCGAGCTGCGCGGCGCGCGAGCGCCTGTCTTCGGGCACGACCGCCTCGCGCTGCGGCGCGCTCCACACGGGATTCGGGAAATGGCGGTCGTCGCGATAGCGCGGGATCACGTGCCAGTGGACGTGCGGGGTCATGTTCCCGAGGCTCGCGAGATTCATCTTGTGGGGCTGCATCGCCTCACGCACGACCGCTTCGACGGCGAAGACCACGTCCATGAGGGCATCGCGCTCCCTTCGGTCGAGATCGGCCATCTCGCGCGCGTGCCGCCCGAGGATCACGCGCACGAAGCCGGGGTAGTCGGGATCGTCGACCGCCACCACCCGGCACGCCGGTCCCTGCCACAAAACCGCCCCTCCCGGGCCCGCGCAGAACTCGCACGAGTCCGGCCGCGGGGAGGCGCTCACGTTCAGAAAGGTTGCCTCGTGATGGGCTTCGAGCCGGTAACGCCGTCGATCGTATAACTCATCACGGCGTTGTTCAAATCGGTGAAGGTGAAGGTCGCGGTGCCGACCGGCGGCGCGGCGAATGCGCCGGCATTGTACGGCGCGCCGATCCAGGGGGAGCTCGAGGTGCGATACACCGTGGCCGTGTAGGTGTTCGCGCTCGTCCACGTGCCGCTCGGGATCACGTACCAGAGCGTCTTGCCGTTGGCGTCATAGGTGTACATCACCGAGAAGAGCGTCCGGTACTGCTGGTTGATCGCCACGCCCCAGCCGTTCTGCGACGTGCCGCCCCACCACAGGTCTGCGTAGGAGGCGACCGGCGTCGAATCGGCCGGCCCGATCGGCTCGCGCTGAATCGTCTTGGAGCCGGAAACGCCGTTGATGGTGTAGTCGAGCCGGCCGTTGCTCGCGTCGGTGAAGGTGAGCGTCGCGGTCCCGACCGGCGCGCCCGGCGAAAAGCGCGACGCGTCGTAGGCGCCGAACCACGAGCCTTGCGGGATATAGAGCGAGCCTGTGAACGCCGTGTTCGATGCGTTCCAGGTCCCCGCCGGCAGCACGACCCAGAGCGGCAGGCCCTGGTTGTCGTAGACGAAGAATGCCGCGAAGAGGTTGGCCCCGTGCTGCGTGATGCTGATGCCCCAACCGCTTTCCGACGCGCCGCCCCACCACAGATCCTGGTAGTTCGCCGGACCCAGCGCCGGCACGCTCACCTTCCACATGCCGCGCCCGTAGGTCGCCGCACCGAGTGTCGTGTCGTCGATCCAGAAGAGCTCGCGCACGCGGATGTTGGCCGGTCCCTGGTTCGAGGTGCTCCAGGACGCGCCGCCGTTCTCGCTCGTGTACAGGCCCACCGATGTCGCCGCGTAGAGCCAGTTGCGATTGGATGGATGGATCTTCACGTCGAAGACCGGCGCCTGCGGCAGATTGCCGGTGATCGACGCCCACGTGGCGCCGCCGTCGGCGGTCTGCCACACGTCGTTGGCGACGAAGCCGGTGTAGGCGACGATCACGCGGTTGGGATCGCCGCGGTCGATCGTGATGCGCTGCACCTGGCGCGCGGCGAGTCTGCCGGCGAGCGTCCACGTGGGCGCCGCGGTCGCCCCGTTCAGCGAGCGATAGACGCTGCCGTCGTTGTGGCCGACCCAGATGATGTTGCTGTTGCCCTCGGCAACCGCGATCGCGTTGATGTAGTTGGTGCTCGCGCCGGGTGCCTTGATCGCGCTCCACGTGACCGCGGTGCCGTGCGAATTGTCCGTCACCCACAGCGAAGCGCCGCCGGCGAGCAGACGGTTGGGATTGTTCGGATCGATGATGAAGGGCGCGATGAAGTTGGCGCTCTTCGTCGCGCTCGCGCCGCAATAGATCGACTGGCCGTCGTTGGTGAGGCCGTCGCTGATGCCGTTGCAGATGTACGAGGCCGAGAAACCGCCGTTCAGCGAGCGGTGCAGCGCGAGGTACACGTACTCGCCGAAGAGCGTCTGGTCGCTCGTGGGATCGACCGCGACATAGCCGCCGTCGCCGCCGCGCACCGCGCTCCAAAGGCCCGAGGAGAGCATGAGCGAGCCGTTGTCCTGCGTGCCGCCGACGATCTTGCCGCCGGCGGCGGTGCGCCCGGCGCCGCTGTAGAACTGCGTCACCGCGAGCCCGTTGTTCATGTTGGCCCAGCTCGCGGTCGCGCCCGCGTAGATGCTGGGCGTGCGATAGATACCGCCGTCGTTCGAGTTGTAGAGGACCGGGTTCGCGGGACCGAAGTTGGGCGGCGCGACGAGCTGGTGGTGGTCGGCATGCGCGGAGTTGGGCGCGAAGCGCCAGTCGCTCACTTTGGTGAAGGTGGAACCGCCGTCGCGCGACTGGTAGATGTCGAGGCCGGCGACCACGACGTGCGTCGCGTCCGTGGGATCGACCCAGATCGCGTTGTCGTAGTCGCCCTGCTCGGCGAGATGCTGCGGATTGGAGAGCATCTCCCAGGTCGCGCCCGAATCGGTCGAGCGCCACACCTCGCCCTTGTTGTTGTCGATCGACGTGTAGACGAGGCCGCGCTGCGAGCGCGCGAAGGCGATCTCGGCACGCGACGAGTTGCCCTGGCCACCCGAGGGCTGCGCCACGAGCGCCGCGGTGTGCGCCCATGTCGCGCCGCCGTCGCGCGAGTAGGCGAGCGTGCCGTCGTCGAGACCGGCGAGCGCGTTCGACGGCGTGTTGGGATCGAAGGCGATGTCGAGCGCACGCATCGCCGCGGCCTTCGTCCAGCTCTGCCCGCCGTCGGTCGAGCGGTAGATGCCCCCGGCGCTGCGGTTCGCGTTCGTGACTCCCGCCAGCAGCACGCTGGGCTGCGACGGATTCACCGCGATGCGGTTCACGAAACGCCAGTCGGGATTGGCGTCGACGTTGGTCGCCGGCAGGAATTGCCACGTGACCCCACCGTCGGTCGACTTGAACGCACCGATGCCGACGAGGCCCGCGCTCGCCTCGCCCGTGCCCATGTACACCGTCGCCGGATTCACGGGATCGAAGACGATGGCGCTGATCGAGAGGTTCGGCAGGAAATCCTGGTTCGCGCTCCACGTCGTGCCGCCATCGGGGCTGATCCAGAGGCCGCCGGAGGCGGAGCCCGCGAGGATCCGCGTCGTCGAGCGCGGGTCGAAGGCGAGCGCGCGCACGCGCCCGCCGACGTTCGAGGGCCCGAGCGCCTGCCATTGCGAGGGCTGCAGGCCCGCGAGCTTCTCCCGGCCGCTCGCCGCGGCCGCCGCGACGATCGCCTTGCGCTGCTCGTGCGCGCGCAGCAGCTGCGCCGCCGACGGCGGCCCGTTCTCGTCGGCCTCGAGCTGCAGGTTGTACTCGGCGGAGATGGGCGTGCCGCGCTCGCGCTGCGCGCGTTCGCGCGCCTCTTCTTCCTCGTCGTCGCCGTCCTTCTGCGCGAGAGCCATGGGATAGCCCGCGGGTCCCGGCGCTGGAATCCGTTGTGCGACGCGCGGCGAGGCGCACGCCGCGAGCAAGACGATGAAAAGTGTCGCCAGGAGGTGACGGCCATCGGGGCGCATGAGCTTCAAAGTAGCACGCGCTCGATGCCGCCGCGGCGCGCCTTCTCGACGAACTGCGGCATCCAGTTCTCGCCCAGAAGATGACGCGCCATCTCGACCACGATGTAGTCGGCGGAAGTGTCCGAGTCGGGATCGAAACGCTGCAGCCCCTGCAGGCACGACGGGCACGACGTGAGCACCTTCACCTCGCCCTCGAAGCCGTCGGCGCGCACGCGCGCGGCGCCCTTGCGCATCTCTTCTTCCTTGCGGTAGCGCACCTGCGTGGCGATGTCCGGGCGCATCGCGGCGAAGGTGCCCGATTCGCCGCAGCAGCGGTCGTTGATCTCGATGTCGGTGCGTCCCATGAGGTCGTTCACGAGCTTTTTCGCGTCGTAGGTCTTGATCGGCGTGTGGCAGGGGTCGTGGTACATGTAGCGCGCGCCCTGCAGGCCGTCGAGCTTCACGCCCTTTTCCAGCAGGTACTCATGGATGTCCAACAGCCGCGAGCCGGGAAAAATCCGGTCGAATTCGTAATTCTGCAGCTGGTCCATGCAGGTGCCGCACGACACGACGACGGTCTTGATATCGAGATAGTTGAGCGTGTTGGCCACGCGGTGGAAGAGCACGCGGTTGTTCACGGTGATTTCGCGTCCCTGGTCGTCGCGCCCGGCGGAGGTCTGCGGGTAGCCGCAGCACAGATAGCCCGGCGGAAGCACGCATTGGGCCCCGACATGATAGAGGAGCGCCTGTGTGGCGAGCCCGACCTGGCCGAAGAGCCGCTCGCTGCCGCAGCCGGGAAAGTAGAACACCGCCTCCGCGTCCTCGGCCGCCTTCACCGGATCGCGAATGATCGGCACGATCGCCGGGTCCTCGATGTCGAGGAGCGCGCGCGCCGTCTTCTTCGGCAGGTGGCCCGGCATGGGCTTGTTGATGAAGTGGATCACCTGCGCGCGCACGGGAGGCTTGCCCACCGTCTGCGGCGGCGCCTTGGTCTGGTGCTGCACGAGCGGCGTGCGGCCCCAGAGCTTGTTGGCGATGCGTTGCGCGCGGTAGCCGATGTCGATCATGAAGGTCTTGAGGAGCTTCACCTTGAGCGGGTCGTGCGCGTTCAGGAACTGCAGCGACACCCAGGTGCCCAGGGCGGGCCGGCGCTTCTTGAGCCGCCACAGGAGATTGCGCATCGCGATGGAGACGTCGCCGAAGTCGATGTCCACGGGGCACGGCGATTCGCACTTGTGGCACACCGTGCAGTGGTCGGCGACATCGCCGTACTCGTCGAAATGGCGCACGGACACGCCGCGGCGCGTCTGCTCCTCGTAAAGGAAGGCTTCGGTGAGGAGCGCGGTCGCGAGGATCTTGTTGCGCGGGCTGTAGAGGAGATTCGCGCGCGGCACGTGGGTCGAGCACACGGGCTTGCACTTTCCGCAGCGCAGGCAGTCCTTGAACATCTCCGCGATGGCGCCGATCTCGTGGTTCTCGAGGATGAGCGACTCGTGCCCCATGAGCGCGAAGGACGGCGTGTAGGCGCGATGCAGGTCGCCACCGGGCAGCAGCTTGCCGCGGTTGAATCGTCCTTCGGGATCCACGCGCCGCTTGTAGGCCGCGAACGCCTCGATCTCCTCGGACGTGAGGAATTCGAGCTTGGTGATGCCGATGCCGTGCTCGCCCGAGATGACCCCGCCCAGCGAGCGTGCGAACGCCATGATGCGCGCCACCGCCTGGTTCGCCTCGTGCAGCATCTGGTAGTCGTCGGAGTTGACCGGGATGTTGGTGTGCACGTTGCCGTCGCCCGCGTGCATGTGCAGCGCCACGAAGAGGCGCGAGCGCAGCACCTCGGCGTGCAGCTTTTCGATCGCCTGCATCGCCGGCTCGAAATCGCGGCCGCTGAAGATGCGCCTCAGCCCCTCGCGCAACTCCTCCTTCCACGAGATGCGCATCTGGTGCAGCTGCACGCGCGTGAAGAGCCGCGCCTCGGGATCGTCGCCGATCTTCGCCGAGTCCATGCCCAGCCCTTCGAGGTCGCTCGCCGCCTCGCGCGCGACGCGGTCGAGGTTGGCGGCGATGTACGCCCAGCGCCGCGCCACGCGATCGACGAGCTCGAGCGCCTGCTGCGGGCGGTCGGCGAAGAGCTCGGGCCCCTGGACTTTCGCGTCCGCGTACACCGGCAGCTCGCCCGAGAAGAATTGCGCGAGGCGCGCGCAGAGCCTGAGCTTGTTGGCGAGCGAGAACTCGATGTTGATGCGCTCGATGAAATCCGTGTAGTCGCCGAGGCGATCGAGCGGGATCACCACGTCCTCGTTGATCTTGAATGCGTTGGTATGCCTGGAGATGGCGGCGGTGCGGGCGCGGTCGAGCCAGAAGCGCTTGCGGGCCTCCGCCGTGGCCGCGATGAAGCCCTCGCCGTCGCGCGCGTTGGCGATGCGCACCACGTGCGATGCGGCCTCCGCCGCCGCCTGCTCGTCGTCGCTCACGATGTCGCCGAGCAGCACCATGCGGGGCCGGCCGCGGCTCTTCGCCTTCGTGGCATAGCCCACCGCCTTCACATAGCGCTCGTCGAGATGCTCGAGGCCGGCGAGGATCGCGCGCGGATGCCTGTCCAGATAGTTCTTCACCTCGACGATCGCCGGAACCGCGCGCTGCACGTCGCCGAAGAATTCGAGGCAGACGGTGCGCATGTGCTTCGGCATGCGGTGCAGGATGAAGGTCGCCGAGGTGATGAGCCCGTCGCAACCCTCTTTCTGCACGCCGGGCAACCCGCCGAGGAACTTGTCGGTGACGTCCTTGCCCAGGCCCTCCTTGCGCAGCCGCCTGCCCTCGATCTCGAGGGTTTCCTCGGCCTTCACCTTGCCGGCGTCGTCGAGCCGCCGCAGGCGGAATTTCGCCATCGGCGCGTCGTGGATGCGGCCGCGATTGTGCTCGAGGCGCTCGACCTCGAGCCAGTCTCCCTCGGGGGTCACCATGCGCCAGGCAGCGAGGTTGTCGAGCGCGGTTCCCCACAGCACCGCTTTCTTCCCGCCCGCGTTCATGGCGACGTTGCCGCCGATGCACGACGCATCCGCCGAGGTGGGATCGACCGCGAAGACGAGGCCCTTGTCCTCCGCGGCCTCCATCACGCGCTTGGTCACCACTCCCGCGCCGCAACGGATCACGGGACAGGGCTCGGCGAGCCCCGGCAGCACGCGCTCCTCGATCGGGTCGTAGCGGTCGAGCTTCTCGGTGTTCACGACCGCGCTCAGGCGCTCGAGCGGGATCGCGCCGCCGGTGTAGCCGGTGCCGCCGCCGCGCGGGATCACGGTGAGGCCGAGCTCGACGAGCGCGCGCACGATCGGCGCGCATTCCTCTTCGGTGTCGGGATTCACCACGACAAACGGATATTCGACGCGCCAGTCGGTGGCGTCGGTGACGTGCGACACCCGCGCCATGCCGTCGAACTGGATGTTGTCCTTGCGCGTCACCGCGCCCAGCCGCCGCAGCACCTTGCGTCGAAGCTCGCGCGTCTCGGCGAAACGCGCCTCGAAATCGCGTACCGCCTGCCGCGCCCGGGCGAGGAGGGCCGCGACCCTGTCGCCTTCGCGCGCGATCTTGTCGCCGCGCCGGTTGCCGATCTCGTTCAGGCGATGGTCCATCGCCTCGACCAGAAGCCGCAGCCGGCGCGGATTGTCGAGCAGATCGTCCTGCAGGTAGGGATTGCGCTCGACCGCCCAGACGTCGCCGAGCACCTCGTAGAGCATCCGCGCCGAACGCCCGGTGACGCGCTGGGCGCGCAGCTCGTCGAGGTTCTCCCACGCCTTCTCGCCGAGAAGGCGGACCACGATCTCGCGATCGGAAAATGACGTGTAGTTGTAGGGAATTTCCCGCAGGCGCGTCGTCATGTGGGTTCGATCCCGGCGCGCGGCGGCAAGTTGCGCTGTCGCACCGCTCATTTTACCGCCTGGTGTAGTCTTTCGCTGATATGGGCGCATCGTCCACGACGCTTCGCATCGCGACCCGCGAAAGCCGGCTTGCCATGCGGCAGACCGAGATGGTCGCCGCGGCGATCCGTGCCCGCCATCCCGAGCTCAAGATCGCGATCGTCGGCATGACGACGCGCGGCGACCGCATCCTCGACCGGCCGCTCGCGCAAGTGGGCGGCAAGGGACTGTTCGTGAAGGAGCTCGAAGTCGCGCTCGCCGAGGAGCGCGCCGACATCGCGGTGCATTCGCTCAAGGACGTTCCCATGGAGATCGGCGGCGGCTTCGCGCTCGCGACCTTCGGCGTGCGCGAGGAGCCGTTCGACGCGTTCGTCTCCAATCGTTTCGCATCGCTCGATGCGATGCGCACCGGCGCGGTCGTCGGCACTTCGAGCCTGAGGCGCGAATGCCAGCTGCGGCGCCTCGCCCCGGGGCTCGAGCTCAAGGCGCTGCGCGGCAACGTGAACACGCGCCTCGCGAAGCTCGATGCGGGCGACTTCGACGCGATCATCCTCGCAGCGGCGGGATTGCGGCGCCTCGGGCTCGCCGCGCGCATCCGGCAGGTGATTCCCGCGGCGCAGTCCCTGCCCGCGATCGGCCAGGGGATCCTCGCGATCGAGTATCTCGCCGGGCGCTCCGATCTCGCCCAACTGCTCGCGGGATTCGAGGATCGCGCCACCGCATGCGCGGCGCGTGCCGAGCGCGCGGTCGGGCGCGTCGTGGAAGGAAGCTGCGAAGTGCCCGTCGGCGCCTACGCGACCGTACGCGGCGAGACGTTCGAGATCGAGGCGTTCGTCGGCATGCCGGACGGCTCGCGCCTGGTGCGCAAGTCCGCGAGCGGCGCATGCGCGGAGGCCGAACGCGTCGGCGATGCGCTGGGCGAGCAGCTCCTCGCCGCGGGCGGGCGCGACATCCTCCGGGCGCTGCAGGCGAGTCACGCATGAGCGCGAGACTCGAGGGCATCGGCGTCGTCCTCACGCGTCCGCGCGGCGCGGCGGAGGCGCTGCGCGCCGAGCTCGCGGGCGAAGGCGCACGCGTGTATCTCCTTCCCGCGCTAGAGATCGAGGACATTCCCCTCACGGATGCGGTGGCGCGCCTGCTCGAAGGGCTCGACCGCTTCTCGCTCGCGGTATTCGTGAGCGCCAATGCGGTCGAGAAAGGGCTCGCGGCGGTGCGCCGCGCCGGGCCCTGGCCGCAGTCGCTCGGCGTGGCCGCGATCGGAGAGGCGACCGCGCAGGCGCTCAGGAACTCCGGCTTCGGCGCGGTGATCTCACCGCACGAGCGCCACGACAGCGAGGGGCTCCTCGCGCTGGCGCGGCTGCAGAAAGTCGAAGGTGAGGACATCATCGTGTTCCGCGGCGAAGGCGGCCGCGAGCGGCTCAAGGAAGTGCTCGAGGCCCGCGGCGCCCGCGTTTCCTACGCGGAGGTCTACCGGCGCGTGCGTCCGCGCGTGGATGCGGCGCCCGTCGCC
>Ga0075426_10000585_pt1 | contig 25130 bp, 36 predicted proteins | sample SoiMethybrSBSTD5_FD_75304 | JGI IMG/M metagenome (GOLD analysis project Ga0075426, IMG submission 75304) | Bulk soil microbial communities from a Populus tree surrounding site in Tennessee, USA - Soil MetaG P. TD hybrid SBSTD5 | ecosystem: Environmental > Terrestrial > Soil > Tree plantation...
GACTTCGTGCGCGTTCCGTCGTTCTCGAGCGCGACATGGGACACGCTGGGCCTGCGCTACCTCGACGGCGGCGGCGACGGCTGCACCTATCCGCGCGAGCGAGCGTCGATGTCGCGGCGCAATTTCCATCACCTCACGTTCTACGGTTTCCTGCTGTGCTTCGCCGCGACCGCCGTCGGCACGATCTACCACTACGTCTTCGGCTGGAAGGCGCCGTATCCGCTCTACAGCCTGCCGGTGCTGCTCGGGCTCATCGGCGGCGGCGGGCTCGTCGTGGGGCCGATCGGGTTGCTGATCCTGCGCGCCGATCGCGATCCCGACCTCGGCGACCAGTCGCAGGACCCCATGGATGCCGCATTCCTCGTGCTGCTGCTCGCGACGAGCGTCACGGGATTGCTGCTCCTCGATTTCCGCGAGACGGCGGCGATGGGGACGCTCCTCGCGCTGCACCTGGGCTTCGTGCTCGCGCTCTTCGTGACGCTGCCCTACGGCAAGTTCGTCCACGCCCTGTACCGCTTCGCCGCGCTCGTGCGCTTCCACATCGAGCGCCGCCGCCCGCTGCCCCAGCTCGGCTCGGAATGACATCCGCGTAGGGCCGCGCCTACAAACTCTCGGTTCGCCGCGGCGTCCAATCCTCACGTAGCAGAGGAGGGATCGCCATGAAAGCGCTTTTCCTTGCAGCGGTCGCCGCGGCCGGCGTTGCCAATGCCGCGGAGATCACCATCTACAAGCAGCCGAATTTCGCGGGCGAGCAGCTGACGCTGCGCGACACGGCCGGGAACCTCAGCGGGAATTTCACCGACCAGGCTTCGAGCGCGATCGTGCGCGGCGGGCGCTGGCAGGTGTGCACGCAGCCCAATTTCCAGGGCGATTGCGTGACGCTCGAGCCGGGCCGGTACACGCAGCTCGATTCGCGCCTGCTCCACCGCGTCGAGTCGATGCGTCCGCTCGACGTCGTCGCCTACAACGACACGTCGTCCTACGGCTATCGCGAAGGCGCGCCGATCGAGCTCTACCGCGCAACCGCTTTTCGCGGGCGGCCGTTCCGGCTCAACCGCGACGCGCCCGAGATCCAGCGCGGGCAGGGCATCGGCGTGGGCAGCGTCGTCGTGAACGAAGGCCGCTGGCAGTTGTGCTCGGATCCGGGATACCAGGGCTATTGCCAGGTGCTCGAGCCGGGCGAGTACGACTACTTCGGCCGCTTCAACAACCAGGTCACGTCGATCCGCCGCATCGGCTAGGCGGCGCGCGCGTCCGGTCCGGCGAGCGCCATCGCTCTGCCGTATGCCGGGCGCGCCTCGATGCGCTTCAGGTATGCGGCGATGTTCGCATACGGAGAAATGTCGTACTCGAGATAACGCCGCATCGTCGTGAATGGAAACAGCATCATCACGTCGGCGGCGGTGAACGCGTCGCCGGCGAAGTAGTCGCGCTTGGCGATCTCGCCGTCGACGAAGGCGAGCATCTGCTTCATGCGGTCGAGCACGCGCGTGCGCACCGGGCTTTCCTTCGCCTCGGGAATGCGCGAGATCACCAGCGCGATCAGCATCAGCGACATGAGGCTGCCCTCCGCGAAATGCATCCAGTAGATGTAGTCCGCGTATCCGGGCGCGTCCGGCGCGACGGCGAGGCGGCCGCCGCCGTGCTTCTGCACGATGTATTCCACGATCGCGCCCGACTCCGCCAGCACGCGATCGCCGTCGCGGATCACCGGCGCCTTGCCGAGCGCGTGCAACGCTTTCATCGCCGCCGGCGCCGCGCCGTTGGGCTCGCGCGGGTGGAATTCCATGCGGTAATCGACTCCGAGCTCTTCCATGAGCCAGACGATGCGCTCGGAGCGCGAGCTCGAGAGGTGGTAAACGGTGATCACGACCGCGTTTATACACCTCCTTTCGGGCTAGCCCGGGAAACGGCGCTCGCCGCGCGCGTCTACGCCGGCGCATATCTGCATTGAGTGCTCCGTCCGGGCCATCACGCGAACGCGCCCCGCGCGCCCGGCTCCAATCGTCCAATCCAACGAACATGCGGGCGCACATGGCCACGGTCTACCAATTCGAATACCTGGATCCGCTGCTCAAGCGCATGCGGCGCTCGGAGCGATTCGCCACCGAGGAGGCGATCCGCCGGATGGGCGGCAAGTACGTGCCGGAGACCGCCTACGACATCGACGACGAGTTCGTCGACGATTCCGGCACCGTCCGTCCCAACGACATGGCGCACGCGACGCGCCATTAGCCAAAAAATGGTGCCACGTACCAATTTCGCGGAGAATGCGAGCTCTCCCGAAATTGGTACGTGGCACCATTTTTTGTGAAGGTCGCAACTTTCAACGTCAACGGCATCAAGTCGCGGCTCCCGCACCTGCTGCTGTGGCTCGAGCGTGAAGCGCCCGATGTCGCGTGCCTGCAGGAGCTGAAGGCGATCGGCGAGGGTTTCCCGATCCTCGACATTCGCGCCGCGGGCTACGACGCGATCTGGCACGGCCAGCGTTCGTGGAACGGTGTTGCGATCCTCGCGAAGGGCGCGCGCCCCGTCGAGCGTTGCCGCGTGCTTCCGGGCGATCCCGCCGACGAGCACAGCCGCTACATCGAGGCAGCCGTGCACGGCATCGTCATCGGTTGCCTCTATCTTCCCAACGGCAATCCGCAGCCCGGCCCGAAGTTCGACTACAAGCTCAAGTGGATGGACCGGCTCTTCGCGCACGCGAAGGAGCTGCAGAAATCGAGGGAGCCGGTGGTGCTCGCGGGCGACTACAACGTCGTGCCGACCGACTTCGACATCTACAACCCGGCCTCATGGCGCAAGGACGCGCTGCTCCAGCCCGAGAGCCGCGAGCGTTACGCGAAGCTCCTCGGGCAGGGATGGATCGACGCCCTCCGCCACAAGCATCCCGAAGAGCGCGTCTATACGTTCTGGGATTACTTCCGGCAGCACTGGGACCGCAACTCCGGATTGCGCATCGATCACCTGCTGCTCAATCCCGCCGCGGCGCCGAAGCTGCGCGACGCCGGCGTCGACCGCTGGGTGCGCGGCCTCGAGAAGCCGAGCGATCACGCGCCGACGTGGGTGACGCTCGGCTAGCTCAGGGGACCTTCACCCAGGTGGGCACGAGCTGGTTGTTGGGCCGGTGCACGACGAAGACGCCGGCGCGCGAGGCCCACGGGATGACCTGGCGATGCAGCGGGATGACGAGCGCCTCGTCGTGGATCAAGGCGATGGCGCGAACGATCATGTCCTGGCGCTTCGCCGCGTCCATTTCGCCGGCGGCGGCGTCGATGAGCCGGTCGAGCCCGGCGTCGCGGTAATCGCCGATGTTGTTGGTGCCGGCTCCGGTCGCGGCGTCGCGCCCGTGCAGCACCGGCTTCAGCGTGAACATCGCGTCGGGCGAATCGCTGCCCCATCCCCAGAGGTTCGCGCTCACGTCGAGCTTGATGGCCTTGGGAAAGAACTGCGCGCGCGGCAGCGACTCGACCTTCACGTCGAGCCCCACGCGCGCCCACATCGCCGCGAGCGCCGTGCAGATCTTCTCGTCGTTGATGTAGCGGTTGTTGGGGCAGGCGATGGTGAAGCCGAAGCCCGCGGGATAGCCCGCTTCGGCGAGGAGCTTCTTCGCCGCCGCCACGTCGTACGGCGGGCGCTTGTCCATGGAGGCGGGGATGCCGCTTGCTTTGGGATCCGGAAGCGGGATCGCCGTCGGCACCGAGAGGCCGCGCATCACCTGCGTGCGGATCGCCTCGGTGTCGATCGCCTGCCACAGCGCGAGGCGCACGCGCCGGTCCTTGAACGGATTCTTCCCCTTCACCGTCGCGTACAGCAGCTCGTCGCGCGCCTGGTCGAGCATCACGAGGATCACGCGCGTCTCCGGACCTTCCCACACTTTGACGGCCGGGTTCTCCTTGAGCCGCGCGATGTCCTGCAGCGGCGGATCGAGCACGAAGTCGAGCTCGCCCGACTTGAGCGCCGCCATTCGCGTGGCCGCGTTCGTCACCTGCTGGTATTCGACCGTGTCGAGGTTGCCGGTGAAGAGGCCTTCCTTCGTCCCCCACCAGTCGGGATTGCGCCGGTGCGTTGTCTTGACTCCGGGCTCGCGCGACACGAGGACGAAAGGTCCCGTGCCGTTCGCGTGCAGCGCCGCGTACGTCTCCTCGCGCGTGGTGATGTCCTGCGGCTTCGCGACGTTGTTCTTCTCGCACCAGCGCCGGCTCACGATGAAGATCTGCGCGACGGTGCTGAGCTCGACCGGATTGGGCTTCGCCGTGACGAACTCGACCGTGGAATCGTCGATCCTGCGCGCGGTGCCCGACTCGTTGGTGTAGAGCTTGAAGGACGCCGTGGTGAATTTCGCGCGCTCGAACGAGAACACCACGTCGTCGGCCGTGAGCGGGGTGCCGTCGTGGAACTTCACGCCCTTCCTCAGGTGGAAGATCCAGCGCGTCGGCTCCGGGTTCTCCCACGATGTCGCGAGCCACGGCCCGAGCTTCATATTGCGGTCGTACTGCAGCAGCTGCTCGTACACCATGCCGTTGATCTGGTTGGTGAGGCCTTCGTTCTGCGCGTGCGGATCGAGCGAGGCCGCGTCGCCCTGCGAGGCCCAGCGGAAATTGCGCGCTTCGGACGGAAGGAGCGCGAGGGCGAGGCAGAGGAGGAGGAGGCGCGCGATCATCCGACGCAGCTTATCATCGCGCCCGTGACGACCATCCCGACTCTCGAGACCGAACGCCTCGTCCTTCGACCGGTCCGGCCGGGCGATTACGAAGCGCACGCGAGCATGCTCGCCGATCCGCTCGTCACCCGCTACCTGGGCGAGGGCAAGCCGCTCGATCGGCACGAGGCGTGGCGTGCCCACGCGATGATCATCGGCCACTGGGAGCTGCGCGGCTACGGCCTCTGGGCGCTCACGCGGCGCGGCGACGACCGCATGATCGGGCGCGTCGGATTCTTCAATCCCGAAGGCTGGCCCGGCTTCGAGGTCGGCTGGACGCTCGCGCGCGCGGCGTGGGGCAACGGTTATGCGACCGAAGGCGCGCGCCGCGCCCTCGAGTATGCGTTCGACGTGCTCGCCGAGGAGAAGGTGATCAGCGTCATCCATCCCGAGAATGCCGCCTCGATCCGCGTCGCCGAGAAGATCGGCGAGCGCTTCGACCGGACGCAGGACGTCAGGGGACAGAAGCGGCTGATCTACTCGGTGTCGCGTCGCGCATGAAGAATCCGGCGAGCGCGCCGAGCGCGAGCCAGAAGGCGGCGTTCGCGAGATAGGTGGCGCTCGTGAACGCGGCGCCGAGCTCGGCCGGCGCGGACGAGCGATGCGCGGCAGGATGCGGAGCGCCGGCGACATGCGGCGCGACGATGAGCAGCACGCCGAGAATGCGCGCGGCCGGATGGCTTGGGAAGACCGCGATCCACAATCCGGCCGCGGTGCACGCCGCGGTCGCGACCCACCAGAGCTGGCGTTCGCCGAGGGCCGGCGATTGCGTCCCGGGCAATTCCGGCGGCAACCCGATCGCCGGCGCGACGAAGAACGCGACGTAACCCGCGAGGCCCCACAGCAAACCCGCGCGCCAACCCGTCGAGGCGCGCAGCTGCATCGCCGCGCCGAGGAAGAGCGCGAAGGCGGTGGCGAGCACGATGTTGGCGACCGCCGTCATCGCGAGCGGCGGCGCGCCGGCCTCATGCGCGGCTTCGAACGCTTCGGCGGCGCGAATCAGCGGCACGACCTGGACTTGCTGGATCGCGGTGAGGAGCAGCCCCGCGACGAGACCGGCGCCTGCCGCGGCGAAGACGATGCGCCTGAGCGCGCTCAGTGGCAGGGCAGCGCCGCCGAATGCCGCGCGTCGTGCGCGCCGTCGTGCACCGCGTCGATGTGCGAGAAACCGGCGAGGAAGAGCAGCGCCACGCCGAGGAGCGCCGCGGCGAGCGGCGCCGCGAGACGCGAGGAAACGCTGGAGACCGGGATCGACGACATGGGCGCGATTGTAGCGCTTCGCTGACTTACAATCGTGAAATGCGCTTCCCCGTTGGCCGCGCGATCGCCGCGGCGTTCCTGCTCGCGATCTCCACCACCGTCCTCGCCCAGCAGACTCCGGCGATGTGGAACGGCTTCACCGCCGTGACGCTCACGTTCGCCGAGGGCGGCTCGCCCGGCACCACCTGGAGCGGCGTCTTCGACGAATCGACGCGCGACTTTCTCCTCGACGTGCAGCTGCGCGAGCCCGACCTCGTGCGCGGCAAGGTCGGCCTCGTCGGCGGGCGCGCGATGATCGTCCAGGGCCTCACCCTTGCGCGCGGCGCCGAGATCGACGCCATGGACGGGCCGATCCTCAGCATGCGGCTCGCGCTCACGCTGCTGGAGCGCCTTTTCCCCGACGGCCCCAGCTCGATCGTGGGACTCAAGGACGTGAGCTACAAGGGCGACGTCGCGATCCGCTTCGCCACGCCGAGCGCGAGCGGACAGATTCCCGCGCCGTGGAGCGCAACGGGCAAGGTGGAGAACTACAACAAGGGCGTGGTGAACTTCGATCTCGCGCTCATGCTGCCGGCGACGAATCCCGCCGCGAGATCGCCCACCGGGCAGATGCGCCTCAAGGGACGTCTCGCCTCGCGCACGCTGCCGGTGTTTCGCGACGACATGCCGCTCGCCGGCTGGGGGATCTTCATGCTCGGCCCGGTGCGGCGGCCCGAAGGCGGCGTCAGCGTCGGCGCCACGCCCGAGCCCAATGCCGGCGTGAAGACGATCGGCGAGCTCAAGGCTTCGCTCGCGCAGATGCGACCGCGGTGAACGCGCGGCGCGCGCTCGCGCTCTTCGCGGCGTACGTCGGCGCGCAGATCGCGACCGGCATCGTGATGGGCATCGCCATCGCGATCGCCTCCGGCGGCAGCCGCGAAGCCTTGCGCAGCGGCATGCTGCTGGGCACGCCGGTCGCGATCGTCGTCGCCGGGGCATTCGTTTTCTGGCTCACGCGCCGCATGCTCCTCGCCGAGCCGGACGGCATGCGCTCCATCGGCGTGGTGCGCACGACGCCGGACAGGCAGGCGATGGCGGCGGTCGTCGGGCTCGCGCTCGGCGCGTTCTTCGTCGGCATCGTCGTGAACCTGTTTCCATTGCCGCCGGAAGTGAAGCTCGGTCCGGTGACCCAGGCGGCGTCCGAGGGCGGGTGGAAGCTCTACATGTGGATCGTGCTCGCGATCTTCATCGCCCCGCCGATCGAGGAGTTCGTCTTCCGCGGCGTGCTGTGGACGGGCCTCGCGCGCTCCTGGGGCCCGGCCGCGGCGGCGATCGTCGTCACGGCGCTCTTCGTCGCGTTGCATCTGCTCGAATCCGGACGCTATCCGCCCGCGCTCGCCGCCATCACCGTCACGGGGCTCGCGTGCCTCGGCGCGCGCGTGCTCACGGGCTCGCTCGCGCCGGGCATCGCGCTGCACATGGCCTACAACGCCGTCATCGCGGCGGGGATGATGCGCGAATACGGCTGAGGTAGTCGCGAACGCGTTTCGCGTTGGCGCCGAGGTCGCTCAGGCCCACGCGCGAGACGCTGCGCACGTCGATGCGGCTCGAGCCGTCGGCCGCGCGCACGCGCACGACGATGTCGTCCCTGAATCCGAACCAGACTGTCGTCGCGGTCGCCTCGATGCGGCCTTTCGCCGCGTCCGCCCCTGCGATGTCCCAACCTTCCTCGCGCGCGGCGGCGAGCGCACGCTCGAACGCCTGCGCCGGCGCAAGCGCCAGCGTGAGCGGCTGGATGTCGGGATAGGCGCGCTTCTGCTCCGCGGCGACCTTTTCTCCGCCGTACGCGGCCTTGTTGGGAGAGGCCTCGCGCGCGGCAAGCAGCGCCTCGAAAGCCGGCGGGTCGTCGGTGTCGGTCGTGATGTCGTGGATGTATGGCAGCGATTTCGCGAACTGGAGCATCGCCACGGGCGGAGCCGCCGCGGCGAGGCCGAGCACGAGCGCGAGCGCGAGGATGCGCGCGTTGCCGCGCCGGAAGATCGGGACCGCGAGCTCGATCACCGCGAGCAATGCGACGCCGATGCCGACGTAAGCCGCCCAGGTCAGCAAGGCGAGGCCGGTCATCCACGACCAAAGGTCCAGGCGCGTCCCCGGACCGCACGCGAGGATCAGTGCGGCCGCGACGATGCCGAAGCCGAGCGTCATGCGCGCGAACATGCCCGGCGCTAGAATACGCCCGCTCGTTCAACCTTAGGGGGAGGTAATGATGGTTCATCCGACACTGGTACGTGCCGTCACGGCCGCGCTCTGCGCGACCGTGATGGTCGGCATCGCAGTAGCGCAGGACAAGGCGAAGGCGCCCGTCGCGAAGGACGCCAAGCCGGCCGCGCCCGCCGCCGCGGCGAAGGACGACAAGATGATGGCCGCCCACGCCACATACAACCTGGGCGACCTCAAGTGGGGCGACTCGCCTCCGGGGCTGCCCAAGGGCGCGAAGGTCGCGGTGCTCAACGGCGACCCGGGCAAGGCCGGAAACTTCGTGGTGATGGCGAAATTCCCGTCGGGCTACAAGGTGCCGCCGCACTGGCACTCGAACGACGAGAACGTCACCGTCATCCACGGCGACCTGATGATGGGCACCGGCGACAAGGCCGACGAGAAGATGGCGCACTCGGTCAAGGCTGGCGGCTATTCGTACGTGCCGGCGAAGGCGCATCACTGGGTGACCGCGAAGGGCGAGACCACGATCCAGATCGCCGGCAGCGGGCCGTTCGACATCACCTACATCAACGCCTCCGACGATCCGCGTAACGCCGCGCCGGCAGCGGCGCCGAAGAAGGAAGAGAAGAAGAAGTAATCGCACCGGCCGGTTCCGTCAGTGGAATCGGCCGTTTCATCCGGCTTCATGCCCGTTTGGGCATGAAGCCGTTGCGACCGCGAAGCGGCGCGCCGTAGCGTCCCCGTTCCGACATCCGTCGGCATTCCATTGGGGAGCCACGATGAAAGCCACCACGCTCGTTGCCGCCGCGCTCGCGATCCTTCCCGCCGTGGCGTTCGCGCAGGACACGCGTCCGTACACGCCGGGCCACGTCACGCAGCTCTCGTACCTCAAGATCAAGCCCGGCCGCTTCGACGACTACATGCGCTATCTCGGCGGCATGTACCGCAAGCAGATGGAGGCTTACCAGAAAGCCGGCCTCGTCGTCGACTACAAGGTGCTCACGTTGACGCCGCGCACGCCCAAGGAGCCGGACATCATCCTCAGCGTCACGTATCCCAACATGGCGGCCCTGGACCGCAACCAGGAATTCGACGCCATCGCGCAGCAGGTCGCGGGCACGTTCGCGGAGCAGAACAAGGGCTTCGCCGACCGCGGGGCGATGCGCGAGGTGCTCGGCTCCGAGCTCGCCCGGGAGATGATCCTCAAGTAGCGGTAGCATGTGCGGGCATCGCATCGACACGGGAGAGGACGATGCTCACACGTCATGTCGCGCTCGTCTCGGAGGAGTCGAGCATCACCATGCGCGAGCTGGCGGCGGTCGCCGCCGCGATCCAGAAACAGGCGACCCGCGACCTGGGTCCGATCTGGACGCTGGAGGCGACGGTGACCGCGTTCGGCCGGCTCGAGGACCTGCCGCTCGACTACTGGCCGGTGATCGTGATGGACGACATCAGGAATCCGAACGCCGCCGGTTATCACGAGGACAAGAACGGGCAGCCGTTCGCGCTGCTGAAGTACTCGCGCGGATGGACGCTCACCGCGAGCCACGAGATCTGCGAGATGCTGGTCGATCCGTTCGGGCGGCGGCTGGTGGCGGGCCAATCGCCCGTGAAGGGCCAGGGACGCGTGCGGTTTCTCGTCGAAGTGTGCGATCCGAGCGAGGCCGAGGCGAACGCCTATCGCATCAACGGCATCCCGGTGAGCGACTTCTACACGCCGCATTTCTTCGATCCGATGAAATCCACGGGCGTGCGCTACAGCTTCAGCAACGCGATCACCGAGCCGAAGGAAGTGCTGCGCGGCGGCTATCTCAGCTGGCTCGACTCGGAGACCAGCACGTGGTGGCAGCGCAGCTGGTTCGGGCCGAAAGCGGTCGATCGCGCGCTCAAGGGCTTCAAGGTGAAGCCGAACGGCAACCTGCGCGAGTCGCTCGACCGCCATCGCGAGATCCAGCGCGCGAAGGCGATGGGGCGCACCGAGACTTCGGCCGAGCGCAAGGCCGCGGGCCTGCGGCCGATCGCGGCGATGGCGCAGTCGCCGGGGCGCGCGGCGATGCTGCGCTCGGCGATCCGCGCGGTGACGGCGAAGAAGTAGATGGCGAAAAAGCCGAGCGAAGCGCAGCGCAAGCGCGCCGCGGAGATCCGCAAGCTCATCGTCGCGCTCGATGCCGGCAAGGCGCCGAAGGGCGCGCCGCCGAAGACGCCGCGCGAGATCACCGACGGCGCCGCGCGCCGGAAAGCTAGACGATCTTCGCGGGGATGATCGCGTCCTCGTCGAAGGAATACACCGCGCACAGGCGGTGGTAGCCGTCGGCGACGATCACCCGCGCGGTCGGGGCATGGCGCACCAGGAGCAGCGGCGAGAGCGGCTTCGCCTTGAGGATCTTGTCCTGGTCGCGTTCGACATGCTTGTTCGTCATGCCGAGAACCGAGAGCGCCGAGGCGCGCAGGATGTCCTTCGACTTGAAGTGCGCGATTTTCGCCGCGCGCAGCCGCTTCACGTAGAGCGCCGCCGTGCTCGGCGCAAAGATGAGGCTCAGGTACGCGAGCGCCGCAGGGTAATCGTGATCCTCGGGTGCGTCGAGCCACTGGACCTGCGGCGCGTCGCGGCTCACTTGGCGCCCCTGCCGCCTTCGCCGAAGAGCCGCTCGAGCGCGCGCTCGAAAGGCCCGCCGAGGATGAGCACCACGAGCGCGGCGACGAGGCCGATCAGCGCGAGCTCGGCGAGCCCCGCGCCGCACGCCGCGCCCAGGCCCGCCGCGACCCAGATCGATGCCGCCGTCGTGAGCCCCTCGATCCGCTGCCCGCTCTGGTGATGGAGGATCACGCCGGCGCCGAGGAATCCGATGCCGGTGATGAGGCCCTGCACGACGCGGCTCACGGTGTCGGGTGTGGCGCCCGGCATCGCGAGCGCGCCCATCACCACGAGCGCCGCGCCGATCGACACTAGCGAATGCGTGCGTACGCCCGCAGGCTTGCGGCGCAAATCGCGATTGACGCCGATCGCCGCGCCGATCGCGAGCGCCAGCGCGATCCTCAGCAGGATTGTGGCCGCATCCATTCTCGAAACCGGGGACAGACCACGTTTTCCCGCTATGTGGAAATTCGTGGTCTGTCCCCGGTTTCGCGAGATTACGCCATCGCGCGAAACGGTGTTCAGGGACGATTTTCGGCGCGGAACTCCTGGAAGGGCGACGGGTAGTGCGCTCCCGGCGAAATCTTCTGCGTCCACGGCACGAATTCGCAGAGGAGGTCGCGCAGGTCCGCGCTGTCGAGCGGCTTCAGGATGGAGGCCGCCATGTGCACGGCTTCGTTCAGCGCGCGCTCGCGCTCGTGTCCGGACTCGCACAGCAGCACGACGGGAATGTGCCTCAGGTATTCGGCATCCTTGATGCGCCGCAGGACCTGCAGCCCGTCGATCGGCGCCATCGCGAAGTCGAGCAGCACGACGTGCGGCAGCGGATGGCGGCTTCTCTCGTGGAACCGCCCGCGTCCGTACAGGTAATCGAGCGCCTCGAAACCGTCGTGCGCGCGCCGCGCCTCGTAGGGCAGACCCAGCTGGCGCACCGCCTGCATCGTGCGCTCGAGCTCGCCGTCCTCGTCGTCCACCGCCAGGATCCGAAGCCTGCGTACCGTGTCCATTTCCGCCTCCTCTGGTTGAAAGTGCCTCCAGTCTCGGAAATGGACCCCCCGGGCGTCCTTGAGCGCTCCTTAAACGTTCTGAAACCAATGATCTCCCTCCCCTTTGGGGGAGGGTCGGGGAGAGGGACTACCTCTTCTCGACGACGACCCGCCCGTCCTTCACGTACACCCGGTAGCGGTTACCGTCCTTGCAGGTGGCGAGAAAGTCGTTCTCGCCCTGGACGACGTAGCTCACGACCTCGCCGCAGGGCTTGCCGTGGAGCGCGATGACGGCCGTGAGGTCCTGGCGCTGCTTCGGATCGTCGGCGGCGAGCGCGGCGGCCGCGGCGAAGGCGGCTGAAACAACGAGCGCGATGCGTCCCATGCGGGCTCCCTTCACGTGAATTGCGCGAGCTTCTGCGGATCGGTGAGCACGCCCCAGATCGCCTCGCGCGAGGCGTTGATGTCGTTCGCGAGCGCGGTGTCGTGGTCCTGCAGGAGCGACAGCACTTTCATGAGCAGCAGCTCGAAGGCGGGACGCAACTCCGTGAGCGTCGGCGGCCGCTGTCCCTGGTGATACGACTTGAATCGTCCGACGAGATCGTCGACCTGGTTCTTGAGCGAGAGCTTGGTGAGCACGCCGATCGCATCGCTCGCCTTGAGGCGCTGCTCGAGCGATTTCAGGTCGAGCGGCGCAGCGCGATGCGCGGGCGCCGGCGCGGGCGCGGGCACCGCAGCTTTCGCGATCGTCTTCGGCGGCGCGCCCGGCTGCGGCGCTGTGGCCTTCGGCGCGGTCGTGACCGCAGGGGGCCTCGACGGCGCGCTCGGCGCCGGTGCGTACGTCGGGGTCGTCGCCGGAGCGCACGCGCCTGCGAGGAAAACCAGCACGAGGGCATGACGGGTCATGAAGGCTTGGACCTTGCGGCAACCTTTCGGTGCGTTTCGCGGTGAAATCCGCATGGCAAAAGTGAAAAAATCACTGGCAGCCCAACGTTTTGCGGAGTAAAACGGAACTGTAGGGCAATAAGGGAGATAGCAATGCTGCGTTGGCTGATCTGCGCGCTGTTGCTCGCCGTGGCGGGCTGCGCGACGGCACCGAATCATGAAAAGGCCGTCGTGGTGTCCTCGATCACGAAGCAGGTCTCGCCCGAGCTGGAGTGCCTGAGCGATTGCCTCGGCGAAGGCGACACCAACGGCGAGATGTGCGTGGAGCGCTGCATCGATTGAATCCTGCCTCCCCTCGGGGAGGGCCGGGAGAGGGATCACTGGCTGCGCGCTAAAATGCGCGCATGATCCAGCGCTTTCTCGAAGATTTCGCTCCCGGCCAGACGTACAGATCCAGCGGCAGCGTCACCGTCGACGCCGCTTCCATCAAGGCGTTCGCGAAGCAATACGATCCGCAGCCCTATCATCTCGACGAATCGGCGGCGAGCCGCTCGCTCTTCCAGGGGCTCGCGGCGAGCGGCTGGCACACCGCCGCGCTCACGATGCGCCTCATCGTCGACGGCGAGATGAAGCCAGCGGGCGGAGTCCTCGGCGCGGGCTTCGAGGAATTCCGCTGGCCCAAGCCGGTGCGTCCCGGAGACGTGCTGCGCGTCGAGAGCGAGATCCTCGAAGTGCGGCAGTCGAAGTCGCGCCCCGAGCAAGGGCTCATCAAGGTGCGCACCACCACGCTCAACCAGAACGACGAGCCCGTGCAGGTGTTCGTCGGCAGCCTCATCGTCCCCCGTCGTCCAGCCTGAGACCACCATGTACGAAGACCTCTGCCTCTACATCAACGGACATTTCCTGAAGGGCGGCGGACGCCGCGAGCAGGACGTGTTCAATCCCGCGACCGACGAAGTGATCGGGAAGCTTCCGCACGCGGGAAATGCCGACCTCGACCTCGCGCTCGAGAGCGCGCAGAAGGCTTTCCAGTCGTGGAAGAAATCCTCACCCCTCGAGCGCTCGAAGATCCTGCGCAAGGTGGCGGAGCTCGCGCGTGCGCGCTCGAAGGAGATCGGCGCCAACATCACGCTCGACATGGGCAAGCCCGTCGCCGAAGCCGTGGGCGAGGTCAACGTGTGCGCCGAGCACGCGGAGTGGGCGGCGGAAGAATGCCGCCGTATCTACGGGCGCGTGATTCCGTCGCGTTCCGAAGGCGTGCGCCAATTCGTCCTCAAGGAACCGATCGGCGTGGTCGCGGCCTTCTCGCCGTGGAATTTTCCGTTCAACCAGGCGATCCGCAAGATCGTCTCGGCGTTGGGCGCCGGCTGCACCATCATCATCAAGGGACCGGAAGACGCGCCGAGCGCGGTGGTCGCGATCGCGCGGCTCTTCCACGAAGCGGGATTGCCGCCCGGCTGCCTCAACGTCGTCTGGGGCGTGCCGAGCGAGGTCTCGACCTATCTCATCAATTCACCGGTCGTGCGCAAGATCTCCTTCACCGGATCGGTGCCGGTCGGCAAGCAGCTCGCCGCGATGGCGGGATCCCTCATGAAGCCGTGCACGATGGAGCTCGGCGGCCACTCGCCGGTGATCGTGATGGACGACGCCGACGTCGATGCCGCGGCCGACATCATGGCGTCGTCGAAATTCCGCAACGCCGGCCAGGTGTGCGTGTCGCCGACGCGCTTCTACGTACAGGAGAAGGCGTACGACAAGTTCGTCGCGCGCTTCCTCGACAAGATCAAGACCCTCAAGGTCGGCCCCGGCACGGAGCCCGACGTGAAGATGGGGCCGCTCGCGCACAAGCGCCGCGTCCCCGCGATCGCCGGCTTCGTCGAGGACGCGAACGCGCGCGGCGCGAAGATCCTCGCGGGCGGCCACAAGATGGGCGAACGCGGCAACTTCTTCGAGCCCACCGTCGTCGCCGAAGCGCCCGACGATTCGATGCTCATGACGAAGGAGCCCTTCGGGCCCATCCTCGGCGTGAAGCCGTTCAAGACGCTCGACGAGGCGATCGAGCGCGCGAATTCGCTGCCCTATGGGCTCGCGGCGTACGCGTTCACGACGTCGACCCGCAACGCGACGAAGCTCGGCGACGCGCTCGAGTCCGGCATGGTCACCATCAACCATCTCGGCTTCGCCCTCGCGGAGGTCCCCTTCGGCGGCGTGAAGGACTCCGGCTACGGCAGCGAGGGCGGCTCGGAAACCTTCGACGGCTATCTCGTCACCAAATTCGTGACGCAGAAGGGCTGAGCGCCGCCGCTCGCCTCACGGGCATGGCACGAACAGCGTCGGCCCCGGCGCGCCGCAGACCGAGCTGAAGTGGGTGGAGAACTGCTGCTCCACCAGCGTGAATTCGCCAGACCCGTTGAGCGCGGCACACGCGGCAGGACCGGATACGACGACATCGCTCCCCTCGACGCCAGTGACGCTGAGGCTCGTGAAGCGGATGCGATTCGGCGGATCGGGGGGCGGATTGCTGTCGATGACGGCGCTGCCCGTGATATGCATCGTGGGCGAGCCGGAGCGCGTCGTGTCGATGCTCAGTCCGCATTGCACGCCTTGGAACACGAACTGGATGTCCGTCACCGTGGCGAGCCGTTCCTCGACCGTGAAGGTATACGACGTCGGCGTGATGGGCGTCACCGTCACCGAGGCCTGCTCGATGTGGATCTGCGTCGGCGTCGGCACTCCGCCCGGGCAGTTCTGCATGATCGGGGGATTGCATCCCGCGTCCACGGGGAAATTCCCCGTCGCGGTGAACAGGTCCAGCGCCGCGCGGATCGTCGCCGCGGTTTGCGCAAGCGCCTCGTATGTTCCCTGCGGCACCGAGCCGGGCGGCCACGGCCTGCAGGTGAGCGTGATGCGGCCGCTATTCGGTTCCACGACGACGTCCACGACGCTGGGGAGGTCTTGGTGGAAGAAGTCGCTTCGCAACATGCAGGGACTTCCCGCCAGGCCGAGGAGCGTCGTCGCCACCGGCCTCTGTGCCGCGAGCGTGATGTCGATCGAGTCGCCGTTGGCCCCATTGACGCTGCCGACGGTGAGCGTATAGCTGCCCGCCGAAATGCCGAGCGGAAGCAGCGCCGTGATCGACGTGTCGCTGGAAGAGATCACCGCGAGCGGCGCGCCGAAGCCGCTGATCGTGACCTGCAGGTCGCGCAGCCGCGAGAAGTTCCTGCCGTAGATGGAAAGGTTCACGAGCCCGGGGTCGGCGCCGGCCGACGTGATCACCACCTGGGGTGAGGTCTGCGCCAGGGCCGACGTCGCCAGCAGCAACGCCGCCGCGATCGTCGCGAGCATCTTCTTCATTGTCGATCTCCCATGCGAACGATTGGTTCGCGGAGTGACGCTAACAGCCCGGCCGTCACGCGAGCGTCACGCGGGAATCGGCGAGAATGCCGTGTGAGCACCGACCATCCCCTGCGCCGCGCGCTGCCGCTCATCATCCTCGCGGGCGTGTTCTTCTCGACGCTGGACGCGACGGCGAAATACCTCGTGCAGGACCACACGCTGTTCGTGGTCGTCTGGGCGCGCTATCTCGGGCAGATGGTCGTGGTGACGCCGATCGCGTGGCATCGCGGCGGCAACGGCTTCTGGCGCACGCGCCACCTGCGCATGCAGCTCACGCGCTCGCTCTTCCTCGTGCTCGCGACGCTGTGCTTCTTCGGCGCGCTTCGCTTCGTGCCGCTCGCCGAGGCGACCGCGATCACGTTCCTCGCGCCCATGTTCGCGATCGCGCTCGCGATGCCGGTGCTCGGCGAAGAGCCCACGCGGGCGCGCTGGACCTCGGCCATCGCCGGCTTCTGCGGCATCGTGCTGCTGGTGCGTCCCGGATCCGCGGTCTTCCACCCGGCGGCGATCCTCCTCGTGATGGCCGCGATCGCCAACGCGATGTATCAGCTCCTCACGCGCCGGCTTCCCGACGATGCATCGCACACGACACTCTTCTACTCGGCGCTCGTCGGAACGCTCGGGCTTTCGGTCGCGCTGCCCTTCGTCGAGACGCCGAGCGGCGTCACGATGCACGAGGCTTTCTTCCTCATCCTCCTCGGCTTCCTCGCCGGCCTCGGCCACTGGTGCCTCACGAGCGCGTTCCTGCGCGCGCCAGCGTCGCTCCTTGCGCCGTTCACGTACCTGCACATGATCTGGGCGACGATCTACGGCTACGTGATCTTCGACCAGTTCCCGGACGCGATCTCGGCGCTCGGCATGGCGGTCATCATCGCGAGCGGCATAGGGCTCGTGTGGCACGAGCGAAAATTCTCCCTCCCCCTTGGGGGAGGGGCGGGGAGAGGGTAACCTTCCACCATGGACATCGAAAAGATCAAGCTCAAGACCGAAACCGGCGCGACGATCGACGTCGTCGTCCTCAACAAGCGCGCCGAATCGATACAAGTCGTTCTCGGCGAGGGCGTGCACAGCGTGAAGGCCACGCTCACGCCGACGCGCAACGGCCTCGCCTACGTCGGCAGCGTCATGGGCCGCGAGATCGTCTACGAGCGCAGCCGCGACCAGGTCCAGGCCGACATCGACCGGTTGAATCCCGCCCTCAAGCAGTCCAGCCGCAAGCGCTAGGACGGGCGCTGCACTTGTGGCCGCGGCCGGCGGCCACAATATCCCCGCCATGCCGTCCGTCTTCACGGGCATGAGGCAGGCGCTGGGCGCGATCGGGATGACCGACGAGCAGGAGCGGCGATTCAGCGAGGACATCGCCCGCGAAGGACCGCGGCTGCGCAGCTTCGTGCGCCGGCGCGTGGCCGACGCGGCCGACGTCGAGGACATCCTGCAGGAGGTCTTCTTCGAGCTCGCGGAGTCGTATCGCGCCGTGGAGCCCGTGGAGCAGGTCGGCGCGTGGCTGTTTCGCGTCGCGCGCAACCGCATCATCGATTTCTTCCGCAAGAAGAAGCCGCAAGCGCTCGATGACGTGGTCGAAGCACGCGAGGACGGGATCGGCGTCGAGGAATTGCTGCCCTCCGCCGATGCCGGACCGGAAGCGGCGTACGCGCGGCGCGTGCTGCTCGAGGAGCTCGAGGCGGCGCTCGCGGAGCTGCCGCGCGAGCAGCGCGAGGTCTTCGTCGCGCACGAGCTCGAGGGCGCGAGCTTCAGGGATCTCGCCGCGCGCACCGGCGTCGGCATCAACACGCTGCTTGCCCGCAAGCGCTACGCGGTGCTGCACCTGCGCGCGCGCCTGCGGGCGATCTACGACGAATTCACGCAAGGAGGAAGCTGAACATGTTCTGGCTCGCTCGCGGATTGAAGATCGCCCTCGTGGTCGCGTTGGCGGCGGCGCTCATGAGCCTCGGCGTCATGGCGCTGTGGAACTGGCTCGTCCCGGCGGTGATCGGCTGGAAGGCGATCGATTTCTGGCAGGCCCTGGGACTGCTCGTGCTCGCGCGCCTGCTCTTCGGCCTGCGCTTCGGCTGGGGCTTCGGGCATCGCATGCATTGGCGCGGCCGCATGCTCGAGCGCTGGGAGCGCATGACGCCCGAGGAGCGCGAGAAATTCCGCGAGGGGATGCGCGCGCGTTGCGGCCATCACCGGCGCGCGCAACCGCAGGAGCCGGCCGCCTAGCGCGCTTGCCGGCCGCGCCGGCCGGCTTCCATCCACCGTCCGGACCCTTTCGCGCGCCGGCCGGGCGGTTTCGTCGCACATTTGGCCGGGCCCGCCCAGTGGGCGTAGATTTCGCCCATGGACGTGACGCTCAAGTCGCTGCTCAGCCCCGACGGCGATCCCCGCAGACCCGTTCCCTACGCGATCGCCGTCTCGCTGGTCGGCGCGTCCGGATCGCTCGTGGCCGCGATCCAATCCCAGGATTGGGTGTGGGCGGTCGAGGTCATCGCGTTCTCGATCGCCTGCGCGCTTTCCATCGTCGGCATCGGCTGGGCGCTTTGGGGACTGCTCGGCGAGCGGCTGCCGACACCCGTGGCGCTCGGCATCGCGGTCGGCGTGGGCTGCGTCGCCGCCACCGCGGCCGAGATCTGCGTGGGCGATGCGTTGATGCCGATCGCCTCCCATCCCGAGAAGTCCTACCTGTACCAGATCGGCATGGCGCGCGGACCGATCGTCTGGTGGGGGCTCGCGGTCGCGATCTGGTACATGCTGAAGCGCACCGAGCGCCATTCCGCGGAGGTGTCGCGCGCCGAGCTCGCCGGCGAGGAGCTCCTCGCGAGCGGCGCGCAAGCGCGGCTGCAGGTGCTGCAGGCCCAGGTCGAGCCGCACTTCCTCTTCAATACGCTCGCGCACGTGAAGTGGCTGTATCGGCGCGATCCGGCCAACGGCCGCCGCATGCTCGATCGGCTGCTCGACTACCTGCGCGCGGCGCTCCCGCGCGTGCGCCAGCCGACGACCACGCTCGCTGAGGAGCTCGAGCTCGCGCGCGCCTACCTCGACATCCAGCAGCTGCGCATTGGCGGGCGGCTCGCCTTCACGATCGGGGTGCCGGACGAGATCGCGCAGCTGCGCTTTCCGCCGCTGATGCTCCTCACGCTCGTCGAGAACGCGATCAAGCACGGCATCGCGCCGCAGACCGACGGCGGCACGATCGCCATCCGCGCGCAGGCCGAGGCCGACGTGCTGCGCATCGAGGTGCGCGACACCGGCGCGGGGCTGCGCGCCGTGTCGGGCAAGGGCATGGGCCTTTCGAACGTGCGCGCGCGGCTCGCGGCCCTCTTCGGCAGCGGCGCGCGCCTGGTCATCGAGCCGAACGTCCCGTCGGGCGTGGTCGCCGCCATCGAGATCCCGCGCTGATGGCGATCCTCTTTCGTCCGCTTGCGATCCTGCGCTCGTTCAGCTGGACGGGCTTCGCCCTCTTCGTCGTCTTCGTCGCGGCGTTCACCGTCTGGACCTGGTGCGGCGTGCTGCTCGTGGACAAAGAGCTCGACATGATGGAGCAGTGGGAATACCTCGTGTCGCTCTTCCAGCGGATGATCCTCAACTTCTTCCCGGGATATTTCCTGATCGCGCTGGCCGACGGCTTGCCGGTGCGCGGCGGCAAGCGGGTCGCGGCGCTCACCGCCGCGCTCGTCGTGGGCATCGCCCTCACCGTGCAGGTGCGCTGCGTCGTGGCGAACCAGAAGTTCTATGCGTACGAGGCGCGAGTGCTGCCGTACTGCACCACTTTCCCGACATGGCGCACGTACATCGACTTCAGCGGCTCGTGGATCACGCCGATGACGATCATGGGCCTCGCGATGATCTTCATTTTCACCCGCCGGCGCGACCGCCAGCTCGTGGCGCTGCTGCACAACGCGCGCGCCACCGAGCTCGAGGCGCGGCGCCAGCGGATCGAGTCCGAGATCGAGGCGATGCAGTCGCGCGTCGACCCCGACAAGCTGCTCGAGACGCTGCGCGCCGTCCGCTCGCGCTACGAGACGAGCCTCGCGGAAGGCGAGGCGATGCTCGAGAGCCTCATCGTGGACCTTCGCCGCGCGGCGGGGCATCCGCAGCCCGAGGCGGCCGACTGATGGCCAATCCCCGCGCCGTCATCGCCGAGGACGAAGCGAACCTGCGCGAGGAGCTGCGCGAGACGCTCGCCTCGATGTGGCCCGAGCTCGAGATCTGCGCCGAGGCGAAGGACGGGCGCGAGGCGCTGCGGGCGCTCCAGGCGCACAAGCCCGACATGATCTTCCTCGACATCCAGATGCCGGGCGCCACGGGGCTCGAGGTCGCGCGCCAGGCGAGCGGGCGCTGCCACGTCGTGTTCGTGACCGCCTACGACAACTACGCGGTGAGCGCCTTCGAGCAGGGCGCGGTCGATTACGTGATGAAGCCGCTCTCGGCGCCGCGCATCGCGCAATCGGTGCGGCGGCTGCGCGAGCGGCTGAGCTCCTCGCCGCCGCGGATCGAGGAGCTGCTCGAGAAGATCGCCGGACGCCTCGACGGCAAGAAGCGCGAGTACCTGCGCTGGATCGCGGCCTCCCAGGGCGGCGAGACGCGGCTGGTGACGATGGACGAGATCGTCTACTTCCGCTCCGACAACAAGTACACGCTGGTGGCGACCGCCGACAAGGAAGCGCTCATCCGCATCAGCATCAAGGAGCTTGCCGAGCAGGTCGATCCCGGCGTCTTCTGGCAGATCCACCGCGGCACCATCGTGAACGTGGGCTACATCGCCGGCGTCACGCGCGACATGCGCGGCCACATGGCGCTCAGGCTCAAGAAGCGCTCCGAGACGCTGCCGGTGAGCGATTCGTACACGCACCTCTTCAAGCAGATGTGAAGCTCGGCGCGGCTTAGAAGCGCAGCGTATCGCCGCAGCTCGGCGACCCTTTCAGGAAGCCGCCGGCGTCGATTTCGCTCGCGTCGACCTCGATGCCCGTTTCGCGCAACGGGATTCCGTTCTCGCGCTCGATGGCATCGAGCGTCGCGGCGCGCCTGCAGTGCACCTGGCGGCCGGAGTCGTCGTCGTAGGTGTAGTAGCAGAAGACAAGCACGGTGGGCATGCTTGCATTTGGCAGCGCCGCCGTGAAGCGACGAATACGCATGCCCGCGGACCGACCGTTCCATTCGGCATGGGTTCGTGAAAGCCCCGCGCAAGGAGCGAAACCGGTTTTTCAGTTTTTGCTGAGATGCGCGAGCTCGTGCCCGTGTTTTTCCCAGTTGCGCCCGTCGAAGGCCTCGATCGTCATGTCCTTCGGCCACTCGTCGAGGCAGCGCACGTTGACGTCGAAGCCGTCGGGATTCGAGCGCGGGATGTAGAACGACTTCACGCCGCAGGTTCCGCAGAACTTGTGCTGCGCGACGCCGGTGTTGAATCGATACGTCGTGAGGGAGTCCTCGCCCTGCAGGAGCCGGAACTTCGACGCGGGCACGATCAAGTGCAGGAACCCAGTCATCGCGCAGATGCTGCAGCTGCATTCCTGCACGACGACGCGCTCCGGCGCCTCGACCTCGAAGCGCACCGCGCCGCAATGACAACCGCCGCGATAGATCATGCGGCGATATTAACCGAGGCGCATCGCCTCGATGATCTGCGCCGTGATGTCGTCCGGCGAAGGCTCGATCGACACGACGATGGGTTTCTCCTCGGGACCGGGCTCTTCGAGCGCGTCGAACTGGCTCCGCAGCAGCGCCGCGGGCATGTAATGGTGTGCGCGCTTCGCGAGCCGCTTCTCGATGAGCGTGTAATCGCCCTTCAGGTACACGAGGGCCACGTCGGGACGCTCGCCGATGATGAGCCTGCGGTAGCTGCGCTTCAGCGCCGAGCAGGTGATGACGCTGCGCCTATTCGCGCGGCGCGCGCCGTCGATCCACGCCGCGATCGACTGCAGCCACGGCCAGCGGTCGTCGTCGTCGAGCGGGATGCCGCCGCGCATCTTCTCGATGTTCGCGGGCGGATGGAACCGATCCGCCTCGGCGAACTCCCAGCCGAGGCGCCCGGCGAGCTTGCTCGCGACGGTGGATTTGCCGCAACCCGAGACGCCCATGACTACAATGACGGTCGGAGTCATCGCGGGGAATTATCATGCAATTGGGCATCATCGGCCTCGGACGGATGGGCGCGAACATCGCGCGCCGCCTCATGCGCGCCGGCCACGCGTGCGCCGTGCATGACGTGGCGCAGGACGCGATCGACGCTGTCGTGCGCGATGGAGCGGCCGGCGCGAAGACGCTCGAGGCGCTCGCCGGCACGCTCTCGACGCCGCGCGCCGTGTGGATCATGGTGCCGGCGGACGCGGTCGAGGCGACGCTCGCGAAGCTCGAGCCGTTGCTTGGCGCGGACGACATCGTGATCGACGGCGGCAACTCGCACTACACCAACGCGATCCGCCGCGCCGCCGGCCTTCGCAAGCGCGGCATCCATTTCCTCGACGTCGGCACCAGCGGCGGCGTGTGGGGCCTGGAGCACGGCTATTGCCTGACGGTGGGAGGAGACGCAGGCGTGGCCCGGAGACTGGAGCCGCTGTTCAGGGCGTTGGCGCCGGACAATGGCTTTCTGCACTGCGGCCCCACCGGCGCCGGCCACTTCGTGAAGATGGTGCACAACGGCATCGAATACGGCGTCATGGCCGCCTATGCGGAAGGCTTCAACCTGCTGCATCACGCGCAGCAGGCGGGCTATCGCTTCGACGTGGGCGCGGTCGCCGAAGCGTGGCGGCACGGCAGCGTCGTTCGCTCGTGGCTCCTCGATCTCATCGCGCGTGCTCTCGTGAAGGATCCGCAGCTCACGCAGATGAAAGGCGCCGTGTCCGACTCCGGCGAAGGGCGCTGGGCGGTCCAGGCAGCGGTCGATGCGTCCGTGCCCGTGCCGGTCCTCAGCGCGGCGCTCTTCGGCCGCTTCGCCTCGCGCGGCGAAGACGACTTCGCGAACCGGTTGCTGTCCGCGATGCGCAGCGAGTTCGGCGGGCACCGGGAATAATGGCGAGCACCGTGCGCGTCACCGTTCGCCTCGTTGCCGCCTTCGCGATCATCTCCTCGGCGCATGCCGCGCCCACCATCGGCGGCTGCCCCGTCTTTCCGGGAAACAACTACTGGAATACGCCGGTCGATGCGCTGCCGGTGCACGCAGCGTCGGCCGCGTGGGTGAACACGATCGGAGCGTCGCGCAATCTCCATCCCGATTGGGGCAACGTCCTTTCGGACAACTTCGGCATTCCGTTCGTCACCGTCACGGCAAGCCAGCCACTGGTGCCGATCGTCTTCGACGTCGACGGCTACCAGGACGAAAGCGACGCGGGGCCGATGCCGATTCCGTCCAACGCGCCGATCGAAGGCGGACCCGCGAGCGACGGTGACCGGCACGTGATCGTCGTCGAGACGACCAACTGCCGTCTCTACGAGCTCTACAACGCGTTTCCTCAGGGCGACGGCAGCTGGAGGGTGTTTTCGTCGGCGAAGTACGACTTGCGCTCGAACGCGCTGCGCACCGCGGGATGGACGTCGGCGGATGCGGCGGGGCTCGCGATCTTCCCCGGGCTCGTTCGCTACGACGAAGTGGCAGCGGGGGAAATCGCCCACGCGATCCGGTTCACCGCGGCGAGCATCTGGGGACGCGCCAACGGCCAACCTTATTACTTGTGGCCCGCGCGGCACTGGTCGGGAAGCAGCACCGACTCGACACGACCACCGATGGGCGCGCGCTTCCGCTTGAAAAGCGCCTTCGACATCTCGCGCTTCGACGCGCGCACGCAAGTGATCCTGCGCGCGATGAAGAAGTACGGGTTGGTGCTCGCCGACGCGGGCAGCAACTGGTATTTCCAGGGCGTCTCCGACACGCGCTGGCCCGACCTCGTGTTCGACGAGCTGAAGTCGATCGCGGGCGTCAACTTCGAAGCGGTCGACACGTCGGGAATGCAGGTCGATCCCAACACGGCCGAAGCGCGGCAGTCGAGCACGGCGGCGACGATCAACGTGCAGGGCCTGTGGTGGCGCTCGCCCGCGAATTCGGAATCCGGGTGGGGCATCAACTTCACGCAGCAGGGAACGACGCTCTTCGCGACATGGTTCACCTACGACACCGACGGCAGCCAGATGTGGCTGGTCGCCACGGCCCCCAGCGCCGGCACGAACACGTATTCGGGGCCGTTGCTGCGAACGACGGGACCCGCTTTCAGCGCCGCGACCTGGGATGCATCGCTCGTGAGCTCGGCGAGCGTCGGCGCCGCGACCTTCACGTTCACCGATTCCGGCAACGGCACCTTCGCATACACGGTGAACGGCATCTCGCAGTCGAAGCCGATCACGCGCGAGGTCGTGGGCTCGCCGGTGCCGACGTGCGTGATCGGCGAGACCTTCGCGCCGCCGACGAACTATACGGACCTGTGGTGGCGTTCGCCCGCCAACTCCGAGTCGGGCTGGGGCGTCAATCTCACCCATCACGGCGGCACGATCTTCGCCTCGTGGTTCACCTACGACGCCAACGGCAAGGGCATGTGGCTCGTCGCCACGGCTCCGCTCGTGAGCCTCGGTCCGGCGGCGGGGCAGGGCATCTATGCCGGAGCGCTCTATCGCACGACCGGGCCGGCGTTCAACGCCTCGCCTTGGGACGCCTCGCAGGTCGTTCCCACGCAGGTCGGCACGGCGACGTTCGCCTTCACCGATTTCTTCACCGGAACCTTCTCCTACACGGTGAACGGCATCGCGCAGTCCAAGCCGATCATCCGCGAGGTCTTCTCGACACCGACCTCGACCTGCAACTAGATCTTCCTCAATCTGTGCGCTACCGCACGGACGGGACCGCGAGTCCCCCTTAGGCTGAAGGCAGCCCCCCGTATGTGCAGGCGGGGCCACACCTAACCGGGAGATCCCGTCTCATGAATAAGATCCAGCAAGGCTTCACCCTGATCGAACTGATGATCGTGGTCGCGATCATCGGCATCCTGGCCGCGGTTGCCATTCCCGCGTACCAGGACTACCTGAACCGCTCGAAGATGTCGGAAGTGCTTGCCGCGATCTCCGCGTGCAAGACCTCGGTTGCCGA
>Ga0075426_10000587_pt1 | contig 25118 bp, 18 predicted proteins | sample SoiMethybrSBSTD5_FD_75304 | JGI IMG/M metagenome (GOLD analysis project Ga0075426, IMG submission 75304) | Bulk soil microbial communities from a Populus tree surrounding site in Tennessee, USA - Soil MetaG P. TD hybrid SBSTD5 | ecosystem: Environmental > Terrestrial > Soil > Tree plantation...
GCGCAGAGTATCCCGTACCCCACGCCATGCCAAAAGGCTGAAGCTTTACCTGGCTTTGGCACATCGTGTACAAAGGCAGACCGTAGCAAAAAGGGGTGGAAACATCCGCGTGCCGAATTGCGCCCAGCCTAAGCCGAAGCGACATCCGTTCGCCAACCTCAATTTCCTGACAAAGCTTGCTACGCTGGCTTTGGGCATTGCGCTCCTGTTCGCGCCCCTCGGGGCACAGGAGCGGACGACCGCACCCAGCCAGTTGCCGCCCGCCGGCCCTTTGCCCCAGGACCAGGGAGCCGCCGGGCTGAAGGAAATGCTGCTGCGCCTGAAAACCACGGCGCGCATGATGCACACCACCGCCCATCCTGACGACGAGGACGGCGGCATGATGGCGCTGGAGTCTCGGGGCAAGGGCGACAGCATCCTGCTGCTCACGCTGAACCGCGGCGAAGGCGGCCAGAACAAGGTAGGCAGTGGGCTGTTCGACGAGCTCGGAATTGTCCGCAGCCTGGAGCAGCTGGCGGCCGACCGTTATTACGGGGTGGAGCAGCGCTTTACGCGGGTGGTGGATTTCGGCTTCTCCAAAACCGCCGACGAAACTTTCCGGAAGTGGGGCGGCCACGACGCTGCCCTGGGCGACATGGTTAGGGTGATCCGCACTTACCGCCCCGACGTGCTGGTGACGCGCTTCCAGGGCACGGACCGCGATGGCCACGGCAATCACCAGGCAGCCGGCATTCTGACTCGCGAGGCATTTCGCGCCGCCGCCGATCCTAACCGTTTTCCCGAGCAGCTTAAGCAAGGCCTGCTGCCCTGGCAGTCGAAGAAGCTGTACATGGACCACGTAGAACCCGGGGAGGAGTACACCGTCGTCTTCGACACTGGGGCGATGGACCCGGCGCTGGGCATGTCGTACGTACAGTTCGCCATTCAGGGGCTGCGCCACGAGCTGTCACAGGGGGTGGGCTACTGGCATATCGAGCCCGGACAGCACCTGGACTACTACAAGCTGATTGATTCGGTGCTGCCGCCGCTGCCGGCAGGCGCGCACGAGAAGGACTTCTTTGACCGCATCGATACCAGCGTCCCTGCCCTGGCGGACCGGTTGGGCTCGGAGCAATCCAAGGTGCCGGAGTTGAAAGCAGAGCTGTCGCAGTTCCAGGACCGTATTGATAAAGCCTCCGATGAGGCCCGCAAAAGCTCTGACCGCGCGGCCGAACCGCTGCTACAGGCGCTGGCCGTGCTGAACCGAGCCATAGCGCAGGCGGAGAAGGCCGGCCTCAGTCCGGCGGCCCGGCTGGACCTGATGAGCCGCCTGCAGCAAAAGCAGCAGCAGTGCGAGCAGGCCATTAATCTGGCCATGAATACCAGGTTGCAGGCCACGGTAGCCCCGCCTTCCGGGGCGCCCAATACCATCCCGCCGCAAAAAGACGCCCTCACCGTGGTTTCGCCCGGCCAGGTGTTTACCGTTATTGCCAAATTTCACAATGGATTTAACAAACCAATCGAGGTGCAGAACGTCTCTCTGCAGGGCGGTGAGGACTGGATTCTGGGCGTGTACAAGGGACAAAATACGAAGCTCAAGCCGGGCGAGGACTATTACGCCAACTTCCGCTTGCGCGTGCCGCAGAACGCCTCCTATACCCGCCCGTATTTCCATCGCAGTTCGCCGGAAGACGCGGTGTACCAGATCAGCGACCCGCGCTATCTCACGCTGCCGCTGCCGCCGCCACCGCTGCACGTCAAAACCGACTTCTACGTTCCCCAGAGCAAAGGACACAGCTTCACGTTTGCCGGGCACGATGTGGAACTGGCCAGCGCCAAGGGATGGCAGGCGTCGGAGATTGTGCCGGTAACCGTGCCTTACCAGGACGCGAGCGGGCAGGAGCGCCACCCGACGCTGGCGGTGGGGCCGGCCTTCTCCGTCATGCTGAACCCGAGCACGCAGGTGGTGCCGCTCTCTGATCCCAGCTGCCAAGTGAACGTGGACGTGCGCAGCGACGTTTCCGGGGCAGCCGACGGAGTGGTACGCCTGGATCTGCCTCGGGGCTGGAAGGCGGAACCGCCGCAGCAGGAGGTTGCGTTCGCACATCGCGGCGAGGACCGCCAGGTCAGCTTCAACGTGGTTCACCCCAGCATGCAGGAGGGCCGGCAGCAGGTCCGCGCCGTATTCGACTCCGGCGGCGGCACCTATGCCGAGGGCTACACCGAGATCAGCCGCCCTGATATAGAAACTTTCTATTACTACCAACCAGCGGTCCAGCACGTGAGCGTGGTGGACGTCCAAGTGCCGAAGGAACTGAAGATCGGCTACATCATGGGCGCGGGCGACGACATACCGCAGGTGCTGCGGGAAATCGGCATGAACGTGGCCCTAATTTCGCCGCAGGAGCTGGCCGGCGGCGATTTAAGCCGCTACGACACTATTGTGCTCGGCATCCGTTCCTACGACACGCGCGACGATGTGCGCGCCAACAACGCCCGGCTGCTCGAGTACGTCAAGAACGGCGGCACCTTGATGGTGCAGTACAACCAGCAGCTGACGCAGTTCAACGATGGCAAGTACACACCCTATCCGGCGCAGGAGAGCCGCGACCGGGTCACGGTGGAAGAGTCGCCGGTACAGATTCTTGCGCCCCAAGATGGCGTGTTCCATTATCCAAACCCGATCACCAGCAAGGATTTCGACGGCTGGGTGCAGGAGCGCGGCTTGTACTTTATGGACAATTGGGACAGCCAGTTCCAGCCGCTTTTGGCTTCGCATGATCCGGGCGAGGCGCCGCTGAAGGGCGGTTTGCTGCGGGCGCATTACGGGAAGGGCATTTACATCTACAACGCCTATTCATTTTTCCGCGAACTGCCCACCGGCGTGCCCGGCGCCATCCGGCTGTACGTGAATTTGCTGAGCGCGGGGCATGAGAAGAAGCAAGCTTCAAAGTTGCAAACTTTCAGAGTTTCGGGTGGGAGCTTCGTACCAGGGCATGGCTTCAGCCATGGCGGCAATGGATCGGTTGAGAGATTCGCCTTCAGGCGCTGAGGGCCAAGCGCAGCGGCTAAAGCCGTCCCCAGAGCAGCTTGGTTCGGCACGACTGAAAGTAGTGCCCTGATACGAACCTCTTTGTCCCATAGGGTGCCGAACGAGCTTCGAACGAGCAGAGCAGAACGGGCTTCTGCATATTAAGAAAAGAATCAGGGGCTGAATGCCGAGTGCTGATTGCTCCAGAGGTAATCCATCGAACGGTATCCGCTGACTCCTAACTCCCGACAATTTCCGACCGCCATGAGCGCCGTACCCAGCCAATCCGAAAAAGCGCACGGCGGCGGCCCGGAATTGATCCGCGGCATTGGCCTGGGCAGCGCCACCACTCTGAACATGGAGACCATGATCGGAGTGGGGCCATTCATCACGATCCCTCTGATCGTGAGCGCGGCGGGCGGCCCGCAGGCGATGCTGGGCTGGGTTTTCGGCGCCATCCTGGCACTGTGCGACGGGCTCATCTGGGCGGAACTGGGCGCCGCCATGCCGGGTTCCGGCGGCTCCTACCGCTACCTGAGCGAGATTTACGGGCCGAAAAGGCTGGGGAAGCTCATCTCGTTTCTTTTTGTTTGGCAGCTCTCGTTCAGCGCTCCGCTTTCCATCGCCTCCGGCTGCCTGGGATTTTCGCAATACGCCAGCTATATATGGCCGACGCTCGAGCACGGCTATTTCAGCCGCGACCTGCGGCTGCCCATTCCGCTGCTGGGCGCGCTCGAAGGCCATGTGCTGGTAACGTCCGGCACTTTCCTGGCCATGGGCATTTGCCTGTTCGGAGTTCTGCTTCTGTATCGCCGCATTACCAGCATCGCTCGTATTTCGAAGTTCCTGTGGGCGGGCGTGATGGGAACCATTCTCTGGGTCATCATCGCCGGGCTTACTCACTTCAGCGCCGGCCGCGCCTTCAGCTTCCCCCCGGGAGCGTTTCATCTTTCGCGCGGCTTTTTCCTTGGCTTGGGCGCTTCCATGCTGGTGGCCACCTATGATTACTGGGGCTATTACAACGTCTGCTTCATCGGAGGCGAGGTCAAGGACCCGGGAAAGACGATTCCCCGCGCCTTGCTGCTATCCATCGTGTTGGTGGCCGGTCTATATGTGCTCATGAATGTGAGCATTCTGGGCGTGATTCCCTGGCAAGAACTGGCGGCATCAGCAAAGACGGACACGCGCTATTACGTGGTATCCACGCTCATGCAGCGGGTTTACGGGGGCTGGGCGGGATACCTGGTGTCCGCCCTCATTATGTGGACGGCGTTTTCGTCGGTGTTTTCCTTGCTGCTGGGCTACTCGCGCGTCCCGTACGCCGCAGCCCTGGACGGCAACTACTTTCGGGTGTTCGCACGGGTCCATCCGCAGGGGCGCTTTCCTTATGTTTCATTGGTGGCGCTGGGCGTAGTGGCCGCGGGCTACTGCTTTCTGCGCCTGGCCGATGTGATTGCCGCCCTGGTGGTGATCCGCATCATGATCCAGTTCCTGGTGCAGGCGGTGGGCTTTATTGTGCTGCGCATACGCCGCCCCAATATGCCGCGACCGTTTCACATGTGGCTGTACCCGGTGCCCGCCTTGATAGCCATTGCCGGATTTGTATTCATCCTGATTAACCGGCCGGACTTCCAGCAGCAGGTACGTTACGCGATGGTGATTCTCATTGTGGGCATTGTGATTTATCTTGTGCGGGCGGCGCGGCGGCACGAGTGGCCGTTCGGCACGGCAGCGGGAGCCATGGTGGACGAGGCGCCGGGCCAGAGCGGTTGAAGTCGTTTGGGTCGGGCTTTGCCCCGCCCAGCACGGGCGCAGCCCCGTGCCCACACGCTAAAGGTGGGCTCCAGAAGTGACGGAGGGAGAACCGATGTCGGTGCGGGCGGTGGAACGGGCGCAATCGCTGTCGCCTTGGGCGCCCTTTCGCGAGCCCCTGTTCCGCTCCATCTGGATCGCGGCCGTCATTTCCTACATCGGCACGTGGATGCAAAACCTGGGCAGCGCCTGGCTGATGACCTCGCTGACCCGCTCGCCGCTTATGATTTCGCTGGTGCAGGCGGCTTCCAGCCTGCCCGTGTTTTTAGTAGCGCTGCCCGCCGGCGCCCTGGCTGACCTGGTGGACCGCCGCCGGCTGCTGCTGGTCGCCCAGAGTTGGATGGCGGTGGCCGCCGCCGCTCTGGGTGTGATCACGATCTTGGGCGTGGTTACCCCCTGGACGCTCCTGCTGCTCACGTTTCTGTTGGGGCTGGGTGCGGTGATGAACGATCCTGCCTGGCAGGCCATCACGCCGGAAATTGTTTCGCCCGCGCAGCACGCTTCCGGGGTGGCGCTGAATTCCGCCGGCTTTAATGTGGCCCGCGCGGTGGGGCCGGCCTTGGGCGGAGCGGTGATCGCTGCGGCCGGCTCAGGGGTTGCGTTTCTCATTAACGCCGCATCGTTCTTTGCGGTAATTTTCGTCCTTTACCAGTGGAAGCGGACGGCGGTAAACGGCAGCCGCAACGAACGCCTGCTGAACGCAATGAAAATGGGAGTGCGGTACGTGAAGCACACGCCCGCGGTGCGCTCGGTGCTGGTGCGCACGCTGGCTTTCAGCATTGCCGCCAGCGCGCTGCTGGCCCTATTGCCCGTGATTGCCCGTCCCTTTGGCTCTGTCGGATTCGGGCTGCTGCTGGGCTGTTTTGGTTTTGGAGCGCTGGCAGGAGCCGCGGTGTTGCCGCGCCTGCGCAGCCAGATGTCAGTGGATGCCGTGGTGGCGGTGGCTACAGTGGTATTTGCCCTGGCCACAGTGGCCGCCGGACGCGTGCACTCCTTCGCTCCGCTGGCGGGAGTGTTGTTCCTGGGCGGAGTAGGCTGGATCGCAATTCTGGCTTGCCTTAACGTGACCGCGCAGACCATGTCGCCGTCATGGGTGCTGGCGCGTTCGCTTTCCATGTATGTGCTGGTGCTGCAAGGCGGGCTGGCCGGCGGTAGCGCGTTGTTCGGAGCCCTGGCCGACAGCCAGGGTGTGCCCAACGCGTTGCTGTATTCCGCCCTGGGCCTGGTCGCCGGCCTGGCTACTATGCGCTGGCATCGCTTGCGCGCTCGTGAAGCCGACCTGGTGCGCTACGCCGACACGGGGATTACACATGGATAGCTTGTTGGGGCGGCCTTGGCCCGCCTGCACGGGGCAAAGCCCACTGTCCACACGACGATCTCCACACAGGTTCATGTTTGGGGCCATTTGCAGAATTCATCTTGTGTTCAGGAGACAATATGAAAGCTAAACTCACTTTGATGTTGCTGTTGTTATGTTGTGCCACAATCCCATTTGCCCAGGCAAAATCCAAGGAAAAATCCGACAGCAAGGCCTCAGTTTCCGGGGAGATGGACCACTTATTCTCTGGTGTGGAAAGGGAATTTGTGGGAGCGGCTGACGCTATGCCGGAAGACAAATACGATTTCGCCCCCACCAACGGCGAATTCAAGGGCGTACGCACCTTTTCGCAGCAGGTAAAGCACGTGGCCGCGGTCAATTACCTGGTCTTTTCCAGCATGCTGGGCGAAAAGCCTGCCGTAGACATCGGTGGCGAGAACGGGCCTGATTCCATGAAGTCCAAGGCCGACATTATGAAGTTCCTGCGCGACTCTTTTGCCCTCGGCCATCGAGCCTATGGGGCCATCACTCCTCAGAATGAAGTGGCGCCCATCAAGAACCCGTTCGGCGGGAAATCGCCGGCCACCCGAGTGGGAATGGGAGCTTTGATTGTTGGGCACTGCTTCGATCACTATGGGCAGATGGTGGAATACCTGCGAATGAACGGCATCATTCCTCCGGCTAGCCGTCCAGAGCCGCCGAAAAAATAGCTTTGTTGCTGGTTTTTTGCAGGATTACGGGAACTCAGGGCAGGAACTTGCAGGGTTACCAAAGTCGCAACCCTGCCGCTCAGAGTTCCCGTTAGTTTTCAACGGCTTACGCAGCATAATGCAAAAACACTGCCACTAAACCCCGATTTAACCCTTTTCGTGCATTTCGGTTGGGGATTTGACTCGTTTCCTCCTAGCATGATGGTGCCTCTATCCGTGTGATTTGGGGGGAATTGAGCAGCTTCGGCGGGCTCACCCACGCGGCCGGGAGGAGAACACAAATTTGCGCCAGGGTGCCTGTGGGGCAACAACGAGGCCTGATTATGCAGGTTTCACACCTGGTGGGAGCAAACACACAATGCACAAGCCAGTTAAGTACCTGGAGAAGGCTCTCAGCATCACTGCTAACGGGGCGTGGTTCGTTTTTGAGAGGCTGAACCGCATTCACCCGAACCCTTCGTTCACCCCGAAATGGTCAGAGAAGCCGCTCCTGAAGTCCTACGAGAAATCCAAGCCGCCGCTGGGCTGGCCGCGCCAGACGGATTCCCTGTGTCCCAAGTGCGTGCCGGAAATCCGCCAGCAGATTCTGGATGGCAAACTACCCCAGGAGATCCTGCTCAACCAGAAGGTGGGCGAGATCAAAGCGCAGATCATTGAGCGCGATGGCAAGATTCTGATGGTGAAGGATTGTCCCAAGCATGGCCACTTTGAAGATGTGATGTCCATTGACGTGGACTTCTACCGCCACCTGGAGCAGACCTTCCCCGGCCGCGATATCCGCTCGCATAATGACGAGCACCTGCACCACCACGGCACCAGCACGGTGAAGTACGGGCGCGGCGCGGTGCTGACCATCGACCTGACCAACCGCTGCAACATGATGTGCGACCCCTGCTTCATGGACGCCAATCAGGTCGGGTTCGTGCACGAGTTGACCTGGGAAGAAATCAAGACCCTGCTGGACAATGCCATCTCGATCAAGCCGAGGCGGCAGATGTCGGTGCAGTTCTCCGGAGGCGAGCCAACGCTTTCGCCATACTTTCTGGACGCGGTGGCTTACGCGCGCAAGGTGGGCTACAACAGCGTGCAGGCGGCGACCAACGGGATTGAGTTCGCCAAGAGCAAGGAGTTCTGCCGCCAGGCGGCGGACTCTGGCCTGCGCTACGCCTATCTGCAGTTTGACGGCGTAGGAAACGCGGCCAACTCGCACCGCAAGGTCGGGAACCTGTTCGACGTGAAGCTGAAGGCCATTGAAAACCTTCACGAAGCGGGCGTGGAACTTGTGCCCGTTACCACCATCGTGAACGGCATTAACAACGAGCAGGTGGGGCGGATCGTGCAGTTTGCCCTGGACAATCCCCGCATCATGTCGTTCTGCTCGTTCCAGCCGGTATCGTTCACCGGCCGCGACGAGGCCATTACCGATGAACGCCGGCAGGCGCAGCGCTACACGCTGTCGCACCTGGCGCACGACGTCAAGAAGCAGACTGGGTTGGGCGAGCCGGCGCGGGATTGGTTTCCGCTGTCGTTTGTCAGCACCTTCTCTGATTGGGCCGACCTGGTGCACGGGCCGGATGCTACTTGGGGACAGGTAAGCTGCGGCTGCCATCCCAACTGCGGTGTGGGCATGGCAATCCTGATAGACAAGCACACCAAGGATGCGGCGCCAGTTACCGCCTTCCTCAATGCGGACCGCCTGGCCAAGGATGTCGCGAAGATCAACGACGCAGCCCGGGGCAAGTTCCTGTCATCACTGGGCATGGCGATATCGGTGATGCGGAATTACGATTCCTTCAAAACCACGCCCCACTTCACCTTGTACGCGCTGTTGAAGAAGTTCGATAAGAGCTTCGGCGTCAGCAAGAAGGCGCAGACCGGCGGCTATGGCAAGGTGACCGGCGACCGCACCCTGGAAGATATCCAGAAGCGGCGCACGGACCGCTGGAACATTTTGTTCATCGCGGGCATGTGGTTCCAGGACCTGTACAACTACGACTTCCGGCGTACCGAGCAGTGCATCATTCCCTACGCCACCCAGGAAGGCGAAATTTCCTTCTGCGCCTACAACACGGGCATCGGCTGGCGCAACATCGTGGAAAAGATGCACATGACGGCGACGCTGACCAAGTGGTACGACGAGCACGGGCGGCATGAGATCTTCGCCGGCGGCAAGAAAGTCAGCCTGGATGGAGTGGAGCTGAAGGCGCTCACCCTGAAGGACGAAATCGTAACCACGGAAGAGCAGAAGGACTTGGACACGCTGGGCATCGCCAAGAATGCGCGCGAGGAGAAGATCCGGGCACGCAACGAGAAGATGAAAACCGACGGCGCCTACAACGAAAAGATGGCCCGGCTCTACCGCGAGGTCATTCTGAAGGAAGGGCCGGCTGCCAGCAAAGACGGCTTCATCCCGCTGGATGCGCTGCAGTCCAAAACCGAGAACAAGAAAAGCGAGCAGGTCGCCGAGGAAGTGCTCGGAGACTGAAGAGGTGTTGTGGGAACTTGAGGCCGCCGGAACGATGCCGGCGGCCTTTTTGTCAATAGAACCAATCCTTTGCAAAGCCCGCAAAGGCCGGCCCTCGCCGCCTCTCCGGGCTACTTTCTAGAGCCTGCCTACAAGACCTTAGTTGCATCCTTACGGCCTCGGAAGGATAATGAGGCGCCCGCCGTACGACATTGATTACAATAAGGGTTTAGCCTGATCGCGTCCTAGAGCTCTGAGGAGACCTGTTTTGCAGGAGTCCAGCCCAAGAGGAGGCTCGGCCACGCCCGTTTTCTGGCGCGTGGAAGGCAGCCTGCTCAACCTGAGCACCGTGCGCCCGGTAGCCTTCTTTGCGTGGAATGCGCAAGGCTTCGCGGAGCGCTGGTTGCGCCGCAGCGCCATCTTTCTGCAGGCGCTGTTGCGCCCGTTGCTCTATGCCAGCCACCGCGTGTTTGCCACCCGAGTGGTGCATGCCGTTCTGCGCGACATCAGCCGCGACCGCCTCGATCTGCTGGGGGAAGAGTACTTCCAGTACAACCTGCAGCCGCAATTGAGGCCGGCAGGCGTGCAGAAGCTGCGCGACGCGCTGGCCACGGGACAGCGGATAGTGTTGGTCAGCCAGGGATTGGAGCACATCATCCGTCCTCTGGCCCTCTACTTGGGGGTGGAGGAGCTGATCTGCAACCGGCTGGAGTTCCGCGACGGCTATGCTACCGGCCGCCTGCTGGAGCCGGTGATTCGGCCTCGGGGTGCGCTCGCCCTGATCACGGGAGGCGATCCCGATGGCAGCCGCGACCTGCTCCAGCTGGTGCGTGAACTCCGCATAGCTCCGAGCACAGCGATGGCGGCGGTCGCCCCTGCGCAGCGGCAAATGAGCGTTCCCGAACGCCCGCTGGTCCGCTTTGATTCAGCGCGCGCTCCGGAGCGGCTGTCGATACGCGAGTCGCTGGCCGGCAAGCACATTCTGCTGATCGGAGCCACCGGCTTTATTGGCAAGGTATGGCTGGCGCACATTCTGGAGGACCTGCCAGAAATTGGCCGCATCCACCTGCTGGTCCGCAGCCAGAAATCTAATTCTGGGGCGCAGCGCTTCAAGAAGATGGTCGAGGAATCGCCCGTCTTTGATCCCTTACAGGAGCGCCTGGGGGCGCAGTTCGCGGCCTATGTCAATGCCCGGGTCAAGGTGGTGGAAGGCGATGCCAGCCAGCCGGGGCTGGGACTGGAGCCTGCACTGGCGGCTCGCCTGCAGGCCTCTCTGGACGTGGTGATCAACAGCTCCGGGCTCACCGACTTCAATCCTGACCTGCGGGATGCGTTGGCCGGCAATGTGGACGCGGTCGCCAATGTGCTGGAATTTGTGCGCAGCTGCCGGCACGCCGGCCTGCTGCACCTCTCCACGTGTTATGTGGCCGGGGCCCGCGACGGCCGGATTGCCGAGCAGTTGCAGCCCAATTACACGCCGGTCGGCGACCCCGGCTTCGACGCTGAACGCGAGCTGGAGAATCTGCGCCGGGTGGTAGCGGAAGCGGTGCAGCGCTCCGAAAGCGATGCCTTGGGCGAGGAGCTGCGCCGGCAGTCGCTGGAAAAGAAAACCAACGGCAATGGACTGTCGCCGGCGGCGCTCGAGAACCAGATCCGCAAGAACCGCATTCGCTGGCTGCGCACCGCTCTGACCGAGGCGGGCACGCGCCGCGCCCACGAACTGGGCTGGCCCAATACCTACACGTTCACCAAGAGCCTGGCGGAATCGCTGCTGCAAAACCGGGGAACCGGGCTGGCCATCGCCATTGTGCGCCCGGCCATCGTCGAGACTTCTCTGGCCAAGCCGTTTCTGGGCTGGAATGAGGGCATCAACACCTCCGCCTCGCTTTCCTACCTGCTGGGGACCTATTTCCGCCAGCTGCCCAGCAACGCGCGTAAGAGCCTGGACATTATCCCGGTGGACACGGTCTGCCGCGGCATGACCCTGATTGCGGCGGCCATCGTGCAGCGATGCCAGCAGCCCCTGTACCAGCTGGCCACGTCGGTGACCAATCCCTGCGACATGCGAAGGTCGATCGAGTTGACCTGCCTGGCGCACCGGAAGTTTTACCGCACGCAAAATGGGGTGCAGCACCAGCTGCGCATGCGATTCGACACGATTCCCGTGTCCAAAGAACGCTATCAGCGGCTGTCGGCGCCGGCGCAGAAGGCGGTCATCAAATCGCTGCAGCGGCTGACCGCGCCATTCCCCTTCCTGCAGCCGCCGCTGGTACGCACCGAGCGCGGGCTGGAGCGGGTGGAGAAGCTGATTGAGCTGTTTGAGCCTTTCATCCTGCACAACGAGCAGGATTTCGAGGCCGAGCACGTGGAGTGGCTCTCCCAGGCCCTTCCGGACAAAGAGAAAGCGGTGTTCGGCTACGACACGCGCTCGCTAGACTGGTGGGAGTACTGGATTAACGTGCACATCCCCGCCTTGCGAAAGTGGACATATCCGCTGATCGAGGGCCGCCCGGTAGAGACGCAGCCGCGGCGCAGCTACCATCCGCCGTCCAGCCGCGACGACCAGGCCGGGACCGGCTGCAGCCCGGCAGCGGGCAACGGCATGAGCACGGGCACGACCGGAGCAACGTGGCAATATTCCTGACCGGCTCAACCGGCTACATCGGCGCGCATGTGGCGGCCGGGTTGCTGGAAGGGCATCGCGACCATCTCAACCTGCTGGTACGCGCCAAGGACGAGCGCGAGGCCGAGGTGCGCCTGTGGCGCGCCCTGCAACTGCACCTCAACTTTCCGCGATTTCACCAGCACCTGCAGTCGCGGATTACGATTTTTCGCGGCGACCTGACCGGGGACCGCTTCGGGCTGGGTGAGCAGGATTATCGCCGGCTGGTTGAAACCACCGACTCGGTCATTCACTGCGCGGCCTCGCTGAACCGCAAATCGGAGAAGGCTTGCCTCAACGTGAACCTGCGGGGCACGCTGGAGGTGATCAAACTGGCGGCTGGGGCACGTGACCACCACGGCCTGCGGCGCTTCAGCCACGTCAGCACGGTGGCGGTGGCGGGGCAGCGCAGCAATGAGGTCGTCAAGGAGGATGAGGCGATAGACTGGGCGCGCTCGGACTATGATCCCTATGCGCGCACCAAAAAGTTTTGCGAGCACATGATCCGGCAACTCCTGCCCGACGTGCCGCGCACCATCTTTCGTCCCAGCATCGTGCTGGGCGACAGCCGCTATCCCCAGACCACGCAGTTCGATATGGTACGGGCCTTCGTATTCCTGGCGGGGCTGCCGGTGCTGCCCTTCCGGCCTACCGACAAGATTGACATCGTGAACGTGGACTTTGTGGCCGATTCCATCGTTACCTTGCACCAGAAGCCCCAGCCCGACTATGACACGTATCACCTGTCGTCGGGCGTGGCCTCACAGACCTTTCGTGAGCTGACCAATGCCCTGGCGGGGGCGCAGCATAAGCGGCCGCCCAGCTACATGCCCACCCTGGAGCGCCCGTTCAGCAGGGTAGTGGAGCGAATGGCGCGGCGCCGCGGGAACCTGGGATTCGGAGCCTCACTGATGAAGGTGTTCCTGCCCTACCTGGTGTGGAACACAGTTTTTGATAACACGCGCGTGGTGCGGGAGATGGGACGGCAGCCCACCCCTTTTTCCCAGTACAGCTATCCACTGCTCAAATTCAGCCGGGATAACCAGTTCAGCTACCGCTATCAGGATTGGCCGGCGCCGGCGGGAGGCACCGCGGCATGACCGATCTGATGCTGGAAGCCTGGGTGAGCGCCTCCATTGAATTTACCAAGGTCAAGTGGATGCTGGGCGCCGGCAAGGCGTGGCAGCCGGGCGAAAAACTGAAGCTGCTGTTCGCCGGCTACAACGGCACGCGCAACACTGGCTCCGACGTGCGGGTAGAGGAAATGCTGCGGCAGGTGCGGCGCATCCTGGGCCCGGAGAACGTCAGCCTGAGCGTGATGACGCAGAATTTTGATTTTTCGCGCGGTTATTTCGGCGATGCGCGCCAGACCCACCTGCCCGACATTTTTCCGCCTTACCTCTACCGCGAGGTGCCCCAGCACCACGGCGTGGTGGCCTGCGAAGGTTCCATGTTCAAGAGCAAGTTCGCCAACGCGCTCACCACCATGATGATCGGCTCTTTGGCTCTGGCCGCGGCGGAGAACAAGCTGTCTGTCGGTTATGGAGCGGAGGCGGGGCATATGGACCCGGTGGTGGCCAAAATGTGCGCGCGCTACTGCCGCGACTCGCTGATCATAACCCGCAACGAGGAGTCGCGCGGTATCCTGCGCGGGCTGGGCGTGCCCACGGAACTGGGCACGGATACAGCCTGGACCTTCGAACCGCATCCGGTGGAGTACGGGCGGCAGCAGTTGCGGGAAAAGGGCTGGGACGGCAGCACCCCGGTGCTGGTGGCGTGTCCCATCAATCCTTACTGGTGGCCGGTAAAGGCTTCGATCGCAAAGTATGCGTTGCGCGCGACTGCCGGGGCGTTCCAAGACAGCCACTACCGCACCGTTTACTTCCACCGCTCGGGCCCGGACGTAGAGTCGGCGTACCAGCGATATCTCGGCGCCATCGCCAATGCCGTGGACGCTTTTCGCAAAGTGCGGCGGGTGTTTGTGGTGCTGGCGGCGACGGAACGGCTGGATACGCACGCCTGCGAATGGATATCCGAGCGCCTCGGCGGTGTGCCGGTGTTCAGTTCCAACGATTACGACATGTACCAACTGGTGAGCATTCTGCGCGCCTGCACCATCATGGTGTCGTCACGCTATCACGGCATTGTGACTTCGATGCCGGGGCTGGTAGCCTCCGCCGGCATCACCATGGACGAGCGTATCCGAAACCTCATGCGGGAGCGCGGCCATGCCGACCTGCTGCTGGAGGTGGACGATCCGGACCTGGAAGGCAAGCTGATGATGGTCCTGGATAAGGTGTGGAAGGAGCGGGAACGGGTTTCCGAGGGGATCGGGCGCACGGTAGTGAAGAACCTGCAGCTGATGGCGCGGATGGGAGTCTACTTTGAGGAGCGAGTCCAGCGGCGCTATCCCGATTTTCCGGTGCGCGGTGGAGTGAGGAGCTGGGAGGAATATCTGCCGGCATTGAGCCCGGCGCTGGAGAAGCTGGCCGAGAGCTACGAAGCGGTGAGCGCCTAGGTTTTGCGGAATCGCCAGCCGGAAAACGACGACGCCAAATCTCAGGGCTGAAGCCCGACTCCAGGTGAGGGTTTTTCCCCGGACTGAAGTCCGGGGCTTCCAGACGCAGAACTGATGGACGACAACTGGCACTGATTTGAATTTCCTGGGCACCATCTTCGAGCGGCTTCAGAACGCGCCACAGCGGCCGATCCTGCAGGAACTGGGTGGCGGCAAGTCGCTTTCCGCCACTGGCGCGGATCTCGCTGCGCTCATTCAAAAAGCGCGGGCATTTCTGCGGACGCAAGGACTGAAGAAGGGCGACCGCTGCGCCCTGCTCGCGCCCAACAGCATTCGCTGGGTGGCGATGGATATGGCCATCCTGGCCGAAGGTCTCATTGCCGTCCCGCTTTATGCGCGGCAAGCGCCGGGCGAACTGGTGGGCATGATGAAAGACTGTGCTCCGGCCCTGGTGTGCTGCGGGGACGCAACCCTGCGCCAATCCGTCGCGCAGCACTGGCCGGGCGCGCCGCGCATGGCCATTTTCGACGACATCTTCGCCATCCAAGCACCGGGCGAGCCGGCCGTCCCGGTCATGTTGGCCGGCGGAGACCCGGTTGCCATCGTTTACACCTCCGGCACTTCCGGAGAAGCCAAGGGCGTGGTGCTAACCGCGGCCGGCGTGGAGTTTATCCTGGGCGCCACTCTGCAGCGCCTGGACGTGCTCATGGCCGGCCATCAGGGCCCGGAGCGCGTGTTCCACTATCCGCCTTTCTGCTTTGCAGCTTCGTGGATCATGCTGCTGACGTGCCTGGAACGCGGCAACCTGCTGATCATGGCCATGGACTTGGGCACCCTGGCGGCCGACATGCGCGCCGCCGCGCCCCATTACTTCTTGAACGTGCCGGTGCTGCTGGAGCGCATGCGCGCCGGCATTGACGAACAGCTGCGTAAGACGGGCGGCCTGGCCAACCTGATCTATACCCGGGCGCGGGAGGCGTGGCTGGCGCGCGATCGCGGTGAGCCGGCCGCATGGGGAAGCCTGTGGCTGGTGCTGGCCCGGGGGATCATATTTCCCACCATTCGCAAGAAAATGATTGGCTCGAACCTCAAAGCGCTTATTTGCGGTTCGGCGCCGCTGGCGCGCGAGACCCAGCTCTTCTTCATGATGCTGCGCATCCCGGTGCTGCAGGTCTACGGGCTGACGGAGACCACCGCGATCTGCACCATGGACGATCCGCGCGAGGTGGAGCCCGGACGGGTAGGCCCGGCCATTCCCGGAATCGAGATGAAACTGGGCGAGAACGACGAAATCCTGGTGCGCGGGCCCAACCTGTTCCAGGGCTATTGGAACCGGCCGCAGGTTACGGCGGAGGCCATGCGCGACGGCTGGTTTCATACAGGCGACCAGGGCGAAGTCAACGAGCGCGGGCAATGGCGGATCTCCGGGCGCATTAAGAACCTGATCGTCCTCAGTTCGGGACATAATGTTGCGCCTGAACCGATTGAGGACGAAATGCTGCGCCTGCTGCCGGACGCGCAACAGGTGGTGCTGGTCGGCCATGGACGGCCGTTCGTGGCGGCCGTCGTTACCGGAGCACCGACGCCGGAGCAGGTGCGGTTCGCCATGGACGAGGTGAACCGTGATTTGCCGCATTACAAGCGGGTGCGCGCGTTCCATATTCATCCCGACCCGTTCAAAGTGGAGGATGGCCTGGTGACCATCAACGGCAAGCTGAAGCGCGACGTGATCGCCTCGCGGATGCGCGAGCCGATTGAGAAGCTATACGCGAATGCGGAGGTGCGGGCTGGGTGAGGATGCATGGAAGAGCATGGCTTCATGGGAACGATAAGAAGCGATTCCCTCAGGGGCTGAAGCACAGGAGCTCTTTGGGCGCACTTTCTCGGGGTTGAAGTCCGGGGCTTCTACACCTAATCGGAGGCACAGATTACAGACAGACTGCAAGGCGAAGCGCTTTCCTGGGAGCTGAAGGATGGCGTGGTCGAACTGGCACTGCACCGGCAGCCGGCCAATGAGATCGGCACGATCATGCTCAACGAGCTGGAAATGTTCATGGGCGCGCTCAAATGCCTGGAGGACCAGGCCTGCGCGCTCATCATTCATAGCCAGCTGCCTGCCGGTTTCAGCGCGGGCGCGGACCTGAGGGAACTGTACGAGAAGTCGCGGCCCCTGCCGGCGGAAGAGCGGTCCCGCCAGGTGCGGCTTTTTCTGCAGCGCATTCACCGCGTGCTCAACTGCATTGATGCTTCGCCGCTGACGACCATTGCGGCGGTGCACGGCGTCACCTTTGGCGGCGGCTTTGAGCTGGCGCTGACCTGCGACTTGATCATTGCCGACAAGATGGCGCGCTTCTGCTTTCCCGAACTGCGCCTGGGGCTGATTCCTGGATTCGGCGGAATCCCGCGACTGAAGCGCGATCTGGGCAACGGCATAGTTCGCGACCTGCTGCTGACCGGGCGCAGCCTGAACGCCCAGAAGGCGGCCACAGTGGGCCTGGTCAGCCAATTGGTGGGCGAAGGCGAGGCTTTGCGCGTGGCCCGCGCCACCGCGGCACAGCTGCGCAAGTTCGACCGGCGCACCGCGATCGCCGCCAAAAAATTCATCAAGCCCATTCCCCTTGAGGAATTGCGCCGCGAGATTGACATCTTCTGCGAGCTGTTCGCCCAGCCCGCGGTGGAAGAGGGCCTGCGCCGTTTCGTGCAAAACAGCACGGCGCAGCCGTACCTGCCGTGAGGAGAAGGGCGTACCTAGTGATCGCGGCCGCGCTATTTTTGGCCGCCACAGCAGCCGCCAAGAAAAAGAAACCGCGAGAGAACAATGGGTTTATTTACGACGCACGCCTGGGAGTGGCCGAAATCGAGCAGCAGGGTGAAGTCTGCCTTACCATCAAGGACGCCAAGCTGAAGCCGGGCGATTCAGTCTCCGTGATCTCTACTGAGGGAGGCGTGGAGCAGGCGCAGGTCACGGCCAAGCTGGACAAGAGCTGCTCGCGCGATCCCAATGCCGCGCCGGACGACAGTTTCTACACCCTGCAATTGGCCAAGAATCGTCTTCCGCCCAGCACGCTGGGACTCGCCATCGCGGACTATTCCGGGCCCTTCGAGAACCAGGATGGGTTCGTCGGCTTCAACACGGTGCGGCTGCAAGGCAAGGCCGACTACTTCAGCAGTTGCAGCGGCAGCGAGGGCGTGAACCTGCTCGTGTGGAATGGGCTGCCGCGCCAGGGCACCCTGCAATGGCACCGCTACCACTATCTTGGATATGATGTGGAAACGACCTGCACCGCCGCGGATACCTCAGCCATGGAGAAATTGAAGGAATAATGCGGAGTTCCGAACAAACTCTCGAGGAAATTCTGGCGCTGGCGGCCACGCACTTCAAAGTGCCGCGGGAAAAGCTGGCGCCCGACGACGATTTCTTTCAGAAGCTGGGCATTGACAGCCTGCAGGCCCTGGAACTGCTCACCCGCCTGGAAAACCATTTCCACGTCGAGTTGCCGGACTACGAGTTGCAGGGCGTGAGCGATTTCCGCACACTGGCGGATCGCATTCAAGCCAGACTGTAAGTTCCTAAGTAGCTGGTGGGCGATAGCTGGTAGTTTGTCCAGCTACTAGCGGCTAGCTACCAGCTACCTTGATGCTTGACCTGACCCAATACACCTGCCTGGGAGCGGCGCTGTGTGATGCGTTGGAGCGCTTTGCCGGCGAGGTGTGCCTGATTGAGGCGGATCGCGACCGTGAGAACTGCCGGCTCACCTTCGCGCAGTTCAAGCAGGCGGCTTTGCCGCTGGCCGCGGCACTGCAGGGAATGGGGCTGCGCGAAGAGGATCGCGCTGCCATCATCATGACTAATCAGTCCAAGTGGCTGATTTCCGCTTACGCCATCTTCTACGTTGGCGGGGTGATCGTGCCCCTGGACTACAAGCTGACTGCCGCCGAACACCTGCAGTTGCTGGCGCACTCGCAGGCGCGCTTTTTGATCGTCGAGTACCACCTGTGGCGCACGATCATGAACGCACCCAGGTTTAAGGACCTGAAGACCGAGGTTGTGCTGGTCACGGAAGCCCCGCGCCAAGCCGATCTCGGCCAGGCGCGCCGCTGGGAAGAGGCGAAGAGCAGCGCCGAGCCGCGCTTCATCATGCGCCAGCGCGAAGACACCGCCTGCATTGTCTATTCCTCGGGCACCGGAGGCCGGCCCAAGGGATGTGTGCTCACCCACGAGAATTACCTGGAGCAGTGCCGCTCGCTCACTGCGTGGTATCCCTTCTGGCCCGGGGTGCGCTACCTGAGCATTCTCCCCACCAATCACGCTATTGATTTCATGGTCGGCTTCATCGGCCCATTTGTTTGCGGCGCCTGCGTGGTGCACCTGCGGACGCTGCGTCCGGAGTACATTCGCGAAGCCTTCACTCGCTACAAAATCACCTACATGAGCCTGGTGCCCCTGGTGCTGAAGAACCTGGAAAAAGGGCTGAAGGCCAAGTTTGCCGAGTTGCCGCCGATGCGCCGGGCCGCGTTGAACGGGCTCATCGCGATCAACGGCGCCTTTACTCGCCGGCGGCCCAACCTGACGCTAAGCCGCCAGGTCTTGCCGCAGATTCACGGGGCTTTTGGCGGGGAACTGCGGGCGCTGTTCGTTGGCGGCGCGTTCATGGAGCCGGCCACACTGCAGTTCTTCTACGATCTTGGCATTCCGGTGGCCAACGGCTACGGACTCACCGAGGCCGGCACCGCGGTCACGCTGAATGACTTCAAACCGTTCCGCGCGGACACGGTGGGCAAGCCGTTGCCCGGCATGGAGGTAAGAATCGTCAATCCGGACGCCGAGGGCATCGGCGAGGTGGCGGTGCGCAGCCGGACCGTGATGTCGCACTATCTCGACGATCCCGAACTGACGGCCGACACCATTGTGGGTGGCTGGCTGATGACCGGCGACCTGGGACGGCTGGACAGCACAGGGCACCTGCACCTGTTTGGCCGCAAGAAGAACATGATCGTGACCGAGGGCGGCAAGAACATTTATCCCGAGGACATTGAGAATGTCTTTGAAGGGCTGGGGGCCAAGGAGTTCTGCATCTTTGCTTCCAATTATCTGTGGCCCAAGAGCGGCCTGGGTAAGGATGCGCTGGTGATGGTGCTGCGCCTCGAGCAAGGCCAGCAGCTCAGCGATGGATTGCGTAACGAACTGGTCAGCCGCAACCGGCGCCTGCCCGATTTTAAGCGGGTGGGCGGATATGTGCTGTGGGAGCGCGATTTTCCCCGTACCGCATCGCTGAAGATCAAGCGCACAGCGCTGGCGGAGGAGATTGGCCGCGACCTGCCGGAGCGCGACTCCGCGGTGGTGCCCTTGTGAGCCGGAGCTTTCTGGCAGTAGTAAACCGGGCCGCGGGTGGGGGGCGCTGCGGCAAATTGGTAGACGAAGCCCTGGGCCGGCTGCGCGCCGGCGGCATCGAATTGGAACTGGCGGAAACCAGCCGCCCCGGGCATGCCAGTGCCATCGCCCGCGAGGCCTACGCCCGCGGCCAGCGCAATTTCCTGGCGGTCGGCGGCGACGGCACCTCCTACGAGATCGTCAATGGACTCTTCCCCCAGGCGGAAGGCCGCGAGCGGCCAACTCTCGGCTTTCTTCCCCTGGGCACGGGCAATTCCTTTCTTCGCGATTTCAGCGAGCGCGGGCTGGAGCACGCCACTCAGGCGCTGCTTTCAGGGAAACGCCAGGCTTGCGATGTGTTGCGGCTAACCCACCGCGAGGGCGTGCTGCATTACATCAATCTGCTGAGCATGGGTTTTGCCGCTGATGTGGCCGCGGCGCGCATACGCCGCTTCAAGAACATGGGCGAGTTGGGATACCTGCTGGCCCTGTTCGTATGCCTGGCCCGCCTGGACCGGCGCGCGTTTCCGGTGCGGCTGAACGGCGATGCGCAGGCCGACCAGAGGCGCTGCCTGTTCCTCACCTTCAACAACAGCAAGTTTACCGGCGGCAAAATGATGATCGCGCCCAAGGCGGAAATCGCCGACGGCCTCATCGAGTATGTGCGCTGGGGCCCCATTGGCCGACTGAGGCTGCTCAGGAACTTGCCCGGCCTGTATGACGGGACTCATATCAAGCATCCGTTAGCGGAACGGCACGCGGCCAAGCACATTGAGTTCGCATTGGACGCGCCGGTGGACGTAATGGTGGATGGTGAAGTCCTGCGCCTGCAATGCGAGAAGCTGGACGTGCTGCCCGGGGCGCTGGAAGTTGTGGCGTGAAGGCCGGGAGGCCGCAGTCCGAAGAGCCGGGTGGCCCACTCAAGCGTCCTTTGCTTGATTGGGGCGGTTCTGAAGTACAGCCCGGGGATCATGCCGCTTCAGTAGGGCGGACGTTGTGTTCTGCAGCTATCATCCCACTCAAGCCAAAAGCAGGCTTGAGTGGGCCACCCGCGCCTACCAAACCGGTTTTCCGTTCTCGTCGCGGAACACAAAGGAGTCCTGCCCGCGGGTGATCTCACGCGCCATGATGGTATCGGCATCGTTCAATTTGACCTTGGAGCCAATGACTTCGATCTCGTCGCCCTTGTTGAACACCATTTCGTAGCTCTTCACGTACTTAGTGGCGGCAAGGTGCAGTTCGATGGTGCTGCCATCCTGCACTTTCAGCGTGAGATGGGCTCCCATGGTGCCGCTGATGGGACAGGTATAGTCGCGCACATCTACCACCGTGCCTTTGATTTTGATCTCGGTGGCCTTGTCATACTTGGGCGTTTTTCCGTTGGTGGGCGCCTGATTGGCGGCCACCGCCACGCAGCCCAGCAACGCAACCAGCACAGCCAATGCCCAGGCTCTCATAGTCGTTTCTCCTTGCAGCAGGCCGACTCACAGCCCCGGCATTTTCATTATGGAACCGGCTTGAACGCGGTACTGTGACAATTATCACAGTTGGATGTGAGCGGGATTACAGGGTCTTGCGGATAGCAGGGAGGCAGGGCACAGACAAGGGCTGCCTGTGCCCGCGCGACGCTTAACGGCTGACGGTTTCCTTCGCTTCTTTGGCCTTGTCGGTGTCCTTGAGCTTGTCGAGGATGCCGATGGCCACCTCAATCAGGTCCTGGTCCACCTTGCGGTTCTCTCCGATGGCTTCCGCCAGGGAAACGGATACGATTTTGTTGCCTCGCAGGGCTGCCATGCAGCCAAACTCGCCACGGTGCACCATGTCAATGGCGCCAATGCCGTAGCGGGTGGCCAGCACGCGGTCGAAGGCGCTGGGCGAGCCGCCGCGCTGGATGTGTCCCAGCACCACCGCGCGGGTTTCAAAGCCGGTGAGGCGCTCGATTTCGCGGGCCAGGATGTTGCCAATGCCGCCCAGGCGGGCGTGGCCGAACTCGTCGGTGCCCAGGTTGTTGACCACGGGAGCGCCGTGCTGGCGGTCCATCTCGCTGGCAAACTTGGCGCCTTCGGCCACCACGACGATGCTGAAGTAGCGGCCGCGGGCATGGCGCAGGCGAATCGTTTCGGCCACTTCGTCAATGTCGAACGGCTTTTCGGGAATCAGGATAACGTCGGCGCCCCCGGCAATGCCGCTGTACATGGCGATCCAGCCGGAATCCCGGCCCATCACCTCCACCACCATGACACGATTGTGGGCTTCGGCCGTGGTGTGCACGCGGTCAATGGCGCTGGTGGCGACGTTCACCGCGGTGTCGAAGCCGAAGGTAAAGTCGGTGCCGCTCAGGTCGTTGTCAATGGTTTTGGGCACGCCCACCACTTTCACGCCCATTTCGTGCAGGCGGAGGGCCACGGAGATAGTGTCATCCCCGCCAATCGCCACCAGAGCGTCAACGTTGTTGTTCTTTAGATTTTCGATGCAGCGGGTCAGGCCGTTTTCATGCTTGGCAGGATTGGTGCGCGAGGTGCGCAGGATGGTGCCGCCGCGGGGCAGGATGCCGCCCACGCTGGAAAGATCGAGAGGCTGGGTCTTGTTCTCCTGCACGCCGCGCCAGCCTTCCAGGAAGCCGACAAATTCGTCTTTGTAATGGAAAACGCCCTTGCGGACCACCGCACGAATAACAGCGTTAAGCCCAGGGCAGTCACCGCCACCGGTAAGAATTCCGACCTTCATCAGCAGCTCCCATCAACTCATGGTCTCGCCCAGGCAGGTGGAGAACCGGCGCTGGCGATGCTTGCGGCTCGGCCCACAACCTGGCCTTGGCGGGAAGAAACTAGACTACCACGTTTGCGGGCGCAAACTGCTGCTGCGGCAGGGATTGTCAAGATGGAGGGATGTGTGGCGGCCGAAGATTGGCGCCATGCCGGGCTAGATTTTTGCTCAGCGGCGGGGACCGATGTTGACCGCCTGCTGCCCGCGGGCGAGAGTGTGGAAGCCATAAAGTTGTGCGGGTGGCTGGCTGGGCGGAGCCGCCGATTGATCCGAATCAGCCGTCGTTTGACTGGCCTCGGGCAGTTGTTGGCTGGGTTCAATGGTGAAGTAGTAGTGGGTATCGGAGTTCAAGCCTTTGAGGACCACGCGATGCGTCGTGGGTGTCCACGGCGCCTTAGCGGTTTCATCAAGCTTTTGCGGGTCGGTGCCATAGTGCACCGCGAAAGAGGCGGGCAGATTGGTGGACCAGGCGATGGTGGCGGAATCAGGAGTAATTTGCTCGAACAGAGGACCGTTGGTGATGCGCACATTGCTGTCGCGGCTGTAGCCCACCGGCTGGGTGGTGAACTGGCCGATTGCGCTCCTGGTGCCGTCCGGCTGCAGGATGGCGAGATAGTAGGTGGTTCCGGGTTGCAGCTTGCTCACGCTGACTTCGTGGGTGGTAGTGGTCCAGGGTCTCTGCACACGGTAGGGTTGATCGTTCGGCGCCGTGCCATAGACCAGGATGCTCTCTTCGGGCGCGGTGGTTTGCCACCACACCACGGCGGAACTGCTGGTCACCTTTTCCGGGATCGGGCCGGCGACCACCTGAGCGTCGCTGGACGACGACATACTCCGCTCGGCGTCCGGCAAGGACTGGGCCAGCAGGGCTGTACCGAGCCCCAGAAACAATAACCCCGTTAAGAGTGCGCGCGTTCTCCTCATCTCCGGATGTGCCCTGAAAATGGTGCGCTGGCACGGCAACGAAACGGCGGCAATTGCTTGGATGTGCTCGCCTGAAAACCGGGTGGCCTCCCAAACGCAGCAGAGCAGCTGGCCTGAGTTGCTGGTGATCGGTAGCTGGTGGTTATTAGGTGGTGGTTTGTGCAGCCGCAGCGGCAGGGATTCCACTCGCGAGATACCAACTGCCAACTACCAACTACCAGCTACCAACTCCCTTTGGTGTAAGATTTTTGCCATGCGGGTCCTGGGCATTGACTGCGGCACCGAATACACGGGATACGGTGTAGTCGAGCAAGCTCAGGACGGACGCCTGAGTTGCCGCGCCGTGGGCGCCATCCGGCTGAACAGCCGCGAACCGCTGCCGGCGCGCCTGCACACCATTTTCAAGCGACTGAGCGAACTTATTCAGCAACACCAGCCGGATGATGTGGCGATCGAAGATGTGTTCTATGCGCAGAACGCCAAGTCGGCGCTCAAGTTGGGACAAGTGCGTGGCGTGGCCATGCTGGCGGCAGCTGCCGCCGGGCGACCCGTAGCCGAGTATGCCCCGCTGAGCATCAAGTCGGCGGTGGTGGGTTATGGCCGCGCGGAGAAATCGCAGGTGCAGCACATGGTTGCCCGACTGCTCTGCCTGGAATCCTTGCCCCAGCCCTCCGATGCCGCGGACGCGCTGGCCATCGCCATCTGCCACCTGCACACCGCGGCCACGCTGGCCCGCCAGGCGGCAGCACAAACCTAAGGAAATGAACATGCGATTTGGCCGGTTTCTGCTGCTTCCAATCCTGACTATCTTGCCCCTGGCCCTGCTCGCGCAGGTTCCCAACCTTCATCCGCAGCAGACTTTCACCCCCGAGCCCATTGTTAGCTTTTCCCTGGAGCTGACCGGCGCCGTGCCGCCGTACTATTCCATTTCCGTGGAAAGCACGGGCAAAGCCGCCTACCGTTCCAGCCCGGTGCCCGGGGATATGGCAGGCGACCCTTACATCACGAAGTTCGTGGTTTCGCAGCTGGCCCGCGCCCGCATTTTCGAGCTGGCTAAAAAGCTGCATTATTTCAAGGGCGATTATGAGTATCACAAAGGGCGGCTGGCGAACACTGGCGTCAAGACTCTCTATTACACGGATGAGAAGACCAACAACTCCACCACCTATAACTATTCCAGCAACCAGGACATCCAGGAGTTGACCCGCCTGTTTCAGGGTATTTCGACGACCATGGAATTCGGCCGCCGGCTCAGCTACTACTATGACCACCAGAAACTCGGATTAGACGAGGAACTGAAGCGCATGGACCAGATGGCGCAGGAAGGAGCTCTCGCCGAATTGCAGGCGGTGGCACCCATTCTGCAGAAGATTGCCGGCGATTCCCAGGTGATGCACATTGACCAGCAGCACGCCCAGCACCTGCTGCAGATGGGCTCGGCGGGTTCAGGCCGGCGCTAGCGGCTGCCGTAACCTGCGTCAAATAGGGCTTGGAGCTCCCGCTGCTACTCTGGTTGCAACCGGGCGTACAATTAAAGCGTCTAATGAGGGAGAGAATTTCCCC
>Ga0075426_10000589_pt1 | contig 25100 bp, 25 predicted proteins | sample SoiMethybrSBSTD5_FD_75304 | JGI IMG/M metagenome (GOLD analysis project Ga0075426, IMG submission 75304) | Bulk soil microbial communities from a Populus tree surrounding site in Tennessee, USA - Soil MetaG P. TD hybrid SBSTD5 | ecosystem: Environmental > Terrestrial > Soil > Tree plantation...
AGATCCAGTCCGCCCTCGGCCTCTTCGACAAAGCCGCCGACCTCCTCGCCAAGCGCGAGAACCTGGCCGGGAACCCGAAGATCGAGCGCACCGAGCCGACCCCGAAGGGGCGGATGTAGGGGCGTCACCCCACCCCATCCCGAAGCACGAACGGCCGGCGGTGACGCCGGCCGTTTTGCATGAGCCGCCTCGGATATGCTCCCAGGCCAGCGATCCCAGATCTCAGGCTTGAGCCGGCATCCCAGCCGCGGCCGGCTTCCTCTCCGCCGCGGAGCGTTCATCCTCGGAGACAGAGTCATCTCACGTGCCCGTGGAGGGTTCGTCCTCTGCCGCGGAGCGTTCCTCCTCCGCTGCGGCGTCTTCCTCCTCCGAGGATGAACGTTCTTCCTGGCCCGCGGAACGCAAATCCTCGGCCGCGGCGCGTTCATCCTCGGTCGCGGAACGTTCCGCGAGGGAGGTCGAGCGTTCCGCGGCAGAGGTCGAACGCGCCGCAACGGAGGTCGAGCGTTCCGCGACGGCGGAGGAACGCGCCGCGACGGAGGAAGAACGCTCCGCGGCCGAGGAGGAACCCGCCGCGACAGAGGAGGAGCGTTCCGCGGCAGAGGAGGAACCCGCCGCGAGAGAGGATGAGCGTTCCGCCGCCGAGGAAAAACACTCCGCGGGGGAGGATGAGCGTTCCGCGACGGCGGAAACGCGCTCTGATGCTGCCGGCGTCTCCGCAGCCGATGGTAAACTCCATCCGGAGGTCCAGCATGGCGCCGAGTGCTCCGCGAGAGCGGTCGAGCATTCCGCGGGAGCGGTCGGCCGCTACGCAGGAGAGGTTGAGGTCTCCGCGGAGGCGGAGGGGCGTGCCGCGACGGACACCTCCGCGTCCCCCGGGCCCCTTCGCCGAGACTGCCACGACCCCGATGCCCTGACAGCCGAAAGCGATCAGCCCTCGAACCGCAGCTCGGGATCGTGCCGCGCGCGGTGGAGGTAGCGGATCAGCTCCCGCGCCAGCTCCGCGGTGGCCGCGCCGCTCGCCGCGGCGTCGTGGAACAGCCGGAGCGCCGCCAGGGTCTCCCGGTGGACGCCCTGCGCGGTGAAGATCCGGAGCATCTCCGCCGCCAGCTCCTGCACCTCCGCGGTCCGCTCGCGCTCGAGATGGAGCAGCGCGAGGTCGAGGTCCACGAGCGCCAAGTCGTAGGGAAGGCTGCGCGTGGCGAACGCCTGGCGCGCTTCCTCGAAGGCGGCCAGGGCCTCGGCTTCGCGCCCGAAGCCGGCGTGCACCCGCCCCTCGATCCAGCGGACTCGGAGCAAGTCGCGCTCGTTTTCGAGCTTCTCCGCCAAGGCCCTCACGGTGAGCAGGAGCGGGTCTGCTTCCTCATATCTTTCCAGGAGACACAGGTTCGCGGCGGTGTCGAAGTGCAGGGCGAAGAGCAGCCGAGGCTCCTTGCACTGGTGAAGGCGTGGCCCTGCCGCTTGGAGGGCTGCGAGGGAGGCATCGAAGTCGCCCAGCACATGGAGGACGAGCGCCTTGTTGAGCAAGAGATAAGGGGTCTCTCCCCAGCGATCGATCTTCAGCGCCTCGTCGAGAAGCCGGCGGGCTTCCTCCAGGCGCCGCTGAGCCCGACGCAGCGACGCTTCAAGGCCGAGCATGCGCGCTTCGTTGAGCAGGCCGGGGTCGCCCGGAGCGCCGTCCTGCCAGAGCTGTCTGGCCTGGATTGATTCCTCCTCGGCTCTGCGCAGGTCGTTGCCTATGCGGAGCGCATTCGCCAGATGGCGGCGAGCCCAGCCCTCGAGACGCCACCGCCATGGTTCTTCACCTGGCGCGAGCTCCGCGATCAGAAGGGCCAGCTCGGCGAGCTCCAACGACTCGGCGGCGTCATCGGCGGCCGCATCGAGGCTTTTCCCTGTGACGAGCTCGCACAACCCCCAGTCCCAATAGGCCTCGTTTTCCTCGACCAGGAACCGCCGGTCGGCGGCGGAGCAGGGCTCCAACCGTGCCCACAAGGCCGGCGCCCGCAGCCGGTCGGCTTCGCGCGGGACCGCGGCCTCGTCCCAGGGACTTCCGCGGTCGACGGCGAGAACGCCTTCGAAGAGCTGCCGGAACGCCGCGGTGGCGAGGTCGGCCAGTCTGCCGACGAAGCCCTGCGCCAGGGCCTCGACCTCGCCGCGGACCGGCAGGGGCTTTTCGGGCACGAGCGCCTCCCGGGCCTCGCGAGAGGCGGCCAGGAGCCGCCCGAGACGCGACGGCCGGAGACCGGCGTCGGCGAGGAGTCCCTCCAGAGTCTGGTTCTTCGCGCGCCTGCGGGCCTTCTCATAGGCGGCGAGCCGCCGGCGTGACATCCGGGACCTGGCGGCAAAGTCCTTTCCGTTCAAGCCACTGCGCCAGCGCAGAAGGACGACGGCGATGGCCGTGACCTCCGCCTCGGCTCCGAGGGAATCCCGGGGTTCCTTGGCCTGAGGTTCCACCGTGAGCTCTTCCGGGCGAGGAAACTCAGCCTGTGGGGCACCATACTCGACAGAGAGGCGCTCCCGCCGGTCAGGGAGGCCGGTGGAGTGCCGCCTCGTGGAAAGGAGCTTTTTGCCATGGCTCATCGTCGCCTCCGTCGATCGGTCCTGATCCTTGTCCTCTTCACTCTGCTGGCGGCGCCTTGGGATTCGGGCGCTGCAACCGGCCCCGAGCCGGTTTCCGCCACTGCACCAGCCGAGAGGCCTGCGGAGCTCCTCGGGCGCTCATGGTCTCGCCTCGTGGACCTTTGGGGCGCGGCAGGGTGTCTCATCGACCCTTACGGCCGCTGCTCGGCCGGCCCGGGTACCCCGGCCGATCAAGTGTCCAGGGACGACGGCTGCTTCATCGACCCTTACGGCGCGTGCCGGCCCGGTAGCTAGACGGCCTTGCGGGCCGGGGCCTTTGGTGGCGCCGGCCCGCCTTTCCTGGCTCCTACAACTGCCGGCTCGAAATGCAGCTTCGAGTCGTGCTGCGCCCGATGGACGTAACGGATCAGCTCGCGGACCAGCTCCGCCGTGACGGCGCCGCTCATGGCAGCCTCGTGGAACAGGCGAAGCGCTGCCAGGGTCTCGCGATAGACGCCCTGGGCGGGGAAGATCCGCAGCATCTGGACCGCCAGCTCTCGGACCTGGGCGGTCCGGCCTCGCTCGAGATGTAGCAAGGCAAGGTCCAGATTCACCAGCGCCAGGTTGTACGGAAGCGCGCGAGCCGAAAAGGCGCGGCGTGCGTCCTCGAGGGCAGCCAGGGCTTCATCTTCGCGACCGAAACCCGCGGCAAGCCGGCCCTCGAGCCACCGCAGCTTGATGGAGCCAAGCTCGTTCTGAAGCCGTTCTGCCAATGCCCGGAGGTCTGTCAGCAGCGGCGCCGCTTCCGCCGGTCGAGACAAGAGGGTGAGGTTCACGATCCAATCGAAACGCAGAGCGAACAGCAGCCATGGCTCGCGGCGCTCATCGAGGAGCGGAGCCGCGGCACGAAGGGCCTCTATAGATGCCTCGAAGTCTCCCATCACGTGGAGCACAGTCGCTCTGTTCAGCAGCAGGTTGCGGGTCTCGCCCCATTGATCGATTTTCAAGGCATCGTTGAGAAGCTCGAGGGCCTCGGGCAGGCGCCGCTGTGCGCGGAGCAGCGAGGCTTCGAGGCCGAGCACGCGCGACTCGTTGAGGAGGCCGGGGTCGCCCGGGGCGCCGTCGGCCCAGAGCTTCTTGGCCTGGGCGAGCTCATCTGCGGCCTTGGGCCCGTTGGCGACGCGCAGCGCGTTGCCGAGGTGGAACCGCGCCCAGCCCTCGGTCCGCCAGCGCCACTCCTGCCCGCCGCGAACCCGGCGGGCGATCTCCAGGCCCAGCTCGGCCAGCTCGACGGCCTTGGCGGCGACGTCGGCGGCGGCCTTCAGGCTCTCGTCGGCAACCCGGACGCAGAGCGCCCAGTTGTGGAATTCCTCCTTTTCGCGGACGAGCAGGAGGCGCCTGGCGTGGGGGAGACGCCGCAGGCGGTTCCAGAGGAGCGGCGCCTGGCGGCGGGCCTCCAGCACGTCGAGCTCGCGGAACAGCCGGTCGATCCCGCTCTGGAGAAAGATTTCGAAGGCTTCGACGGCTCCGGCGATCATGCCCTGGATCTCTTCCCGCGCCTCGCCGGCCGGATCGTCCGCCCGGCCGCGCCGCCGGCCGTGGGCGCGGACCTTGCGGACCGCATCGGACATCCAGCCGACGGCCTTGGGCTTGAGTCCCAGGATGCCGAGGATCTGGCTCACCCGCTCGGGCGAGGCCGTGGTGCGGCCCTTTTCGAGGTCGATGAGCGCGGTCTCCGAGCAGCCCAGGCGCTCGGCCAGCGTGCCCTGGGTCACGCCTTCCCCCTCGCGCAGGAAACGGAGGGAGAGGTTCAAGGGGGGCGCCTCCTCGTTCGGCATGACGTTTTCGTCTCTTGTTGCGCTTCCTGAAAACATACAGTGCCCAGGCGGACCAAAGCGTGACAGGAACAAAGAAATCTTTCAACGGGACCGGAAAGCTCGGCTCGGGTGTGTCTCCCCTGCCCGGTCCGGCGAGAAAACCGCGACTGCGCCCGCCGGAGCCTGGCGCCACCGTAGCCTCTCCTTCATGGAGGGAGCGGTGCGATGAATCGGGCACATCCCGCGGAACACGAGCTGGAGCGCTTCCTGTGCGGCGAGACGTCCCGCGAGGAGAAACGCGAGCTCGTCCGCCACCTCCTGGCCGGCTGCCGTCAATGCGCAGCAGCCCTCCAGCCGGTCTGGGGTCCGCAGGCAGACCGCCAGCCACGGCGAGAAAGGGAGGGCTGAGTTGGCGAAGGCCGTGGCCGACCAGGCCAAGGCGGTAGAGCAAGCCGTGGCTGCGGCGCAGGGCCGGGTGCGCGCCTGGATCGCCGTGTTGGACCTGATCTACAACGAGCTGCTGCGCAGCGCCGCCGCGATCGAGCCCACGCCCGGCGAGATGGACCCGGAAGTGGACCTCGATCGGTTGGACGAGCCCACCGCGGTGCGCGCGGTGCTGCACAACGTCGCGGAGAGCCATCTCCGGCCGGCGGTCGACGACCTGCAGACCCTGCTCGGGGAGGGAGAGCCGTGACGTCCGAAGCCAGACAGGCTCCGGCGGTGGCGCTCGATTTGAGCCGCACCGCCGAGAGCATCGGCCGGGTGCTGTACGACCTCGTGGCGCTGGAGAACTTCGGACCGCGGGTGCTCGAACCCGAGACGTTCCCGGATGATGTCTGGACCGCTCCCTACACCCCGGAAGAGGCGTCGCTCCGCGTCTTTCCCCTCTATGGCAGGTGGTTTGCCGCCTGGCAGAAGCTCGAGGTCTCCCCGAATCTCCCGGAAGAGGAGCGCTGGGAGCTCTTGCGGTTGGAAGTCGACGTCCAGGATCCGGAACGCCTCCTCTACCACGAAGTCTGACGGCCCGCCACGAGGCAGCTCCTGAATACGCTCCATCCAACGCCCAGACCGCTGGCTGGATACCTTGTCCGCTCGGTCCACGCGCTGTTGCAGTCCAGGCTCGGTCTCTCCGCGGGCCTCGCGGACCCCGGCGCGCGGGTGCTCGACCCGGCGGCAGGGACGATGAATTTCATCCGCCTGGCATGGCGGGAAGCGATCGCCGCGCACCTGCGCACCCACGGTGCAGTGCGCGACCTGATCCAGGATCACCTGCTGATCCACTTTACGGGGATCGAGCTGCTGCCGGAGGTGCACGCGCGGGGTTTGACCGCGTTGGGCCGTTTCCTCACGGCGGCCGGTTGCAATGCCCCGGCGGGGAGGCTCCCGGCGCTCCGCGCCGACGCGCTGGAGCCTCCGCGGGAGATCCTCGATCGGCCCTTCAACGTGATCCTCGGCAATCCGCCATGGCGCGGGCGCTCCAGCAACAAGGGAGCCTGGATCAACGCTCTCCTGCACGGGTATCGCTTGCCGGACGGGCGGGAAGACGAAGGCTGCTTCCGCGTCGACGGCGCCCGGCTGGGCGAGCGCAACCCGAAATGGCTCCACGACGATTACGTGAAGTTCCTCCGGCTGGCGCAGTGGCTGATCGACCGCAACGGCGCAGGCATCGTCGCCTTCGTCCTCAATCACAACTTCCTCGACGCCCCGACCTTCGCCGGGCTTCGCCGGTCGCTCCTGCGAACGTTTCACGAGATCTACGTCCTCGATCTCCATGGCAGCGCCCGCCGACGGGAACGAGGCAACGTCTTTTCCGGAGTGGCCCAGGGCGCCGCGGTCCTCCTGCTGGTCCGCAAACCGGGACTCCGGCGGCGCGTCCTGCGCGCCGATCTCCACGGCAGCCGCCAGGACAAGCTGAAGGCTCTCGCTGGGAGCCACGTCGGCACCACGCCGTGGGAGGAGGTGGAGCCCAGGCCGCCGGGCTACCTCTTCGTGCGCGGCGACCGGACGCTGGAGCGGGAGTATGAGCGCGGCTTGCCTCTGCCGGAGATCTTTCCCGTCTATGGCACAGGGATCGTAACCGGCCGCGATGCGGAGGTCACGGCGATCGACCGCGACACCTTGCGCGCACGCTTCGGGCCGGGCTTGGAGACGCAGATCACGGCGTTCCTGGTGCGGCCGTTCGACTTGCGGTACGTCCTGTATGCGGAGGGTTTCCTGGAACGGCCGCGCCGGGCCTTGATGTCTCACCTGCTGGGCGGCACGAACGTGGGCCTGATCGTCCCTCGGCAGCACAAGGAGGAGCCAGGGGCGCTGGTCACCCGCTGGATCGCAGGGCACAAGGTGGTCAGCGCCTGCGACGTAAGCGCCCTCTTTCCTCTCTATCTCGTGGACGGCTCCGAGCGCCGGCCCAACCTGGCTCCGGGGCTCGGGCGCCGGCTGGGTGACCTCTATGGGGCAGAACCGGAGCCGGAGGCGATCCTGAGCTGCGTCTACGCCAACCTGTACAGCCCGTTCTACCGCCGGCATTATCGGGAGCTGCTGCGCAGGAGCTTCCCGCGGATCTCCTTTCCGCGCGAGCCGAAGCTCTTTGCAACGCTCTCCGCGCTCGGACGCGAGCTGATCGATCTCCACCTGCTGCAAGACCCGCGGCTGCACCGCGGCAGGGCCGAGGAGATCGAGCCGGAGGTCTGGAGCTACCGGATCGGCGGCTACCGGGTGCTCCCGCAGTGGCTCCGGGCGCGGAGGGGCCGCGCACTGAGCCCTCCGGAGACCCGGCGCTTCCGCCAGATCACGGAAGCCCTGCGGCTCACCCTGGAAGCTCAAGCCAAGATCGAGGAGGTGACGGGTGACTGAAAAGGTCAGAAACACGATGACCACGGCCGAGGTGGCGCAGCTCTTGGGCCTGACGACTGTCCAGGTCCTGTACCGCGCCCACCGTGACGCGATCCAGGTGCCCAAACACGGCGATCGCTACTTCTGGACCGTGGAGGCCGTCGAAGAGCTCCGCGCCGCGGACCGCCGGCACCAGGCCCTTCAGTCTCAGGCTTCAGCGCAAGGCCTCACCTCGCATGAGGCGGCCGGGCAGCTCGGCCTGAGCTATCCCCGGCTCATCAGCCTCATCCGCGACCAGGAGCTGCCGATTCCCAGGGTCGGCCCTCTCCGGCGCCTCGTCTTCGACGACGCGGCCTTGGAGCTCGTCCGCGAAGCTCTGCGAAGACCGAAAGAAATCCGTCTGCCGCCCGCCGGCTTCACCACGAAGCAGGTCGCCACCGCGCTCGGCGTCTCCTACGAGATCTTGGTGACGGTCATGACACCGCTGCGGAAAACCCTTCCTCTCCAGAAGGAGGGCTCCAACCTCGTCTGGTCCGCCGAGGCAGTGCGGATAGTGCGTGAGGCGCTCGAGCGCCGGCACACCCTGCAATGGACCACGGAGGTCGCCGACTACGAGCAGGCGCTCCGCTCCATCGAGACCGTGACCGCCGCGCTGCAGAAGCTCACCGCCCACGTGAGGAAGATCCAGGGCCTGCTGGCCCGCAAGCCGGCTGAGACCGCCTTCATCCAGACCTTGCCGGCGCGCACGCACGTCCTGACCAGACCTCTCGGGATCCTCCTGATCCCCATCGCGGGCACCGGTTTTCAGGCGAGCCTGGCAGAGCTTTCCCTGGTGACCGAGGGGCGGACACGCCGCGAGGCGCTGCGGCTGATGCGGCAGAGGCTATGGGCCCGCTATCGCGAGGTCAGCGCAGCCCCCGACTCGGCTCCGGACGAGTGGACCGCCCTGCAACAGCTCATCACGCGCAGGGACGGCCGCTCTCACCGGCGCTCGGCGCCCAGGCGGGCGGCCTGAGCGCTCTCGAGTTGGCCCGCCGCAGCCGATGGTAAACTCCACCCGGAGGTCCAGCATGGCGGACAAGACGCTCACCGAGCATCTGGAATTCCTGGTGGAGGAGCGAGGGGAGGACGAGGCGACGGTTCTCGCCCGCGCTCTACAGACAGGGATCGAGACGCTGTACCGCGAGGCTCTGATTGAAGCCTATCTGCTCGGTCGGATCTCTCGCGAGGCGATCTCGCGATCGTTGACTCCTAACGACCTCCGGGAGATCGAAGCCCAACGGGATGCCCTGCGGCGCGACGTCGATTGGGGCGCCCGCATTGGCTGAGACGGTCTCGGACACCGGTCCTGTCTTGCACCTGGAAGAGATCGGTCGCCTCCCTGCGCTCACTTCGGTTTCTCCCCTCCAGTTTCCTGACCTTGTCTGGGCCGAGCTCCAGAACCGAGGTGTGAACAGTTCTTCCCTTCAACAGGCGGGAATCGCATTCTCTGTGATACTGGTCGCGGAGGCCGATGGTCGCGAAGTCGTCAATTCCAGTCAGCCGGGATCCATCCAGCTAGCGGATGCGCAGGTCTTCGTCCTAGTTCGGTCGAGCAGCTTCAAGGCTCTGGCCCTGACCGACGATTTCGCCCTCCGAAGCCTCCTCGAGAGCCACGGAGCGACCGTCGTCGGTTCTGTCGGCCTCCTGGTGAGGGCGTATACAAACGGACAGTCACCGCGCGCAGAGCTGGACCAGTCAATCGAGGATCTTCTCAACGAGAGCACTCTGCACCTCAGTCGCGCATTTCGAGCGTACCTGAGACGACTGATTCAGGATCTTTGACTGAGGACGGTGCAGGGGTCTCCCTACTCCTCCGCCACCTTCTGCACCCGTGTCGACCTCTCGAAGTAGTCCGCTTGACCAGCAGGTTTAGAGAAGAGGCGTCAGTACTCTGTGCTAGGCTAACGGAAACGCAACGGAGGACTACGGTATGAGACGCATCGCCCTGTTCCTGAGCCTCGCTTGTGTCTCTCTCCCAGCGACTTCCCAGGTTGCCCGCCAAGCCACCCCGCAGGACCTCGGAAGCGACGAGGCGACCGTCAACGTTCCGTCGCCGATGCTGATCGACCTCCCGATGGGCGCCTCCGACAAGAGGAAGTCGTTCGCGGACCCAACCATGAGCGGTCGCACTTTCTACGAGACCAAACGGTTCGTCTGCGACAAGGCCCATATTCCCAAGGTCACCGCGATGAAAAAAACTAGCAAGGACGGCGCCGTAACGCTGGAGATTGCTCCGGCCGTCAAGACCGGCTGGTACCGCCAGCATGTTCAGCTCAAGGTCGCCGTAGTCTCAGGCGGTAAAGAGATCAAATCGGAGACCGACAAGATGACCATCGGTTCGGATGACAACGCCGCGAACAAGGTGGGGTGTCTGGTCTGCGGAGCATCGTCCTCGAAACTGCCGACCGTGAATCTGGAGTTCACCGCCGCCGAGTGGGCCAGCGCCTTCGCGGAGGGGAAAGAGCCCGCGCTCCGGTTGGTGCTGACTATCGTGGAGTAGGATCAGGGGCCGCAACGTCGGTGGGCTCGTCGGTCGTTAAGGACCAAGTCAGACAGCGTAAAGTATGGCCTGCCTCACATCTTCTTCTTCAAGCTCCGGATAGGCGTCAAGGACTTCTTGGACCGAGCGGCCTGCACCGAGCATCTTCAGGATCACGTTGATCGTGATCCGCATTCCACGGATGGTCGGCTGGCCCAGGCAGAGGTTGGGGTTGATGGTGATCCGGTCCAAGGTGTTCATGACGCCATTGTACGTCCTCCCGACTCCTCCACTCCTCCTGCAGCTTTGTCGATTGACTTGAAGTACCGGCGCCGACGCGAGGGCGAGAGTGCCTCGGCTGGAGAGCAACCTGCTAAACTCGCGACATGCATCTGGAGACGACGGTGCACATCTGGAAAGAGGAAGGCCAGTACGTGGCCCATGCGATGCCGTTGGACGTCATGAGCAGCGGCTCGACTCCGGACTCTGCACGCTTGGCGCTGGATGAGGCGGTTCGCGCGTTCCTTCTCACAGCCGCGGATACCGGAACCCTCGAACAGGTCCTCGAGGATTGCGGCTACGAGCGTCGCGGCGACCACTGGATCTCTCCCGACTTTGTAGCTCTCGAACGGCACGACCTGGCTCTGAGCGTTTAAGTCTGTGCCACGGCTCACGCCCCTGCCCTGGACGACTCTGGAAAAGGTCTTCCTCGCAGCCGGCTTTACCTTCGCTCGGCAGGTCGGCTCCCATAGGACATAGGATCTACCTTGCGGTCCTTGATGTCCCTTGAGGTCTTTGGAATTAGTACTCCAGTGACAACCCTCTCGCGCGGAGCGCGCCACAGAATTCTCCTATTGATGCAGGCCGATCTGTCGGAGCCCACGAGATCGCCTGCAGAAGGACCTCGCGGACTCCGGGAGCACACGGGAGGGCTTCGATAATTCTCTCCGGCCGGCGCAGGACATCGATTGGTAAGTCGCGACCGAAAAGCGCAAAGACCGTCGTCATCGCGAGGGAGTACACATCCGCAGCGACGGTGACGTCTCGGGCGTTGTTCAAGATCTCAGGGGCGGTGTACAGGAAAGTGCCCATCCCCTGGGTGCGTGTACCGCCCGTCGTATCTTGAGCATGAACCAGGTCGAAGTCTGTGAGCTTCGGGCAGTCTGGGGCAAGGAGGATATTGGCAGGCTTGACGTCTCGGTGGATCACACCCTGCCTATGAGCGTAGGCAAGAGCCTCGCCTACCTTCAAGATAATTGAGACGACCTGCTCCGGAGGGAGCTTCCCCGAAAGCACAGCCTTCTGCAAGTCTTCGCCTTCGACCAGTTCCATGACAAAGTAATAATAATCGCCATCCTGCACGTGGTCCTCAAGGACTCGAACGATCCCGGGATGCTGAAGTTCCGCCATTTTGCGGGCACCCCGAAAGAACCGTTCCAAGCGCGAACGATCCTCAACGTGTGGACTGTGCAGCACTTTGATTGCGACGAGCCTTTCGCGCTCGTCATCCCATGCCTTCCAGACTGTGGCAAAGCCGCCGCGACCCAGTACCTCGACCAACTGAATCCCTCCCTCCGCCAGCACATCGCCAGGTTGGAGTCGCCTGCCCTCTCTTCTTTCCCGCCGAAGGCGAAGGATATCTGAACGGACCTCCCACGTGTCTTGGCCGGCGACAGTTAGTTCCTTGAGCCGGCGCCGAGCTTCGATCAGGCGCTCGGCTGTATCTCGGGTCCTGTCCGGATACTGGGGGGCGGGACGATCAAAGTCCGCACGGCGCTCGCGAGGTGGCAGCGGTACTATCTTCCCCAAGGCTGGGACCTCGATTTCGGGCTGCCGGGTGAGGTGGCGGTAGAGGCGCCAATACCCCTCCTCACGGGAAAGGTCGTAATGCGTCGCCCCACGGAGGGGCAGAGGAATGTGTTGCTCATCGACAGGCGGCAGGAGAACAGGGATAAACCTCTCGTTCCGTGCCCCGGCATCATAGAGTTCCTGGGCAATCACGTAGCCTTCCCAACGCACGCCGCGCCCTTTGCGCACTTCTTCCGTTCCGTGGAACCGCCGCACGTAGGTCGCCGTGCCGACCACCACAACAAACTCCGCCTCACGAACAAGCCGTTCCGACCAGCGAGGCCATCCCTCTAGCGGCGAAACCTCGTACTGATCGACCCAGGCGTCCACGCCATCAGACCGCAGGCGATTGCATAGAGCGAGAACTTTCTCCATATGCTCCGAAGAGTCATGGCTGTAGCTGAGAAAGACCCTGGGCTTGTGCTTCCCTATCTCATCCAGGGAGCCGACAAAATTCCCGGGTTCACCCAGGTCGCGACGCATGGTTCCGCTCTTCAAGCCAAGGCGAGGATCGGCGGCTGTCAGAGGGACTGAACTACTGGCTGAAGGAGGAACCTGAGCAGACTCCTTGGGGATCGGCCGCGGGCCAACCAGCTTGCCCAAGGTCCGACGGGAGGTGTGGTCGAAAAGTTCATCGACTGGAATCGGGATGAAACCCTCCTCATAGAGAACCTCTTCGCCGCTGTAGAACTTAAACTCACCCGTGACCCAGGTGAGGAGCTGTTCAACCATTCGAGTCGCCTGCATGCGCAAGACGCGCAGCAACTCCGGTCGCGAAAGGTACTGCCGTTCAACCAGGAAGTCGACAAGCTGCAAACCGGAGGCTGGGTAGTCAGCAACAATGCGAGCAAACTCGCTCGCAGCCATCTGATGCTCGTCCACGAGGACCTGCGCAAGCCCCTCCTCTAGCGTCTGGTTCAAGGCGTCGGCGGCGACGATCTGACCGTTCAGGAAGGAGATGGCGACAATGTCCTCCTGTCCCTGAACCACCAGGATGCCAGTCTCCCTCTGCTGGGCGACCACTTCCAAGATCTCCGGGAGCTTGAAGAGTTCGAGGGTACCTTCAACCGCCATGGAGGCATATCCTTGGCCGCACGATGCGTCGGAGGCGGTTAACCAGCGGATGCTCCGCTAGTAGGTCCTGGTGTAGCTGAGGCGTCCCCGCAAAATCCTAAGCACGACGGGAGACTGCGGCGAGTTAGCCGGCAGCCTCGCTGTGCGAGCTGACGACCGCGACCCGACGAAGGTACCCCTCAGTCAAGTGCCGCTCAAACTCCGCCTGAACCTATACGGCGAACTCTTGTGAAAGGGCCCCCGGGCAAACCGACCGACGAGAAACTCGGCGACAGCCAAGTCGCCGACCGGGAACTCCTCGGCTCCCCTCAAAGCAGCGTTGGCCACCTCGCTGTTCACCTCCGGTACGTAGACAGGCAGCAGCAGCAAGGTATTCGTGTAGATCAAGCTCGCTCTTCCTCGCGCACCTCCAAAATGGTGTTGCCCGGCGAGGAGGAGACTCCCAGGTCTCGCGAAAAGGTGCCATATCGGGGAACCCGCGGCGGATCGGCAGGGATTCCTTTTCCAGAGAAGTCTCATCGAGAACGAAGACCACCCGATGGCGGCCTCGCAGCACCATTCCGGGAACTTGGGCGGTGATCGTACCATCCTTCATTACTGTCGCAATGGTCTCGATGGTCACCATGGGCGTCGTCCTCCCAGGAAAGCCTACTCCCACGCCACATACTGCGTCGCCTGCCGGACACCCTCGTCATCCAACTCCGGATAGGCTTGGAGGACATCACGTGGCCCAGTGTGGTCGAGAGTCTCCATGCCGTCCTCCGGAGGAGAGTATACCGCGTTGGCAGATGGTCAGTCCTCCACCCCCTCCCGCACCGTGTCGATCTCCTCGAAGTAGTCCGGCTTGACCAGGACCTCGCGCGGCTTGCTGCCCTGCGGGGGGCCGAGGAGGCCGTCGCGCTCCATCATGTCGATGAGGCGGGCGGCGCGCGAGAAGCCGACTCGCATGCGGCGTTGGAGGAAGCTCGCCGAGGCCTGGCGCTCGGCGACGACCAGGTGGGCGGCTTCCTCGTAGAGGTCGTCGTCGTTGTCGGCGTCGCCGCCTCCGGCGCTCCCCTCCCCTTCCGGCGACCGCAGGACGTCCGGATCGAGGTCGGGCTTGCCGAGCTTCTTGAGCCAGCGGATGAGGGCCGCGGTCTCCTGCTCGGAGATGTAGGCGCCGTGGAGGCGCATGATGCGCGAGGAGCCGGGCGGCATCATCAGCATGTCGCCCTTGCCGAGGAGCTTCTCCGAGCCCACCTGGTCGAGGATGGTCCGCGAGTCGTGCCGGCTCGCCGTGGCGAACGAGATCCGGCAGGGGAAGTTGGCCTTGATGGTGCCGGTGAGCACGTCCACCGACGGACGCTGCGTCGCCACGATCAGGTGGATGCCCACGGCGCGGGCCATCTGCGCCAGACGGGCGATCGAGGTCTCGACCTCGGAGGAGGCCACCATCATGAGGTCGGCCAGCTCGTCGATCACCACCACGTAGTAGGGCATCGGCTTCAGGTCCGCCGCGGTGAAAGCGGTCTGCGCCTCGTCGGAGAGGGCGAGGCGCTCCTGCACCTGCGGATCCTGGATCGCCCGGTTGTAGTAGGCGATGGAGCGGACGTGCACCTCGGCGAGGAGCCGGTAGCGGCGCTCCATCTCGGCGACCGCCCAGCGCAGCGCGTTGGCGGCCTTCTTGGGATCGACCACCACTTCGCACTTCAGGTGCGGGATGTCCGCGTAGACGCCGAGCTCGATCCGCTTGGGATCGATGAAGATGAACTGCACCTCTTCGCGCGTGGCCTTGTAGAGGATGGAGGTGATCATGCTCTGCAGGCCGACGCTCTTGCCCGCGCCGGTGGCGCCGGCCACGAGAAGGTGCGGCATGGTCGCCAGGTCGGCGTAGAACGGCTCGCCGTGGATGTCGGTGCCCAGGGCCACGGTGAGGACGGACGGCGATTTGCGGAACCGCTCGTCGGCGAGGAGCGAGCCGAGGCGGATCATGCCGCGCGTCCGGTTGGGCACCTCGATGCCCAGGGTGGAGCGGCCGGGCATGCGATCGATGCGCACCGATTCCGCCTTGAGGGCGAGGGCGAGGTCGTCCTGGAGGTTGACCACCTGGCTGACCTTCACGCCGGGCGCCGGCTGCAGCTCGAAGACGGTGATGACCGGGCCGGGGCTGATCCCCTCGATCGTCCCTTCGACTCCGAACTCCTCGCAGCGGGTGCGGATGACCTCGCCCAGGCGGACCAGCTCCGCTTCGTCCGCCTTGCTGCGCCCCTCGCCCATCTGGAGGAGGTTGATCGGCGGCCGGGTGCCGGGTGCGATCTCGGCCGCGGCGAAGAGGGGCGGCTGGGCCGCGGCCCGCGAGCGCGGCGTCTGAACGTCCTTTGTCGCATGCGGCGAGGGTGAGCCGGGCGGGCGGACGCGGGCCGGCGGCGGCGCCTCGACGTGCGAGGCCGCTTCGAAGGCGGCGCGGACGGCGTGGAACTCCTCGTCCTCCTGGAGCTCGGTGGCGCTCACCCGCCGGATCCCCGGCTCCGGGTCGCCGCGGCGCTCGGAGACCCGGGCGGAGCGCATCGGCAGGTCGAGCCGATCCGCGCTCGGCGCGCCCGATTTTGGGCCGGTCGGGAGCGGCTCCGCCGGGAGCGGTCCGGAGGGTCGGGGCGCGCCCGGCGGCCGGACGGCCGGGCTGCGGACGGCCGGAATAGCGTCCGCCTTCTGCTTCTCCTCCTTCTGCTTCTCCTCGACGACGCGCTGCAGATGCTTGGTGATGATCCGCCGTCGCACCCGCTCTTTTTCCCGCCGCTCCCGCCGGCGCTCGCGAGACAGGATGGAGTCCCGCCAGAGCTGCCGCAGGCGCTCCCGCCAGGCGGCCAGCAAGCCGCCGAGAGTGGATTGGACGGCCAGCGCCGTGCCGCAGGCGACGCCCGCGACGACCACGGTGAGCGTGCCGGCGAAGTTGAGGCGCACTTCGAGCAGATCGACGAGGAGCTGGCCGAAGGCGCCGCCGGCCGCCACCGAGCCATCTCGCCAGTTGACGCGGCCGAGAGTGAGCTGGAGGAGCCCGGGCGTGGCGGCGAGCAGCAGGGCGACCCCGAAGCCGCGCCCCACCACCCGCACGGCCCCACGCCGCCACAGCCGGCGACAGCCGCCCACCAGCAGGAAGAAGGGAACGAGCAGGCAGGTCAGCCCCAGGAACGAAAAGCCGAGCGCCGCCACGTGAGCGCCCACCGCGCCCGTCCAGTTGTGCGCGCGCACCGGCTCCGCAACGCGGTGGAAGAGGCTCGGGTCACGCGGGTGGTAGCTCCCCAGGCTCAGGAAGAGGAACACCGCCAGGAAGACGAACAAAATCCCGACCAGCTCGTTCCCCTTCTCCGGGGAGAGCGTCACCCGTTCACGGGGCTTGCTCGTCTTGGTGATCGCCAGCGCCACGGTCGTTGAGGCTCAGGATGAAGAAATGCCACCCAAGTATGCATGAAGAATAGCACAGGAGGGGGAGAAGCCGTGAGGGCTCGGGATGACTCAGCGCACTTCTCGTGGCTCCAGCAGGAGATAGATGCCTTCAAGAATCTCCTGCATTCGCTCCTCGGACAGGGCGCCAATCTTTTCGACGAGATCTTCTTTGTCTACCGTGAAAAGCTGAGAGACGTTGACGACGCTCGGCTTGGACAGATTGGCCTCGCCCCTGGTCAGCGCCACGTTGCCAGGCATCTGGGCCTGCCGGAAACTGGATGTGATTCCGCAAATGACGACAGTCTGCAAACGACTCCGATTGAACCCGTCGTTCTGAACCACCACATAGGGATGAAGAAATCCGGGCCCGGATCCCGATGGCTGCCCCAAATCGACCCAGAAGACCTCGCCCTGCCGGATCACCACTTCCCTTCCAGCATCGCTCTCTGCCGGCGTTTCATGCTGCGCAGCGCGAGCTTCTGCTCTTCATCGAGAGGTGCGTCATCGACAGCCCGATTGATGGCGTCGATCAGCATTCTGGTTTCGCGGCGCTCCAGAAACTCGCTCATGGCCTTCGAGAAGAGCTCGCTACGCGATATCTTGAGCTGGTGGGCCACGGCATCGGCCTTCGCGAAGAGTGATTCTTGCAGAGAAATCGCGGTCTTGACGGTTGCCATACACAAAGTATAACAAACCATCCTACCGAGAGGCAACCTCCCAGAGCGCCAGGAACTGATCGAGGCCGAGCTCTTCCGCCCGCATCTTGTCGGGAAACCCGGCGGCCGACAGGACCGCCTCCGCCTTCTCTCTTCCCCACCCTGCCGCCAGGGCGTTGCGCAGGGTCTTGCGGCGCTGGCCGAACGCGAGGCGGACCATGGCGATGAAGGCGGGCATCTCGCGGGCGGGCAACGGCGGAGGGCGGAGGGCGAAGCCGACGAAGGCGCTCTCGACTTTCGGGGGCGGACGGAAGCTGCCGGGGCGTACGCGGCCGAAGATCGTGGCGTCCGCGTACGCTGCGACGATCAGGCTCAACGAGCCGTAGGCCGCGTCGCCGGGCCGCGCCACGAGGCGGTCGGCCACTTCCTTCTGGACCAGGACCGCGGCGCGCGGGATCCGCTCGTGGTGGGGCAGCATCCGCTCAAGGATGGCGGTCGCGACGTTGTACGGAAGATTGCCGGCGACCAGGGTCGGCGCCGGCAGCCGCCGCCAGTCGATCTCCAGGGCGTCCCCCACCACCAGGGCGAGCTCGGGCGCCCCGAATCGCCAGCGCAGCACGGCCGCCCACGCGAGATCGAGCTCCCAGCCGAGAACGCGGGCGTCCGCCGCCAGCAGCTCGGCGGTGAGGACGCCGCCTCCGGGACCGATCTCCAGGACCCTTGCGGCGGCAACCGGCGCGAGGAAGCTCACCAGCGGCCGGCAGAGAGCGCCGTCGATCAGGTGGTGCTGGCCGAGAGCCTTCTTGAGGAAGGGTGGACGCACGGTCCAGGAACCGTATCAGATGGGTGCCAAATTGGCGGTAGACTGTGCGGCCGACACGCCTGGGCGGCCCGCTCGCGGACCGGTGGACAGACTGGATCGAGACGGTCTCCCCAGGCCAGCAGCCACCGAAGGCTGTGGCACTTCACTTGCACGCCCTGGATAGTCGCGCTATGGAACTGGATGTCCAAACTCTCAACCGAGACGTCGAACGCGAGACGCTGACGCTCAAGCGGATCGAGGCCGAGCTGCGCAAAGTGATCGTCGGGCAGGACTATCTGCTCGACCGCCTCTTGGTGGGCCTGCTGGCCCGCGGCCACGTCCTCATCGAAGGCGTCCCCGGTCTCGCCAAGACCCTCGCCGTGAAGACCCTCGCGCAGACGCTGGCCATCGAGTCGCATCGCATCCAGTTCACCCCCGACCTGCTGCCCGCCGACCTCATCGGTACGCTGATCTACGACCAGCGGAGCGGCGACTTCCTCCCGCGCAAAGGCCCGGTGTTCACCCACATGTTGCTCGCCGACGAGATCAACCGGGCCCCCGCGAAGGTGCAGTCCGCTCTCCTGGAGTCCATGGAGGAGCGGCAGGTGACACTCGGCGACCGGAGCTACCGTCTTCCGGAGCCGTTTATGGTCCTGGCCACCCAAAACCCGATCGAGCAGGAAGGGACGTACCCGCTCGCCGAGGCGCAGGTGGACCGTTTCATGATGAAGCTGAAGCTCACCTATCCGAGCCGCGCCGAGGAGGCCGAGATCCTGGACCGCATGCTGGTGGAGCGCGAGCTCCACGCCAGCCCGGTCCTCGAGCGGGATCATCTGCTCGGCCTCCGCGGCGTGGTGGACGCCGTCTACCTCGACAACAAGATCCGCGGGTACATCCTGGACCTGGTGATGGCCACCCGTGATCCCCGCTCCGCCGGCCTTTCGGAGCTCGCGGATCTCATCGCCTTCGGCGCCTCGCCGCGCGCCACCCTCTTCCTCGCCCGCTCCGCCAAGGCCCTGGCGCTCGTCCGCGGCCGCGGCTATGTCATCCCCGAGGACGTGAAGGAGATGGCGCCGGACATCCTGCGCCATCGCATCATCCCGACCTACGAAGCCGAGGCCGAGGAGATCTCCGCCGACACGCTGGTCGCGAAGCTGCTCGACCGCATCGAAGTTCCGTAGCGGGAGGCGGCGATGCTCGGGTTCCGCGCGCCGCGCACGTTGTTCTCCCGCCGGAGCGATCGAACGGCCGCTCCAGTCCCAAACAAGATCACGCCGGCGCGCAAGAGCAGCCGCCTGCCGGCCGATCTCATGCGCAAGGTGCGGCGCATCGAGATCGCCACCAACCGCCTGGTGGACCAGGGCGTCGCCGGCGACTATCACTCGGTGTTCAAGGGCCTCGGCATGGAGTTCGCCGAGGTGCGCCCGTATCAGCCCGGCGACGACGTGCGCACGATCGACTGGAACGTCACCGCCCGCATGGGCGCCCCCTTCGTCAAGAAGTACGTCGAGGAGCGGGACCTCACGATCTTCCTGGTGGTCGACGTGTCCGGCAGCCTGTCCTTCGGCTCGCGGGCGATCCTCAAGCGGGAGCTGGCGGCCGAGATCGCCGCGCTCCTCGCCTTCGCCGCAGTGCGCAATCAGGACCGGGTGGGCGCCGCCCTGGTCAGCGACCGCCTGGAGCTGTTCCTGCCGCCGCAGCGCCGGCGCACGCACGTGCTGCGCCTGGTGCGCGAGGTGCTGGACCGGCAGCCGCACGGCGCCACGGATCTGGAGCGCGGGCTCGAGATGGTGCTGGCCTCGCTCAAGCGGCGGTCGGTCCTCTTCGTGATCTCCGACTTCCTTGGCGCGCCGTTCAGCCGTGCCCTCAAGGCCGCCGCGGCGCGCCACGACCTGATCCTGGTGGAGATCGTCGATCCGCGCGACCAGGAGCTGCCGCCGGTCGGTCCGGTGGTGCTGCGCGACGCCGAGACCGGGCAAGTGGCCGTGGTGAACGGCCGCCAGGCGGCCCGCCGCCACGCCGAGCAGCGGCTCCGCGAGCGCGCGGATCTCGCCCGCCTCACCCGGCGGCTGGGGGTGGACCACCTGGAGCTGCGCACCGACCGGCCGTACCTGAACACCTTGCTCGCCTTCTTCGAGGAGCGCCGCCGGAGGCTGCAGCGGTGAGAGAGCGCGCTCTCAGCGTCCGCGAGGGGTTTCTTGAAGCCGGCTTGCCCGGCGCTGCCCTTGTAGCCCGGCGATTCATCGCCGGGTGGAGCGGAGTCGCAATCGCCCTCCTCCTCGCCGCCCCTGCCGCCGCGCAACCGGCCGCACCCCACCTCGACGTCGCCCTCAGCCCGCGGGAGGCCACGGTAGGCGATCCCGTCGCAGTCGTCCTGACCCTGCGGACGCCCGCCGCGGGCTTGGCCGCCGATCCCCGGTTCCCGGTATGGGGGAAGACCTGGGGAGATGCGGAGATCCTGGAAAAGGGCGAGCCGCTGAAGGCCGGCGAGGCGGCGGGGACCTCCACCTGGACGCAGCGGATCGTGATCGCGGCGTTCCGCACCGGGAAGGTCGACCTGCCGCCGGTGACGGTGGCGGTGCCCGAAAAGGACCGCACGCTCCAGGCGCAGTCGCCCGCCGGTCTGTCTCTCGCCGTGCGCTCGGTGCTGCCGCCGAACGAGAAGGACCCCAAGCCCAGGCCGCCCGCGGCGCTGCGCCCGCTGCCCGTGGGCGCCGCCTTCTGGTGGACGCTGGCCGCGATGTCCGCGCTCTGTGCGCTGCTCGGCTGGGCCCTGTGGCGCCAGCACCAGCGGCAATCAGCGGCCGCGGCGGGCGCGGCAGCCCGTCCGGCCCTGCCGCCGTTCGCCGAGCTGGTGGCCGCGCTGGAGGCCCTGGCGCGCGAGCCGTCGATCGAGCGCCTGCACGTCCGGCTCAGCCAGGCATTGCGGCGCTACCTCGGCCGCTCCCTGGGAGTGCCGGCGCTGGAGAGCACGACGAGCGAGGTGCAGCGAGCCCTCGTCAAGCAGCGCATCCCGGCTCCGCTGGCGCGCCCGGCGGTCGAGCTGCTCCGCTCCTGCGACCTCGTGAAGTTCGCGCGCCAGGACGTGGGCGAGACGCGCGCCCGGGAGCGGACCGCGGCGGCGCGGCAGATCGGCCGCGCGCTCGAGAAGCACCTGCAGCCGGCCGAGCCAGTGGCGGCGGACGAGCGGCTGGAGGCGGCGGGATGACGCAGCCGTTCCCCCACCTGGCGAGCCCCTGGTGGCTGCTCCTCCTCGCGGCCCTGCCGCTCCTCGCCTGGTGGCACCACCGCCGCCAGGGCCTGGGCGCCCTGACCTACAGCGCGCTGCCGGCCGGCCGCGCCGCGCGCGCCGGCTGGCGGCTGCACCTGCCGTTCTACTCGCGGGTGCTGGCCTTTTCCTGCCTGGTCGTGGCGCTCGCCCGCCCGCAGCTCGGCTACGCCTGGGAGGAGAGCCTCACCGAGGGGATCGACATCGAGATCGCGCTCGACATCTCGGGGAGCATGGGCGCCGAGGACTTCCAGCCCAAGGACCGCCTGACGGTGGCGAAGAGCGTGGTCAAGGACTTCGTCGCCGGCCGGCCCGGCGACCGCATCGGCCTGGTGGTCTTCTCCGGGAGCGCCATGACCCGGGCGCCGCTCACCACCGACCGCGAGATGCTGCGCCTGCTCATCGACTCGGTCGAGCTCAACAGCCTGCCCGACGGCACGGCGATCGGCGTCGCCTTGGCCAGCGCCGCCGCCCGCATCAAAGACAGCCCGGCGAAGACCAAGGTGATCGTGCTGGTGACCGACGGGGTCAACAACGCGGGAGAGATCGATCCGCAGTCGGCGGCGGCGCTCTGCCGCGGCCTGGGCATCAAGCTCTACACGATCGGCGTGGGGAGCAGCGACGGCCCGGTGCCGGTGCCCTTCCCGTCGCGCAACCCGGCCACCGGCGAGATCGTGTACCAGAAGGTGATGATGACGGTGCCGGTGGACAACGCGCTGCTCCAGGACCTCGCCCGGCGCACCGGCGGGCACTTCTACGCGGCGACCAACCGCGAGGCGCTGCAGCGGATCTTCAAGGAGATCGACCGGCTGGAGAAGACGCCGCTCAAGGTCAAGCGCTACGTCCGTTACCGCGAAGCCTACCCGCCCCTGGTGTGGGCGGGGCTGGGCCTCCTCCTCTTCCCGTTCGCCGCCGCCGGCGCGCGGCTGACCGCGGAGCCATGAGGAAAACCGAGCCATGAGGAGCGCCGGAGCATGACCTTCGCCGAGCCCCGCCTCCTCTGGCTGGCCGCCCTCGCCACCCTCGGAGCGGCCGCCGCCGGCGCCTGGCTGTGGCGCCGGCGCCTCGCGGCGCAGGCGGCCTGGGCGTCCCGCGCGCTCTGGGACCGCCTGCTGCCGGCCTACTCTCCCGCCCGTCTCCGGGTCTCCCTCGCCTGCCTCGCCCTCGCCGTCCTCGGCACCTCCCTGGCGCTCGCCCGCCCGCGCTGGGGGGCGAGCCGGGAGGACGTGGAGCGCAAGGGGGTCGACGTGGTCTTCCTCGTCGATTCCTCGCTGTCGATGAGCGCTTTCGACGTGCCGCCGTCGCGCCTGTACGTCGCCAAGAGCCTGGTGCGGCGCATGACCCGAGCCATGCCGGGCAACCGCATCGGCCTGGTGCAGGCGGAGGGGACCGGGGTGGCCCTCGCCCCCCTCACCCTCGACGGCGGCGTCATCGACCTGCTCCTCGACACCATCGAGCCGGGATCGCTGCCGGCGCCGGGCACCGAGCTCGCCACCGGGCTCGAAGCCTCCCTCCGCCTGTTCGGCGCGGGGAGCGAGAAGCACCGCGTGCTGGTGATCCTCTCCGACGGCGAGGACCACGGCGGCGGCCTCGACGCCGAGATCGTCCGCCTGCGCGAGGAGGGGATCGTCGTACACGCCTTCGGCATCGGCACGCCGAAGGGGGCGCCGCTGCCGCTCCCCGGCGCCGCCGGTGGCAGCGCCAGAGGCGATGCCGGCTACAAGAAGGACGCCGACGGCAACGTGGTCATCAGCCGGTTGCACGAGGACGTTCTGGAAAGCCTGACCCGTGCCACAGGCGGCTCCTACACCCGCGTCACCAGCGCCGCCCTCGACCCCGGGCCGGTCGTCGAGCGCATCGACGCGATGGAGAAACGGACGCTGGAGAGCCACAGCGTGACCACCCTCGAGGAGCGCTTCCAGTGGCCGCTCGCCGTCGCCGCGGCCGCCCTCTTCCTCTATCTGGCCATCGGCCCGTTCGCGCCCCGGGAGACGCATGCCTAGGCTCGTCTCCGTCGCCCTCCTCTTCGCCGGTTGGGCCGGGATGCCCGCGCTCTCCTCCCTGCCCTTTGCGCCGCATCTGCCGGCAAGGGCGGAGCGCTGGATGGTCAACTCCCGCGAGCGGACTGCGCGCGCCATCGAGGCGGTACAACAGGGCAAGGCGAAGGAGGCGGTCGGCCCGGCGGACACCGCGCTGCGGCTGGCGCCCAAGGATCCGCTCGTGCGCTACAACGACGGGACCGCGCATCTCGGCGCCGGCGATCCGCGCGGCGCCGTTCCGCTGCTCGAAAAGGCGGCGCAGGACGCGGGCCGGAGGCTCGCCCCCGCCGCGTCCTACAACCTGGGCAACGCCCGCCTGGCGGCCGGCGACGCGGCCGGAGCGGTGGAGGCCTACAAGCGAGCCCTGCGCCTCACGCCTCACGACGCCGACGCCAAGGTCAACCTGGAGATCGCGCTGCGCGAAAGGGAGAAGGAGCGGCTGCGCTTCAAGTCACCCCGCGAAGGCTCGCGCGGCGACCGCGAAGGCGACACCGGCTCGTCGGACCGCGGCGGCGCGAACGATCCCGCCGACCGGCAGAATCGGTCGAAGGCGAACGATCCCGGCCAGAGCGGACGGAAGGATCAGGACCAGGCGCAGTCGCCGGGCGAGCAGCCGCAGCGCAGCGGATCCGGCGGGCGGCCGCTCCCCAACTTCCGCGACCAGCCGGAGATGAGCGCTCGCGAGGCCGCGGCCCTCCTGCAGTCGGTCGAGAGCCTGGAACGCCAGCAGCGGCGCCAGCAGGCGGCGCAACGGGCGCGCCAGCGCGCCGCGAAGGGGAAAGACTGGTGAGGCCGGCGCGCAACACGGCTTTCGCCGCCTGCCTGTGGCTCGCCGCCGCGGCGCTCCCCGCGGCGGCCGACGACGCCGTCGCCAAGGTGACGCTGGAGCCCCAGGTGGTCGGCCTCGGCGAGACGGTCACGCTCACCATCGAGCTGCGCAGCCCCCACCTCTCCAGCCTCCACTTCCATCCCGACTTCAAGCTGGAGAATCTGGAGCTCGCGAGCAGCGCGAGCCAGTACGACAACGTCCAGATGGTCAACGGCTCGTTCTCGCGCACGTTCGGGTTTGTCTGGCGGTTGCGGCCCATGGCCGTCGGAAGAGCCGCCGTGCGCTCCCTGCGCCTGCAGATCGGGGACGAGCTGCGGCAGCTCCCCGACCGCGAGATCACGGTCCAGGAGGCGCCCACCGGCCAGGCCGACGAGCCGGCCGGCCAGGAGGCGCAGGATCCGCTCGAGCAGCTCTTCGGCGCTCCGCTCTTCCAGCGCCAGTCGGAGCCGCCGCGTCGCCCCGCCGTCTTTCTGCGCGCCGAGGTCCAGCCGCAGCTCCCCTACGTCGGGCAGCAGGTCCTCTACACGGCCTATCTCTACACCCGCGACGACATCGCCTCGATGGCGGCGCGTGAGATGCCCGCCTTCCGCGGCTTCTGGGTACGCGACGTGCCGCTGCCGCAGCGCCTGCCGACCGACATGGTGACCGTCGGCAACCAGCGGTACGCGCGGGTGGCGGTGGTCCAGAAGGCGCTCTTCCCGTTGCGGCCGGGGCATTACACGATCGACCCGGCGGCGATGGACCTGATGGCGCGGGTCGTGGAGTCACGATGGTTCGCGCCTCCCCTTGCCCGTCCCCAGCAGGTGACGGTCACCGCGCCGGCCGTGGCGCTCGAGGTCCAGCCGCTGCCGCCCGCGCCCCCCGGTTTCGGCGGCGCGGTGGGGCAGTTGGCGCTCGCGGCGCGGCTCGATCCCGCCCAGCTCCGGCTGGGCGAGGCGGCCACGTTGACCGTGACGCTGGCCGGGCGCGGCAACGTCCAGGGCGTCGCCGAGCCGCGGCTCGCGCTGCCGCCGGGGCTCAAGCTGTTTCCTCCCCAGCAGCAGGGCGACGAGCGCGTGCTGGGCACCGCGGTGCAGGGCACGCGCACCTGGAGCTGGGTGGTGGTCCCGGAGCGCACCGGCCACACGACGCTGACGGTGCCGGCGCTCCCGTTTTTCGATCCCCTGAGCAGGCAGTACCGGTCGGCGTCGGCGCCGCCGGTCGAGCTCACCACGCTGCCGCCGGCTGTCGCCTCCACCTCGGCGGCGACGCTGCGCTCGATCCGCAATGCCGCGGCCGGGCCGGCGCAGGGCGGCGGGGGCTTCTCCTGGGCGCGCCTCCTCCCCTGGCTGCTCGCCGTCCCCTGGGGGATCGCCCTGCTCGTCACCCTGGCGCGCCGGCGGCGCCAGCCGGCCTGTGCTCCGGGCGTGTTCGAGCTGGCCGAGCAGCGCTT